>Ga0105245_10004718_pt1 | contig 12048 bp, 9 predicted proteins | sample KBSM54metaG_FD_81523 | JGI IMG/M metagenome (GOLD analysis project Ga0105245, IMG submission 81523) | Miscanthus rhizosphere microbial communities from Kellogg Biological Station, Michigan, USA - KBS M5-4 metaG | ecosystem: Host-associated > Plants > Roots > Rhizosphere > Soil | place: Michigan...
GCCATCGCGGAGATGTGCCAACGCGGTGAAGTGCGCTGCCCCTGTCACCTTTCGATCGGACAGGAAGCCGTGGCGGCGGGAGTCAGCGCGGCGCTGATTCCTGGAGACACGGTCTGGGGCGGGCACCGCTCGCACGGGCATTATCTGGCTCAGGGCGGATCGCTCGAAGGATTGTTCGCCGAAGTGTTGGGGAGGACCACGGGCTGTTCCGGGGGGCGCGGAGGATCGATGCACCTGATGGCCCCGGAGCAAGGCATCCCGGGCACCGTGCCGATTGTGGCGGGGACGATTCCGTTGGCTGCAGGTGCGGCCTTGGCGTACAAACTACGCGGGGAAACATGCGTAGCGGTGGCCTTTTTTGGCGACGGCGCGCTTGAAGAAGGCAGCGTACACGAAACTCTGAACCTGGCGGCGCTGTACAAACTTCCCATGATTTTTGTGTGCGAAAACAATTTGTACTCAAGCCATCTGCATTGGAGCGAGCGGCGGGTGGCGGACAACCTGGATCAGGCGGGGGCGTTTCATTCCGTTCCCGGCGCGCGAGTGGACGGCAACGCAATAGAAGAAGTCTATGAGGCAACCCGGCAGGCCGTGGCCCGGGCGCGCTTAGGAGCTGGGCCGTCGTTTATCGAATGCCGCACTTTTCGCTGGCGCGGACACGTGGGAGCGAGCTCAGACGAGGACGTCGGGGTACACCGCCGTGGAGAACTCGCTGAATGGCTGGAATACGACCCGATCCGGCGCGCCGCGGAAAAACTGGCCATGGACCTGGCGGCCGATGGCGCCGAGATCGACCGGGAAATTGAGCGCGCACTAGCCGCCGCCCGCAGAGGGTCTCTGCCAGAGGCGGGGCGCATAGGAGAGCATGTATGCGCGAGCTGAACTACGTGCAGGCGATCCATGAGGCCCACCGCCAGGCGATGGCTGCGGACCGCCGCGTCTTTCTGATCGGCCAGGGATTGTGGAGTCCCTGGTACGCGGGAGGGAGCCTCGAAAATCTGGACCGCGAGTTTGGACGCAATCGTGTGCTCGACAGTCCAGTATCGGAAAACGCTGTCACCGGCATGGCCGTGGGCGCGGCGCTGGCCGGGATGCGTCCCATCGTGTTCCATCCGCGCCTGGATTTTCTGCTGTTGGCGATGGACCCGGTGATCAATCAGGCCGCTAATTGGTCGTACCTGTTCGCCGGACAGTCGAGCGTTCCTCTGGTGATCCGGGCGGTGATCAATCGCGGCGGCGAGCAGGGCGCCCAGCACTCGCAGGCGCTGCACGCCATGTTCATGCATGTGCCCGGTTTAAAGACCGTGATGCCGGCGACTCCGGCCGATGCCAAGGGCTTGCTGCTCGCGGCGATCGAGGATCCCAATCCGGTCCTGTATATAGACGACCGCTGGCTTTATAGCGAAACCGGGCCGGTTCCCGAAGAGATCTATCGAATCCCCATAGGCGAAGCTGCGGTCCGGCGTGTTGGCCGCGATGTAACCATCGTCGGAATTTCCTGGATGGCGGCGCAGGCGCTCGAAGCGGCGGACGTGCTGGCCACCCAGGGGATCGATGCGGAAGTGATCGATCTGCGGAGTCTCAAACCCTGGGACCAGGTCCGGGTGCTCGACAGCGCACGCAAGACCGGGCGCGTGATCGTTGCCGATCCGGGATGGCGAACCGCGGGGGCCGCAGCCGAGATCGCGGCCACGGTGGCGGCGGAAGCATTCCACGATCTGCATGCGCCGGTGGAACGAGTGACGCTGCCGGACGCACCCGCGCCCAGCAGCCGGGTCGAGGAGCAAGCGTACTATCCGCGACCCTCGGCCATCGTCGAAGCTGCGTGGCGGGCGCTCGGACGCCGGGTGGGAGCCGCTGCGTGAGGGGAGACGTTTTGAAAAGAACCTTCGATTGCGTCGCCGCGCTATGCGGATTGATGGTGTTATGGCCGCTGCTGATCGTGATCGCGCTGGCCGTATGGATCGACGACCGGCGCTCGCCCTGGTTCTGCGGAGTGCGCGTGGGGCGCGGAGGCCGAAGGTTCCGCATGCTCAAGTTCCGCACGATGATTCCGGATGCATGGAAATCGGGTGTGTCGTCCACCGGTGCCGGCGACCGGAGAATCACGCGCGTGGGACGTGTTCTGCGCCGCGCCAAACTGGATGAGCTGCCGCAGTTGTGGAACGTCCTGATGGGCGACATGAGCCTGGTCGGGCCGCGGCCGCAAGTGGAGACCGACGCGGCACTGTACACCACTGAAGAACACGGCTTGTTCCAGGCGCGCCCTGGCATCACGGACTTAGCGTCCGTAGTCTTCGCCGACGAGGGCCAGATCCTGGCCGGCGCGGCGGATCCCGACCTCTCTTACAACCAGTGCGTTCGGCCATGGAAAAGCCGGCTGGGTCTCCTTTATATAGAACGGCAAAGCCTCGCAGGCGATCTCAGGATTCTTGGCCTGACCTTCTTGGCCGCAATTTCACGCGAGCGCGCGCTGGAAGGGATCGCGCGAATGCTGAATTCCTGGAACGCCGATCCGCTGCTTCGCCGCATAGCTCTCCGCCAAGAACCCCTGCTAGCGTGGCCACCGCCCGGGGCTCAGGAGATTGTTGCGGAATATCCCATTGCCGTTCAGGCGGCCGTTCCGGCGAGCCGGATCCACGAAGTCCGTCCGGAAGATCTGCTGGGGCGTCCCCAGACGCGCTGGGAACGAAACCATCTCGAAGAGCACCTGGCCGGCCGTATCGTTCTGGTCACCGGGGCGGGCGGATCCATCGGCAGCGAACTGTGCCGGCAGATAGCCCGTTACGGTCCCAAAGCTCTGATCGGATTCGATCAGGCGGAAACCGCGTTGTATCAAATTGAGCAGGAGCTACGGGAGCGTTTCCCCGAGCTGGATTTCCTTCCCGCCGTGGGCAGCATCCAGAATCGGCGGCGGCTTGATGAGCTGTTTCAGGAACAGCAACCACAGTCGGTGTACCACGCCGCTGCCTATAAACACGTGCCGCTCATGGAGGCGCACCTGTTTGAAGCGGTCGAAAACAACGTACTGGGCACCCGCAACCTGGCACGGGCCGCATCGGAGCATGGCGCCGACGAGTTTGTGCTGGTCAGTTCGGACAAAGCCGTGCACCCGGTGGGCGTCATGGGCGCGACCAAGCGCGTCGCCGAGATGATCTGCCAGGCCGAACCAGAAGGTCCTACGCGTTTCCTGGCCGTACGATTTGGCAACGTGATGGAATCGAGCGGAAGTGTGATCCCCAATTTCCGGCGTCAAATCGAGGCGGGGGGGCCGGTGACCGTGACCCACCCCGATATGCAGCGGTATTTCATGACCATCCCGGAAGCCGCGGAATTGGTGCTGCAATCCGCCGTAATGGGGAGAGGCGGAGAAATTTTTGTGCTGGAAATGGGAGAGCCCGTGCGCATCCTGGATTTGGCGCGGAGAATGATCGCGCTCAGCGGTTTGCGGCCGGATATCGACATCCCCATCGTGTTTTCGGGAGTCCGGCCGGGGGAAAAACTGCACGAGGAGGTGAGAGCGATTGAGGAGCATACTTCCACCACGCCGAACGCCCAAATTCGGGTGTTCTGCGGTCCTGCCTCGCCACGGATGATGTGGAGGGCGCTCGACGAGCTGGAACGGGCGGCGAGTGAACGAGATACGGCGCGAGCCATCGCCTGCCTCCAGTGGATGATTCCCAGCTATACGCCGAGCGTGGTGGCCTTGCGGAACGCACGGGCGCGTATGAAGCAGGCTGTAGGGGCGTAGGTTAGCGGATCGCGAAGTTGTGGGCAGCGAAACCGGTGGTGACGATCGACATCGGCCAGTTGTTCTTGCGGTAATTCGACCCCCAGCAGCCCTCCGCTCGCACCTAGCTTAATTTTCGCGGTCTTCGCACCAAACGACCGCAAAGCTTGCCAATATTGTTCGCCACCAAAGCGAATCAGCAATTCCGTCCCATGACGCAATGAGCATCACTGCATCAGTCAGACCAATCCATCCGCGAACGACCAGAACGATCGGTCAACCAGCAGGAAAAACCTTCTTAGGTTGTTTCTTGGCTCTGGTCACCGCTGCGACGCTCGCCATCTGGAGCACTGACCCGTTCACTGAATGGGCCTACGAATGTGGAATTTTCTTGCTGGCGGGTTGGGTAGTGCTTCGGAGAAATATCCGTATTAGTTCGGCGCTGGGGGCGGCGGCTGTGCTCACCGTGTGGGGATTCGGGCAGCTTGCGATGGGGGCAACCGTGTATCGTTACGCGACGTTAAACGCGTCGCTGCGTATCGCGGCCTTAGGGGCGACGGCAATGGTGGCTTCCGCGATATTTGCGCGAGCCGCCGCGCGCGACCGTTTGTTGCGGTGGCTGGCATGGTTCGGGTTCTTGCTGAGCATCGCCAGCGTAGTGGCCTACTACACGTCCCCGGGGAAGATCCTGTGGCTATTTGCCAGTCCTTATCCCGATGTCTGGGGCCCGTTTCTCAGCCGCAACAATTTCGCGCAGTTTCTGGAATTAGCGTTTCCGGTGAGCCTGTGGCTAGGGTGTAGGACGTATCACGCACGGCGCGGAATTCTCTATCTGGTGATGAGCGCGACGATGCTGGCTGCCGGCGTGGCCTCGGCATCCCGAGCAGGCGCAGTGTTGCTGATTCTCGAAGCCGCGCTGGTATTTGTCCTCGCACGTCCCCCGGCCTGGCGCCGCTTCATCCCGTTATTTGGGTTAGGAGCGATGGCTCTCGCTACGCTGGCGGGTGGCGAGGTGCTGATCGGCCGGCTGTTAGACCCCGACCCGTTCCGCGACCGGCGTGAAATCTTCGCAGCCTCTCTGCGGATGATCGAAGCCCGGCCGTGGAGTGGATACGGCCTGGGAAACTTCGCCACCACGTACCCGGAATTTGCGCAGTTCGATCCTGGCGCGGTGGTCGAACATGCGCACAACGACTGGCTCGAATGGGCCACCGAAGGCGGCTCGCCTTACGCCGCTGTGTGGTTGCTGCTGGCGGTGGCGACGCTACGTCCGGCGCTTCGCTCGATTTGGGGGATCGGTGTGCCGGCGCTTTTCGTGCATGCGCTAGTGGATTATCCATTCGCGCGTGTGGGAGTCGCCGCGTGGCTGTTTATCTTGGCTGGGGCATTAGAGAGCAAAGGGAGAACGGAATGAGACGATTCACACTACAGATTTTGGGCGCCTTGAATTTGGCGCTAGGCGTGGCTGGGGCAGCACCGCCAGTTATTGGCACTGTAACCGCCAGCGGCTCCTTTCGCCTGAATGGCGATACCGTCGTGGCTAACGGAACGCTCACGGAAGCCGCAGTGATCGAGAACGGGCCCGGCAATTTGTCGGTACGGCTTTCAAGCGGCGCGCGTTTGTCTCTCGGCGCGAATTCGCGCGGGACGATGTACAGCGATCATATCCTCTTAGAAAGAGGCGAGGCTCTCCTTCAGCGTGGATTTGGGTTTGACGTGGAAGCACTGGGCTTGAGCATTCGCCCGGCTGGGGAAGTTTCCACCGGCCGGATCGGGATGCTGGGGACTAAGGGAGTACGGGTCGCGGCGCTGACCGGCTCCTTCCGCGTGACTAACGCGCGCGGGATCTTGGTAGCGAACGTCGCGGCCGGCTCGGCTTTGGCCTTTGAGCCGCAGGCCCCCGTTGCCGCCTCCGTAACGCACATCACCGGCACTCTGACGCGGCAGGACGGACATTATCTGCTGACGGACCTGGTCACTCACGTGAAGGTGGACATTACTGGCCAGGGTCTGTCGGCGCATGTCGGGCACGTGGTACAAGTGATCGGCACCCTGAACGCGAGTGCGACGCCCGCCGCGGGAGCGTCGGAGGTAATTATCGCCGCCCAGGTGCAAACGGTCGCGGTTGGCTCGGCGGGGGGAGGTGCGGCGGCGGCAGGAACCGGAGGCGCGGGCACGGGCATTGGAATCGGAGTTACGACTGTCGCCATCCTCGGGGGAGTCGCGGCGGCAGCGACATTGGGTGGACTCGCCGCCAGCGGCGCACTGCCCGGTCAATCTCAGTCCACTCCCGCAGACGTTCCACCAGATCCGCCAGGAGCGCCGCCAGGACGGCCACCGGTAACCCCGCCAATAACGCCGCCAAAGCAACCGCCAGGACGGCCGCCAGTAAGCCCGCCTGGGTTAAGTCGCTGATTCGTGCGCATGATCTTTGCACGCGCTGTTCTGCTGTTGTTCCTTGGATTCGCTTTCTGCCTTATGATCCGGCTGGCGATTGCCGAGGCGGATTTCCGCCTGGATCCAAGGTCTGCCCTACGCTCGCCACCCTGGATTCCAGCCGAGCACTTGGCCGGTTTCGAGTCTTCCCGAGAGGAGTTACTGGCCGCCGTAAGGCTGAATCCAAGGCTATCGTCGGCCTGGATTCAATTGGGGTTGACCGCAGAAGCGGACGGAAATCTTCAAGAGGCGGAAAGGGACCTGCTCCGAGCCTCACGCGTCGATCGTCTGTACCTTCCTGCCTGGACGCTGACCAATTTCTACTTTCGGCGAGGCGACGCGGCGAGGTTCTGGCCCTGGGCGGAACAAGCCGCCCGGCTCACCTTTGACGATTATCGTCCTTTGTTGCGCATGGCCGACGGTCTCGAGAAATCTCCGCAGCGAGTCGCTACACGTCTTGGAGGTGGTGCATCCTTACTCCGCGCCTATCTGGACTTATTAATCGATGCGAAACGTTTCGACTCGGCGCAGCAGGTGGCAGATCTGCTGGCCGCCTGCCACGACCCCGCGGATCACGACCGGCTGGCCGCATTCGCCGAGCGTCTAAAGTGAGGCGACCCATGCTGGTCAGCCTCATGCTGCATGCCTTGGGGATGGTGCTGTTGTTGACGATTCGCGCTGCCGACCCGCCACGCGCCCGTTTCTCGCGTGCAACAGCGGTCGTGTCGCCATACCGTGGGCCGATGCTCGTGAAGCCTCCGCCACATGTTAACTCTGTGCGTCCTCCTCCTACTGCGGCGCGGACGTTTCGCGTTCCGGATCGGTTGCCACAGCCGGCCCCGCCGCGGCTGAACCCGGCTATTCCCGATCCGCCCGTCATTTCATCCCGCGAGGTTCGCTCGGCATATTCCGCCCCACCGCTTATCGAGCTTCCGCCGCCTCCGCCGGTGCGCCGCACAGTCACCATCGGAGCCTTTGACGCGACCATGCCGTCGAATCAGGCGGCTGCGCGACGGGAGATCACAACAGGAGCTTTCGGCGATGCCGGCATAGCCGTAGCCGAATCCCGCCCCAGCAAGGCATCCGACACACCGCTTTCGTCCTCCGCCGAAATTCTCTCGAAGCCCCGGCCGGCGTACACCGACGAGGCCCGGCGCCTGACGATCGAAGGCGAGGTGCTGCTCGAAGTTTTGTTCTCAGCATCGGGCGAGACGCGCGTGCTGCGCATGATCCAGGGCCTTGGCCACGGGCTGGATGACAGCGCAATCGCGGCCGCGCGTGCAATCCAGTTTCGTCCGGCTAAGCGCGGCGATACGGCCGCCGACTCCACGGCCGTCGTCCATATCGTCTTCCAGCTGGCCTATTGAAGAAACGTCATGAAAGGTCGTATCCCTCTGTTGCCGCTGTTACTGCTGCTCGTCTTCCCGCTCGCGGCCGAGGATTCCGCCTCCGCCGCCGACCGTTTGCTCGACCGCATCGTCGAGCGCGAGAGCGCCTTGATCACATTGCTTCAACTCCGCACTCCCATGGTCGAGACCTACATCCAGGAAGTGCCGGAGACCACCGCCGCTGACGCTCATCCAGCAAAAGACCACTACTTCCTGGGACAGATCAAGATCGGTTCCTCCATGGAATATACGCCCCTGATTGAGCGCACCGACGCCGTGCTCAAGACTAGCTTCTCGTGGTTGCCGTTCCGGGCGGGAGCGAAGAATCAACCTATGGCCTTCATGCCGCGCGGCTTCGCACAGATGGCCTTTCCCGACCTGCATGATTTCAACAGGCAAACTTACAGCTTCGAATTCGTCCGCCGCGAGTTCCTGGGCGACGTGCGCTGTCTGGTGTTCGACGTGGCGCCCATCAGGAGCGAATCGGGACGTTTCGTTGGCCGGATCTGGGTAGAGGACGCCGGGAATTCCATCGTTCGTTCCAACGGAACGTACTCCTCGGCAATTCCGGCCCGGAACGCGCCGGTGGCCCGCTACTTTGAGTTTGATAGCTGGCGGGTGAACGTCTTGCCCAACCAGTGGGTACCATCCCAGACTTACGTCGAAGAGCAAGGCTCCTCCGTGGATGGCCATACCGCGGTCCCGCGCTTCAAGGCGCAGACCCGCTTCTGGGGTTACGACGCCGCGGTGACAGGCAACAAGTGGGACGAACTCACCCAAATCCTGATTGAGGCCAATCCCGAGGTCAAGGACCAAACTGCCTCCAGGGATCTCTCACCCCTCGAAAGCCAGCGCTCCTGGGAGCGCCAGGCGGAAGATAACGTCGTGGCGCGCCTCGAAAAAAGCGGCCTGGTAGCTCCGCCCGGACCGGTGGACGATCTCCTCAACACCATCGTCAATAACCTGATCGTTTCAGCCAACTTGAATATCGAAGCGCACTGCCGAGTGCTGCTGACCACACCTTTGGAGACATTTTCCATCGGCCACACCATCGTCATCAGCCGTGGGCTCATAGACGTTCTACCCGACGAAGCCAGCCTGGCCCTGGTGCTGGCGGACGAACTCTCTCCCATGGCGCTGGGGGAGCGCACGCCTACACAGTTTGCTTTTCGCAATCAGACCATGCTTACGGATACCCAAGTCCTGCAGCGTCTCCACTTCGAGCGCGCCGCAACCGAACTCCAAGCGGCTAGCAAGAAGACCATTGAGATCATTCGTGCATCCCCGTACCAGAAGACGGCCAATGCCGGACTTTTCCTTAAAGCTCTCGCTGTCCGGCGCAGTGTCCTACCGCGGCTGTTAGCCGCGAATCTTGGAAACCAGTGGGCCAACCCTGAGGCGCTGGCTCGTCTGGCCGAGTTCACTTCCTCCGCGCCCGAGCTGCGGGAAAGCGAGTTGGCGCAGATCGCCGCGCTGCCCTTGGGCTCGCGCATTAAACTCGATCCGTGGCGCAATCAGATCACTCTGATCAAAACCCGTCCTCTAGAACTTTTATCGCCGCGCGAGAAGATGCCCTTCGAGATTACGCCGTTTATCCTTTATTTGACTCGCCTGCCATGATCTCTTCCAGGTGTTCGCCGGTCTCCTGCTCCACCTTGGCGTGCAGGCTATTCCCGTGGGCATCCATCGTAACGATGGCGGCGAAATCGTGCGCTTGCAAGTGCCACATGGCCTCGGGAATCCCGAAATCGAGCAGGTGCACACCCAGAACCTTATCGATCGACCGCGCATAAAACTGCGCCGCCCCTCCGATCGCGTTCAAGTACACTGCCCCGGAATCCTGCAACGCCGCCAGCGTCTTCTTACCCATCCCGCCTTTGCCAATCACGGCGCGCACCCCGTAGTTGCTGATGATATCGGCCTGATACGGTTCTTCGCGGATGCTCGTCGTCGGGCCAGCCGCCTTAACCGTCCACTGGTCCCCTTGTTTGAGCATCACGGGACCACAGTGGTACAGCACCGATCCACGCATGTCCACCGGCGGCGGATTCTTCATCAGATGCGCATGCACCGCATCGCGGCCGGTGAACATCTCGCCCGTGATGAGCACAACATCGCCCACTTTGAGCGCCCGAACCTGTTCCTCTGTCAAGGGTGGACGCAGGATCACTTCCCTTCCCGTCAACGGGAATCCTTCGCCGCGAGCCATCTTCGCCACGGGCCCTGCAGGATCGCGATACAGCCATTCCGTGATCGCGCCGCTGGACGCGTCGAGCCGCACACCCAGCCGACGGAAAGCCCAGCATTCGTAGGCGACACTTACGAAGAAGCTCGCGGGCAGACGATTCGCGACGCCGATCTTGCACCCGATCAGCGAAGACTTACCCCCGAATCCCATCGCGCCTACGCCGATCTTGTTCGCCTCCTCCATGATTTGGGCTTCGAGTTTGGCCAGATCCGGATTCGGATTAGTGTCGTCCAGAGTGCGAAACAACTGGTATTTCGCCAGCAGATATCCGTGCGCCCGATCGCTGCCGATGCATACTCCGACGGCGCCCGGCGCGCAGCCCTGCCCCTGTGCCTGCCACACGGCGTGCAGAAGACACTTACGGACGCCCTCCAAGTCCCGCCCCGCTTTGCCCAGATGATCGAGTTCCATGGGCAGCGAATACTGGATATTCTTGTTCTCGCAGCCGCCGCCCTTGAGGATCAGCTTCACCTCGATCTCATCGTTCTCCCACTGCTCGAAGTGGATCACTGGCGTCTCTTCGCCCAGGTTGTCGCCGCTATTCTTGCCGCTGAGTGAATCGACCGAATTGGGCCGCAGCTTACCGCGCTTGGTCGCTTCGGCCACCGCGGCGCGGATCGCCTTCTTGATCGCGATCTGATTCACGCCCACGGGAGTGTGCACATCGAACGTCGGCATCCCGGTGTCCTGGCAAATGGGTCCCTGGTCATCGGCGGCCATGTCGATATTGGTCGCGATGATTCCCAACGCTTGCGACGCTTGCGTATGCGGAGTCTCCGCCGCGATGGCGATTCCCATCGCTTGCCGCACATCGGGCGGAAGGTTGGTAGCGGTCTGGGTAATCAGTTCGACGAGACTTTCCTGAAGAAATTGCATGAAGTTAGATTTTAGCGGATCGGGATGTATGCCCTAGGCGCGCGCGCTGGTGAAGCGGTCGGGACCTGTAGCCGTGGGCAATGCCCCGATCTGCCGCAGCAGCCCGAGCTGGTCCCAGCTATTCCACCCTTCGACAATCTGCCCGTTGGCGATGCGCACCACAACGATCCCTTCGATGCGGATTCGCCGGCCCGTCGGCGCAACACCCAACTGGCTGCCCTTGTGAGTTCCCTCAACGGTGATGCGCACGGTGACTTTATCGCCTTCCGCCATCAAGTCCTCGATCTTCATGTGGATGTCGGGCAGCGCGCCACGCAGGTTTCTCGCGAAGACCTTGAACTCGGAGGGTCCGCGCGTAGGAACATCCGTGTCACCCAGGCCGTATCCGATACCGTTGGCCGCGAACAGCTCATCGATCGTGTCTTCCCGCCCTTGATTCCAGACTTCTTCAAACCATCGGCGGACCAATGTCTTGTTAGTTTCACTCATGGGGATTCTCCCGCCGGTCACTGTATCAAAACAAAAGCGGCGAGTATTCCTACTCGCCGCCATAAAACAAGAATCGAATGTTACGTTAGTACCGATAATGATCCGGCTTGTATGGACCTTCCACCGGCACGCCCAGATACTCCGCCTGCTTCGGCGATAGCTTGGTCAGCTTCACGCCGATCTTATCCAAGTGCAGCCGGGCGACTTCTTCGTCGAGCTTCTTCGGCAGCGTGTACACGCCGATCTTATAGACGTCCTTGTTCTTCCACAGGTCGAGCTGCGCCAGCGTCTGATTCGAGAAGCTGTTCGACATCACGAAGCTGGGGTGGCCAGTGGCGCAGCCCAGGTTGACCAGTCGTCCTTCGGCCAGCAGGAAAATGCTGTGCCCGTCGGGGAAGGTGTACATATCCACCTGCGGCTTGATCTCGGTTTTCTTCACGCCCTTGGCCGTGTTCAGCGGCTCCACCTGGATCTCGTTATCGAAGTGGCCGATGTTGCACACAATCGCCTGATCCTTCATCTTCTTCATGTGATCGAGCGTAATGATATCGACGTTCCCCGTCGTGGTCACGTAGATATCGCCGCGGCCCAGCGTATCCTCGACCGTGGTTACTTCAAAACCCTCCATCGCGGCCTGCAACGCATTGATCGGATCGATCTCCGTCACCACTACCCGCGCGCCAAACCCACGCAGCGAGTGAGCCGAGCCTTTACCGACGTCGCCGTACCCGCATACGACCGCGACCTTACCCGCCACCATCACGTCGGTCGCGCGCTTGATGCCATCGCTCAGCGACTCGCGGCAGCCGTACAGATTGTCGAACTTCGATTTGGTCACCGAATCGTTCACGTTGATGGCCGGCACCAGGAGCTTGCCTTCC
>Ga0105245_10004722_pt1 | contig 12038 bp, 7 predicted proteins | sample KBSM54metaG_FD_81523 | JGI IMG/M metagenome (GOLD analysis project Ga0105245, IMG submission 81523) | Miscanthus rhizosphere microbial communities from Kellogg Biological Station, Michigan, USA - KBS M5-4 metaG | ecosystem: Host-associated > Plants > Roots > Rhizosphere > Soil | place: Michigan...
GCCATCCTGGCGCACTCGGATCCCCTTGGGATTCTGGCGCTGCAGGATCTCGGCGACGTCACGCTGCAGTCCCATCTCGGCGCCGAAGGCGTGACGCGACGCACGCGGCTCTACCACGAAGCCATCGAGTTCATCGTCCGCCTCCAGCGGCGCGGAGCGGAGCTCGCGTCCGCGGCGGGCACGCCGTACCGGCTGGCGTTCGACGTCGAGAAGCTGACGTGGGAGCTCGACTTCTTCGTCACGCATTTCGTCGAGGGCTATCGCCGCGCAGTCCTGTCGCCGGCTGAACGAGCGGCGCTATCCGACGAGTGGAAGGCGATCGCCGGCGAGCTGGCCGTCGAGCCGCGCGTGCTGTGCCACCGGGACTACCACAGCCGGAATCTGATGGTGCACGACGGCGGCCTGTTCGTCATCGACTTCCAGGACGCGCGTATGGGACCGGACACGTACGACCTCGTCTCCCTGCTGCGCGATTCGTACGTCGACATCGGTGACGCCGAGCTCGAGGAGCTGATCGGACACTACGTGTCGCTTGCGGGCGTACCCGACAGCGGCGAATTCCGCCGCCGGTTCGATCTCATGGCCGTCCAGCGCAATCTCAAGGCCCTCGGGACGTTCGGCAACCAGGCAGGCGCGCGTGGAAATCCCGCTTACATCCAGTACATGCCCCGCACGCTGGCGTACGCGCGCGCCAACCTTGCCAGGTATTCGCGGTTCGCCCGCCTGCGCGAACTGCTCGCGGCGCACGTCCACGAACTCGCGTAGAGCTTGTTCGATTGTGCGTAGCGTCCGCCTTCAGGCGGACGTTCGCCGGCCGGCTGAAGCCGGCCGCTACGTCATTCTGGAAACGCTCTCGCGCTAGAATTGGGCTCTCGTGGTGCAGCGACAGTTCGGCGTCTCGACGCGTCTCTACCGCCATCAGCGACTGACGCGCGACCACGTGTTCGAGATCGCCGCTCACGGCTTCGAGACCGTGGAAGTGTTCGCCGAACGGACCCATCTCGACTATCACAACCCGTCGGTCGTCGCCGACCTGCAGCAGTGGCTCGCCGAGGCGCGGCTCGAGCTCCACAGCGTGCACGCGCCCGTCAGCGATCCGGCGGGGGGCCGTCCGGGCGAGTACATGTCGATCGCCAGCGCGGACACGAAGGCGCGGGCGCTCGCCATGGCCGAGGTCGAGCGCGCGCTCCAGATCGCGCGGCGCATCCCGATGAAGGTATTCGTCGTCCACCTGGGCTGGCCGCGCACGCACAAGGGCTTCGGGGGCAGCAACCGCGACGCCGCCCGCCGCAGCCTGGAGGCGCTCTTCGAAATAGCCGAACCGCTCGGTGTCGAGCTGGCTGTCGAGGTCATTCCGAACGATCTGTCGCGGGCGGGCTCGCTCGTGAATCTCGCGGAGGAAGATCTCGAATCTGCCGAGATCGGCATCTGCCTCGATCTCGGCCACGCCCACCTCGACGGCGACCTCGTGGACGCGATCGAAGTCGTGTCGGGGCACCTGGCCTGCGTCCATGTACACGATAATCACGGTCGCGCCGACGATCACCTCATGCCGTTCGAGGGCACGATCGACTGGCCGGCGGCCATGACCGCGCTGCAGAAGGTCGGATACGACGGCGCCCTGATCTTCGAGGCTGCCTCGCGCGGCCGCAGCCGGGACACGCTGACCAGGGCGCGCGACGTCAGACGACGGATGGAAAACATGATGAAGGCCGAGGGCAAAGGCCAGAGGGCATGATGCACGTCTACATCGAGGACATCGGAAAGCACGAAGGCGAGACGGTCACGATCAAGGGGTGGCTGCACAACCGGCGCTCGAGCGGCAAGATCCACTTCCTGACGCTGCGCGACGGCTCCGGGTTCATCCAGGCGGTGATGTCCAAGGCGGCCGTCGGCGACGACGTCTTCAAGGCCGCCGATCATCTCTCGCAGGAAACATCAGTCACCGTGACGGGCGCCGTCCGCGCCGACAAGCGCGCGCCGAGCGGCTACGAGATCGACGTCGCGACGCTCGAGGTCCTGGGCGCGTCGCACGACTACCCCATCACGCCCAAGGAACACGGCGTCGACTACCTGCTCGATCGCCGCCACCTCTGGATTCGCAGCGAGCGCCAGCAGGCGATCCTCCGCGTGCGCCACGAGATCATCAACGCCGTCCGCGACTTCTTCAACAACCGCGGGTTCATCCTTGCCGACACACCCATCTTCACGCCCGCCGCGTGCGAAGGCACGACCACGCTGTTTCCGGCGCAGTACTTCGACGAGACGACGGCCTACCTGACGCAGAGCGGCCAGCTCTACAACGAAGCCAACGCGATGGCGCTCGGCCGGACGTACTGCTTCGGCCCGACGTTCCGCGCGGAAAAATCGAAGACGCGCCGCCACCTCACCGAGTTCTGGATGGTCGAGCCGGAAGTGGCGTTCGCGGATCTCAACGACGTCATGGATCTCGCCGAAGACCTCATCGTCTCGGTGGTCGGCGGCTTGTTCAAGAAACGGCGGCGGGAGCTGGCGGTCCTCGAACGCGACATCTCGAAGCTCGAGTCGATCCAGAAACCGTTCCCGCGGATCTCGTACGACGACGCCGTGGCATCGCTGCAGGCCCGCGGGCTGCCGATCACCTGGGGCGGCGATTTCGGCGGCACCGACGAGACACTGCTGTCGGAGCAGTACGACCGGCCCGTGATGGTGCATCGCTATCCGTCCGCCGTGAAGGCGTTCTACATGAAGCCCGACCCGGCACGGCCCGACGTCGCCCTGGGCGTCGATATCCTGGCGCCCGAGGGCTACGGCGAAATCGTCGGAGGTGGGGAACGCCTGGCGGATCTCGATCTGCTGCTGCAGCGCATCAAGGAACACGACCTGCCGCAGGAGGCGTTCGAGTGGTACGTGGATCTCCGCCGGTACGGCACGGTCCCCCACGGCGGCTTCGGCATGGGCATCGAACGCGTCGTCGCGTGGATCTGCAAGCTCGAGCACGTGCGCGAGACGATTCCCTACCCGCGCATGCTGTACCGGCTGTATCCGTAGGATGTGGTCGTAGTGCGGGGCTTCAGCCCCGCCGTGAAGGCAGGCCTGAAGGCCTGCACTACTTGCTGTCCGGGATGGTCTTGCCGTTGATCTCGGTGTACCGGTAGGTCATCGAAAACGTCGAGGCGCCCACGATCAGGACGTCGGCCGTCGAGCTCATGCTCACGGGGACGTGCACGCCTTCCAGGCGTTCGTACTCACGCGTCACGTGGACACGCCGCGTCCAGAATGACGGCCGCTTCGACAGTTCGCCGTCGATTCGCACGAGGTCGGCCGAGCCGGCTTCGATGAACAGCGCGCCGTTGACGAGCATCACGCTCTTGCGCTTCGGCCGCACGTCCATCTTGATCAAACGCTCGTCTTCGGGGTTGATGCCCAGGAACTCGTAGTTCGCCGGCGTCAGCGCGGACTCATCGCGGTCCGCGGCCTTGACGGCGTCTTTCTCGGCGTCGAGCGCTGCGACGAGCACCCTCCCCTGGATGAGCCCCGAACCCTCGCGCGCGGTGATCTCGTACGTGAACCCGCGTACCGGATCGAGTGTCGTCCATGCCTCCATGGAGGCGCTCATCTTCCCGCCCCGGGTCGATGCCGTCAGCCGCCGGAACGCGCGATAGCTGACGAGCGGGTCGTGGTCGGGCGCGAGAAACCGATCGATGAACTCCGCGCGCGCGATCGGCGTTTCGTCGGGCGCGCTGCTGGCAGCGCCGGGTTGAATGGCGGCCGCCACGAGGAGGCAGGCCAGTCCGAGCCGGACGCGTATCGACCTCACCATTTCAAAAGCATATACCCCCGGAACACCGGCCCCACACTATTCGCGAACTGGCCCATCCGTGGAGATCCGACGACCGGATACACATCACGAAAATTGTGGTGGTTCGTGAGGTTGAAGATCTGAACCCCGAGATCTGCTGAATGCTTCAGCACGGTAATCGTCTTGTAAGCCACCATGTCCAGCGACAGGAACGCAGGGAACGAGCTGGCGTTCGGCCGGCCTTCGTAGAGGTATCGGTGGTCGAGCGTGGAGAACAGGAACCCCGAGCGCCACTCGACCGCCGGAGAGATCACGACGCGATTCGGCAGGTTGAACGTGCCCCACGTCAGCACCCGGTTGCGCGCGTCGGTGGACAGGCGGGCGCGCCCGCCAGGCTGCAGGAGCGGCGAATCCATGCCCTGGAACACGGCTGAAAAATCGTTGAGCTCGCCTTCGGCGGACGATCGCACGTAGCTCACGAAGAGTTGTTGATCGTTCACCCACGTCCGCCGCGCGGACACCTGGATTTCCCGGTAGCTCCCGGACCCGCTGCTGTTGAGGACGAGGGACCCGCTGCTCTCAGGCACACGGAACGTCGCGATGTTGGTCGAGTCCCTGTGCGTCACGCTGATTTGCCCGTCGAGGCCGGGGGCCAGATGACGTTCAACGCCGATCACGGCAGCGACCGCCTTCGGCCGGCGCAACCCGCTCACCTCCGGACGCAGCAGCATCAAGTTCACCGGAGGACCGCCACTCGGATCGAACCAGCGCTCCAGCCGCCACGGGTAGTTGGCGAACGCCGGCACCGACAGCGGCAGGTTCCCGACGAAGCTGCCGTAGCCCGCCTTGATGACGGTGGTTCCAGCCTCGTCGAGGACGTATCGCGCGCCGATTCTCGCGGACGGCAGACCGCCGCCGTGCCGGCTGTGGTCCACGCGCGCGCCCCCGTCGAGTTGCAGGCGCTCAGTGAGCTGCCACACATCGCGGACGGCGAGGCCGACCGGTCGGTCGCTCGCGGCCAGCGCGGCCGGCGGGCCGAACTCCACGCTGCGCATCACGCGCCCGAGGGTGTCGGTGACGATGACCGGCGATTCCGCGATCCGGCCGCGCAGGCGCCGGGAGGCGACTTCGCCGCCGACGCTGAAATCATGGGTGCGGCCTCTGAGCGTCGCGCTCCGCTCCCACGTCACCGCCGCGTTGTACTGCGTGCCGGTCCGCGTCACGGTGGAGAACCAGTTTCCGCTCCAGCCCGACGGTGCGGCGTAGGACGGCCCGATCCCGGCCGGCGTCAACGTCGCGTCGTGCACGAGGACGCCGATCTGCACGGTGAAGACGCTCGACGTTCCGGCGACGTAGCGGTTCGTCACGCCGGCGAACAGATCCCTCGCGCCGACGTCCGGCGCGGCCGCCGGGGTCCGCCGTGGACTCAGCCCGGCCGCTTCCGTGTGCGAGGGAAACACGAAGCCCTCGACGGTCAAGCCGTCGCGCGGCGAAACCTGCGTGTCCACGCGCGCGAAGAAGATCGCGCTCTGCTCGACGATGTTCGGGCCGGCGCCCTGCGTGACGTCCGGCACGGCGATGCGCTCGTAGTCGTACTCCCCCGAGACGACAAATCGAACCTTGCGATCGGGGCTCGCGCCGGCCACGAACGCGCGCGGGAAAATGCCTTCGAGGCGGCCAAACCCCGGCACCGAAAATCGCGGCCGCGGCACAAAACCCTGGATGCCGGCCTTGAGCCCGTCGGGGCCCGGCTTGCTGTCCATGCGCATCAGGCCGCCTACCAGGTTGCCGTAGCTCACCGACATCGGGTCCCGCAGCACGTCCACGCCGCGCACGGTCTCGAGCGGCAGGTTGACGGACGACGCGCCGGTCGCCGGATCGCCGATGTTGAAGCCGTCGAGGATGAGCGGCGTTTCGTGGGCTCGCGCGCCGCCGAGCTGCATGAGGCCATCCGGTCCCCGAATCACCGACGGCAGCAGCGGAAGCGACTCGCGCGCTTTCATGTGCGACGACGGCAGCCGGGCGACCGTGCCGGCGCTCAGCGTCGCCCCGAGAAGCGGCGCGGAGGGAGAAGGCGGAGCGTCCGCCGTCGCGATGACCGTCGTGTCTTCCGTCGCGCGCGCGATCAGCAGCATGATGCGCGCGGCGTCGGCGCGGCGGACCCGGGTCGGCTCGAACCCGCTCAACGTGACGAGCACGGCGTCGCCGGGCAGCAGCGCGTCGAGGACAAACGTGCCGTCGCCTCCGGTGACGAGTGTCTTGACGGTCGCAGGACCGTCGACCACCTGGACGGTGGCGCCGGGTAGCGGGAGGCCCGTCTGGTCGACGACGACGCCCGTGATGCTCTGGGCGAGGCTGGGCCGCGGCGCGGCAACGAGTGCCAGCAGCACTGCCACGGAGCACGCCAGACGGTCCATCTGCTCTCTGTTGTCCCAGGCGCCCCGTGGGGATTCAGGGCGGATTGATTATAGACTTCTATGATGAGCCTGGACCGTTAACGTGAAGGTAGGTCTGATTTCGCTCGGCTGCCCGAAAAATCTCGTGGATTCCGAGGTGATGCTCGGCCTCGCGCACGAAGCGGGGCACGAACTGACGGCGGACGCCGCCGGCGCGGACGTCATCGTGGTCAACACGTGCGCGTTCATCGACTCGGCGAAGCAGGAGTCCGTGGACGCGATCCTCGAGATGGCCGGGCACAAGAAGAACGGATCGTGCCAGCGGCTGATCGTGACCGGCTGCCTGGCCGAGCGCTATCGCGACGCGCTGCAGGCGGAAATCCCCGAGATCGACGCGGTCCTGGGCACGGGTGAAGTCCCCGACATCGTCCGCGCAATCGGCGGCACCGCCGCCCAGCCCGGCACGTCACCGCTGAAGCTCTATCGTCCCTCGGACCTCCTGGACCGAGTGGACCCGGTGGACCCGGTGGACCGAGTGGACCGCGGGCTTCCTTCCTATATCTACGACGCCGAAACCCCACGCTGGCTGGCGACGCCCCGGCACTACGCCTACGTGAAGATCGCGGAAGGCTGCGACTACAAGTGCTCGTTCTGCATCATCCCGACGTTGCGCGGCCACTATCGCAGCCGGCCTGAGGATTCGATCGTCCGCGAGGCCGAAGGCCTGGCCGCGCGCGGCGTGCGGGAACTGCTGCTCATCTCGCAGGACACGACGTTCTACGGCATCGACCGCGGCGAGCGTGGCGCGCTGGCGCGGCTGCTGCGGCGGCTGAACGGCGTCGCGGGCCTCGAGTGGATCCGACTGCTCTACCTCTACCCGACGACCATCGACGACGCGACGCTCGCGGCCATGGCCGACAGCGAGAAAGTCTGCAAGTACATCGACCTGCCGCTGCAGCACGCGTCAAACCCGGTGCTCAAGCGGATGAAGCGTCCCGGGACGCGCCAGGGCTACGAAGCGCTGCTCGACCGGATCCGCGCGCGCGTGCCCGGCGTCGCGCTCCGGACGACGTTCATCGTCGGCTTCCCCGGCGAGACCGACGCCGACCTCGAGGCGCTGACCGGGTTCGTGGGCGAGCAGGCCTTCGATCACGTCGGCGTGTTCACCTATTCGCACGAGGAGGGCACCTCCGCGCACGCCCTGGAGAACGACGTGCCGGAGGCGGTCAAGCAGGCGCGGCGGCGCCGCGTGATGAGCCTCCAGAAGCGCGGCGTGCAGCGGCGCCAGCGCCTGCGGGTCGGCGAACGCGCGCGGGTTCTGATCGACGGCCCCTCCGGAGAGCATGAGCTGGTCGTCAAAGCGCGGCTGTCGACCCAGGCCCCGGATATCGACGCGGCGGTGTACCTGACCGATTGCGACCCGTCCCTCTACAGCCCGGGCGCCTTCGCCGAGGTGACCATCGTGGGCGCGAGAGACTACGATTTGATTGGTCAGCCCGTGCTATAATTTTCAATTCGGAGCCTGGGTGTAGGACCGAAGTGGGCGTATGCCCACTTTTTTTGTTTGGGGGCCATGAAATCCGGCCCCCGGGTCGTTGAGGCAGATGGGCGCTAGCGACGTGGTGGAGCAGGTGCGCACGGTGGCGGGCCGCGTGGCCGCCTCGTATGGCCTGGAAATCTTCGACGTCTCGTTTCGCCGTGAAGGCCCCGGGATGGTGCTGCGCGTCCAGATCGACCGGCCGGGGCCGGCGGCAAGCGCAGAGGAAAGCGTCAGCGTGGCGGACTGCGCAAGCGTCAGCCGCGACCTGAGCGCGATTCTCGACGTGGACGATGTGGTGCCGGTGGCGTATACCCTCGAAGTATCGTCGCCGGGGCTCGATCGGCCGCTGACGCGGCCGGACGACTACCACCGGTTCTCCGGGCGGTACGCGAAAGTCGTCCTGCGCGAGGCGGTGGACGGCCAGAAGTACTTCAAGGGCCGGCTCGGCGGCGTGGACGCGGGCCACGTGCTCATCGAAGGGGAAGATCGGCGCACGCATCGCGTGCCACTCAGCGTCATCGCGCGCGCGAACCTGGAAGTGGAATTTTAACAATGTCGAATCCTTTGCAGCAGACGATCGAAGCGCTCGCCAAAGAAAAGGGAATCGAGCCCGACGTCGTCATCAGCGCCATCGAGGAAGCCGTCGCGACGGCCTCGCGGAAGTACTACAAGACGGGCGAGAACCTCAAGACGCGCTTCAACCTGGAAACCGGCCAGGTCGACCTCTTCGCGCTCAAGCAGGTCGTGCAGGAGGTGACCAACGCGGCCACCGAGATCTCAATCGACGAAGCCCGCCAGATGTATCGCGAGTTGTACGGCGACGAAGTGGCCGACGGCATCGAGCTCGGCGACGAGATGGAGTTCCCGAAGCCGACCGAGGTCCTCGGCCGCATCGCGGCCCAGACCGCCAAGCAGGTCATCTTCCAGAAGGTCCGCGAAGCCGAGCGCGAGAACATCTTCACCGAGTACAACCAGCAGATCGGCGACGTCAAGAACGCGACCGTCAAGCGCTTCGAGAACGGCGACATCATCGTGGAAATCGGCCGCATCGAAGCGGTGATCCCGCGCAAGGAGCAGTCGCGCGCCGAGAGCTACAACCCGGGCGATCGGGTGCGCGCCGTCATCAAGGGCGTGAACCGCAGCGCCAAGGGCCCGCAGATCGTGCTGTCGCGCACCGACCCCGCGCTGCTGATCAAGCTGTTCGAGCAGGAAGTGCCGGAGATTTACGACGGCACCGTGGTCATCCGCGGCGCCGTCCGGGAAGCGGGCGATCGCGCCAAGGTGGCCGTCTTTTCCCGCGAGCGCGACGTCGATCCGGTGGGCGCGTGCGTGGGGATGAAGGGCACGCGCGTGCAGTCAATCATCCGCGAGCTGCGCGGCGAGAAGATCGACATCGTCGAGTTCTCCGAGGACCCGGTGGCGTTCGTGACCCAGGCGCTGAGCCCGGCGAAGACGCAGCGCGTGCAGATCGTCGACGACCGCGAGCACGTCATGGAGGTCGTCGTCGAGGACAAGCAGCTGTCGCTCGCCATCGGCAAGAAGGGACAGAACGTCCGGCTGGCCGCGAAGCTGACGGGCTGGCGGATCGACATCAAGAGCGAGGAAGAGAAGCGCCGCGAGGTCGAAGCGCAGTTCGAGGGGCTCGAGGCAGCGCCGGAGGACGCCGGAGATGCCGACGCATCGGCAGACGGCGGCGAAGAGACCGAGGCGGGCGCCGCTCCGCTCCCGTACGAGCTGGACGGCGTCGGCGAAAAGACGGTTCGGAAGCTCGTTGATGCGGGCTTCGACTCGATCGAGGCTGTCGCGGGTGCGACGGCCGAACAGCTGTCGGAAGTGCAGGGGATCGGCGAGAAGACGGCCGCCAGGATTCTGGCCGCCGCGCGCGGCGAGTCGCCGGCGCAGACATCGGGCGAGCCGTCTGCCGAAGCGCCAGCCGAGCCATCTACGGACGCACCACAGGAGTAACGTTTGGCCACTGTCCGGATTTACAAGGTCGCGGAACTGCTGGGCACCACCAGCCAGGAAGTGACCGCGCTGCTCAAGCGCGACCACGGCATCGAGGTCAAGAGCGCGTCGAGCACGATCGAAGAGGTCGTGGGCCGTCAGTTCGTCGAGCGGATGGCGCGACAGCGCAACATCCAGCTGCCGAGCGGCGACATCTTCGCCGAGACGCCGATCGTGAAGGGCAAGAAGCCCGCGCCGTCGAAGAAAGCACCGGAGCCGGTCAAGCCGGCTGCCCCGATGCTGCCGCCGCCGCGCCTCGTCAAGACGGTGAAGCCCGTGCCGGTGCCGGCCTCGGTTGAAGGGGACGCCGTCGCGGCCCCGCCCGAGGAAGTCGAGCCGGCGCCGGTCGAGACGCCGGAACCGGAACCCATCGCCGCCCACGCGCCGCCGCCGGTCGCCGACCTGCCGGTCGAGCCGCCGATCGAAGCGCCAGCCCCGGAGCCCGTCGAAATCGCGGCAGCGCCGGAACCCGTCGTCGAGGCGCCGCCGCGCGTCGAGCCGCCGCCTGTTGCGCCGCGGCCCGCCGTCGCGCCGGGCCGCGTGGTGCCGCCGACGCTGCGACTCCGCATCGAAGAACAGCGGCCGACCGCACCGACGCCGCCGCTGCCGACCACGCCGCTGCCGCGGATGGCGCCGCGCCCGGCGCCCAAGCCGCCGGCGTCCGCCCAGCCGGCCGCAACGGGAACGCTGGCTGCCGGACGTCCAGGGGCCGCGCCGCGTCCCGGTCAGCCGATGGCAGCCCGCCCGGGCGGCGCGCCCGGCGCGATGCGTCCGCCGGCGCCACGACCGCCGCAGATGCCGATGGGCGGTCCGCGACCGCTGCCCTCTCAGCCGATTCGGCCGTCTCAACCCGGGATGCCGCCGCGGCCGGGCATGTACCCGCAACGTCCGGGGATGCCGTCACGGCCGTCGTATCAGCAGCGTCCGGGTGGCGCAGGACGGCCGGCCGCCAGCCAGCGCCGCGATCCGCGGCCCTCGCCGCCGCCGATGCCCGCCGCGCCTCCGCCGGTGTCGCGCACCATCACGCTCGCTGAGGGCATGACGGTGAAGGACCTGGCGGACAAGCTCGATCTGCGCGTGAAGGACGTCCTCGCGAAGCTGCTGATGAAGCGGCTCATGCTGACGATCAATTCCGCGCTCGACACGGAAACCGCCACCATGATCGCCCGCGAGTTCGGGGCGGACGTGCAGATGCGGAGCTTCGAGGAAGAACTGCTGCAGGTGGACGAGGGCGAGACCAACGCCGGCGACGTCGTCACGCGCGCGCCGGTCGTCACCGTCATGGGCCACGTCGACCACGGCAAGACCAGCCTGCTCGACGCCATCCGGACCACGCGCGTCGCCGAGCGCGAAGCCGGCGGCATCACGCAGCACATCGGCGCCTATCACGTCACGATCAACAAGCGGAACATCGTGTTCCTCGACACGCCGGGCCACGAAGCGTTCACGCTCATGCGAGCGCGCGGCGCCAAGGTCACCGACATCGTCGTCCTGGTCGTCGCGGCCGACGACGGCGTCATGCCGCAGACGCGGGAGGCGATCGACCACGCCAAGGCGGCCAACGTGCCGATCATCGTGGCGATCAACAAGATCGACAAGCCCAACGCCCAGCCCGAGCGCGTGAAGCGCGAGCTGACCGATCTCGGCCTGATGCCGGAAGAATGGGGCGGCCAGACGGTCACCGTGGAAGTGTCGGCGCGCCAGAAGCAGAACATCGATTCGCTGCTCGAGATGATCCTGCTCGTGAGCGACATCGGCGAGCTCAAGGCCAACCCGAAGCGCAGCGCGTCGGGCACCGTGCTCGAGGCCAAGCTGGACAAAGGCCGCGGTCCCGTCGCGACGGTGCTGGTGCAGGACGGCACGCTGTCGGTCGGCGAGACGTTCATCGCCGGCCCGATCGTCGGCCGCGTGCGCGCGCTGATCGACGACCGCGGGCGGCCCGTGAAGTCTGCGGGGCCGTCCACGCCGGTCGAGGTGCTCGGCCTGGCCGGGCTCCCGCAGCCTGGCGACGTGTTCCAGGTGGCCGACGCGGCCAAGGCGCGGCACATCGCGACGTTCCGCGAGGAGCAGGCGAAGAGCCGGTCGCTCGGCGCGAAGGGCTCGCGCCTCACGCTCGAGTCGCTCCAGGCGCAGATCGCCGAGGGCGGCATGAAGGAGCTGCCGATCATCATCAAGGCCGACTTGCAGGGCTCGGCCGAGGTGCTGGCGGATACGCTCACCAAACTGACCGACGACAAGGTCAAGATCCGCATCATTCACGCGGGCGTCGGCGCGGTCAACGAGTCGGACGTGCTGCTGGCGTCGGCGTCGAACGCGA
>Ga0105245_10004723_pt1 | contig 12033 bp, 7 predicted proteins | sample KBSM54metaG_FD_81523 | JGI IMG/M metagenome (GOLD analysis project Ga0105245, IMG submission 81523) | Miscanthus rhizosphere microbial communities from Kellogg Biological Station, Michigan, USA - KBS M5-4 metaG | ecosystem: Host-associated > Plants > Roots > Rhizosphere > Soil | place: Michigan...
AATCCTGAATCGATCGAGGATTACTTACGGGGATCCAAACCCGCGCGAACACCTGCCGACCCCATGGCTGAACGCCTCTTCCTAGGGCTGCGGCTCACCGAAGGGATTGCAGGCGACTGGTCGCGTTTCCAGTCCGCGATCGAAAGCCGTATCAAAGATGGGCTCCTTGAAACCGATGGAAACGTCCTGCGCCTGACATCGCGAGGCGTCCTGCTTTCGAACGAAGTCTTCGCCGAGTTCGTATGATTGACCTGCGTAGCGATACCGTGACCAAACCGACCGCAGCCATGCGGCGCGCCATGGCCGAGGCCGAGGTCGGCGACGACGTTTACGGCGAAGATCCAACCGTCCGAAAGCTTGAGGAGCGGGTCGCCGAGATCCTCGGTAAGCCAGCTTCGCTGTTCCTGCCCTCGGGCACCATGGGCAACACCATCGGCATCAAACTCCATACGCGGCACGGGGAAGAAGTCGTCTGCGATCATCGCGCACATATCCTCGATTGGGAGATGTCGATGACGGCGTGGTTTTCCGGCTGCCTCGCTCGTCCGGTTCCCACCGATGACGGCGTGCTGCGCTGGTCCGATATCGAACCCGCAATAAGGCCGCGGACGACTGGATTCCCTGCGCCCACCGCGATGGTCAATATCGAGCATCCGCACAACATGGGCGGCGGGACTCTATTCCCCATTGAAGGGATCGAGGAAATTTGCGATCGCGCGCATGAACGCGGCCTCAAGGTCCATATGGACGGCGCGCGGCTGTTCAACGCCGTGGCGGCATCTGGTGAAACCGCGGCGCGCATCGTCGCCAGGACCGATTCAGTGATGTTCTGCCTCTCGAAGGGGCTGGGATGCCCGGTCGGTTCCATGCTCGCCGGGGACGCCGCCACGATGGCCGAGGCGCGGCTTTACCGTAAGCGCCTGGGTGGGGGGATGCGACAGGCCGGCATCCTGGCCGCGGCTGGATTGGTCGCGCTGAAAGCTCCTCCTACGCATTTGGCTGACGACCACAGCAATGCCAAGCTGATGGCTGAGCGGATAGGGATCGACTCTGGCAAAATCCAAACGAACATCGTCATTTTCGATATCGCGCGAACGGGTCTCGCACCAGCCGATTTTCTAGGGCGCCTCAAATCGAGCGGGGTTCTGGCAGGCTCGGTGGGCGGGACTCGCATCCGCTTAGTCACGCACTACGACGTATCGCGCGAAGACTGTGTGCTCGCAGCCGAGGCCATCGCAAAGCTGTTAGCGTAACTGCGGCTGACTCTGGCGAGCCAGGAACAAATAGGCTCCCACTCCGATGATCAGGAATACCCAAATCGTCTGCATCGGTGCCGCGTAGCTGCCGGTGACCTGCTTCAGCCATCCGGTGATGATGGGCGCGACGATGCCGGCGAGATTCAGCGCGGTATTCTGAATGCCCGCCACGCGCCCGGGGGCGACTCCCGGTAGCAACGTCTGCGTGATGGCCCAATAGTTGGCGGTGGCCAGGCCCAAGCCGGTCATGGAGAAGATGGCAAAGAAGACGGCGACATCAGTGGATTCCGACATCGCTCCGAAAACTTCTGTCGAAGCCGCCAGCAGGCCAGCAATGGTGAACCAGCGCCGAACGTTCAAGGCATTTGCACCGCGCCGGATCATCCAGTCGGCGGCTGCGCCTGCCAGGATCGCCACCGTGCCGGTACCGGCGAAACTGAACCCCGTGTACATACTCATGGAGGTCAAGGTGAGGCCGCGGCTTTCCACCAGATACGCCGGCATCCAGGTGAGCGAGAAAAAGAGAAAGTAGTTATAGCAGAAGGTTCCGATCACCGTCGCCCACATTGCGCGCGTTCGGAACAGCGCGCCAAACGACGGCTCCGCCGCATTTGGGGAACGACCTATTTTTTGCTTGCTGGGCGGATCTGCTCCGGCGAGCAGCATCCACGGGATCACCCACACCAATCCGCCCAGGCCCAGCAGAAAGAACATGGTCCGCCAGCCGTAGCCCAAGATCAACCAGGTCGCCAAAGGAGAAGCGACGGCCGGTCCCCACTTGCTTCCCGAGACGAAGATGCCCGCGGCGAGCCCGCGCTGGCGCTCATCCAGATGTTTGGCGAGCCACGCCAGGCCGGCCGGGAACAGCGCGGACTCCGCCACGCCCAACATCAACCGTACCGCTACCAGTTCCCAGAACGCGCCTGCCATGGCCGTAGCCGCAGCTATCAGGCACCATGCCACAAAGCTGATGGTCATCAGCCGCTTGACGCCGAAGCGATCCACCGCCAGCCCGGCGGGGATCTGCATAACGGTGTAGCTCCAGAAGAAGACCGAATTGAGCACGCCGCGGCCTGAATCGGTTAGCCCGAAGAACTGCTTGAATTCAGGTGAAGCCAGCGCAATCGCCAGATTCGTGCGATCGATATAGGCGATGATCACGCCCAGGCCGAGCAGCGCTACTAGCGACCATTTCCGCACCTGGGAGCGCGTTAAACGCGGTCGTGATCGGCGCGCCAGTTCGTCACGGATTTCTTGATCGCGTCCTGTGTCATGCCACCTTCGGCCGCTTTTCGCGCAAGTTCCACCAATTCGGCATCGGAGGCGAATCGCAGGCCCACGATTTGCTTAATGGTCAGGCGCGGATCAAGCAGCTTGCCGGTCAGTGCAAAGTAGCGCAGATTCTCTTCCGCGCGGATCGCCCGATCCTGCACGCCCATGGCGAAACTCCGCGTAAATATGAACAGCAAGAACAATGCCACCGACATGGCTGTGATCAGCGACGCGTTGTACAGCCGCTCATGATCGCCGAAGGACTGCCAAAGATTGACGAAGGATCCAATTAAGGTAAGCAGGATGATCGGGCCCAGCACAAAGTGGAACCCGGGCACGAACTTAGCGTGTTTGGCGTAACTCTGCTCTTGCATGTGCCGATTATAGCTAGTCGCCGGTAGCCACCGGCTCGGGCACGCGGGCGATCGTGCGAGGCTTCTTGCCTTTGCCCAGCCGCGCCTGAATCGCCGCCATGTAGGTGTAGAACACCGGCGTGAGATACAGGGTCACCAACTGCGAGAACATCAGGCCACCGACTACCGCCAGGCCCAGCGGCTGCCGGGCTTCACCACCCGCGCCATAACCCAAGGCAATCGGCACCGCACCGAACAATGCCGCCATGGTGGTCATCATGATAGGGCGGAACCGAATCAGGCAGCCCTGGTAGATTGCCTTGATCGGCGGCAGGCCCTGATTGCGCTCCGCGTCCAGCGCGAAATCGATCTGCATGATGGCGTTCTTTTCGACGATGCCGATCAGCATGATCAATCCCACGAACGCGTATATGTTCAGATCCATGTGGAACAAGTACAGCGTCGCTAAAGCTCCGAATCCGGCCGAGGGCAGGCCCGACAGGATGGTAATGGGATGGATGTAGCTCTCGTAAAGAATACCCAAGACAATGTAGACCACGAAGATCGCGACCAGAAGTAGAATCCAGGTGTCGCCTAGCTGGCCTGAGAACGCTTTGGCCGCGCCCTGCCAGGTGGTGCCGACCTCGGGTGGCACATTCTCGGCCGCGATCGCTTCAATCTTCTCGAACACATCGCCAAGCGATGCGCCTGGTGACAGGTTAAACGAAATGGTGGCCGCCGAAAGCTGCCCGTAGTGGTTCACCGATTGCGGGCCAACTTCCTGTTTCACGCCGGCCAGCGTGTCCAGAGGAATCAATTTGCCGGTATCTGCTTTGAAGTACAGCAGCGACAAGGCCCGAGGATCCGCCTGAAACTCCGGTTTCAGCTCCAATAAAACTTTGTACTGGTTCGAGGCGCCGTAGATTGTCGATACCCACCGCGGCCCGTAGGCGTCGTAGAAGGCATTCTCGATCTGGTTGGCGTTCACCTGCATCGCCGCGGCTTTGTCGCGGTCGATGTTCACGCTGATCTGTGGGCTGGTGATGGCCACATTGCTGGTAACATCTTCCACGCCGGGCACGGCGGTGATCAGCCGTTCGAGCTTGTCGGCCGTCGCGTAAAGCGCATTCTTGTCGGACGATTGCATGGAGAACTGGTACAGACTCTTGGTAACTTGGCCGCCGATTCGCACCGTGGGGGGATTCTGCAAATACACGCGCATTCCGGGAAGGTTATCGAGCTTCGGCCGCAAGTCCGCAATAACGTTCTCGACCAGTTCCTTCCGCTGGACGCGCGGTTTGAGGCGCACCACCAACTGGCCGAAGTTCGGCCCGCCCATGCTATTCGACGCGGCGCCGCCCACCGACGAAGTGAACGCTTCCACATTGGGGTTCGCACGCACGATCTCGGCCACCTGGCTCTGATACTGCACCATCTGGTAAAAGGAAGTGCCTTGCGCGGCTTCCGTGATCACCGATAACTGGTCGGTGTCTTGGTCGGGAATAAAGCCTTTCGGAATCTTGATGAACAGGTAGACGGTGCCGATCAGCACCACCACGAAAACCGCCATGGTGGCGGGCCGGAAGCGCAGAACCACGTCCAGGCTGCGCTCGTAGATGCGCAGCATGCCCTCGAAGAAGGCCTCCGTGATGCGATAGAACCAGGAATGATCCCCGTGCTTGACGCGCAGGAACCGGCTGCACAGCATCGGCGTCAGCGTGACCGATACCAAACCCGAGATCAGGATGGCCACGCAGATGGTTACGGAAAATTCCCGGAACAGGCGTCCCATGATGCCGCCCATGAACAGGACGGGAATAAACACCGCCGTCAGCGACAAGGTCATCGAGACGATGGTGAAACCGATTTCGCTCGACCCCATCAGCGCCGCGGCCAGAGGCTTCCGGCCCATTTCCATGTGCCTGAAAATGTTTTCCAGCATCACGATGGCGTCGTCCACCACGAATCCGACGGACAAAATCAGCGCCATCATGGACAAGTTGTCCAGGCTGTAGCTGAGCATGTACATGATCGCGAAGGTCCCGACGATCGAGAACGGCAGAGCGAGACTGGGGATCACCGTGGCCGAAACATTGCGCAGGAACAGGAAGATTACGCCGATCACCAGGGCTAGCGTCATCAGCATGGTGACTTCGACGTCCTGGTAGGAGTCGCGGATGGTCTGCGACCGGTCGTAAAGAATGTCCATGTGCACCGACGGCGGAAGCTCCTGCTGGAAGATCGGCAGCAGGTTCTTGACGTTGTCGGTGACGGCGATCGTATTGGTGCCCGGCTGGCGCTGGATCGCGAGCACAATGGCGCGCTGCTGGTCGTTTGGAGTGTAGAACCAGGAAGCTGTCTTGTCGTCCTCGACGCTATCTTTCAACTCGCCCAGCTCCTGCAAGCGCACCGGCGTCGCGTTACGATACGCCACTACCAGCGATTTGTACTGCTCTGCGGTCGTGAGCTGACCGGAGGTCTGCAAGGTGAACGATCGCTGCGGTCCCGTGATCTGGCCCGTGGGCAGATTGACGTTCCACACTTTCAAAGCCGCTTCCACTTCGTTGATGCCGACCTTGTGAGCCGCCAGCAGGTGCGGATCCAGTTGCACGTGTACCGCGTATTTTTGGGCGCCCAGGACCTGCACCTGCGCCACGCCGGTCACCTGCGAGATACGTTGCGCGATGCGGGTCTCCGCAAATTCGTCCAAGGTCCACAGCGGCACTTCTTTCGACGTCAGCGTGAGATACAGGATCGGTTGGTCGGCCGGATTCACGCGCGCAAACGTGGGCGGCGTAGGCATGCCCTGAGGAAGCTGCCGTGAAGCTTGGGTGATAGCCGACTGGACATCGATGGCGGCTCCATCCATGCTGCGATTAAGCGCGAATTCGAGCGTGATTTGCGTAGCGCCCAGGGAGTTGATGGAGGTCATCGACTCGATGCCCGCGATGTTGGAGAATTGGTTCTCCATGGGCGTCGCGACCGAAGCCGCCATGGTATCGGGGCTGGCTCCGGGCAGCGCCGCGGTGACTTGCAATGTCGGAAAATCGACGTTGGGAAGATCGCTGACTGCCAGCTTCTGATAGGCCACGGTGCCAAACAGCGCGATGGCGCCCATCAGGAGGCTGGTGGCGATCGGCCGTTCAATAAATGGTTGCGAGAAGTTCATTCTTACTGAAAATCAGTCCTGCGGGCGTCTCAATCCGAGAACCCCGGCGCGACCTCCGGCTGGCGGATGACCACCTCTTGGCGCTGTCTCTTACGCTTGGTGAATTTCGCCATGTAGGTATAAACCACGGGCGTGAGATACAACGTCATGATCTGCGATACAGCCAGGCCGCCGATAACGGTCAGCCCGAGTGGTCGGCGCGCCTCGCCTCCCGCGCCCCAGCCCAGAGCCACCGGGATCGATCCCAGCATGGCTGCGGCGGTGGTCATCATGATCGGCCGGAAGCGGATGATACAGCCCTGATAGATCGCTTCTTCGGGGGAAGTGGCTCCGTTGCGTTCCGCCTGCAACGCGAAGTCGATCTGCATGATGGCGTTCTTCTTGACGATGCCCACCAGAATGATCAGCCCCACGAACGAGTAAATATTCAGTTCGCCTTTGAATACGTACAAGGTCAGCAGAGCGCCCAGACAGGCCGAGGGAAGTCCCGACAAGATCGTCAGCGGATGGATGTAGCTTTCATACAGCACGCCCAGGACAATGTAGACCACTAAGATCGCCACGAGGAACAGAGTGCTCAGGTTCGAAAGAGAATCTTCAAATGCCGCCGCGTTGCCTGAAAACTTCGCCGATATCGTGCCGGGCAGCATCTTCTTAGCCAAATCCTGAAGCTGGTCATGAACGTTACCCAGGGAGATGCCTGGCTTCAGATTGAACGATACCGTGACGGCGGGAAGCTGACCGGCATGCGAGATGCTCTGCGGCCCAACGTCCTCTTTGATCTTGGCTAGAGAATCCAGCGGAACCAGGACTCCCGTGTTGGTCTTGAAATAGATCTTGGACAGATAGTCGGAGAAGGCCTGATACTTTTTGTCGACTTCCAATACCACCCGGTACTGCGATTTGGGCGAATAGATGATCGACGCGTAGCTGGGACCGTAGGCTCCATACAAAGCGTTCTGGATGTCGCTGGGATTGAGCCCGTACAACGCCGCGCGCTCGCGGTCGATCTGGATATTGATGCGTGGGCTGCGATATTCCAGGTCCGTGTTGACGTCCTGTACCTCGGGCACCTTACGGACTTCCTTCTCCAGCAACGCCGCCTGCTCGTACAACTGCTCGGTGTCGGGGCCTTGCAGAGTGAAATCGTAATTGCTGCGCGAGTTGTAACCGCCTCCGCCGATGCGGATCGGCGGCTGAACATTCGGGAACACATTAAATCCGGGAATGCTCGAGATTTTCGGCCGCAACCGCTCGGCCACCTGCTGGGCTGTCGATGTTCGCGCGGGATGGGCCCGCAGCATCACGAAGAACCGGGCGTTATTGCCGCTTCCGGCGTTTCCGCCCGCGTTGGTCATGAACGTTTCGACGTCGGGATCCTTACGCACAATGTCGGCGATACGCTTCTGGTATTCCACCATCTTGTAGAAGGAAGTCCCCTGGGCCGCCTGAATGTTCAACTGCATCTGATCGTTGTCGGCATCGGGGATGAAGCCCTTGGGAACCTTTCGGTACAGGAACCACGTGGCTCCCATCACGGCGAAAAATACTACCGCCATGGCCGTACGATGTCGCAGGACGCCGCGTAAACTCCAGTCGTAGAAGCGCAGCATTCCATTGAATATGTGATCGGTGGCGCGGTACACGATCCCATGCTTCTGCTTCCCATCGCGCAGCAGTCGGCTGCACAGCATGGGGGAAAGCGTAATGGACACGACCCCGGAAACCAGGATGGCCGTGCAGATGGTCACCGCGAATTCGCGGAACATGCGGCCCAGCGTTCCGCCCATGAACAGAATCGGGATGAATACGGCCGCCAAGGACAGCGTCATCGACAGAATAGTGAAGCCGATTTCCTGCGATCCCTTGTAGGCCGCGGCCATCGGGCTCAGTCCGCTCTCGATGTGGCGGACGATATTTTCGAGCATGACGATGGCGTCGTCCACCACAAAGCAGACCGAAAGAATCAGCGCCATCATGGAAAGCGTATTCAGGCTGAAGCCCAGCAGCGCCATCACCACCAGCGTTCCCAGAATCGAGAACGGCAGCGCCATGGCCGGAATCAGAGTGGCCCGTCCGCTGCGTAGAAACGCGAAGATCACGATCACCACCAGGAGCAGCGTGAAGCCCATGGTGACCTGGAAGTCGGTGAATGCGTCGCGGATCAGCTTGGCGCGATCGCCGCGCGTGGCGAAATGCACGCTGGGAGGCAGCTGAGCTTGAAACGAAGGGAATAGGGCCTTGACGGCGTCTGAAACCTCGATGGTGTTCGCGCCGGGCTGCTTCATCACCTGCATCTGGATGGCGCGTTCCATCTTTCCGCCGGTGTACATCCAGGCGGCGTTCATGTCGTTTTCGACGCTGTCGACCACTTTCGCCACTTCGTTCAACCGGATAGGTGTTCCGTTGCGCCACGCGACCACGATTTGAGAGAAACCCGCCGCATCATGCAGCTCGCCGTTGGTCTTCAGGGTGAATGCCTGGCGCGGTCCGTACATCGTCCCGGTGGGAGAATTCGGATTCCAGTTCGCTATGGCACTGCTGACTTCGTTGATGCCGATCTTCTTGCCTACCAGCTTGTCGGGATCGAGCTGCACGCGGACGGCATACTTGGTCGCACCGCCCACTTGCACTTGCGAGACGCCGTTTACCGTCGAGATCCGCGGAGCAATCATCGTCTCGGCGTAATCGTCGAGTTGCGAGAGAGAAATCGCGTCCGAAGTAAGGGTGAGATAAAAAATGGGCTGGTCCGAAGGATTCTGCTTCTTGAAGGACGGCGGCGCGGTCATGCCCGCAGGCAACAACGGCATGGCTTCGGCGATAGCGGTTTGTACATCGACCGAAGCTCCGTCGATATCCCGGCTGAGGTCGAACTGGAGCGTAATCGAGGTTTGCCCGGTGGAACTCTGTGAGCGCATCGAGTCGATGCCGGAGATCGAAGTGAACTGGCGCTCTAGCACCGTCGCCACCGACGACGCCATCGTGTTAGGATCCGCGCCGGGCAGGTTCGCCTGTACTTGTAGCGTCGGCATCTCCACGTTGGGCATGTCGCTTACCGGCAAGCTGCGGTAGGCTACCACGCCGAACAGCGCAATGGCCGCCATCAGCAGACTGGTGGCGATGGGCCGCTTGATGAAAATTTCCGAAAAGTTCACGCGATCTCCCTGAGTCTCTCTGAGCAGATCATGGGACGACCGAATATTATGGCGACGAGCGCGGCCGTCCGTCCCCGGTCTGCTGATCACGGATCTGAACTTTGGATCCCGGCTGCAAGCGAAGCTGGCCTTCAGTCACGACGGTTTCGCCGCCTTTCAGTCCTTCGTCGATCACCATATCCTGATCGATGCGTGGACCGGTCTTTACCGGCTTAACCGACACCGCGCGGTCTTCACCGACCACATACACGTAGGTTCCGTCCTGGCCTGTCTGGACCGCTTGATTCGGAACCACCACCGCATTGTTGCGCATGGTCAGCCGCAATACCACGTTCACAAACTGTCCCGGCCACAGCTTGTGGGACTTATTCTGGAAGGTGCCTTTCAGCTTGATGGTGCCGGTGGACGTGTCCACGGAACTGTCGATGAAACTGAGCTGTCCCTGCTCGATATCGCCGCTGCCATCCTGGGCCCGCGCCGTCACCGTCAGTTTGCCGTTGTCCGAATATCGCTTCACGTCGCCCAGCCTGGCCTCGGGAACCGAGAACGTCACATAGATCGGCTCCACCTGATTGATGATCGCCAGGTCGGTGCTGCCGGCGGCAACAATGTTGCCCGCCTTCTGCGATATGTTTCCCGTGCGGCCTTCGATGGGCGCTTCGACCGTTGTGTAACCGAGTTGAATGTTCAGGTTGTTGATCGCCGACTGATCTGCCGATATCTGCGCTTCCGCACTGGAGATGGCCGCGCGGTCTGCCTCGAGAATCTGCATTTGCGCCGCCGCGGAGCTTTTCAGCTGTTCCGCCTGTTCCTTGGCGAAAACCCCTTCCTCGACGCCTTTTTGGTAACGTCCAGCCTGGTCCCGAGCGTAGTTCGCATTGGCGGTATCCCGCAATAATTGGGCCTGCGCCTGCTTCAATAGCGCGCTGCTCTTGGCCAAGTTGGCCTTGGCGGAATTCATCTGGCCTTCCAAAGGCTTCCGGTCGATGACGAACAGAAGATCGTCCTTCTTGACGTAGTCGCCTTCCTGAAAATTAACCTTGGTGAGCATGCCGCCGGTCTGAGCCCGCACCGTGACCACCGAGTAAGCCTCCACGTTGCCAACCACCGAAATGTCCACGGGGACGTTCTTCAATACCACCTTGGCGACTTCCACCGGCACTGCTCCGCCGCCGGCATTCTTGCCCTTACCCTTACCCTTGCCTTTGCCACCGCCATCCCCAACGTCCGTGGGGGCCGCCGATCCGCAACCGGAAAGCGCGCAGCTAGCAAGCAGGAGTATGGCGACAAGTACGCCCAGTAGTTTCGAGGGTAAACAGATAGATTTCACGCAGTCTTCAGTATACTGCCCGCCCATGAACCATGTATTGGTAATATGGCAGGGTCCTTATATACAACCGGCGTCGCGCGCGCCACACAGGTTACCCGGATGTAGATAAAGAAGATAGTGCAACCAAAGCCTCTGCCATTCGGGAACACCACTGTCATGTGGTGTTTATCCATCGCTGCTGTGCTGCGGTGGACTGTGAAATACTGAATCGAAACCTTGTCCACACCACCCAAGAAGGCTCTCATTATCGCTATCGACGGCCCCGGGGGGTCGGGCAAGAGTACTGTGGCGCGTTCGGTGGCCCGGCGCTTGGGATTTACTTATATCGATTCGGGCGCTATGTACCGGGCAGTAGCCCTATGGGCCCTGCGGCTGGGAATGGACCTGGACGATCTCCATCGCCTGGAACAACTTGCCAAGGAAGCCCGCATTGAGTTGCCGGACGACCGCGTGCTGCTGAACGGCGAGGACGTGACTGCCGAGATCCGGGATCCCCAGGTGAGTAACGCGGCCTCGCGCGTCGCCGCCCAGCCCGGCGTGCGCCGTGCCATGCGCGAAGAACAGCGCCGTATCGGTTCCGCCGGCCCCTCGGTGATGGAAGGCCGCGATATCGGGACGGTGGTGTTCCCGGATGCGAAGGTGAAGATTTTCCTCGACGCCCAGCCAGAGGCGCGGGCCCAGCGGCGAGCTTCCGAACTGGGCGCTGCCGTGGAAGACGTTGCTCGCGACCTTGACGCCCGCGACCAGAGAGATCGCAGCCGCGCGGAAGCTCCGCTCACCCAGGCTCCCGACGCCGAGTATCTGGATACCACCCACCTCACCCTGACCCAAGTGGAAGAGGCGGTGCTCAAGCTGGTTCGCGATCGCACCTCTAATGGAAAGGATCATAAGTAGGCACGCCCGTGAGCAATCTTCTGGTAATGAAGTTCGGCGGCACCAGTATGGGTTCGGCCGACCGCATCCGCGTTGCCGCGCGTCTGACTGCGGAGCAAAGCGCCAAGCGGCCGGTTGTTGTGGTGGTCTCGGCGATGTCCAAGGTGACCGATCTATTGCTCGATTCCCTTCGCAAAGCCGAGGCGGGCGATCAGGCTGATCTGGACGCGAATCTCGAAAAACTATCGGCGCGCCATCGCGAATGTTGCCGTGAGCTCTTGCCAAAAGAGAAACAGGACGAGGCGACCAAGGGCCTGGAAGGCCTGATCGCCGAATTCGCGCGTATCGCCAAGGGTGTGATGATGCTGGGCGAGCGTCCGCCTCGCTCGGTGGATGAAGCGGTGGCGGTGGGCGAGCGCCTGTCAGCCTATCTCATGGCGCTCCACATGGAAGCCGAGGGCATGCCCGCCGTTGCAGTCAACGCTGCCGAAGTCATCGCGACCGATGCCGTTTTCGGCAACGCCACGCCGCTGATGGAACCGACTCGTGCGCGCGCCGCCGCGGTGCTCCGGCCCCTGCTCGATAAAGGCACAGTGCCGATCGTCACCGGCTTTAACGGCTCGAC
>Ga0105245_10004728_pt1 | contig 12027 bp, 12 predicted proteins | sample KBSM54metaG_FD_81523 | JGI IMG/M metagenome (GOLD analysis project Ga0105245, IMG submission 81523) | Miscanthus rhizosphere microbial communities from Kellogg Biological Station, Michigan, USA - KBS M5-4 metaG | ecosystem: Host-associated > Plants > Roots > Rhizosphere > Soil | place...
CCCGAACACCTCCGTCGGCGTCGCGCCGACGCCGTCGAGCGCAGCGAAATGGGTCCGCAATTGATCCACGGTGCCGGGCGGGATGAGCTCGGGATACGAACGACCGATGACGTTGACCGCCCGGGCGCCGAACATGCGCTCCGCGGCCTGATTGAACGTCTCGATCACGCCGTTCTCGTCGAGCGTGATGATGCCGTCGGCTGCCGTCTCGACGATGCTGCGGGTGCGGGCTTCTGAGGCGCGAAGCGCCGCCTCGCTCTGCTTGTGAGCGTCGATGTCGTGGAGACTCACGACGAGGCCGGCGAGCACCGGATTGTCGAGCTGATTGACGCCGACGCATTCGAACCAGTGCGGTTGCCCGTCGACGTCGACGAGACGCACCTCGATCGGTGTGCCGCTGTGGCCGGGCTCTGCGACGACATCTGCGAACCGTTGCATCGTCGCGTCGAGATCCTCCGGGTAGATCAAGTCCGCGGCCAAGCACCCAATGAGCGCGTGTTGCTCGTACCCCAGCACACGCTTCGCAGCAGGCGAGACCCACTTGATGCGCGCCTCGGTGTCGGTGATGGCGACGATGTCCCAGACGTGGTCCGACAGCGCCGCGGCCCTGGCTTGGAGGTCGACCATGTCGCTGATGTCGAAGGTCATGGCGGCCACGGCGTCTCCGGCCAACGGCATCGACACCACTCGGCGCCACGCCGCACCTTCAGGCGCGTCGACGAGCATCTCGCCTTCCTGGCGAACCCCGGACTCCACGGCGGATCTCATCAGCGCGTCGAACTGCACCCAGGTCGTCTCGGTCAGCACTTCGGAGGCCCTCGCCCCGATAGCGGGCCGCGCCTGGAGCCAGCGGTTGCGGATGAACGTATTCGCGTATTCGACCTGCCAATCCACGATCTGCACGCCGTCACGGACGGCTCGCAGGAGCACAAAGCCGCCACCGAAGTCCTCGACCGCAGCCCAAAGGAGGTCGGTGAGCTCTTGTGTCGTTGATTCCTGCACGCCCGTTGTCGACCTCACCCTGGACATCCCCGCCTCTGTAGACAAGTGTCTACGGTACTGTAGACAGTCGTCTACGTCAACCGCTATCATCGCAACATCGACCCGAGCCCGAGCACGCCAGATCGCCCCCACGGGCGAGATGAAGTGGTCGCCGCCCTGCTAGAGGCGGCCACGAAGCTGTTCGCGGAAGTCGGTCCGGGTGTCGTCTCGCTCCGAGACGTCGCCAAGGAGGCGAACGTCAACCTCGGCCTCATCCACCGCTACATCGGCAGCAAGCAGGATCTCCTCGCCGCAGTGCTCGCCGCCCGGCCGGGGATGCCACCGACGCACGAAGTCGCGCTCTCGTCGGCCGACGACATCGTCGACGTCATCCTGCAGCAGATCGCGGCCGACGCGCCCTACACGAGGATCATGCTCCGAGCCGCGATCGAGGGCTTCGAGCTCCGGCAGTTGCAGGATGTCTTTCCCCTGACAGAACGGGCCGCCAAGTCCGCACGCGCAGGACTGCCGCGGCGCGACGCCGATGTGCGCGTCGCCCTGTTGGTCTCCGCCATCTTGGGCTGGCAGGCCATCGGTCCCGCGATGCTCGAGGTCCTGAAGCACCGCAATCTCTCGGACGTCGAGATCGACGAGGCGCTGCGTCCCGCGCTCGCCGCGTTCCTCAACGCCGAGCCCAGCTGAGCGGGGCCCTCAGCAGCAGCGGGCTGCGGACTCGGGTACTGAGCCGCAGCCGAGCGATGCGGTGTCGTCGTCGACGTGCGTCGACGAGGTTCCGAACGTCTCGCTGTCTTCGAGCACCGTGTAGATCTCCCACGCGCCGTCAGGTCCGTCGACCCACACCTTGTCTTGCTTGGCGAAACAGCACGTGCCGCTCTCGTCGACGGGCGCGAGGCCCGCGTCGGTGAGCCGAGCCTGATGGGCGACCACCTCGTCGGACGACATGACCTCGACGCCGAGGTGGTTGAGGCGACTGTCGGCTCCGGCCTTTTCGAACAGCACGAGCTTCAGCGGGGGATCGATGATCGCGAAGTTGGCGTAGCCGTCACGCCGCTTGGCCGGCTCGGTCGCGAACAGCTTCGAGTAGAAGGCGACGGCTTCGTCGATGTCCGGAACGTTGAGCGCCAGCTGAACTCGTGACATTGGGGCTTCCCTCTGTAGATTGACCGATGTCGATGTATCGACTCTTGCAAATGTATCGACGTGTGTCAATAGGTGGAGGAAATCGTGCCGACAAAGCGTACGAGCGTGATTCAGCTCGACGACGACGTGTGTTGCGCGCCGCTGATGGCCGCACCGCTCGCGGAGTCCGAAGCCGACGAGTTGGCGCGGGTCTTCGCCGCCCTCGGCGATCCGATTCGCCTGCGGTTGCTCAGCCTCGTCGCGGCCGCGGGTGAGGTGTGCTCGTGCGATCTCGAGGATCCGCTCGGCAAGTCACAACCCACGATCAGCCACCACACCAAGGCGCTCGTCGATGCGGGTTTGCTCGTGGGGGAGAAGCGCGGGCGTTGGATGATGTGGCAAGTCGTGCCTGGACGCCTCGCCGCGCTCCGAGCCGTCCTTTCGTGACGAACGGCGGTCGACTGACGTGTCCGTGAGTCGCGATCTCGCGCGAAAGGCCACCGCCGAGGCCGTCGGCACCGCGCTGCTCGTCGCCATCGTCATCGGTTCGGGGATCTTCGCCCAGCGCTTGTCGCCGAACGACTCGGGGCTGGAGTTGCTCGAGAACTCGATCGCGACGGGCGCGGGCTTGATCGCGCTGATCCTCGCGTTCGGGTCGGTGTCGGGCGCTCACTTCAATCCCGTCGTCAGCGTCGCCGACCGCGTGTTGGGCGGCATCAGCTCGCGCGAGCTCGGGTTGTACGTACCTGCGCAGATCGTGGGTGGATGCATCGGAGGCGTCGTCGCCAACCTGATGTTCGATCTGAGCGCGGTGTCGTGGTCGACGCACACGCGATCGTCGAGTGGCCTCTGGCTCGGCGAGGTCGTCGCGACCTTCGGTCTGCTGATGGTGATCCTCGGCGTGGTGCGCTCCGGTCGCGCGTCCACAGCGCCGTTCGCCGTCGGGGGCTACATCGCGGCGGCGTACTGGTTCACGAGCTCGACGTCGTTCGCCAATCCCGCTGTCACGATCGCCCGCACGTTGTCCGACACGTTCGCCGGCATCCGCCCGTCGTCGGTACCGGCGTTCGTGGTGGCGCAATTCATCGGCGGTGGGATAGCGATCGCGCTTGCACGATTCCTCTACCCGGATCTTCCCGCGGCGGAGCTCGTCGTGCCGCACGACGGGTCGACGACGACCTCGAGGGGTGAGTGATGGCGGACCCAGCGCGCGTCCCGACGGTGCTCTTCCTGTGCGTGCACAACGCGGGCCGATCGCAGATGGCGCTCGGCTGGTTCCAGCACCTCGCCGGAGCGCGTGCCGTTGCGTGGTCAGGCGGATCGGAACCGGCCGACCAGGTGAACCCATCGGCGATCGCCGCGATGGGCGAGGTCGGCATCGACATCACGCACGAGCATCCGAAGCGGTGGACCGATGAGATCGTCGAGGCCGCCGACGTCGTCGTCACGATGGGCTGCGGCGACACCTGCCCCCTCTTCCCAGGCAAGCGTTACGAGGATTGGTTGCTCGACGATCCCGCGGGTCAATCGATCGAGGCGGTCCGCCCGATTCGCGACGAGATCCGCGAACGCGTGGCCGCGCTGCTGGCCAGCCTCGACCTGCCCGTCGGCTGATCAGGCGGCGAGGGCGCGGCCGGCGAACGCGTCGAACGCCTCGCGGTCAAAAGCGATGTGCAGGCGCCCGTCGACTCTCGAGATGTCGAGCGTGGGGCAGAAGAAGTCGCGCCCACCGATGAAGAAGTGAGGTGACCCGATCACGCCTCGGCGTGCTCCGTCGTGCCAATCGGCTTCCACACCGGGCCGCCCGCCGCGCTGCGGGAGTTCCATGCCGGCGCTGTGAGCGACGTCGAGCAGCACGGCCGGCGACGCGACGTCGAGGCCTTGCTCGAACTGCGCCGTGCGCAGCGTCAACGCGACGCGTTCGCCGATCTCGGGACCGAGGTCGTAGGCCGCGGATGTCAACGACATCGCCGGAATCGATGTCGACGCGAACGTTGCGGGCACGAACCCCGAGAAGAGCTCGGGTGCGACGCTGTCGCGCAGCGCCTTCACGTTCTCGACGACGTGATCGACGTCGAGCGGCGCGTGGTTCACCCATTCGAGCGGCCACGCACGGATGTACATGACGGCGTCGGGTCGGCGCGCGTCACGCAGATCGGCGAGACGTCGTAGCCCGACATGTGCGAACGGGCAACGAACGTCGGCAAACACTTCGATCACTCTTCGACGGTCCCACATGCGACCGCGGGTCGATAGGGCTGTTCGTCACAACTCACTGCGGGAGTGTTTCCCAGCGAGCACCTGTCCATAGACCGACACGTACTCGTCGACCATGCGGTCGCGGCTGAAACGCCGGACGGCGATGGCGCGGATCTTGGTGCGATCGAGCGTGCCGACCTCCGCCACCGCGCTCACCGCTTCGTCGACGGTTCGCACGAGCACTCCGGTGACGCCGTCGTCGATGATCTCGCGCATGGATCCGCGATCGAACGCGATCACCGGAGTGCCACAGGCCATTGCTTCGACGACGCTGAAACCGAACGGTTCGTCGAAGTCGATCAGATGAAGGAGCGCGTGTGCTTCGCCGAGGAGCTCGGTGCGGCGGTCCGGTCCGATGGCCCCGAGGTACTGCACCCCCTTGCCATCGACGTGAGGTGCCACGGCGTCGTCGAAGTACGCCTGATCCTGGATGATCCCCGCAATCAGGAGGGGCCGGCCTGAACGAGCCGCGACCTCGATCGCCTCGGCGGTGCCCTTGTCGCGATGAATCCGGCCGAAGAACAACAGATGGTCGCTCGGCCTCGGATGGACGGCGAACGCGTCGGTGTCGATGCCGTGATGAATGGTGGCGGCGTACTCGAGGTTCGGATGGCGATCGGCGTCGCTGATCGCCACATACGAGCCGCTCCGGTTGTAGCGCTCGTAGACGGCGACGATGCGCGGCGACGAGAACCCATGAATCGTCGTGACCACCGGGGTGCTCACCAGCTCGCTGTACGTGAGGGGCAGGAAGTCGAAGCTGTTGTGAATGATGTCGAATTCGCCGGCCCGCTCGAACACCGCGGCGATGTGAAGGCACTCGGCGACCTTCGGATCAATGTCCGCGTCGTCGCTCCAACCCTGGGCCACGACCGACGACAGGACCGCTTCTGTGAGTGAGTCCCCGGTCGCGAACAGCGTCACGTGATGCCCGCGAGCGACGAGACCCTCGGTGAGCAACGAGGCGAACAGCTCCCACGGCCCGTAATGGCGTGGTGGCGTTCGCCACGAGATCGGAGCGAGGACCGCAATCCGTAGGACCATCGGAGCTCCTCACTCGCTTCGCGCCGAGGCTATCGGGGTGATCCCCCTGTAGTCTGAGTGCTCACCCTCTTGGGAGAGTCGCTTCACTCGGGCGAGACGGCTGCCAGGCCCTCGTAGTCGCCCCGTGCAGGTTCGTGCCTCGACTGAGTCGAATCGAGGAGTGCTGTGCGCGTTGCCGCCGAATTTTCGCCGTCCCTTGTCGCGCGCCCAGGCGCAGGTCTGTCGTATCGCATCCTGAGCACGTATCCGCCGACGAGGTGTGGCCTCGCCACGTTCAGCGCCGCGCTGGCCAAGGGCCTCGTGGCCAATGGGGGCGACGTCGGCGTGGTGCGAATCGCAGACGACGCCAAGGCGTCGAGTTCCTGTGTCGTCGCCGAGCTCCACAACGGCGCTCCCGCCTCGGTGGACGCGGCGGCGATGCATCTCAGTCAAGGTGATGTCGCGATCGTGCAACACGAGTACGGCGTGTACGGCGGCTCCGACGGTGACGAAGTCGTCGAGATCTTGCGCGCGCTCACGGTGCCGTCGATCGTCGTCGCCCACACGGTTTTGCTCGAGCCGAGCCGTCATCAGCGAGAGGTTCTCGAGGCAGTGGCGGAGGCCGCGGGCAGCGTCGTCGTCATGAGCGAGGCGGCCCGGGTTCGACTCTGCGACGGATTCGATGTCGATCCCGCCAAGGTCACGCGCATCGCACACGGCGCGGCCACCCCGGAGGTCCGCGATCGCCCCGACCACTGGCTGCGACCGACGCTGCTCACGTGGGGACTGCTCGGCGCCGGCAAGGGCATCGAATGGGCGATCGATGCGCTGGCCGATCTCGCCGACCTGCGTCCCCGGCCGCGTTACATCATCGCCGGCCGCACGCACCCGAAGGTGATTGCGTACGAAGGCGAGCGCTATCGCGACATGCTCATCCAGCGCGCGTGGGCCAACGGGGTCGCCGCATCGGTGACCTTCGACGCGAGCTATCGCGACGTGCCCTCGCTGACGGGTTTGATTCAACAGGCCACCGTCGTCGTGCTGCCGTACGACTCGCGTGACCAGGTGACGTCGGGTGTGCTGGTCGACGCCGTGGCCGCCGGCGTGCCTGTTGTCGCGACTGCGTTCCCGCACGCGATCGAGTTGCTGTCAGGCGGCGCTGGCATCGTCGTGCCCCACGGCAATTCCAAGGCATTGGCGTACGCGATCCGGCGCGTGCTGTCCGAACCCGGTCTCGCCGCCGAGATGGCCGCCGAGGCGGCCAACATCGCGCCCAGCTTGAGTTGGACGTCGGTGGCCGGCGACTACTCCGACCTGGCGGCCCGTCTCGCGTCGACCGCCATTGCGGTGCCGACGTGAAGGCGCCCGAGCCGAACTTCGCCCACGTCGCACGGATGACCGACGAGCAAGGGATGTACGAGCACGCCGACCACACCTCCCCGCGGCGCGAGCTCGGCTATTGCACCGACGACATGGCGCGATTGCTGGTCGTCGCGTGCCGCGAGCCGAACCCGAGCCCCCTCGTGATCGGTCTCACCCGGGCGGCATTGCGCTTTCTCGCTGACGCGCAAGGAGTGACTGGCGACTCGAGCAATCGGATGAACCGCCGCGGTCGCTGGGAGGGACGGCGTACGGTCGAAGACTGCTGGGGACGCAGCCTTTGGGGATTCGGCACGGCGGCCGCCCGCGCTCCACAGGACTGGATGCGACAGGACGCACTCGCCCGATTCGAACGTGGCGCGAGCCGACGTTCTCCTTGGTCGAGAGCCATGGCCTTCGCCGCGTTGGGTGCCGACCAGGTGCTCGTCGCCCATCCTGGCCATCGCTCTGCGATGTTGCTGCTCGATGACGCGGCGGAACAGATCGGCGCCCGGCAGCGTGCCGCGTTGTGGCGTTGGCCCGAGGCGCGCTTGTCGTACGCGAACGCGGTGCTCCCTGAGGTGTTGATCGCGGCCGGTGCCGCGCTCGGACGCGACGCCTACCTCACCGATGGCCTCGAGCTGCTGGCCTGGTTGCTCGACCATGAGTCGTTCGACGGTCACCTGTCGGTGACGCCGGTCGGCGGTTGTGCGCGCGAAGAACTCCATCCCGGCTTCGACCAGCAACCGATCGAAGTCGCCGCGCTGGCCGATGCTTGCGCACGCGCGTGGCGGGTGACCGGCGAGCAACGGTGGGTCGACGGCGTGGCGAGCGCGGTGGCGTGGTTCCTCGGCGACAACGATTCCGGCGCCGTGATGTGGGATGACGAGAGTGGCGGTGGCTACGACGGCCTTCAGATCGATGGCCCGAACCTGAACGAGGGCGCGGAGTCGACGCTCGCCTTCATCTCGACGATGCAGCATGGTCGCAATCTCGTTCCTGTTCCATGACCGAGGGCATTGCGGTTCGGATGGCCACGCGCCTGTCGCCGGACCCGGGTCGCGTCATCGCAAGGCTGTTCGTACCCGGCCAGGAACTCCTGGCGGGCAGTGAGTCACGAGCCTCAGGGGTCGTCGAACGCATTCTCGCTCTCGACGACGACGAGGTACGCGTGGCGTTGGCGAGCGTGATGCAGCGGTTCGATGGACGGCATCGGTCCGTCGCTGACATCTTCCGGCGCCATGCCGGCCGCATCGCCAACCGGATCGCGGCCGAGGTCGCGTTGTCCGACGAGCGTCGTCAGCTACTCGGTGCCACGTTCACGCACGAGTTCGCGATCGAGGGTGCGGCGCTCTGCAACCCCTCGATGGTGGCCCATCCCGATCAGACCGACGTGCCCGCCGGAGGTCTCCGATTCATCATGAGCGTCCGCGGCATCGGCGAGGGACACCAGTCGTCGATCGGGTTCCGCGTCGGCACCATCGACGCCGACGGTTGGGTGTCGGTCGACGCGCCGGAGCCGTTCCCGACCTCGGGCCCGGTACACGCGGGGCCGTTCCATCGCTCGGTGTTCAACGGCAAGCTCAGCGAGCTCGGCGCGAACGGAGAGAACGCGGCCTACGTGCTCGACTCGCTCGCCGACGAGTTCACCGAAGACGATCTCGACCTCGCGTTGGCACGAATGCGATCCCAACGCGACACCCGCCGAGGCTCGGGTGACACCGCCGCTCAACTTCGGGCCATCGCCGCATGCTCGTACACGACATCGTTTCCCGACGACACGCACGAATCCGAACGTGTGCTGTGGCCGGCGACGGCGAGCGAGTCGCATGGGATGGAGGACGCTCGTTTCGTACGCTTCGTCGACGACGATGGCGTCGCGGTCTACTACGCGACGTACACGGCGTTCGACGGTGTCGCCATCACTCAACAGCTGCTCGAGACCACTGACTTCGTCACCTTCGCCTCGTCGCCCATCGCCGGTCGGGCGGCGGCGAACAAGGGGCTCGCCCTGTTTCCCCGGCGAGTGGGCGGCCGGTTCGCCGCGATGTCACGCTGTGACCGCGAGACGAACTCGGTGGCGTTCTCCGACGATCCGCGGCGCTGGAACGGTGCGGTCAGCGTGCAGGGTCCCATCGAGACATGGGAGACGATCCAGCTCGGCAATTGTGGATCGCCGATCGAGACGAGTGATGGCTGGCTTGTGCTCACGCATGCGGTCGGCCCGATGCGGACGTACAGCATCGGCGCATTGCTGCTCGATCTCGACGATCCCACCGTGGTGATCGGCCGATTGACCGAGCCACTGTTGGTGCCGATCCCGGAAGAGCAGGACGGGTACGTCCCCAACGTCGTGTACAGCTGTGGCGCGCTCCTGCACGCCGGGTCGCTTGTCATCCCGTATGGAATCGCTGACTCCGCCATCGGGATCGCAATCGTCACGCTGGCAGATCTGCTCGCAGCCCTAGAGTGACCCGCTCCGTGGCCCGTTTCGACATCGACCCCGATCGGTCAGAAGTGTGGATCGAGGGGCGATCGACGCTGCATCCGATTCACAGTCACACGTCTGGTCTCGAGGGCTACATCGAGACCACCATGCGAGCAGATGGTCAACTCGATCTGACCTCGGACGCCGCGGCCCACCTGTCGCTTCCGGTCGACCGGTTGCGTTCCGGCAACGCACTCGAGGAGCGGGAACTGAAGCGGCGGATCCTGGCGAGCCGGTTCCCGACCATCGACGGCGACCTCACCGACCTGGCCGCGACGGCCGAGAACGATCGGTATCTCGTGACGGGAACGGTCACGTTTCGAGGCGAGAGCTGCGCCTTCACGCACGAGATGGACATCTCCCGCGTCGACGCAAGCACCATGCGGTTGTCCGGTGAGGCGACCTTCGATGTCCGAGACTTCGGGATGGAGCCACCGAAGATCCTTCTGCTCCGGGTCGAACCCGACGTCACGGTCCGAGTCGAGATCGTCGCCACCGAGGCACGACCCGCGACCTGACGAATGCAGTGAGATCGTCGCCACGGTCCCACGGAGCGTGACATTTGTGCCGCATTCCGACTTTTCTCCCCACCGGGAGCGGACGTGCCGTACCATTACGAGGTCCAGCGGGCGGAGTTGATCCCTGGAGGATCCTTCGACGTGGACGTACATACACCGGTCAGACCGACCGAACCTGCCGGCACCGTTTCGTATGCGTGGGCGAGCCGCGAGTTCCGTGCAGCCGCCGCGCGGCTCAGCAAGAAGGAACCCGAGACGGAATCGCACGCTGTCGCGAGCGGCGACGCCGCGCGGTTGCTGATCGATCTCTCACGGCTCGGAGCCAACGACGAGCTGCGCCGCCTGCTCACTCCCGACCCGGCCGAGAGCGCGCCGACGTGGACCGTCGCCTGTTTCCAAGTGGGGAACCTCGCGCCGATCGACGTCCGTGAGTTCGTCGACCCCTCCGAGGCGATCGCCGCCGTCACCGATTCCGACGTCGCTGAACATGCTGCGTCCGAACTCCACGCGTGCTCTTCCGGCGGGTTGCGCTGGGCGGCGATGTCGCGCACCCACGGTCGAATCCTGTTCCAGCTCCCAGACGAGCTCACGCTCACCCACGTCGCTGGTGGCGATCCAGACGAGGCCTCGCCCGCGCTCGCCGAGGCACTGTTGCGTTGGCGCCAGCGCGTCGCGGACTGGTCGGAGAAGGACGGCTCGGAGCGCACCGGCGAGGTCGGTGCGGCGCGCGAGTCGGAAGCGGACTGCGTCGCGTTGCGTCCGTCGGACGACGGTCGCGTCGACGCGTTGGAGCAACGCCTTTTGGCCATCGAGGCCGCGACCCGCGACGCAATCGCGGGAGTGAGCAGGCGAATGTCGCGTGCGCTGGTGGAGTTCGACGGCCGATTTCGAGTGCGGATCGACACGGTGGAACAACGCCTCATGACGACCGTGCACGACGGTGTGCGTTCGCTCGGTGAGGTCGACGCGGCGACGCCGGAGGTGTCGCACGCCGCGGCCGCGCGAGCGAACGTCGAGCGCGTCGCGGTGGAGATCGAGCTCTGCGACGAGATCGAGGAGGCCCTCACGGATCTGCGGGATGACGTCGTCCCGTTGACGGGCGAGTTCGTCGAGCGTCTTGCCGCCATCGGTGCGTCGGTCGAATCCGAGTTGCGCCACACGTCGGAGGTCCTCGGCGGTCATCTCGAGTTGCTCCGCGCCGTTGTGACGTCCTGACAGGTATCAGCCGCGCGCGCAGGAGGCGCCGACGCCGCGGTCGGCCGCGGTCCATCCGGGCGCATCACCCAACGGCCAGTAGTCGCCCGTGTGCTGGTCTTGCTCGTACTCGACGCCCTGCGTAGTCCCGCTCGCGATCTCACGGACGGCGGCGATGAGGCGATCGACGTCGGCGTTGGACGTCGACAACCCGGCGCTGGCTCGCACGGCTCCTGGGATCTCTCGGCGATCGCCGTCGATGACCGCTTGCCGGTAGGCCGCGACCTCGCGTGGTGTGAGGCCGAGCAGGCGTAGGAGGTAGGGGTGCGCGCAGAAGCAGCCGTGCCGCACACCGATGCCGTACTCCGCGCTCAATCGTGCGGCGACGAGCGCGTGCGGAACGTCGTCGACGACGAATGTTGCGAGGGGGAGCGTGCGAGTGTCGAGCGCGGGCCCGAGCAACCTCACCCCTGGCACCGCCGCAAGGCCATGCCGCAGCCGATGCGCGAGCTCGTCGTCGTGCGCTTCGAGGGCCTCCCATCCGATGTCGGCGAGCGCGGTGATGGCGGCGTCCATCGCGATCGCGCCCATGACGTTGGGCGATCCCGCCTCCTCACGCTCGGGTGGCTCGGTCCAGATGACTTCGTCGAGGTCGACGAGGTCGACCGCGCCGCCGCCGGCGAGGAACGGATCCCCGTCAGCGAACGTGGCGCGCGGGCCGACGAGCACGCCCGATCCGAACGGGGCGTACATCTTGTGCCCGCTCCACGCGAGGTAGTCAGCGCCGGCCGGGAGCGCGCCGTGCGGTGCGAGTTGGGCGGCGTCGACGAGTACCGGGACACCGCGGTCGTGTGCGGCGTCGAGGATCTCGTCGATGGGTGGCAGCCATCCCGTCACGTTCGACGCGCCGGTGATGGCGAGGAGTTTCGGTCGCGGACCGTTGTCGAGGGCGTGGGCCACCTCGTCGACGCTGAAGGTTCCATCGACCGCGCAGTCGACGAACCGGCGCTGACACAGCCGCGCCCATGGCAACAGGTTGGCGTGATGCTCGACGACGGTGTTCAC
>Ga0105245_10004730_pt1 | contig 12025 bp, 15 predicted proteins | sample KBSM54metaG_FD_81523 | JGI IMG/M metagenome (GOLD analysis project Ga0105245, IMG submission 81523) | Miscanthus rhizosphere microbial communities from Kellogg Biological Station, Michigan, USA - KBS M5-4 metaG | ecosystem: Host-associated > Plants > Roots > Rhizosphere > Soil | place...
ATCACGCTCAACCGGCCGGAGATCCTGAACGCGTTCGACTTCCGGATGCTGCGCGAGCTCGCGCGCGCGTGCGAAGACGCTTCATGGGACGACTCGATTCGCGTGGTCGTGATCACCGGAGCCGGGCGTGCGTTCTGCGTGGGCGCGAACCTGCGCGAGTGGGCCGACGGGTACGTCGGCAAGCCCACCGAGTACTGGAAGTGGTTCGGCGCGTTCAAGGACATGCACGACCGGCTGCGGGAGATCGGCAAGCCGACTCTGGCGCGGATCAACGGGATCGCGGTCGGCGGCGGAAACGAGCTGCAGATGGCGTGTGACCTCGCCGTGATGGTCGACGACGCGTTCATCCGCCACGTCGGGCCCGAGCACGGGTCGGTGCCGGCGGGCGGCGCGACGCAGTGGCTGACGATCATGGTCGGCGACCGGCGCGCGCGGGAGATCGTGCTCATGTGCGAGGAGATCCCCGCGACGAAGGCCGCCGAGTGGGGGCTCGTGAACTGGGCGGTGCCCGCTGCCGAGCTCGACGCGAAGGTGGACGCGGTGGTCGAGTCGCTGGCGCGCAAGCTCCCGCAGACGACGCGCTACGCGAAGCAGCACCTGAACTTCTGGCGCGACCTCGCCTGGCACGAGACGATCAACCACGCCCGCGACTGGCTCGCGCTCTCGATGGCGACGGACGAGCCGAAGGCCGCGATCGAGAAGTTCCTGGAGAAGAAGTGAGCCCAGTCAAGTGAGCATCGTCGAGGCGGAGCGCGACGGCGCGGTCGCCGTCGTCCTGCTCAACCGCCCGCAGCAGCTGAACGCGCTCTCGGACGAGCTGATGGACGAGCTCGTCGCCATCCTCAGCGATCTCGACCGGGACGCGGAGGTCCGCTGCATCGTGCTCGGCGGCTCCGAGCGCGCGTTCGCCGCGGGCGCCGACATCGGCGAGCTCGCCCAGGCCTCCGCGATCGACCTCTACTACCAGCGCCGCGTCGAGCGCTGGGACGCGATCCGCGCCCTCTGGACGCCGCTCGTCGCCGCTGTCTCCGGCTACTGCCTCGGCGGGGGCTGCGAGCTCGCACTGTCGTGCGACCTGATCGTCGCCTCCGAGACCGCCGAGTTCGGCCAGCCCGAGACCGGCCTGGGGATCATCCCCGGGGCCGGCGGGACTCAGCGGCTCACCCGCGCGGTCGGCAAGGCGCTCGCGATGGACGTCATCCTGAGCGGCCGCCGCCTCTCGGCGCACGAGGCGCTGGCGGCAGGGCTCGTCGCCCGTGTCGTCACGAAGGAAGCATGGCTCGACGAGGCGAAGCGGCTCGCGCGGGAGATCGCCTCGAAGGGCCCCGTCGCCACCCGGCTCGCGAAGGAGTCCGTCAACCGCGCCTACGAGACGACCCTCGCCGCCGGCCTCGAGGCCGAGCGTCGCGCTCTCTACCTCGCGTTCGCGAGCGAGGACGCCAAGGAGGGCCTGACCGCCTTCACCGAGAAGCGCAAGCCGGAGTTCGAAGGCCGCTAGCCGTCCAGCTCGGCCGGAACGATCGAGAGCTCCAGCTCCCGGCCCTCCCGCAGCACCAGCATGCGCACGGGGGCGCCGATCTTCTCGACCACCATCACGCGCTGGATGTCGCCGACGTCGGCCACCGGCTCGCCGTCCAGCTCGACGATCAGGTCCTCGGGCCGCAGCCCGGCCGCGGCGGCAGGCGTGCCCTCGACCACCTGCACGACCTCGACGCCCGCTTCGCGCCCGAGGCTGCGCGCGAGCCGGGGCGGCAGCGGCCGCGTCCCGCCCGCGATCCCGAGGTAGGCGCGGCGGAAGCGGCCCTCGGTCATCAGCGCCGCCACGATCTGCCTCGTCGCCTCGTTCACCGGGACTGCCAGGCCGAGCCCGACTCCGGCCACGGCCGTGTTGACGCCGACCACGCGGCCCGATCCGTCGGCCAGGGCGCCGCCCGAGTTGCCGGGGTTCAGCGCCGCGTCGGTTTGGATCACGTTGTCGACGACCCGCCCGCTCTGCGTCGGAAGCGAGCGGCCGAGCGCCGAGACGACACCGGCCGTGACGGAGCCTGCGAAGCCGTTGGGGTTGCCGATCGCGACCACGAGCTGTCCCACGCGCAGCCGCTCCGCGTCGCCGAGCTCTGCTGCGACCAGGTCGTCGGCGGAAGCGCGCAGCACTGCGAGATCGGAGTGCGGATCGGCCCCGACGACGTCGAAGCGCAGCTCGCGTCCGTCCACGAACGACGCGCGCCCGCTCCCGTCGCTGCGCGCGACGACGTGGGCCGACGTGAGCAGGAAGCCGTCCGGCGTGATCACGACCGCGCTGCCGCCGCCGTTGCGGCGCCCGTGCCGCACCCGCAGGTTCGCCACCGAGGGCGCGAGGCGTTCCGCCACTTTGATTACCGCGTTCGAGTAGGCGTCGAGCGCCTCTTCCTCGGAGGAAATGAAGGTCAGGCCGGCCACGCCTCGAAGCTAGCAACCCCGATCGAGCCCGCGCAGCTAACGCGCCCGGCTCCGCGAGCCGATAAGGAAACCGTGCGTATGTCCAGTCGCCCACTCACGCTGGTCCTCGGCACGCTTGCGCTGCTCGTGTCGGCGCCGTCGATCGCCGGCGCCGCGCCCACGCGACAGTCGAAGGCGGACGTCGCGGCTCGGTTCGCCCACGAAGGAGGCGTTTCGCCGGAGTTCCTCGCGCGGGCGAGGACGATCCCTCACTGGACGTTCCAGTACACGGATCCGACGAACGGCGTCACCTACCCGATCACGATGGCAGGCGGCGACCCACGCGCCGGCAACAGGACGACGAGCATCCACACGGTCATCGTCCCGCTGCGGATGAACTTCGTCGCGGGCAACCAGGACACGTCGGCGTTCGACGACGCCGGTTACGCCGGGTACCGCGCGATTCCGCTGAACCACACCTTCAACGGCGCGACCCGGGCCCAGGACGTCCTCGACTCGCCGGTCTTCTCGACCGGCTTCGCCACGCCTCCGGACATGGGCGGCGACACGGCTCAGGTGGGCGACGCATTCGTCCGCGCGCAGTGGAGCAAGCTCAACACGGGCTACCACCTCGGGCTCGTGAACGACACCGTCTTCCCGGCGCAGACGATCGACGTCCCGGCCACCAAGGGTCTCGCCTACCAGCGCCCGGTCGGGTCGTGGCGCGAGCTGCACGGCTACGGCGCGACCGACACGGTCACGGGCTTCGCGGAGTACGGCTGGTTCTCGAATCGCGTGCAGAACCTGATCAACTCGCTGCACATCAGCTCCACGACGGTTCCGATCGTCTTGACGGACAACGTCCTGCTGTACGAGGGCCACGACGCCTACCGGAACTGCTGCGTGCTCGGCTACCACGGAGCCGCGGTCGGCGCGAGCAACGGCATGGGCAGCCAGCCCGTGCAGACGTACATCTTCTCTGCCTGGTCGGCGCCCGGCTCGTACGCGGGCTTCCTCGCCGACTACACGAACCCGAACCGCCAGGCGCCGGATCCCACCCGCGGCGTCGCGGACATCCACTCGCTCACCCACGAGCTCTCCGAGTTTCTCGACGACCCGTTCGTGAACAACGTGGTCCAGCCGTGGCGCGCGGCGACGGCCCCGCAGTACGGGTGCTCGGACCTGCTCGAGACCGGCGACCCGGTCGTCGGCGTCTGGTTCCCCTACGACGGGAACACGGCGCAGTCTCCGCCGGGAACGACCTACTACGGCCAGTACCACCCCGAGGACGAGGCTTTCGCGCAGTGGTTCGGCCGGGGCGGGATCGAGCCGGTGCTGGGCCCTTCGTGGGACCGCCGTCTCACGTTCATGGGCCCGCGCACGATCGCCATCGGCGGCGCCTGGGCCGCGTTCGGCACCTACGCGCACAGCTGCTAGCGGCACGGCACTTCTTCTAGGCTCCGCCCGATGGCGGAAGTCGAGACGACGCGGGACGGAGCGGTGTTGACGATCACGCTCAACCGGCCCGACGTCCTCAACGCGTTCAACGCCGACATGCACCGCGCGCTGGCGGCGGCGCTGAAGGAAGCGCGCGCGGCCGAGATCCGCGCGGTCGTGATCACCGGCGCAGGGCGCGGCTTCTGCGTCGGCCAGGATCTGACCGAGTTCCGCGAGGCCCCGGGAGACATCGGCGAGCGGCTACGCGGCAACTACCACCCGAACATCCTTGCCGTCCGCGCGCTCGAGAAGCCCGTGCTCGCCGCCGTAAACGGGCCTGCCGCGGGTGCCGGCCTCTCGTTCGCCTGCGCGTGCGACCTTCGCATCGCCGCGGACGAAGCGACCTTCGTGCCTGCGTTCATCAACATCGGCCTCGTTCCCGACTCGGGCGGCACCTACTTCGTCCGGCGCCTGCTCGGAACCGCGCGCGCCTTCGAGTGGCTCACGAGCGGCCGCCGGCTGACCGCTGCCGAGGCGCACGCCTGGGGGCTCGTCTCCGAGGTCGTCGAAAGCGACCGCCTCGCCGCCCGCGCCGCCGAGCTCGCCGCCGAGCTGGCCGCGATGCCGACGCGCGGGATCGCGATGACGAAGCGCCTGCTCGACCACGCCGAGCACACGACGCTCGACCAGCAGCTCGAGCTCGAGGCGCAGCTGCAGACGGCAGCGACGCAGACCGCCGATTTCCGCGAAGGCGTCGCCGCGTTCCTCGAGAAGCGCGAGCCTCGCTTTGAGGGATCGTGATCGCCGTTTAGGATCCGGGCCATGGAAACCACTGCAGACACCAGTTCAGAGCACACCGCGCAGCACCCGCATCCGATTCGCCTGGTCGTCAACGACGACCTGCAGCGCAACCGCCTGACCGTCTTCTTCCGCCTGATCCTCGCGATCCCGCTGATCCTCTGGGGGGTCCTGTGGGGCGCGATCTCCGTGCTCGCCTGGATCGTCAACTGGTTCGCGACCCTGATCATGGGACGCTCGCCCGACGGCCTGCACAACTTCCTCTCGTCGTTCCTGCGCTACTCGACCCACGCGCGCGCCTACGTGCTGCTGATCGCCGACCCCTATCCCGGCTTCACGGGGAAGGCCGGCACGTACCCGATCGACCTCGAGATCGACCCGCCGCAGGAGCAGAATCGGTTGACCGTCTTCTTCCGGATCGTGCTCGCGATTCCGGCGCTGATCCTGACGAACATCATGTCCAACCTCTCGCAGCTGCTCGCCATCTTCAGCTGGTTCGTCGCCCTGGTGCTCGGGCGGGTGCCGGAGGGGCTCCGGAACTTCGCGGCGCTCGCGCTCCGCATCGAGACACAGACGTACGCGTACGTGATGCTGCTGACCGGGCGCTACCCGAGCTTCAACGTCGGCGTCCAGTCCTAAGCGCATAACGCGTAACCGATCGGTTACACTTCTCGGGCCATGCCCGAGGAGTGCGCCCTTCGCTTGACCCGCCGCTACGCCGAGGCGCCGGCCGAGGTGTGGCGCGCGCTCACGGAGCCCGAGTCGCTCGAGCGGTGGCTGCGCCCGGGGTTTGCCGTCCCGCAGCGCGAGGTCGAGCACGAGCGCGTCCTCGAGCTCGATTGGGAACCGCCCGGCGAGGAGCCGTCCGTCGTCCGGATCGAGCTGACACCGAGCGGCACCGGCACCAAGCTCGTCCTCGACCACGAGCGGATCCAGGCCGTGCGGGGGATGGGGGCGATGCGGTTCTGGTCCGCGGCTCTGGAGCGGTTCCCGCTGGAGGTGGCATGAAGGCACTCGAGGCTCTCGCGGACCCGACTCGGCGGACGATCGTCGAGCTCCTCGCAGAGCAGGAGCTGAGCGCGGGCGAGCTGGCCGCCCGGTTCGAGTCGAGTCGCCCGGCGGTGTCGCGGCACCTCCGTGTCCTTCGCGAGCAGGGCCTGGTTCAGGCGCGGCTCGAGGGCCGGCGACGCGTCTATTCGCTCGATCCCGAGCCCTTGGAGGAGCTCGACGAATGGCTCTCCCGCTACCGCGGGTTCTGGACGAACCGGCTCGACGCGCTCGGCGTCGAGCTCAAGCGACGACGAAAGGAGCAACGCTGATGCAGAGCGTCACCCCTTACCTGTTGTACGAGGACTGCGACGCGGCTCTCGACTTCCTCGCCCGCGCGTTCGGCTTCGAGGAAGTCCTCCGCTACACCGGCGAGCAGGGATACGTCAACCACGCCGAGATGAAGGTCGGCCGCGAAGGCCGGATCTACATGGGCGATCCCGGCGACCACTACAAGAGCCCGAAGAACCTCGGCCAGGAGACGTGCGGGATCTACGTCGAGGTCGAGGACGACGTGGACGAGCTCTGCGAGCGGGCGCGCGCAGCCGGCGCCGCGATCACCGAGGAGCCGGTCGACCAGGAGTACGGTCACCGCCGTTTCACCGCCGAAGACCTCGAGGGGCAGGTCTGGTACTTCGCCCGGCCGATCGCGCAGGTCTCGCCGGAGGAGTGGGGCGCGAGGGTAGCCAGCTAGCCGGTTGGGCAGACTGCCTGCGTGAGCAGGCTCAGCCCCGTCCGCGAGGCGCTCGTCAGATACCTGGTGAGCGGCCTCGCCGCCGTCGTGCTGGTCGGGCTCCTCGGAGTCTGGCTGGCACGGCGCGCCGGCGAGGCCGAGGCGATCCGGGACGCCAAGGACCAGACGCAGCTGTTCGCGCACGGGAGCGTCGAGCCGGCCATCGGGGCCGGTTTCCTCACGGGGGACCCGCGCGCCCTGGATGCGGTGGATCGCATCGTCGAAGAAGGCGTGGTGAACGACGAAGGCGTCGTCCGCGTGAAGATCTGGGACCGGTCGGGCCGAATCGTCTACTCCGACATGCCGAGCTTGATCGGGTCCAGATACCACCTCGGCGCGGAGGATCTCGCCGAGTTCAAGGGCGAGAGGGCACACGCTGAGGTGAGCGACCTGTCCAAGCCGGAGAACCGCTACGAGCGCCAGTACGGGGAGCTGCTCGAGGTCTATCTCCCGATCGAGGCTCCGGGAGGCTTGCCGCTGCGCTACGAGGCCTACTACCGCTCGAGCTTCGTCGATGCGCGCGGCCGGCGCATCTTCCGGCAGTTCGCGCCCGCGATGCTCGGCGGGCTGCTGCTGCTCGCGCTGATCCAGCTCCCGCTCGCCTGGCAGCTCGCGAAGGGAGTCGAGCGGGGCCAGCGCGACCGCGAGCGGCTGCTCCAGCGCGCGGTCGAGGCATCAGACGTCGAGCGGCGGCGAATCGCGCGAGACCTCCACGACGGCGTCGTCCAGGATCTCGCCGCAGTCTCGTTCTCTCTGTCCGCAGCAGCTGAGGGCGCGCCGCCGCCCTACGACGCCGAGCTTCGCGAGGCCGCGGCCGAGACGCGGCATGGGATCGGCCAGCTTCGGACACTGCTCGTCGACATCTACCCCCCCGAGCTGCACCGGGCCGGACTCGAGGCGGCGCTCACGGACGTGCTCGCGTCGGCCTCGGCGCGCGGGCTGGAGACAGCTCTCGAGGTCGAGCCGGGCGCCTCCCTGGGCCGCGACACGGAGGCGCTCTTCTTTCGGGTGGCACAGGAAGCGATTCGGAACACGGTCAAGCACTCCGGTGCAAAGCACCTGTCGGTCTGCGTGCGCTCCATGGATGGGCGCGCCCGCCTCGAGGTTGACGACGACGGCCGCGGCTTCGACCCGACGAGCGCGGGAGGCGAGGGTCACTTCGGGCTCCGCGCGGTCGAGGAGCTCGTCCATGAGGCCGGCGGCGAGCTACAGGTGGATTCGACAGTGGGCGAGGGCTCGCGCGTCTCGGTCGAGGTCGACGCATGATCCGCGTCCTGCTGGTCGAGGACCACGGGCTCGTGCGCGCCGGGCTCGAGCGGCTGCTGTCGAGGGTCGAGGACGTTGAGGTCGTCGGGGGCGCCGCGGACGGGGCCGAGGCGATCCGGCTCGTGGCGGATACGAATCCGGACGTCGTCCTGATGGATCTTTCGATGCCGAACGTCGACGGAATCGAGGCGACCCGAAAGATCGTCGCCGCGAGGCCGCAGGCCCAGGTCGTCGTCCTCACCTCCGTCACCGACCGCGAGCGCATCCTCGCGGCGCTCGACGCCGGCGCCGTGGGCTACCTGCTCAAGGACTCGGAGCCGCAGGTGCTGATCGAAGGGATCCGCTCCGCCTCGCGCGGCGAGTCGCCGCTCTCGCCCAAGGCCGCCCGGACCCTGCTGACCGCCCGCACCGAGCGCGACCGGCCGGAGCTGAGCGAGCGCGAGCGACAGGTCTTGCGCTGCGTCGCCCAGGGGAAGCCGAACAAGCTGATCGCCCGCGAGCTCGGGATCAGCGAGAAGACGGTGAAGACGCACCTGACGCGCATCTTCCAGCAGATCGGCGTGACCGACCGCACGCAGGCCGCGCTCTGGGCCCGCGAGAACGGCATTTAGACATGCCGAGACCGGAGGCGCGCGCCCCCGGTCTCGTACCCTTTGGGGAGGGGTTCTTCAGTTAGAGGGAGAGCGCTGCGCGGCAGGTCTCACCGGTCTGCAGCGACCTCGCCGTGGCGACGATCCGCGTGCCGGCGGCAGGGCCGGCGAGCAGGCGGCGGACCTCGAACGAGCCGCTCGGCGCCATCGTCGTGCGGACGCCGCGGAACACGGTGCGGCTGTTCCGCTGGATGGTGACGCGCCAGCGCTTGCCGACGCGGTTCTGGTCGACCTCGAACTCGGTCTCGATTCGTCCGTCGTCGGACTTCGCCTTCAGCTTCCAGTGGCTCGAGGCGCTGCACTTGCCGGTCTTGATGATCCCGCGTCCACCCTTGTGACCGCTGGCGAGCGCAGTCGAGGCGAGCAGGGAAAGCGTCCCGATCAGTGCTGCGATTCCGATGAGGCTGAGCTTCTTCATGTGATCCTCCTTACAGGGCTCGATGACTTCCGCAGCGTCGCAGTGGCCTGGTCCAGGCCGCAATGGGACATGGGTCCTACGACGCCCATACGGCCGGTTCCAAGCCAGAAAAGCCGAAAACCGAAGGCACGGCGGCCTCCGGTTTCCGGGGAGAAAGGACTATTCGCTAGAGCGTGATCTTGGCGAAGCAGCTCTCGCGGCCGTCCAGCGTCTTGGCGGCGCCCAGGAACGTAGTGGGCGTCGTCGACGGAGAAGCGGCGAACGTGCGCGCGACGGTGAACGATCCACTCGGCTGCGTGCTCAGTACGCCCGAGAAGACCAAGGCGCCGTTCCGCAGCAGCGATGTCGACCAGCTCCTGTTGACGGGCGTCGGGTTCAGCGTGAGCTGGTCCTCGACGACCCGGAAGGCCACCTGGACGCTCTTGCCGTCCGTGCTGACCGTCAGAGAGGACTTGCTGGTCCCACTGCACTGGCCCTTCTGGACGATGGTCTTGACGCCGCTCGACGGCGTGATGCTGCTCGACGGCGTGATGCCCGGCAAGGGCGCGATCGCGCTGCTCGCGACGGCGGCAGTGCCGAGCGCGAGCACGCCTGCCGCGAGCGTTGCGATTCCGATGAGACTTTTCCGCATGATTCCTCCCTGAAGACGACGTGGTTGCGTGGTCAGCAGGGTGCCCCGCCTACGGTCCAGGGTGCAATGAGACATGGGTCCTACGACCACGGTGGCCAGCGCCGGAACGTGCCAGACCCGCCGGCGCGAATGGTGCGAAGCCGGCAGCGATGCCCCAAACTAGGCGTGTGGAGGCTCCCGCGATCGTCTATACGCAGAGCGGCGATGTCTCGATCGCCTATGCCATCAGCGGCCAGGGGCCTCCAGACATCGTCTTCGTTCACGGATACATCGGAAACCTCGAGGTCGAGTGGGACGAGCCGGGTCACGTCGCCTTCTTCACGAAGCTCGCTGCCGCCAACCGGGTGATCCGCTTCGACCGCCGCGGCTCGGGCCTCTCCGACCGCGTGCGCGACGTGCCGACGCTGGAGACCCGCATGGACGATCTGCGCGCGGTGATGGACGCCGCGGGATCGTCCCGCGCCGTCGTTGTGGCGACATTCGAGGCGGCCGCGATGGCAATGCTCTTCGCGGCGACCTATCCCGAGCGCGTCGCGGGGCTCGTGCTCTTCTATCCCCTCGCGAAGGGAGTGTGGGCGCCGGACTATCCGTTCGCTCCGACCGAAGACGACTACAGGGACGAGTTCGAGCAGATCCGGACCGGCTGGGGCGGACCGCAGCAAGCGCAGAGGTTCGTTCGCGAGGGGGCACCGTCCCTCGTCGGCGACGCGCAGTTCGTCGCGTGGGCGACGCGAATGTTCCGGCAAGGCGCGAGTCCAGGTGCAGCGCTCGCACTTCGACGGATGGTCATGAACGTCGACGTCCGCGACGTTCTCCCGTCCATCCACGTCCCCACGCTGATCGTGCATACGAGCGTCAGGCGCGACGAATCGGAGTACATCGCCGAGCGGATTCCCGGCGCTCGGCGTTTGGAGCTCGGTGGCCGCGAGCGCGTCTTCTGGCTTGCTGAGGGCTTTCCAGACGCAATCACCGACTTCGCACGCGCGGTATGGGGCGCGCCGGAGCCCGACACGCTGCTCGCGACCGTGCTCTTCACGGACATCGTTGCTTCGACTGCGAAGGCCGCGGAGCTCGGGGACCGCTTGTGGCGAGACCTGATCGAGCGCCACCACGCGGTCGTTCGCGCGCAACTGGACCGCCACCGCGGGCGTGAGATCGAGACCGCGGGCGACGGGTTCTTCGCCACGTTCGACGGGCCGATCCGCGCGATTGAGTGCGCTGTCGCCATTCGGGCCGCGGTGCGCGAGCTCGGGCTCGAGATCCGCGCCGGCCTACACACCGGCGAGTGTGAGCTGATCGGCGAAAAGCCGGGCGGGATCGCCGTGAACCTCGGAGCCCGCGTTGCCGCTAAAGCCGGGTCCGGGGAAGTGCTCGTCTCGCAGACCGTGAAGGACCTCGTCGCGGGATCCGGGATCACCTTCGAGGATCGCGGTGTCGCGGAGCTAAAGGGCATCCCGGGCACGTGGAGGCTCTACGCGGTCGAGCAAACCTCCTAGAGCTCGTCGTACTAGATCGTCTTGAACTGCTCGAACGGCTGCTTGCAGCTGCGGCAGTAGCGGAGCGACCGGCACGGCGTCGGGCCGAAGAGGTTCTCGAGGGCGGTGTCGTTCGAGCCGCAGTAGGGGCAGCGGAACGCCTTCGACTCGAGCTGGACGATCGTCGGCTGGCGCGCTTCGCGCGGGGCCGGAGGCGCGAAGCCGGCCGCGCGGAGCTTCTCGCGGCCTTCGGGCGTGATCCGGTCGGTCGACCACGAGTCGTCCGTGATCACCTCGACCTCGGCCTCCGCGCCGAGCTCGGCGATCACAGCGGCCATCTGCGAGCGCATCACCTCGAGGGCCGGGCACCCGAGGAAGGTCGGCGTGAACTCGACGCGCACCTTCCCGTCCTCGACCTCTACGCCCCGCACGACGCCCAGGTCGACGATCGAGATCACCGGGATCTCGGGGTCGGGCACCTCCGCGAGCGCCTCCCAGACGCGTGCCTCGGTCAGCACACGAGCTCCTTGCGCATCCAGGAGCCGGGATTCGGAACGGGTGCGCCGACGTATTTGAAGTCGTCGCGCGCGAACTCCTCGTAGCCGAGCCGCTCGTAAAGCCGCCGTGCGCGCGGGTTTGCGTCCTCGACGCCGAGGACGATCGCGTTCAGGCCCCGGTCGCACACGTGCTCCTCGGCCGTGGCCATCAGGGCTGTCCCGATCCCGCGGCTCTGCTGGTCCCTGCGCACGGCCGCCGCCACCAGGACGGCCTCATCCGCTGCCTTCCGCGTCTCGAAGTCGAGGTGGAGCTTGCCGATGGGCGCGTCGTGCTCGTCGGTGGCGACGAGGATCGTGCAAGCCCCCGAGCCCCGGGCGAACTGCTCGCGGCAGTACTTGAGGTGGTCGGGGCCGCCGAACGCGTGGAAGTGCTCGAGGTCGCGCTCCTCGCAGAGCCGGATCGGCACCGCCTGAATTACCACGTCGCCCCCGGCACCGAGCGCCGCACCTCGGTCATCTGCTCCCAGATCTCCGCGAGCTCGGGCGTGTGGGTCTCGCGGCGCTCGACCAGCGGGCGGAGCTCCTCGAGCGCGGCCTGGTAGCGCGGCTCGTCCTTCAACCGCTCGTGCCACATCTCGGCGTGGAGGCGGTGGTA
>Ga0105245_10004735_pt1 | contig 12016 bp, 14 predicted proteins | sample KBSM54metaG_FD_81523 | JGI IMG/M metagenome (GOLD analysis project Ga0105245, IMG submission 81523) | Miscanthus rhizosphere microbial communities from Kellogg Biological Station, Michigan, USA - KBS M5-4 metaG | ecosystem: Host-associated > Plants > Roots > Rhizosphere > Soil | place...
CCGGCCGATGTTCATGAACAACAACTACGCGACGGTGTCGGGCGCGCTGATCGCGTCGATGATCATCATCCCGCTGCAGACCGTGATCCCCGAGGAGCTGGCGTTCCGTGGTGTGCTGCACGGTGCGCTGAACCGAGCCTGGGGTTTCCGCGGTGTGGCCGCGGCAGGCTCGCTCCTGTTCGGGCTGTGGCACATCGCCACGTCGCTCGGCCTGACCAGCAGCAATGTCGGCTTCAGCCGCATCTTCGGCGGTGGCCTGCCCGGGACCATTGCCGGCGTGGTGCTGGCGGTGGCCGCGACGGCGGCCGCCGGTTTCGTGTTCACCTGGCTGCGCAGGCGCAGCGGCAGCCTGATCGCGCCGATCGCACTGCACTGGTCACTGAACGGGCTGGGCGCGCTGGCCGCGGCCCTGGTATGGCACCTGTCGACCTGACTGCCTGCGTCAGCGCGTCTTGGTTCTGGCGCGGAACGCTCGGTTCTTGAGCTTGTTGCCGCACGTCGACATCTCGCACCATGTGCCGCCGTGGTTGCGCGACTTGTCGTAGAACGCCCACTGGCATTCGTCGTTGGCGCAGGCCTTGAGCAGCTGCCAGGTGCCGTCTCGCTGGGCGTCGCGAACTATCACAAGCAGGTCCACCAGCCGGTCGCCCACCGAGTCGCCGGTAGCGGTCAACTGCACGACGCCGTCGTCGGCCAGGCATGCGCGGGCCGTTCCAGCCGAGGCGATCTCGCGCAACGGGGCCAGTACGGTGTCGGTGGGTGTCGGCCCACCCGCGTTCTGCACCAGCAGCGCGCGCAGCGCTTCGCGCACGCGGCGGACGAGGCCCAGATCGCCCTCGGCAAGCTCGGCGTGCCTCGCCAACAGCTGGTTGTCGATGAGCCACGGACGCGCGTCGGACTGGTCGGCGAGCCGGTCCGAACCTTCGGGGAGCTCGACGGTGTTGACCAACTCTTGAACAAGCCGCAGCCGGCCGGGCGCGGGTTTCGACTCGTCGTCACCGGGCCATTGCGCAGGCTGCGTACTCATGCTTCCAGAATATCCATGCGTGACCGGTATATCAACTTGACTGGTCATCCATGACCGCTGTAACGTGTTTGATAGTCACGAGAATATTCGCAGCGGTGAAGCCGTTAGAGGAATTGATAACCCATGCCAAACAACAAGATCTCCCCAGACTTCTTTTCCAGCGCGAGTGACGCCGTCCGGCGGACCACAGCCCCGCGGCCATCGCTTTCGGCGCGCGTGACGGCGCGACTACGCGCCAACCACCTCGATCGGCAGCTCGCTGTCGGCGTGCCTGCTGTGGCCGGAAGCGCGCTCGCCGTCCATCACGCTCGGTTGACGTCGACTGCGGAGCGGGAAGCCGTCGCGAGGACGCTGCGGCGGGCCGTAAACGAGGTCCGCGCGGGCGGTGGACCGATGTCATCGCGAGTGGGGTTGCATACCACCAACATTGAGGCGGCTGAGGATGTGATCGACGCCATCACGCTGCGGCTGCATTCACCGCGACCGGTCAGCGCGCGCGGAATGGCCCGGCTGCGCGTCACCCTGTCCGACGGCTGCGGACCCATGTACCGATACGGCCGGGGCGATCTCCGCGGCCGACTCGGCGCGGCGCTCGCAGCGCTCTAGACCAACAGCACCGCCGCCCCGGCGATGCGGCCCTCACTCAGATCCGACAGGGCCGCATCCGCACGGCCGAGCGGATATTCGGGGCTGGTGACGTCGATGTGGTGCTGCCCCGCGAACGCGAGGAACTCGCGCGCGTCGTCGCGTGTGTTGGAAGTCACCGATCGCACCTGACGCTCCTGGAAGAGGTGGCGCTCGTAGTTCAGCGAGGGAATGTCGCTCAGATAGATGCCGGCAATGGCCAGTGTTCCGCCCCGGTCGAGTGCCTCGAGGGCGGGCAGCACCAGATCACCCACGGGCGCGAACAGGATCGCGGAATCCAATGGCACGGGCGGCGGGTCGGCGGCGCCTTGCGCTGAGGCCGCCCCCAGTGACAGCGCCAGCTCGCGGGCGCGCTCACCGCGGGTCATCACGTGCACCTCGGCGCCCTGCGCGAGTGCGACCTGGGCGGTGAGATGTGCGCTGCCGCCGAACCCGTATATGCCGAGCCTGCCGGCGGGCGGCAGATCGGCCCGCAACAGCGAGCGGTAGCCGATGATGCCTGCGCACAGCAGCGGAGCCAGTTCGGTGTCGGAATAGCCCACTGGCAGATGATGTGCAAAATCCGCTGGGACGGCGGCGAATTCGGCGTAGCCACCGTCGGCGTCCCAGCCGGTGTAGCGTGATTCGGGGCAGAGATTCTCCTGGCCGCGGACGCAGAATTTGCAGTGGCCACAGGTGTGCCGCAGCCACGCGATGCCGACGCGGTCACCGATCGCGAACTCGTCGCCGGTGTCGGGGCCCAGCCCGGCAACCTCGCCGACCACCTCGTGTCCCGGGATCACGCCAGGCCGATGCACCGGCAGGTCGCCCTCTGTGACATGCAGATCGGTGCGGCACACGCCGCAGGCGTGCACGGCGACGAGGAGCTCACCAGGCGCCAGCTGCGGCACCTCGACGGTGACACGGTCCAGTGGATGGGTGGTCATTGGGCCGGGTTGTCGAACCCGCCACGCGCTCATGCTTTGGGCGGCCATCCCCCTATGGTGCTCGCCCGTCGAGAGTTATGCGCCCCTACGTCTTTCGCTGGACCATCCCGACGATCCACCCGGCGATCGCGCCAACGCGCTTACTTCCGATTCTGACCTGTGGTCTGCCCGCTGCGGACGCCGCCCCGCATGGCCGCGAAGCTACGACCAACTAGCCAGTCCCTTCTCAACCAGTCTGGTCCAGCGCCATCAATGTCGGTGGCTGGCGTTAGGTTGCGTGGATGAAGGCCGGTAGGCGATTCCGCGCCGAACTCACCGACGCCCAGGCTCAGTTGGCGCAGCAGACCGCGAACGCGTGCCGGACGGTGTGGAACACCGGTTTGGAGCAGCGCCGCGAATACCGCCGACGGGGCGCGTGGATGAACTACAAAGAGCAAGCTCACGAATTGGTTGAAGCCAAAACGGAACATTTGTGGCTTGCCGAAGCGCCGTCGCATTGCTTGCAGCAGACGCTACGCGACTTGGATGCGGCGTGCCGTAGGCGCGGCACGTTCAATGTGCGATGGCGTTCGGCGCGTCGGTGGGAACCGTCGTTTCGGTTTCCGGACGGCTCCAAGATGGACATTGAGAAGCTGAATCGGCGCAAAGCTCGGGTGAAGCTGCCCAAACTGGGATGGGTGACGTATCGCGCGTCGCGGTGCCTGGATGCTGAAACCATTCGCTCTGCCACATTGACTCGTCAAGGCAAGCACTGGTTCGTGTCGTTCTTGGTCGATGACGCAAAAGAGACGCCGGCTGAGCATGCCTCACCAGGGTCAGCGGTGGGAGTGGACCGTGGTGTCGCGGTGGCGGTGGCCACTAGCGCCGGAAACCTATATGACCAAAGTTTCACCACACCGGGCGAGAAACGGCGCGCTGTGCGGTTGCAACGCAAACTCTCCCGCACGGCCAAGGGATCGGCCAACCGAAACAAGGCCCGACAAGCCCTCGCCAATATGGGGACCGTGAGCGTCGCCGCCGCCAAGACTTCTGTGCCAAGACGGCGTCCCAGTTGGCGCGGGAGAACGCCGTGGTGGTGCTGGAAGAGCTGTCGATACGCAGTATGACTCGTCGCGCGCAACCAGTTGCCGCCCCGGCCTCGTCGGGCCAGTTTTTGCCTAACGGCGGCTCCGCGAAGTCGGGGTTGAACCGGGCCATTTTGTCCAAGGGCTGGTATCGCTTCGAGGTGGCATTGAAGTCTGCGTCGCGCTATAGCGGGACACAGGTAGTGAAGGTTCCGGCAGCGTTCACATCGCAACGCTGCTCGACGTGTGGGCATGTGGACCCGAAATCCCGCGAGAGCCAAGCGGTTTTCCGGTGCACCCACTGCTCGTGTCCCGCCGAGCACGCGGATGTGAACGCAGCAAAAAACATCCTGGCCGCCGGGCTGATGGCGGTGTCTGCCTGTGGAGACGACCCGTAGCTTGCGGGCCATGGGAAATCCTCGAAGCAGGAACCAGCAGGAAACCGCGAGGAATTACTGCTCCAACCCACCAATGGGTTGGAATCCGGCGGAGACCCGTCCGGAGGACGTCAAGATGTAGCCAATCCAGCGGTTTTTGCGGCGCGGTGCACCGCGAGGTCGTCTTCGGTGACATGCAAATCGGTGCGGCACACGCCGCAGGCGTGCACGGCGACGAGGAACTCGCCCGGCCCCGGCTGCGGTACGCCGACGGTGACGCGGTTCAGTGGATGGGTGGTCATTGGGCCCGGTTGTCGGACCCGCCACGCACTCATGCTTTGGGCGGCCATCCTCCCATGGTGCTCGCCCTGCGAGAGTTATGCGCCCGCTATGTCCTTGTCTTGCGGAACATTCCGACTACCCAGAGCAGAACGGCTGCACCGCCCAACGCGACAAAGAATGTGAACCAGTATCCCCCACTATTGACGTCGACGCCTAGCAAGTTGAGGACGAGGCCGGCAACGAAAGCGCCAACCACGCCGGTCACTATGTTCATCAGGATGCCCTGGCCGCGGCCTTTCACTATCTTCCCCGCCAGCCAGCCCGCTATGCCTCCGATGATGATGTAACCGAGCCAACCTATCCCGGTCTTGCCGTCGAGATTCAGGGCGAGAAATTGGGTTGCCGCAAGCACGTCCATCGCAGATCTCCTGCCTGTCGCCGGCCGAGCCCAGCGGGTTGCCGGACCATGATTGAAGGTATACCGGACGCGGGTAACGATTCGGGGTCCGAAATGGGCACGAACGTTAATTGTTTCCGCAGGTCACCGGCCGTCATGCCCCCGACCGCACGGGTGAGCAGCGGTTCTTGGCGCGAAATCCGCAGGGAAATCCGGATTCCCAATCGGTCACGACGGCATAACCTGGAGATCACAGGCTGGCCGCGACTCGGGGTCGCGGCCGAGCCGTCGCGGTGTGCAACCGGTTACGGGGACCGGTACGGCGGTAAGGGGTGAATGGTGAAAGCACTTGTCGGACTGGCGATCAGCGGCCTTGTCGCCGGCGGCATCGCGCAGGCGGCTCCGGCGAACGCCGGTTGCCAGGGCGGGTGGACGCCATGGGGTGGCGGCACCACATGCGACGGCCCGATCGCCGGGGACGGAACCTTTCAGCGCTGCGTGACCGCAGGCGCCATGGGCTTCGGCGGCACCAACTGCTACCTGCTCAACGTAAACAACATGGAAGGCCAGGTGCCGTACGTCGGCCCCTGAAAACCCAACTGCCCGTTAGCCGTTAAGACGGCGGCAGCATCCCGGGCGGAACGCTGTTCGGGTCGACCGGAACCGGCACGCCGACGTTGGGGTTCTGACCCGGTGCGTTCGTCCCGCCCGCGGGTGGGGGTGGCGGCGGGGCGTTGGGATCCGGTGGCGGCGGAGGCGGCGGCGTCCACGGCCGGATCGACTGCGCAAGCGTGACGGCCTCCCCCTTCGGGACCGGATTGTTGGCGGTGCCAAGCCAAACCACGAACCAACGTTCGGGCGCGCGCTGGCCGCGCGGCGTGCCGGGAGGCGTGGGCGCACCGACGACGCCGGCCCAGATCTGGCCGTTGGGCTTGTTCGTGTCGGTGAACTTCACCTCGTAATACGACGCGACACCCGACATTCCACCCGCATTGAGCGGGACGGTCTCCTGGTTTATGCGCGTACCCGGGAACGGCATGAAGAACTCGCCCATGTCCGACGCGAGGCGTTGGGCCGCCTTCGTGTTGTCGGTCTCCGCACCCGCGAACAGCTTCAGATCCAACCGGCCCAGCAGCACGCTGGTATCGCTGGGCGGCTGGGCGGGTTGGCCGTTCGGTTGGGCGGCGTCCGCAGGAATCTTGTTCAACAAGGCCTGCCCATAAGACAACTGTGTCGCGTCGGCGACCTTCCAGCCCGCGGGCACCACATAGCTGAAGCCGCCCGCGGCGTTGTCGACCCGCCCCGGCTCCGGTGGCGGAGGTGGCGGCGGTGGCGGCGGAGCGTTCGGATCGGCAGGCGGGGGCACCGGCGCATTGGGATCGGCGGGCGGCGGCGGTGGCGCGTTCGGATCGGCCGGAGGCGGAGGCGGCCCCTGCATCGTGTTGTCCGCCGGTGGCGGTGGCGGGGGCGGCGTGGTCGGATCGGCATACGCCACAGGCAGCGACAGTGCCACCGCTGTGGCGCCGGTCAGCGCCGCAATCGCCAGCGTCATCGAGAGGCCCTTGCGGTGGTCAGGAGTCGCGTCCGGGTGCTGCATGTGGAAGAAACTACCGTGTTACCGCCGTGACGCAAGTGTGAGTTGCTAAAAAAGTGCTCAGCTGAAAGATTGCTGTATATAGAAAAGTTACAGGGAGTCGCCATTTATGGCGATTGCTGGCACCACAAGGTCCCGCGCGTCGCGCGGGGCGATCGAACCCACTTGCACCCCGAGTTTTGTGACCGAATCGCAACCGTTGATCGCGTTCGTGAACCACTCCGTTACGGGCTTTGATGAACGGCGACCTCCTGGGCCTTCACGGAGAAGTAGACGCGATCGCCAGGTGCCAACCGCAACTCGGCGGCGGATTCTGCGGTGATGTCGGCGGCAAGCCCCGGCGCACCGTCGGGTTGCTCGTCGGCGCGCACCCGGATCACCGCTCCGCGGCTGTCGAGTTCGGCGACCGTCACCTCGACGGTGTTGCGGGGGCTGCCATGCGGCTTGTCGCGGTACACGGCGACCGCGGCAGGGTTGAACAGCGCCACCGCCGATTGCCCTGGCGCCACGTCCGCCGCCGGGTTGCCATGCCAGACCGTCCCCCACTGTGTCGTCAGCACGCCGTCGGCGCCCGCGGTGCCATCGACGAGGTTCACCCCGGCGAAGCGCGCGCCAAACCGGCTTCGTGGTGTCGCCAAAACTGTTGTAGCCGAGCCTGATTCGATGATCCTGCCGTCTTCGAGCACCAGCACCCGATCGGCGAGGGTGAGGACATCGAGGAGGTCGTGGGTGATCAGCACCACCGAGCGGCCGTCACGGGCCAGCACCCGGCGCAGCACCCTGCGCATCGCGGTGGCGGCGGAAACGTCAAGTCCGGCCAACGGCTCGTCGAGCAGCAGCACGTCGGGGTCGGCGGCGAGGGCCCGTGCCAGCGCCACCCGCTGGGCCTGTCCCCCGGACAGCTGCCGTGGATGCCGGTCGGCGAGATCCGCCGCATCGACCTCGGCGAGCCAATGTGCCGCCGCCGCACGGGAACTGCGCGGCGCGAACGCCACATTGCCGGTCACGCTCAGATGCGGGAACAACAGTGCGTTCTGCAGGAGCAGGCCGACGCGGCGATCGTGGGTGGCCACGTGAACCCCCGCCGCGGTGTCTGTCAGCACCCGCTGTCCGACGCGCACCATGCCGCGATCTGGCCGCACCAGGCCTGCGATCACATGCAGTGATGTCGACTTGCCCGCACCGTTGGGTCCAAGCAGGGCGACCACTTCGCCTGCGGCGACATCGAATTCGAGGTCCAGGCCGCGACTTTCGACGACGGCCCTCACCTGCACATCGGTCATGTCGCACTACCACGCATTGGAGCCCCGGATCCGGCTGGTGCCCAACCCCACCACGACAACGGCGGCCACCACGACGAGCAGAAGCGACAGCGCGACCGCCGCGTCTGCATCGCTCTCGCGCTGGAGGTAGATCTCCAAAGGCAGCGTTCGGGTGACGCCTTCGCGCGATCCCGCAAAGGTCAGCGTGGCGCCGAACTCGCCAAGCGACCGCGCGAACGCCAGCACCGCCCCGGAGATCAGGCCGGGCGCCAGCAGCGGCAGCGACACCTTCCACCACACGGTCGACGGCCTGGCACCGAGGGTGGCGGCCACCACCTCGTAATCGGCCCCCGCGGTGCGTGCGGCGCCTTCCAGCGCGATGACCAGGAAGGGCAGCGATACGAATGTCTGTGCGAGAACCACCGCCGTGGTGGTGAACGCGATGTGGATTCCCGCGGCCTCGAGGTAGTGCCCGATGAGCCCTAGCCTGCCGAACGCATACAGCAGCGCGATGCCCCCGACCACCGGTGGCAGCACCAGCGGCAGCAGGATGAGCGGCCGGGCGAGTCGCACCGCCCGGGAAGTGCTGCGGGCCAGCACCAGCGCCATCGGCACGCCGAGCAGCAGGCAGAGCGCAGTGCTGGCCGCCGAGGTCTTGAGGCTGAGCACCAACGCCGTGGTCGACGACTCGCTGCTGATCAGTGACCAGAAGTTGGGCCAGTTCACCTTGGCGGCGATCGCGATCAGCGGAACCACGACGAACAGCGCGCCGATCGCCGCAGGGAGGTAAATCCAGCGGGGCAGCACGAATGACGACCCTATGGCACGTTGACCGAACTGTTGTCGTGTCGCATGCGTGCCGAGCTCCACCTCCTAGCTACTGTCCAGTAACATGACCCTCAATCGCTGGGGTTCAGCGTTGAACACAGGCAGGAGGTCCTTGTGATGGAGGTGCTCGTCACCGGCGGCGATACGGATCTGGGACGCACGGTCGCGGAGGGTTTCCGCGATGCGGGCCACCGAGTCGTGATCGCGGGTGCGCGCCGCGGCGACCTCGAGGTCGCCGCTAAGGAACTCGACGTCGACGCGATCGTGTTCGACACCACCGACCCGGCCAGCCTCGAAGAGGCGCGTGGCCAGTTCCCGCACCAGCTGGACACCATCGTCAACCTTCCCGCCCCGCGCTGGGACGCCGGCGACCCGCGCACCTACTCGTTGGCCGACCTTGCCGCGGCATGGCGCACCGCTCTGGACACGACCGTCGTCTCGGCGGTGCTGACCGTGCAGATCCTCGGCGACCACCTGCGTTCCGGCGGTTCGATCGTCAACGTCATCCCGGAGCAGCCTCGCGAGGGCAGCGCCGACGCCGCTGTGAAGGCCGCCATCTCCGACTGGACCGCCGGGCAGGCCACGCACTTCGGCACCCGCGGCATCACCGTCAACGCGGTGGCGTCCGGCCGCAAGGCGGAGCCGGGCTACGACGGCCTGTCCCGCACGCCGGCTCCGGTGGCAGCCGAGATCGCGAGGTTGGCGTTGTTCCTCAGCACACCCGCCGCCCGGCACATCAGCGGCCAGACGTTGCACGTCAGCCACGGCGCGCTGGCGAACTTCGGCTGATATTCCCGCGTTCGCCCGAAGCTAAACGGGGTGACCGCCCCGCTTAGTTGTGGTTACGTGAACCTCGTGACCATCAAACTCGGACTTCAGATCCCCAACTTCTCCTACGGTACGGGCGTCGAAGAGCTGTTCCCGACAGTCATCGCCCAGGCACAGGAAGCCGACGCTGCCGGCTTCGACTCGGTCTTCGTGATGGACCACTTCTATCAGCTGCCCGGACTCGGAACCCCCGACCAGCCGATGCTGGAGGCGTACACGGCCCTCGGCGGGTTGGCGACCGCGACCAAGAACGTGCAGCTGGGCACGCTGGTCACCGGGAACACCTACCGCAATCCGACACTGCTTGCCAAGGCCGTCACCACGCTGGATGTCGTGAGCCAGGGCCGAGCCATTCTCGGCATCGGCACCGGCTGGTTCGAGCTCGAGCACGAGCAGCTCGGCTTCGAGTTCGGCACCTTCACCGACCGCTTCAACAGGCTCGACGAGGCCCTGCAGATCATCCTGCCAATGCTGCGAGGCGAGCGGCCGACATTCTCCGGCAAGTACTACCGCGCGAAGGAGGCGATGGCCAACCCTCGGTTCCGTGACCACATCCCGCTGATGATCGGCGGCCACGGTGAGAAGAAGACAATTCCGTTGGCCGCCAAGCACTTTGATCATCTGAACCTCACATCGGGGTTCGATGAGCTGCCGCGCAAGCTGCAAGTGGTCAAGGCGCGCTGCGAGGAGATCGGCCGCGATCCCGCGACCCTCGAGACCAGCATGCTGGTGATGGCGTTGATCAACGAGCAGGCGACCGCGGATTTGATCCCAGATGACTTCAAGCAGCGAGTGGTGTTCGGCGGACCGGATCAGATCGTCGAGCAGGTCAAGACGAAGGTGCTTGATGCGGGGATCGACGGTGTGATCCTCAGCCCCGTCACCAACATCGATGGCTACCACCCGGGCGGCATCACCGCGGTGGCCGAGAAATTGAGGCCGATCATGGAGGCTTAAACATACGATGACGTGGTTAATCTCACCACACTTCAGGGATGCTGAGCGGCTACCGTAGTGTCTGGGTAAGTGCACGTGTAGTCCGTCGAGGAGCCCAAGATGAGCCATCCCGGAGCCACTGCAACTGATCGACGCAAGGTCGTGATCATCGGTTCGGGATTTGGTGGCTTAAACGCCGCCAAGGCGCTCAAGCACGCCGACGTCGACATCAAGATGATCGCCAGGACTACGCACCATCTGTTCCAGCCGCTGCTGTACCAAGTGGCCACCGGCATCATCTCGTCCGGCGAGATCGCCCCGCCCACCCGCATCATCCTGCGCAAACAGAAGAACGCGCAGGTGCTGTTGGGCAATGTGACGCATATCGACATGGCCAACCAGACCATCAAGTCGGAGCTGCTGGGCCACACGTACGTGACCCCGTACGACACGCTGATCGTCGCGGCCGGGGCGGGCCAGTCCTACTTCGGCAATGACCACTTCGCCGAGTGGGCGCCGGGCATGAAGACCGTTGACGATGCACTCGAGCTGCGCGGGCGGATCCTCGGTGCGTTCGAACAGGCCGAGCGGTCAAGTGATCCGACCCGCCGCGAGAAGCTGCTGACGTTCACCGTCGTCGGCGCCGGACCCACCGGCGTCGAGATGGCGGGCCAGATCGCTGAACTCGCCGACCACACGCTCAAAGGCGCATTCCGCCATATCGATTCGACACAGGCGCGGGTGATCCTGCTCGATGCGGCCCCCGCGGTGCTGCCACCGATGGGCGAAAAGCTCGGCAACAAGGCGCAGGCGCGGTTGGAGAAGATGGGCGTCGATATCCAGCTCGGCGCGATGGTCACCGACGTGGATCGCAGCGGCATCACCGTGAAGGATTCCGACGGCACCATCCGACGCATCGAATCCGCCACCAAGGTGTGGTCGGCAGGCGTGTCGGCCAGCCCGCTCGGCCGCGACCTCGCCGACCAATCCGATGTGGAGCTGGACCGCGCGGGACGGGTCAAGGTGCTACCGGACCTGTCCATCCCCGGCCATCCGAACGTATTCGTCGTCGGCGACATGGCGGCGGTCGAAGGGGTGCCGGGCATGGCGCAGGGTGCGATCCAAGGCGCCAAGTACGCGGCGAAGGCCATCAAGGCTGAGCTCAAGGGCGCCGACCCGGCGCAGCGCGAGCCGTTCCAGTATTTCGACAAGGGTTCGATGGCGACCGTTTCGCGGTTCTCGGCGGTCGCAAAGGTCGGACCACTGGAATTCGGCGGCTTCATCGCCTGGCTGGCCTGGCTGGTGCTGCACTTGGTGTACCTCGTCGGGTTCAAGACCAAGATCACCACGCTGCTTTCGTGGACGGTGACATTCCTGTCGAGGGCGCGCGGGAACCTCACCATCACCGAGCAGCAGGCGTACGCGCGCACCAGGATCGAAGAGCTCCAAGAGATCGCGGCGTCGGTACAGGACACCGAAAAAGCCGCGAGCTAGAGTCTCTCGCCCTGCCACGTCGACAGGCAGCCGCCGCCGGCCAGTGCGAGTGCGACGCCTTCGGTGGCGACTTCGGTGTCGGGGTAGTGCAATTCGCTGATGCATGCCATCGGCGTGCCAAGCGCGTCGTCGGCGACCGATGCCCACTGAGCATCAGCTCGGCCACGGTGCGGCCGTCGCGGGCACCCTCGAGGAGATGGTCGGTGATCAGCGCGACGGCCTCGGGGTGGTTCGGCCGTAGACCGCGCCTGCCGGCGGCGGGCCAGTTCGGCCGCGTACGAGATCAGCAGCCGGTCCTGCTCATGCGGCGTCGAACGCATAGTCGGCGATACTGACACGCCACATGAGGGTCAGCG
>Ga0105245_10004736_pt1 | contig 12015 bp, 7 predicted proteins | sample KBSM54metaG_FD_81523 | JGI IMG/M metagenome (GOLD analysis project Ga0105245, IMG submission 81523) | Miscanthus rhizosphere microbial communities from Kellogg Biological Station, Michigan, USA - KBS M5-4 metaG | ecosystem: Host-associated > Plants > Roots > Rhizosphere > Soil | place: Michigan...
AGCAGCGTCTTGTCTCGATCTACAACACTGTCGAAGATGCCATCTTCCATCTAGCTATCGAACCCGAGGGGCAATTCCGCATCGTTTCTGTCAATGCGGCTTTTCTGAGGGTCACCGGACTGAGCCAAGACCAGGTGGTCGGCAAAACCGTGAGCGAGGTCATCCCTGAGCCGTCCCTAACGATGTTTCTGGGAAAATACCGAAAGGCGATCGAAGAAGGTACCGTCGTGCGCTGGGAAGAGACATCTGATTACCCTGCCGGGCGGGTATCCGGGGAAGTCAGCGTCGCGCCTGTCTTTGACAATACAGGCACTTGTACCCATCTGGTTGGATCGGTTCACGACATAACCGAGGTCAAGCGCGCCCATGAAATTGAAATTCGGCTCGCGTCGGACTTGGAGCGTAGCCGTGACGAAGTGCGCGCCTTGGCTGCCAGCCTTGTCAAGGCTCAGGAAGACGAGCGCCGAAGAATATCTCGGGAGCTGCATGATCAGATCTGCCATCAGCTTGGTTCTCTAGCCGCCGACATTGGCAATCTTGCGGACAATCCCCTTGCTCCCAAGAATCTGCGAGCCCATCTTACAGCGATCCGGGCGCGCGCGGTCAAGGCATCGCAAGAAACCCACGATATCGCGTATCAGATGCACACGGCCATTCTTCATGATTTGGGCCTGGTGGCTTCGCTGAAAGCCCTGTGCCGACAGTTTGCCGAGCAGTATCCAAATATCGCGGTGGACTTTAAGAACGGTGGTCCGCCCACCTCAATTCCCGGTGAAGTGGCAACTTGTCTCTACCGTATCGCACAGGAGAGTCTACAGAATGTGGCCAAGCATTCCGGGGCCAATAGCGTTTCAGTCCGTCTCGGCTTTGATAAGGGGGCTGTCGTGTTTACGATCCAGGACGATGGCGCTGGTTTCGACCCGAAGGCGGTCAAGGGGAACGGTGCGATCGGACTGATCAGCATGAGGGAGCGCGCGCATTTCGTTAAGGGAAAACTAACTATCACGGCACAGCCAGGTCACGGCACCCAAGTTTCCATGGAAGCTCCCTTGCCTGTCGGCAACTCATGAATCCCCTCGGCAACTAAGCGGCTAGACTCCTGCAAGCCGCAGGACTTCGAGCAGACCTATCAGGCAGCGGAATCCGCCCGTCTCGCGGTTCTGAGGGCACGGGAGGCTTTGGCCGCCCATATCATCGAGCATCAATGCGAACGGTGACTAAATCTAGCGTCCGGCCGGGATTAAAGGCTTCTGGAAAGCCTACCTTTCCCTCAAAAAACAGCTTGATTATCACAGCGCTTTCAGGCATGGCCCATAATGGGCACCACCCCAACGCCGTTTCCACGAGAGTTTTACAATATCTTCACAGATAAACCCGGTCTGCAGACTCCCTGCCCACATCTAATCACCATGCTCGAACCTAAACTGTTTCTCGCCTCGGTCGTGCTCGCCTTGTCCGCAGCCACGGGGTTCGCCCTTCCGCCAACCACAGGCGCCCAATGGTGGTCAACAGATCCGAACCTGAACTGCAGTGCCTATCGTTCATTGATTTATGAAGTCCCTTTGGCCTCGGGAGGAAAGGGCTACGCCTGCGGAGTAACGGGAACGTTTGTCTGGTTCGCCGCCGGCGGTAGTTTGGGCAGTTCGATTCGTATGGCAGCGCCCGCGTCAGGAGCCGTAGGCGTCCAGTATCTTTTCTTTGACGAAGATGGCAACCGCATATCGCTGGATACGATCGCGGGAGCCGCTCAGACTTCAAGTGACAGCCTCAGCCTGGTGATGAGTGCGAACCAGCCTTCCGAAGTCCGCCTGCTCGGGGCTTCCAACGATGCACCGCTGTACCAGAGAACTCAAACAGGTTCGGCCTTCGGAGTCTTGCTCTGTTCCAGCTCTGCCACCTGCGCTACGGTAGATCCTCAGTTACTGTATTCGTCCATGTCCGCACCCGGATGGTCGCTCAGCGTGCCGATCGCCTGGGACTCAACCTTCTCGCCGCTCCAGCCGGTGGGATTATCGACTCGCTGGTCCGCGGTCGGAATCAACGATACCAACCACCTGATCTCCTTTGCGATCTACAACCAGTCGCCGGCTGCCACGACGTACTCGGTCCGAGTCTACGATGCCAATGGTTCCGTTGCCGCGGAATCTGTAACACCGTTGATCCCCAGCTCGGGCGGCTCCGACGGAGCAGGGGCGACGCGGGGTTTTCTGCTGACGGACATAATCGGGACCACGCTGCCTCAGGGATTATTGAAGGTGACCATCGAAGGCGACGGCCTCTCCTCTGCATTGTTTCTGCAATTCAGCGGCAGCTCTGTCACGAGCCTCCCGACGTTCCCCGAGTTCATCCCCGGCATTGCCGCAACGCTCGCATCACCGGGGACAAATGAGCGCAGTTCGACAGACTCGCGCGTGCGTCAGATCCTGAAGTGACGATCAGCTTCGAGTGCTTCAACCCGATGACTACTCGCAGCACTGAAGTGAACGCTTCCGCCGGCCAAAGTGAATTGCTTCGTAAAAAAGGTTAGCCGGCTAACTATCCGCAATCCGATTCCTGCTTTTGATGGAGTAACTTGGCACCGCCCTAAATTCGAACTATGCCTCGATTTAGGTGCCGTGCTCAACCGGTTGAAACAAGCTTCCACTCCAGGACATCCCACACCCAGGGAGGAGATTCATTATGACCAGTCGATTGGAAGAAAACCTTTGTCTATTCTTCGCTGGAGCACTTCTAGGGGGTGTTGCAGCGACGTTAACCGCTCCCTATTCGGGCAGGCGTATGAGGCGGCTAGCTCGCCGTAAAATCGAGGACGGTTCAGAACAAATTTCCGAGGTTGCAAGGGATCTCCTTGAGACGCGAGATGATCTGTTGTCCCGCGGCGAGAAGCTCATGCGTAGCGCGGGAAAAAACTTCGTTTAGCCCAAACCATTCGAGTGGTCGTCTGTGGGCTTCACAACGGCTGCTGACGGTCTGGGACGCGATAGGAGGATTCCATGAATCGAACCATGAATATGACGATGAAGACGGTGGCGATCGATCGGTTTGGCGGCTTAAACGAAATGAAGATTCGCGAGCTTCCCGTGCCGGAGTTGGATGCAAACGAAATTCTAGTACGCGTGGAGGCCGCCGGTGTCGGCGTTTGGGATCCGTTCGAGCGGGAAGGTGGTTTTGCAAAAGAATTTAACATGTCCCCCAAATTCCCAATCATCCTCGGCTCAGATGGTGCGGGAATCGTCGAGGCCGTCGGTGAAAAAGTAAGCCATTTCAAAAAAGGCGACCGCGTCTATGGCATTAGTTTCATGAGCCCCAAAGGCGGCTTTTATGCGGAGCATGTGGTTATGAAAGAAACCAATGCGGCGCGCATTCCGGGAAAACTGTCTGCCACGCAAGCCGGCGCAATGGCGGTCGATGTCTTAACCGCTTACGCGGGCCTTGAAACCACGCTTCATCTTAAGCCGGATGAATCGGTTCTCATCTTCGGCGCGAGTGGTGGAATTGGTCACATGGCGGTTCAACTCGCCAAACGAATGGGCGCACGCGTACTCGCGGTCGCGTCCGGCCAAGATGGTGTTGCCCTCGCGAGACGATTGAGAGCGGATAAAGTCATCGACGGTTATTCAGAAGATATTGTGGCCGCCGCGTCCGAGTTCGCCCCAAAGGGGATTGACGCGGCGTTGCTGACAGCCGGTGGCGTGGGCGCGGAGAAATGTTTAACAGCGTTGCGTAGCGGTGGGCGAGTCGCCTATCCGAACGGTGTTGAGTTGCCGCAGAAACATCGTCCTGGTATCACCGTGCAGGCGTATAACGGGGAATATGAAAATCCGCCGTTCGAGCAAATTAATCGTCTGATCGAGTCCGGCCCCTTCGACATCGAAGTGGCGAAGACTTTCTCTCTCGAGCAAGCGGCCGACGCCCAACGCGCGCTCGACGATCATTACCTCGGCAAGCTCGCGATAACGCTGAACTAAATACTGAACGAACCCCGCCCGCGTATCGGTGTTTGTTTTTCGATACGTCGGGCAGGAGGTGTGTTCAAAAGCGGCATCGTGATGCTGGCGACGGACGGGCAACCCGGAGTTGCGTTCACCGCTACTATCTCTCCTCTCTTAGCTGCATTTCCTACAAAAAGAATCACTAGGCGAATCCGCGAATCGTTTACGGCGTAGAACGAAATCGTTAGTGGGCGGAGCAGCGTTATGGTTCGCGTCAGGATTCTATTTCTCACTATTACTTGCATGACGTTCGAACTTTCAGCAGTTCCTCCAGATCCACCGCCGGAACAAAATGAGGGCACCGCAACCGAAAAACCAGATTCCAATTCACCTGATCGACTCCGAAGCAACCCGACGTTCGACTTTTATCGATTCAAGAACTTACCCATCGTCACCGTTCATGAGTTGAAACATTCACCACCAAGAAAAGCCCTGAAGGCTTTCAGCAATGGGCGACAATCTCTTGACGACGGAAGACTCAGTGAGGCGATTACTTCGTTGGGTAAGGCGGTGGCGATCGATCCCGAGTACACCGAGGCTCTCAATGATCTGGGAGCGGCCTATGGGAAGACAGGCAGGATCGACAAAGCAATTCCCCTTCTGAACTCCGCCATTCACTGCGATCCGCACTGGGGATTGGCTTATTTCAATTTGGTGATGGCCTATGTCTCGGTAAATGAGTTTTCCCGAGCTGAGTTCACTGCTCGCCAGATGACCGAGATAGCCGACAGCCCAGAGGCCCGCTTCGCGCTCGGGCTCTCTCTCACCATGGAAGACAGGTTCACGCCGGAAACTCAAGCAGCGTTGACGCAAGCAGAACCGTTGTTTCCCCAGGCAACTCTTCTGCTTGGGCGCGTCCTCGCTGGTCGTGGCGAGATCGAAGCGGCCAAACTGAAGATTTCCGCGTACTTGGCTAGTCCCGCCTTGTGGAACCGTGCAATGGCCGGCGAATGGCTCGCACTTTTGGAACGAAAATAATATCCCGCGATGATTCTAGGGAAGCGGCTCACGGCCTTCTTGACCAGCACCCTGCACTGTGAGCCCTAGCTCCCCAAAGCCGCTCAGTGTAGAGCGATCCGCGATCATTCGGGAGCTATCCGTCCAACCCTCTTCGTCCGCTGTGCTGAAGCGCTGCCCACTTCAATAACTAGCACGCGGAAAGGTTACCGCGTCCTGCGATGTCGAACGCAGACTTCTTGCCAAGGGCGGATCGATCGAGGGGGTTGCCGGCATTCTCGGTGATTGCCAAGCTGCTCAAATAGACTAACTAACTTCCGAATTTACCCAGAGAATATTCCTTCTGCGCGACTCCATCCCGCGGGTTGACGTTATCGGTTGGCTGCCGGGCTACTTCTGGGGATGCCGAAAAGCAGTTGGATTGTGGCTGAACCACCGTCCGGCAGTGAGGGTGAAGCCCCACGGCTTGTGTGTGGCGGTCGGCGGCTGAAGCGTCGGAGGCCCGCTGATAGCAGTTACGGTTCGTCGAAAGTGGGGCGCCAGGTCTTATCTGGATTGAACCGCTCCAAAGACTTGAAGATGTTCAGAGTATCCGCACCCAAGTCCTTCTGATAAACAATCCCGTCATGGCTGACTATGAACGTTTGCACTCCCGTAACACGATACTGAGCTGGGGACGCGACTAGAGCAAATCCCCCTATCATGACTCCGTTCACAACAAAATCCATCTCGCCCATTGGCGCGGCGGGACCTTGACCTTTCAAGACTTTGAAATAGTAGCCGTGGTAGGGTTGACCCTGCGAGTAACCCTGCTCCAAAGCCTTTGCGGCTTCGTTCCCGACAGGACCTCCCCAGCTTCCATCAGGGTTTTGCCATGCAAGACCGTCTTGCTTACCAGGGGTGCTGATGATTCGCTGGGCGTACTGCGTAAGCGTGGCGTTATCATGCTTGTCCGAAGCGTATTCACGTTGCGCCTCCACAAAACCGCGACAGATTTGGATGGCGTTGAGTTCGTTCTCCCCAATGCGCCGGAGGAGGATTTCCGTGCGCCCGGCCTTGGAATCGAAATACCAACTTCCTTTTCGCTTGACGATTGGGATCGGAAGCGGCCAATCATCATTTCCGACTAAAAGTTCGGCGCGGCCATTCGACGAATCTACATTAACCGAGTTTTTTTCGTGAGCTAGCGCAACAAACGCAGAAGCACGATTCTTATCCTCGACAGGATCTTGCGTGGCCACCAGATCCCGGCTATCTGGTCCGAGAATTCCCAGCAGCGTAGGCACGTCGTAATTCTCGGCTGCCTGGATCAGATCTTGGGCAGCTTTTTCCGGAGTAGAATACGCCTTTTGTGCTGGCTCGGCAGACGCCGGTTTCGTTTGTGCTGCTGCGTGGGAATGTGCTGCTAGAACGAGAACCACGACAGGCGCCAAGATAGTGGAAGCAATTCGCGATGCGCTGATGTTTTGTGTTTTCGACTTCATTTGTTTTCCCTGCACGTCTACGCTCATAGCTCTCACCTGCGCCTCCCACCACCGCGGGAACCGCCGCCTCCGCCGCCGCGCGAACCACCGCCTCCGAAGCTGGACGAGCCGCGGGAGCTATTCGAACGAGCTGCGGCGCCGCTTGAGCCACCGCCACCACCAAAGGCGCCCGATCCTCTGGATCCCGAGCTTCCTGAAGCTTGCCGGTTGCCGACGCGATCTCCGCCTCCACTGCCGCGATTCGCTCCGGCGGCGCCTCCGCCATTCGTGCCGCTAGTCGGGCGGAAACTGTTGGAGCCTCCAGGAGTGCTGCCTCTACCTCCCTGGCCGGCGTTCTGGCGAGCATTAGTCTGACGATTCCCCAATGAATCCCCACGAGCAGTACCGCCAAACTTACTGGCTGTCGACCTGTCACCGTACGGGGCCCCGCCACGATGCTGGGGATTGTGCTGCCAATTGCCGCTTCCGTTCCCTCTGTTGCCACTGTTTACACGATTGCCACCGTTCACTCGATTGCTATTGTTGACAAAGTTATTGTTGTTGTTGATGTTGATGTTGTTGTTGCCTCCCCATCCGCTGTTATAGCCCCAGCCTCCGCCCCACATCGCTCCCATGGCCATTCCAACGCCGAATGAAAGCGCCATACCCGCTGCGGCGTAACCGACTGGATAGGCGATCGGCGGATATGCGTATATCGGCGGTGCCCCCCACACGACCACGGGGTCATAACTGGGAACGTAAACAACCTGGGGGTTCGCTTGCTCTATGACAACAACCGTCTTCGACTCAACTACTTTTGTTTCCACCTTCATCTGCTCGGTGGATTTCAGCTTCCCGCCGTCTTTGGCCTTCGCACGCAGGCGCTGGACCGCATCCATCATCGCCGACTGCTGCGCCAGGAAGGCATTTCCCAACTCCGACGTCCACTTGATGTTCTCCGCCAATTGCTTAACCACATCCGGGAGCGCCGCCATGGCCTGAATACTGGGATCCCAGTTCTCTTTCTTCACAGCATCAGCCAGTTCTTTCTCTTTCAAGTTCTTGTGCTTTAGCAGCCATTGCTGGAGCTGAACGATCTCCAGAGGATAAGTGGACGCAACTAAGACTTGGGCGAGCAGGGGGTCCGGATAAAGCGCGATAGGCGCAACCAGACTTTCCAGTTGTTCCGGAGGTATTGGTGGTGGGGCCTCCGGCGCGGCCGCGCCCGCCGAAGGGCTCGGTTGCTGCGCGATAAGCGACACGTCTCCCGGCACCACGAGGGCGCAACAGAACCACGCAATTCCGCGAAGAAGACTACTGTGAGTATGTAAGAGCATTGTTTCGCACCCGCTGATAGCCTTTCGGAGGAGCGTTTGCCGAGGCAACACTCAAGCTTCAACGGAACGATTCTGGCTGTGGCCCCCAGACTTTTTAATTTCGCACCTCGGCAGGAAAATCCGAGCGGGTCTCACGGTGGCCACGAAGACTCTGGTTAGTTCCGAACCGTATTCTTAAGTATTTCCGGCAGGCTCGTTTCGCCAAACGGGGAATCGGACACCAAGTAGGTCGTTTGGGATGGGAAAGCCATGCGGGTTCCGGCTGCCTGGACAGCATCCATAATCCGGAGTAGCAATTTTTCTTGGATCTCAAGAAAGTCGCTGAAATCCGGGACAGAAATATAGGCGAAGACCTCTACATCCAGCGATGAGCTACTAAACCTAAGGAAACGCACGCGAATCGAGTCGGGCTGAACCCGGGGATGGGTGAGGAGCAAGCTGCGGATAGCCTCTAAGACGGAACGCATCTGGCCCGCGGTGGTCTCGTACCGGAGGTTGAGGATCGGATGAAGCCAAAACTTGTCGCGCGAGGACAAGTCTTCGAGGCGCTCATTAGAAATCTGTCCGTTCGGTATGCTGATCACGCTTCGATCCAGCGTACGGATACGGGTCGACCGCAAACCAATATCTTCGATGGTGCCCATGGCAGCCCCGACCTTCACAAAGTCTCCGACGCGCACAACCCGGTCGGCAATGATGGATATTCCTCCAATGACGTTCTCTAAGGTCTTCTGAGCGGCCAGGGCGATGGCAATACCGCCTACTCCAAGTCCAGCCAGAGCGGCGGTTACATTCAGGTTGAAATGCGAAAGAAGGATGAGGACGCCTCCCACCAACGCGAGCAGATCAACTGTCCGCCGGATCAAACGCAAGACCGAAACGGCTCCAAATACGCCTCGCCGTTCTAAACGCCGGCGGCTCAGATCCTCGCCCCAGGCGTTCAACAGGAGCACGAACCAGACACACGTGGCGATGGTGATGACGCTCGCGACGCCGGACCAGAATTGGCGCGTCAGTAGGGATAAGTCAAGATATGCAACCATCCACCGGATCGCCAAGGCAAGAAGTAACAGACGAAGTGGCTTGGGAACGATATGGAGGCTCTTCGAGTCAGGCTTGCGGCGAAGGCGGGACCACATACGGCCCACAAAGGGGCTAAATAGCCGGTCCAGAAGACTCGTGAGTACATAAACAAGCGGCAATCCTACAAGAGCAATGAGCCACTCAAAGAGAGGGATTCTCGCGATCTTTTGTTCGGTAAGGAATGCCGGAAGCTTGTCTTCCACGGACGCAAGGCTCACTCCTTTAAAGAGGTCGGGAACTTCACGCAGGGTTTCTTTGGAGAATAACCACACGGAGCCGCGCTCCCCCAGTTTCACCCGTTGCACTGTGATGTCTACGGCGCCGTCCGGAGTCTCGATTGTTCCGACGAGATCGAGGTCCGCTTGGTCCGCGTAGTAGAGGGAGCCTTCGGGACGGGGGCTTAATTTGTTGAGCCGCGCGGGAAGCCGCCGGTCGAGGACAACTGAAAGCTGACGAGCGAGAGCATCGAGACGAGAGCCACTCAAGGGAGCATTCAAGTAGCGTCTGGCCGTCTCAAAGTCTCCATTGCGGCAGGCAGTCAAGAAGCCGAGTACAGCTCCTCGAGGTGTGTCACGGCCCAAAGGATCCGAGGGAGGCGCCGGTGGAACCGGAGTTGCAGCAGGAGCGCCAATCTGCGCCCAAGAGACAGAGCCAAATATCAGGCCGACTATAAGGAAGAGCTTAATACGGCGTCCACTCATCGCTGCCGGCCTGGTTGGTTCAAAACGCCTGTCCTCACGGCTACCCCCGGGTTCGGTCTATTTCACGAGTTCGAGATCGCGATCTTTTCTGAACACCGATTTGGCAAAGTCGTTGGCCAAAATATCGCTGCTAGTCGTAGAGGCGAACAACTGGATCAATTTTGCGACTGTTCCGGTCCAGCCGGTTTGATGGCTGGCGCCGATCCCGGCACCATTGTCGCCGTGGAAGTATTCATAAAACAGAATCAAATCCCGCCAGTGGGGATCTGCCTGAAACGTTTCGGTCGCCCCATACACAGGCCGCCGTCCGTTTTGATCGCGCAGGAATATGCCGATCAAACGGTTTGAAATCTCCTGACTCACCTCGAACAGAGTCATCAGCTTGCCGGAACCGGTTGGACACTCTACTTTGAAGTCATTGCCATAGTATTGATACAACGAAAGCAGCGATCGGATGATGAGCAAGTTAACGGGCAGCCAGACCGGTCCTCGCCAGTTCGAATTTCCCCCGAATGTAGCCACATCCGACTCCGCAGGAGCGTACTGCACCTTGAACTCCTCACCGCCAGCAGAAAAGACGTATGGATGGTCAAGATGGTGACGAGACATCGATCGTATGCCATAAGGGCTGAGAAACTCATTTTCATCTAGCATTCGCGCGAGTACCCGGCGGTACTGCTTCTCGTCCATCAGACCAACCAGTCTCGTGCCACCGAATCCATCTTTCTGAAGAGATTCGAGAGAGATCGCCCCCGCAAGTCTGGGATGGCTCTGCAGAAAGCTATTGAGTTTCTTTACCGTAGCCGGGAAGTGCTGCCGAACCTCGCCGTGAAACACGGTGGTAGCGCAAAGCGGCAACAAACCAACCAGAGATCGCACCTTTAACCGCGTAGCAGTGCCGTCGGGGAGCCGGAGCACGTCATAGAAGAAGCCATCTTCTTCATCCCACATGCTCTCATGCTCTTTTCCCAGATGCCCCATGGCTGCCGCAATCCAGATGAAATGCTCGCCGAACTTCACGATCATTGGTTCGTAGGTTGAATCGTGCATCGCCAGCTCGATCGAGATTTGCAACATGCACTGGCTGAAGAATGCCATCCAGGCCGTCCCATCGGCTTGGTCGAGGTGACCGCCGGTCGGTAGAGGGGCGCTGCGGTCAAATACGCCGATGTTGTCGAGGCCCAGAAAGCCGCCGCCGAAGATTCCTTTGCCACCAGGGTCTTTGCGATTCACCCACCAGGTGAAATTCACGAGCAGCTTTTGAAATGCATGTTCCAGGAACTTGATGTCTCCCACGCCGCTGCGTTTTTTCTCCAACATGTATATGAAATAGGCGGCCCATGCATGGACCGGGGGATTGACGTCTCCGAAATTCCATTCATAGGCAGGAAGCTGGCCGTTGGGATGCAGGTAGGATGAGTGCAACATCAAATCGATCTGTCGCTTCGCGAATGCAGGGTCAACCATGGCCAGCGCAACACAGTGAAATGCCAAGTCCCAGGCTGCGAACCACGGGTACTCCCAGCGGTCCGGCATGGAGATGATGTCTTTGTTCGCCATGTGGCTCCATTGACTGTTGCGGAAGCTATCCGGCGGATCCGATGCTATGCCATAACCATGTTCCGCGAGCCATGAATCCACGTCGAAGCAGTAGTATTGTTTGCTCCACAGCATGCCTGCGAGGGCCTGCCGCATCACAAGCGCTGCATCGCCGCTCACTTGCGGCGGCGTAATGCTCCGATAAAACTCGTCGGCTTCGCTCTGACGAGTTGCGAACACTTGATCGAAAGCCGCCCCAAATTGGCTCGTGCTGCCTTGATCTGGTGAAGGCGAAGTCAGCCGCAGCCGGATCGTCCGGCTTTCTCCCGCAGGTACGTCGACGAGATAGTGAGGGCATGCCTTAGTTCCCGTCATCGCGGGATTCACACTCTCCGCGCGGCCGTGCACCAGGAAATCGTTAATTCCATCCTTGACGTAAGGGCTTCTATTGGGCGTGCCAAAGATCCTCATGAAGTTCGTTTCGTTTTCGGTGAAGAGCAACGGTACCGAGCCCTCGCAATAGAGGTGGCGAACCCCCAAATCAGCGTGCGCTGCGGAGATCAACGTAGATCCGTCCGCTGCCGGTCTTGTTTCGAGCAGCGGTTTCGCGGAATCGCCATACCAGGACCAAGTATTGCGGAACCATAACGTCGGCATGACGTGAAGCGAGGCGGCCTCAGCCCCGCGGTTAACCACCGTTATCCGGATCAGAATGTCTTCCGCCGATTCTTTGGCGTATTCGACGAACACATCGAAGTAGCGATTTTGGTCGAACACGCCTGTGTCGAGCAGCTCGTACTCTGGTTCCTGGCGGCTGCGCTGTCGGTTGGTTTTCACTAGATCGTCGTAGGGGTACGCGGAATGGGGATACTTATAGAGGAACTTCATGTAAGAGTGAGTGGGCGTACTATCCAAGAAAAAGTAGTACTCTTTCACGTCTTCA
>Ga0105245_10004737_pt1 | contig 12012 bp, 11 predicted proteins | sample KBSM54metaG_FD_81523 | JGI IMG/M metagenome (GOLD analysis project Ga0105245, IMG submission 81523) | Miscanthus rhizosphere microbial communities from Kellogg Biological Station, Michigan, USA - KBS M5-4 metaG | ecosystem: Host-associated > Plants > Roots > Rhizosphere > Soil | place...
CTCGCCCCTGCGCGACGCGGAGCGCTACCAGACCGTCTACGCACGACGGCCCGTCTCGGCCGCCGCGCCGACCGCAGGCTTGCATCTCACGCAGTCGATCCTCGAGCGCTGCCGCGGTCGCGGCATTGCGATCGCGACGGTCGAACTGGCGGTGGGGCTCGACACGTTTCGTCCCGTCACCACCGCGCGACTCGAAGATCACCCGATGCACTCCGAGGCCTACGACGTGAGCGACGCGACAATCGACGCGTGTCGCGCGGCCGAACGTGTCGTTGCCGTGGGTACCACCGTGGTGCGCGCGCTCGAGTCGGCGGCGACGAGCGGTGAGGCTGCAGGACGTACGGCGCTGTTCATCCGACCGGGCTACGAGTTCAAGATCGTCGACGTCTTGCTGACCAACTTCCATCTGCCGCGCACCACGCTCCTCGCGATGATCGAAGCATTCGTCGGGCCGCGCTGGCGCGAGTTGTATGCCGTCGCGTTGCGCGAGGGCTACCGCTTCCTCTCGTTCGGCGACGCGATGCTGCTCGAGCGCGCATGACCGGCACCGTGGCTGTCGAGCTCACGATCGAGGGGACCGATGGCACCGCGCGCGCGGGCCGCGCCGTGCTGGCCTCTGGCGCATCGTTCGCGACACCGGCGTTCATGCCCGTCGGCACCCGCGGCGCTGTACGCACGCTCGACAGCACCGATCTGGAACGCGCCGGCGCGGAGATCGTGCTCGCGAACACCTATCACCTGATGTTGCGACCCGGGGCCGATGCCGTTGCGGCGATGGGTGGCCTGCACGGCTTCACCGCGTGGAACGGACCGATGCTCACCGACTCCGGCGGGTTTCAGGTCTTCTCGTTGCCGGCGGGCACGGTGAAGGTCGACGACGACGGCGCCACGTTCCGCTCGACCTACGACGGCAGCAGCCACCGGCTCACGCCGGAGCTGGCCGTCGAAGTGCAGTCGCTGCTGGGGGCGGACATCCAGATGGTCCTCGATGTCTGCCCGCCGCTGCCGTCACCGCCCGACGTCGTGCGTCAGGCGGTGGAGCGCACAGCCGCGTGGGCCGCACGTGCAAAGGCCGCACCGCGACGCGAGGGGCAAGCGCTGTTCGGCATCACGCAAGGGGGCGTGGACGAGGCGTTGCGCATCGAAAGCGCGACGCGCACGGTCGAGATCGGGTTCGACGGCTATGGCATCGGCGGATTGTCGGTGGGGGAGTCGCGCGCCGAGATGGGCCCCGCGCTGGCGGCGGCGATCAGCGCGCTCCCCGAGGATCGGATCCGGTACCTGATGGGAGTGGGCGATCCGGCCCGGCTGGTCGACGCCGTGGCACTCGGCATCGATCTGTTCGACTGCGTCCTCCCGACTCGCCACGGCCGGCACGGCACCGTGCTCACGGCGGCCGGCAAGTTCAACCTGAGCAACGCGCGGTTCCGGGTCGACCCGGCACCGCTCGACGAGGAGTGCCCCTGCTCCACCTGTGCCCGTTGGTCGCGGGCCTACCTGCGGCACCTGCTGTCCGTGCAGGAACCGACGGGCGCGAGGCTCGTCACGATCCACAACCTCACGTGGCTCCTGCGCTTCGTCGCCGACATGCGCGCCGCGATCGTGGCCGGACGGTTCGACGCATTTCGGACCTCGACGCTGGCGATCTGGGCCTAGGCAAGGGGTGGACTACGGTGATCGCCGCCATATCCCCCGGACCCAGGTAGACCGCCAACCATGGGGTTGATCTTCCTCCCCCTGATGTTCCTCGCCCTCTGGGCGATCGTGATCCTCCCTCAACAGCGACGTATGCGCGCCCATCAAGCGCTCGTGTCGGTGCTGCAAGAGGGCGACGAGGTCATGACGACGTCAGGCATCATCGGCACGATCACCGCGATCGACGACGAGGTGCTGCACCTCGAAGTCGCGCCTGGCGTGCGTCTTCGCATCGTGCGCGCAGCGATCGCGCGTCGCATGAACGAGCCAGAACCGGAGCCGGCTGCGGAGATCGACGATCTCGCGGATGAGCAGACGGACGCCGACGGTGAGACCGTCGGACAACTCGCCGAGTCGGGCATCGACGTCGGAGAGCCCGCGGGCGCGCCGGCCGAGGGAGAGCCATCGGGTACTGACGGCTGATGCGCCGTTCGGGAGCGATGCCGCTCGTCCTCACCCTCGTCATCGCCTTCGGCTGGTTGACGTACACGCTCACCGCTGGCGCACGCACGCCGCAGTTGGGGCTCGACCTCCAAGGCGGCGTGTCGGTGGTGCTCGGCGTGAAGACGGGGCAGACCGCGACGTCAGCGCAACTCGACCAGGCCATCTCGATCATCAGGCGACGGGTCGACGGCTTGGGTGTCGCCGAACCCGAGATCACGCGTCAGGGCAACTTCATCGTCGTGTCGTTGCCCGGTGTGACCAACGCGCAACGAGCGATCGACCTCGTCGGACGCACGGCGAAGTTGCAGTTCCGACCGTTCTGCTCGCAGCTCCCGACCAACTTGCCCGACGATCAGTACGCACAATCGCTCGATCCCGCGGTGAGCGGGCTGTGTGTGCATCCGGCCGACACCGGCCCCACCGAGGCGACGACCACGACGACAGCATCGACCACGTCGACCAGCGCGCCGGCCAGCGATCAGCCGCCGACGATTCCTGCCTCGGGTTCGAGCCTCGGAGCGCCCTCCGGCGTTACGCCCGCGGGCCACCTTTCGGTGGAGCAGTCCAGCTCTGGCGCGAGTTCGACGACGTCGCCAGGCGCGACCGACACCACTGCGCCGGGCGCGACCAACACGACCGCGCCGGGAGAAACGACGACGACGGCTCCCGGTGGGTCCACCACCTCCACGACGGTTGCGGCGAATCCGCTCGTCTGTGGAGCGGCCGGCGACAAGGCGAGCGTGACGGGCGACGACCAGCCGATCGTGGCCACCGACGATTCGAACAAGGACGGCACCGTCGACTCGTGCGACGTGCTGGGCCCCGTCGCGTTGAGCGGTGAAGCCGTGTCGAACGCGCAGGCCGCGATCCCACAGGGTTCGTGGGTGGTCGAGCTCACCTTGAAGGGCTCGGGCCTCGACGGATTCAACGTGCTGTCGGGCCATTGCTTCAACAAGGACACGAGCTGTGTCGGCGGACGCACCGCCATCGTGCTCGACGGCAACGTCGAATCGAATCCCGCACCGCAGACGCCGACGTTCACGAGCACGCAGATCGAGATCTCCGGAAGCTTCACGCAGAAGCAGGCCGAAGACCTCGCCCTCGTACTCAACTACGGCGCGCTGCCGATCCAGCTCGAACAGCAGCGGGTCGAGACGGTGTCGGCGACCCTCGGGCACGACTCCCTGCGGGCGGGCCTCATTGCCGGCATGGTCGGTATCGGCGCCGTGGCGATCTACATGATCCTCTACTACCGCGCGCTCGGGATCGTGGTGATCATCGGGCTCGGCGTGTGGTCGGCACTCAACTACTCGATCATCACCGCGCTCTCGAGTTCGTCGGGCCTCGCGCTCAGTCTTTCGGGCGTGACGGGCATCGTGGTGTCGGTCGGCGTCACGACCGACTCGTACATCGTCTATTTCGAACGCATGAAAGACGAAGTGCGAGGCGGCAAGACCGTGCGCTCCGCAGTCGACCACGCGTTCAAACGCGCGTGGCGCACGATCGTGGCCGCGGACCTTGCATCGTTCATCGGCGCCGCGCTCCTGTTCTGGTTGACGGTCGGGGCCGTACGAGGGTTCGCGTTCTTCCTCGGCCTGTCGACCTTGCTCGACCTCATCACGGCCTACTTCTTCAAGCGACCGATGGTCGCGCTGCTCGCTCGCAGCCGGTTCCTCACGGAGGCGCGCTGGATCGGTGTACGCGCCGGCCTGGGTGACAGCGAGCATCGCGCCGTCGCCGCTCCTGCCGGAGCCGGGCGATGATCATGGCCGACGCCGATGTCCGGCCCCCGAAGAAGCGCGGCGCGCTCGCCCGGCTGTACCACGGCGAGACGAACATCGACTTCATCGGCCGCACGAAGCTGTGGTTCGCGCTGTCCGGCGTGTTCCTGCTCATCGGCCTCGGCGCACTGCTCACGAAGGGGCTCAACCTCGGCATCGACTTCGAGGGCGGAGCGGTCTACGAGGTCCCTTCCAGCACGCTCACGGTGAACCAGGCACGGGACGCGTTGAGCCCGCTCGGCATCAGCGACCCCAAGGTGCAGGAACTCGTGAGCACGACGTCGCGGCAGATCCGGGTGCAGACACCAACGCTCGACCCGACCAAGTCGCAAAAAGTGCAACAGGCGCTTGCGGATGCCGCGCACGTGAACGTGAGCGAAGTGAATCGTGACGAGGTCGGGCCGTCGTGGGGGAACGAGATCAGCAACAAGGCCCGCAACGCGTTGATCGTGTTCCTCTTGGTGATCACGCTGTACATCTCGTTGCGCTTCGAGTTCAAGATGGCGGTCCCCACGCTCATCGCGCTCGTCCACGACGTGATGATGACGATCGGCGTGTACTCGATCAGCGGTTTGGAGGTCACACCGGCCACGGTCGTCGCGTTGTTGACGATCCTCGGCTATTCGATCTACGACGGCATCGTCGTTTTCGACAAGGTGCACGAGAACACGCGGCTCGTCTCGGCGACCAACCGTGTGTCGTACGGCGACATGGTGAACCTGTCGCTGAACCAGACGCTGATGCGCTCACTCAACACGTCGATCACGGCGCTGATCCCGATCACGTCGCTCCTCGTGATCGGTTCGCTCATCCTCGGGGCCACAACGCTCGAGGAGTTCGGGCTCGCGCTGCTCATCGGCTTGGCGTCGGGGGCGTACTCGTCGATCTTCGTCGCGTCGCCGTTGCTCGTGATCTACAAAGAGCGCGAGCCGCGCTACCGCGACATCCGGCGCAGGATGGAGTCGCGCACCGTGCGCCCGACGCCCCGTGATGTCGGCGAGTCCGGCGACGACGACGACGAGGCCGGCGAGTCGCTCGCGGCGGCATCGGTGCGAACAACGCCGCGCGTAGGAGCGGGGAGGGTGGCCACGAACATCCCGCCCCGGCCTCGCAAGAAGGGCAAGCGCAGGTAGTCGATGGACACCGAAGAGCTGCGCTCGTGCGTTCGCGACATCCCCAACTTCCCGAAGGCGGGTGTGATCTTCAAGGACATCACGCCGTTGCTCTCGAACCCCGACGGGTTCCGCTCGACCGTCGACCTCATCGCTGGCCATTTCGACGGCAACGCGGTCGACCGGGTGCTCGGCATCGAGGCGCGCGGGTTCATCATCGCAGCGCCCGTCGCCTACAACTTCGGCGCCGCGTTCGTGCCCGTGCGCAAAGCGGGAAAGTTGCCGTGGGAGATCGAGCGTGAGGAGTACGAGCTCGAGTACGGGACCGACCTCCTCGAGATCCACCGGGATGCGATCGATCCCGGTTCGCGGGTCGTGATCGTCGACGACGTGCTCGCCACGGGAGGCACTGCGGCCGCGACCGTGCGCCTCGTCGAGAAACTCGGTGGCACCGTGATCGGGCTCGCGTTCGTGATCGAGCTCGCGTTCCTCAACGGCCGCGACAAGCTCCCGGGCCACGACGTCTTCTCCCTCGTCACCTACGAGTGAGCCACCCGCACCCGTAGAATCAACCGATGGCAACGGTCACGCGAGTGCTTCCGTGGCGGCGCAACAGCGTTCCGCCCGCGGAAGAGGTCGCGCCATTGGTCGCCGCCTTCCGCTCACATCACCCGAAGACCAGCGCTGTCATGATCACGCGGGCCTACGAGCTGGCCGCCGCCGCCCACCTCCAGCAGGTGCGCAAGTCGGGCGAGTCGTACATCCACCATCCACTCGCGGTGGCCGCGATCGTCGCCGACCTCGGCCTCGACGACATCACGATCGCGGCGGCGCTGCTCCATGACGCCGTCGAAGACACCAACATCACGCTCGAGCGCGTCACCGCGGAATTCGGGCCCGACGTCGCCGGCATCGTCGACGGCGTCACGAAGCTCGAGCGCATCCAGTTCGACTCGAAGGAGGCGCAGCAGGCCGCCACGATGCGCAAGATGCTCGTCGCGATGGCCAAAGACGTGCGCGTCTTGATCATCAAACTGTCCGACCGGCTCCACAACATGTCGACGCTCGCGGCGCTGCCGGCGAGCAAGCAAGAGCGCATCGCCCGCGAGACGATCGACATCTACGCACCGCTGGCTCACCGCCTCGGCATGCAGGACATGAAGCAGCAACTCGAAGACCTCGCGTTCGCCACGCTGCATCCCAAGCGCTACGCCGAGATCGACCACATGGTGTCGACCCGCACACCCGAGCGCGAGCTGTACCTCACGCAAGTGCTCGAAGACGTGCGCGGCCGGCTCGAGGAGCTCCGCATCGCGGCCGACGTCACCGGACGCCCGAAGCACATGTGGAGCATCTACGAGAAGATGGTCGTGAAGGGCAAGGAGTTCACCGACATCTTCGATCTCGTGGGTATCCGCGTGATCGTCGAGACGGTGAAGGACTGCTACGCCGCGCTCGGCTCGATCCACGCCACGTGGAAGCCGGTGCAGGGGCGCTTCAAGGACTACATCGCGATGCCCAAGTTCAACCTCTACCAGTCGTTGCACACGACGGTGGTGGGGCCCGCGGGCAAGACCGTCGAGGTGCAGATCCGCACGCGCGAGATGCATCAGCGGGCAGAGTTCGGCGTCGCCGCCCACTACAGCTACAAGGGCGACGACTCGGCGTCCGACATGCCGTGGCTGAACCGCATCATCGACTGGCAACAGGAGACGTCAGACCCCAGCGCGTTCATGGAGACGCTCAAGGTCGACCTCGACCAAGACGAGGTCTACGTCTTCACGCCGAAGGGGCGCGTCATGACGCTGCCCAACGGGGCCACGCCGATCGACTTCGCGTACTCGATCCACACCGAGGTCGGTCACGCATGCATCGGGGCCCGTCTCAACGGCCGGCTCGTGCCGCTCGATTCGAAGCTCGTGTCGGGCGACACCGTGGAGATCTTCACGTCGAAAGTCGAAGGGGCCGGGCCGTCTCGCGACTGGCTACAGATCGTCACGACACCGCGCGCGGCGAACAAGATCCGGCAGTGGTTCTCGCGCGAGCGCCGCGAAGACGCCATCGACAACGGGCGCGATGAGCTGATCAAGGCCCTGCGGAGAGAAGGTCTTCCGGTACAGAAAATCGCGGCGAGCAACCTGCTCAACGAGATCGCGACGTCGCTGAACTACGCCGACCTCGACGCGCTGCACGCGTCGATCGGCGAGAACCATGTGTCGGCGAAGTCGGTTGCGTCGCGCATCGCGAAGAACCTTCGCGACGGCGAGCCCGAGCGCGAAGAGCAACTGCCGACCACCGTGCGCCAGCCGCGAGCGCGGCGCGAGCGCCCGGCCGCGGGGGTGCACGTCGAGGGCCTCGACGACGTCATGGTGCGATTGTCGCGTTGCTGCACGCCAGTGCCTGGCGACGAGATCATGGGCTTCGTCACGCGAGGTCGCGGCGTGTCAGTGCACCGGTCCGACTGCGCGAACGCTGTGTCGCTGGCTGGTGGCAAGGGCGAGCGCCTCATCGAGGTCGAATGGGACACCGACATCACCGGCACGTTCGTGGCGTCGATCGAGGTGAAAGCCCTCGACCGTGCGCGCTTGCTCTCCGATGTCGCGAAGGTGCTCTCCGACCAGCACGTCAACATCCTCACGTGCACCACGAACACCGGCAGCGACCGCATCTCGAAGATGCGCTTCGACTTCGAGCTCGGCGATCCCTCACACCTCGAGTCGGTGCTCTCGCAGATCAAACGAATCGAGTCCGTCTACGACGCCTATCGCGTCGTGCCCGGCAAAGGCACTGGCTGAGTTTCTACGGTCTGACCTGCTCATACCTCGTCAACTACGACGCGGCGTCAACGATCTTCACCACGCGTCGTTTCACTCGCACGCAATGCCGTCGCCGTCGCGGTCCAACCCCGATCGGTAGCCCGGTTCACCGCGATACAACGGCGCCGCCCCTGCAGCACGAGCGGCCGTGCAGTTCGCGTAGTACTCGTTCCCGCTCGTCGCCGGGGGCGCTGTCGTCGGAGGCTCTGTCACTGGCACCGTCGCTGGCACCGTCGTCGGGGCTGGGGTCGTCGTGGTCGTGGTCGTGGTCGACACCAGCGCGGCGAGGCTCACCGTGTCCCAGTGCACGATCGCAGTCTGCGCATCGCTCAGCGAGACCTCACCGGAACAGACGAGATCATGCAGCTGGTTTTCGATCGAGTCCTTGTCGACCGCGCCGTTGCCACCCTGGTCGTGCAGCGGCTCCGGCCACAGGTTCTTGATGTCGTTGCTGCCGCCGAGCTCGAGCGAGATCAGGTGGTCGACCTCGAAGTCGCCTCGATTCGCTCCGGTGAGCCCGTATTCGGCGAACACCCGATCCCGCGTCTCGACGGACACCGCACGCACCGACGCGGAGTAGCCGACGACGCACACCTGCTCTTTGGTGACATCGGCGAATGTCGCGCCTGGCGTCAGATCGGCCCGCGGGTGCAGCGACGGAGTCGTGGTCGGAGGCGAGGTGCTTGGGGTCGACGACGAGCTCGAGCCGGAGGTCGAGACGGCGGCCGCCTTCTTCGCATTGCCTGACCCCGTAGCGGCTCCGAGAAGCCCCAGCGCGATGATTCCGACGACGACCCAGGAGACGATCTGCCCCCAGAGGGGGAGGACGCGGAACTGTCGCCATGGGTTGTCATTCGGCGGCTTCGCGAGCGGCGGTGGCTGCGGTGGGTACCACTTCCCGTCCGCGGCGCGATACCAGCCGGGCGGCACAGGCGACGGGGGAAAGTCACTCATCCAGCTGAACCCTTTTCGCAGGAACGCCGGCTGCGCGCCTTTCTTCTGAGCAAGGTAAAACGAGAACGTCCGGACGAATAGGACTGTTCGTACAACCGCCCGAACGGGTCAGTGACGTGCCCGCCCGATTGCGCCCGTCGTTGCGCCGCGCCACGTGAGCTGCAGGGCCCACGGTGGCGGTGTTGGCTCGCAATCGCGCGTGGACACCGGGGCCCAAAAGGTGCGAAGTTGATGTTCGAGTCCTCGTTTCGACGCAAGGAGGCGGACCATGCCAGAGGGCATTCCCGACGAACCGATCACGGCAGAGGCGGTGCCCGAGCCCTCGGCGAACGCCGATGAGGCCGAGGTCGAGGGCCACTTCATGAGCATGGGCGGCATTCCGACGAAGCCGATCACGATCACGATCCCTCCGCCGCCGTCCGGAGGCGGCAAGCAGAAGACGTACGACTTCACCTCCGACAGCATCGAAGGCTGACCCGGAGCGCGACCTGTAACTCCGGGGCGCCTCGGATCGTCTTGGCTCACAACCGACCAGGAGGCGCAATGTCAGCTGAGGCTCTCGCGACCGGATTGCAGGCGCTCGCGGACGACGAGGTTCGCGCCGCGGTCGCCGACGGCGATGTGAGTGCGGCAGGACAGCTCGACCTGACGGACGAGGAACGCCTGCTGCTCGTCGGGGCCGCGGAGGACGCGCCAGAAGTCGCAGGGTTCGACTACTTCGTGAAGAAGCACATCGGCAACATCAAGTACGAGGACATCAAGGCCGCCGGCTACCCCGTGAAATGGAACCAGGCGTTCGACTACCTCGACCAGAAGGGCTTCCTGTTCTGACCGCGGTCGAGGTCGACAGCGAGCGCGAGCGCGTCTACGTCGGTCCGGATTCCGTTCACCTCGTCGAAGCGGTGTTGCGGCTCGCCCCGCGCGGCGAGCGGGCCGTGGAGTTGGGCTCCGGTGCGGGGTACCTCGCGGTTGCGCTGTCTCGTCGCTACCGCACGGTGATCGCGACCGACGTGATGCCACGAGCCGTGGAGTTCACGCGCGACGCGCTCGCGGCCGGCGAAGTCCCGTCGGGCCACGCGACAGCCGTCGCCGTCGGCGACGTTGCGGGCGGTCTCCGCCGAAACGCGTTCGATCTCGTCGCCGCCAACACACCGTGGGTACCGCAGCCCGATCCGAGCGTCGCTCCGGTGCTGTTCGCCGATGGTGGCGTCACCGGTGCAGAGCTGCCGCTGCGATTCATCCGCGAAGGCGCGGCGCTCCTCCGGGCGGGCGGCGTCGCGATCACGCTGGCCCTCGACGTGACGTTGCGCAACGGTCACCGCCCGTTGTTCGAGGCGTGCGGCGATCTCGAGGCCAATGCGTTCGCGACCACCTTGCTCCCGACTCCGATCAACCACGTGTTCGGCCGCTTCCGCGCCACGATGCTCGGGCGTCAGCCGGAACTCGTCGAAGCCGTCCACGTGGCCGTCGTGGTCGCACGCCCGTTCAGCAACGGCGAAGGTCGAGAGTCGCTCATGATCGCGGCGCGGGCCCTCGCACACCGCTGGGCCGCCTGACCGGCCACGGTCGACCGAGCCGAGTCAGGTGGCGCGGATCTTGCGGTAGAGCAGGATGCCGTCGCGACACCGTTCGTGATAGTCGGGCCACAACGCCTCGCGCATCAGGTCGAGGTGCAGCGCGTAGCGCGGGTACCGAGCGAACAGCCGCTCCGTGACGGCCATCTCGTGCAGCACTTCCTTCGTCGCCGGGTTCCACCCCTCGATCAACACGTGACCGCCCGGCGCGAGCAACGCACCCAGCTCGCGGATCAACGCGATCGCCGTTGCGTCGTCGAGGTGGAAGAAGACCGCGACGGCGATGACCCAGTCGAAGGTGCCGGCTTCCGCTTGAAGGGCGGCGAGGGTGTCCTGACTCCACTCGAGGTGACGGCAGCGGTCCCGTAGCGGGCGCGGGCGCGCCGTGATGAACCGGTCGGTGTGGTCGAGCATGACGATGCTCGACTCGTCGTCGAGGAGATCGTCGAGGAACCCCATGCCGGCGCCGAACTCGATGACCTTGCCGCTGGGAGGACCGACGCCGACCTTGCCGAGCCGGCCGACGATGTGCCGCCAGAGCTCGTGGTGGTGCTGCAGGAGGTCGTCGTAGCGCCCTCCTGACGTACTCCACGAGAGCGAGGCCGCCCTCGATCCGTCCTCCGGTGTCCAGTAGCTCTCGTCGTTCTTCAGCATGCCTGCGCCGATCATGCCGCGATCGACCGCGTAGCGTTCGGGTGGTGCGGGTGTTGGGCTATCACGGCGTCGCCGATCGGGCGGCCACGGCGAATCACTTCGCGTTCATCTTCAGCGACCCACACGACTTCGAGGCGCAAGTCCGGCTCATCGCAACCCGAAGCACCCCGGTCTCGCTCGAAGAGATCGACGCCGCGCTGCGCGACGGGCGTCCGCTGCCCGCCGACGCGGTCCACGTGACGTTCGACGACGGCTATCGAAACAACCTCGACGCGGCGGAGATCCTCGATCGCCATCGTGTGCCGTGGTCACTCTTTGCCGTGGTGGACGCGGTGCTCGACGGCTACCGACCCTGGTACCTGCGGCTGGCAGATGCCGTCGAGGCCAGCACCAACGTGATGCTGCCCGACGGGTCGGTGTTCGAGATCAGCAGCGCGGCCGGGAAGCGGGCGTTCAGCCGCAAGGCCAAGGTGGCGATCATGGCGGCGGCGCATGGGAACCAAGACGGCGTGGTGGACGAACTCCTCGCCTTGCCGGGCATGGAGGCACCGCAGGAAAACGCGTGGCCGATGCTCGACGTTGCGGCCCTTCGGGAGCTGCGGGCGGCGGGTGTCGAAATCGGCAACCACTCGGCCCGTCACCGAAACCTGGTGCGCTGTTCGGCCGCAGATCTGCACGAAGAGATCAGCAGCGCACGCGCTCGACTCGAAGCGGCCATCGAGGCACGCGTGCGGTACTTCGCGTATCCCGACGGACGTCATGATCGGCGCGTCCGAGTGGCCGTGGCCCGCGATCACGAACTCGCACTGGCGACCTGGACGATGCGGCCGCCGCTCGATCGCTTCGCGTTGCGTCGGTACGAGCCCGTGAATGTCGACGATCTCGCGCGGATCTTGGCAAAGCCCGAGCCCTGGTACGGCGCACGGTGGGCGCAGTGGAACCTGGCCGCGCGAGCGCGAGAGCGTGCGCCTGGCCGGAAGGC
>Ga0105245_10004741_pt1 | contig 12006 bp, 11 predicted proteins | sample KBSM54metaG_FD_81523 | JGI IMG/M metagenome (GOLD analysis project Ga0105245, IMG submission 81523) | Miscanthus rhizosphere microbial communities from Kellogg Biological Station, Michigan, USA - KBS M5-4 metaG | ecosystem: Host-associated > Plants > Roots > Rhizosphere > Soil | place...
CGGGACGAGATCGCGATCATCTGGCTGAACCGGCCGCCCGCGAACCCGATCTCGCCGCAGATGATCCGGGACCTCACGGCGGTCTGGGGCGAGATCGAGTCGCGAGACGAGATCCACTCCGCCGTGATCGCGTCGTCCAACTTCGCGGTCTTCTCCGCGGGCGCGGACATCAAGGAGTTCACGAAGATGACCGACCCGGCCGCGGGCAAGGACCTTCTGGACTCGGGTCACGGCCTGCTCCGTCGCATGGAGCAGTCCGCGACGGTGACGATCGCCGCGGTGAACTCGCTGGCGCTGGGCGGCGGCTGCGAGGTCTCGATGGGCTGCGATTTCCGGATCGCCGCGGAATCGGCCAGCTTCGGCCAGCCCGAGATCAACCTCGGGATCATCCCCGGCTTCGGCGGCACCCAGCGGCTTGCCCGGCTGGTGGGCGAGGGCAAGGCCCTCGAGATGAACCTGCTGGGCGAGCCGATCACCGCGGCGCAGGCCTATGAGATCGGCCTCGCGAACGAGGTGGTCCTCGACCACGAGCTGTTCGACACTGCGCTCGCCTGGGCTCGCAAGCTGGGTGGCCAGGCGCCGGTGGCGGTCGAGCAGATCAAGAACGTCTCGGCGAACGGCGACCTGGACGAGGGCATCGAGGCCGAGAAGGGCGGCTTCGTGACCGCCTTCTCGTCCGAGGACGCCCGCGAGGGAATCTCGGCGTTCCTGGGCAAGCGCAAGCCCAAGTGGCAGGGCAAGTAACCAGCGCCGCGGAGGAGCTCGCCGGGCTGATCGCGGCGAGCGACCGGGTTGTCGCGCTCACTGGAGCCGGCGTATCCGTGCCCTCCGGGATCCCCGACTTCCGGACGCCCGGGAAGGGGCTGTGGGCGAAGGTCGATCCGATGGCGGTGGCGACGATCGACGCCTTCCATAGCGACACCAAGCGCTTCTGGGACTTCTACAGGCCCCGCTTCCACGACCTGGCCGACAAGGAGCCGAACCCGGGGCACACCGTGCTGGCCGAGCTCGAACGCCGGGGCCGGCTCGATGCGGTGATCACCCAGAACATCGATCGGCTTCATCGCAAGGCCGGGTCGGAGGACGTGATCGAGGTCCACGGCTCGATCGCCACGGCTAGCTGCACTAGCTGCGGCGAGAGCTACCCGCTGGAGGAGGTGGAGTCGCTGTTCGATGCGGACGGGGTCGCGACCTGCAGGGGCTGCGCCGGCAAGGTGAAGCCGGACGTCGTCCTGTTCGGTGAGCTCCTGCCCGCCGACGCCATGGCGCGGGCGGAGCAGCTCTGCTCGTCCGCGGACCTGCTGCTCTGCATCGGCTCCTCGCTCGAGGTCCATCCGGTGGCCGGCCTGCCCGGGCTGACGCTGGCGCAGGGCGGGCGGATCGCGATCATCACCAGGAGCTCGACCCCCTACGACTCCGATGCCGCCGTGCGGCTGGACGGCGACGTGGCCGAGGACCTGCAGGCCGTGCTCGCGGGCCTAGACGCCTGAGCGCTATTCCCTGAGCGCCTGACGGCGGCGCAGGACGCGCTGGCAGATGCGGAGCGTCTCGGCCAGCTCGTCCACCTCGTCGGCCGACGGGTCGCCGTGGAGGGCCGCTGCGGCAGCCTCGCCGGTCGACTCGCGGCGCGCCCGAAGCGTGGCGAGGTCCTCCTCCTGGCCCGGGCCCGCACGGTCCGGAAGCTCGGCGAGCAGCGCGTCGAGCCCCTGGCTCAGCTGCAGGGCGGCCTCGCGCGGCCGGTCCTGGTCGAGGTCGGCGCGCGCCCGGAGCAGCAGCGTTTCGCAGACGTCGATCGGCTCGCGGCCGGAGAGCAGTTCGGCCAGGCGCTCCTGGGGCCGCAGCGCATCGACGCGCCGGCGCCGGCGCTCCGGCGAAGGAACCGTAAAGGCCTCGGTCCACCTGCCGTCGGCGAGCTCCGGGCCCGTTCCGACGCCGACCCGCACGGCGATGGGGGTGAGCCTCCCGATCTCGTGGCCGTAGGGGTCCTGGCTGGCGATGCGGTGCGCCCGCACCACCCGGTTGACCTCCCGCAGCCCCTCGGTCACCGCCTCCTCCGTGGCGGCCGGGTCCGCTCGGAGGGCATCGAGCTCAGTCTCGAACTCGCTCGCGTCCAGTATGCGCGCGGGGATCACGGTCAGGCGCGTGATCGGGACCTCCGTGGGGCCGTCCCCCGGATCGGCGGGCTGAGGCCGGCGCCGCTTCCTCGGCGGCCGCCTCCCGGCGAGCGGGGCGCCCATCGTCTGGACGACGAGGACCGTGTCCTCGTCGTCCTCCTCGCCGCCGGCGGGCCGCACCAGATAGCGCCCGTCGTCCAGCCCGAGGCGTCCCGGCACGTCGAGCTGGACGAAGCGAAAGCAGGACGCGTCGGTCGCGCTCATGGCGACCTCAATCTAATCGGGGCGATGAATCGCTCGCGGAGTGGCCTAGTCGCCGCGACCGCCCTTGCCGCCGGACTTCTTGCCGCCGTCCTGCTTGTGGGCCGGCAGCGAGTACTTCGACGGCGAGGTCGGGACCTTCGGGTTCTGGATGTGGGCGATGCGCCCGATGAGCTTCTTCCACTGGTCGGGCTTGAGGAGCGACTCGAACTGTTTGCCCGTCTTGCCGCCCGATGGCGCGGTGCCGGCCGGGTAGTAGCCCACATGGACATGGTCCCAGTGGTCCGGCAGCGGGAAGCTGATCGGCCCCGGCAGGTCCTCAAGCGAGATGACCTGGTGCGGCTGCATGGTGCCCTGGAGCTTCAGCAGGCTCTTGATCAGTGAGTCGGCAAGGGTCCCCGGCCCCTGGTGGTGCGCTACGGGCACGCCGTTGATGGCCGCGATGTCCATCGCGTCGCCGGTCGAGTGCTCGCTGACGTTGCCCGAGGTTGTCATGAGGCTGTGGCCGCACTTGAGTGAAGTGATCGTCAGGTGGAAGCCGTTGTCGGCGAGGTATTCCATCGCGGCGAGGATCCGCGCGTCGATCTGGCCGGTGCGGATGTCGTTGCGACCGCAGGAGTAGATCGACAGCCTCGGGTCGGCGAGGACCTTCTGCTGGAGCTGGGCCTTGGGGAGGAGGAGGTCCTGGGTGACGTTGCTCGTCCCCGCGCCCTCGGTGAACGGGTTCTTCCCGGCGGCGCGGTAGATCGCGGTCTCCTCGAGGAGCTTCCACCCGTCCAGGATCGGCTTCGGGTCGATCTTCGGCGAGTGCTTGCCCGCGGGCCGGATCGAGAAGTTGAGGTGGGGCGCGAGAGAGCTCGTCTTGCCGATGCGCCCGAGGACGGTGCCGGCGACCACCTTTGATCCCTTCTGGAGTGGGCGCAGCTGCATGGAGTCCGGGTTGAAGTGCATAACGTGGCCGACGTACGACTTGAAGGTCGAATAGCCGGGCATGCGCTTCGCGAGGAGGTTGTCGAGCTGGCCCGTGACATTGGCGTGGTGCGCGTTGTGCGGGCGCTGTGGCAGAGCGTAGATGCGGCGGCGGTCCTGCGTGTTGACGGGTCCGTTGTCCGAGCTGGTGGGTGCAGGAGTGGACGCGGTCGTCTTGGTCGCCGGCTTGGAGGGCCGTGCCTTCTGGTAGCTCTTGGCCTGCGGCTTGGCGCTGGCGGTGGACTTCGGAGCCGCCTCGGCCGTGGCCGCCTTCCTGGCGGCGTCGGCGGTGAGCTTGCTCCCCTGCTTCGTCACGCCGAGCGGCTTGCCCTTGGTAGCGGGCTTGTTAGGCGCCTTGTCGTTGGGGGTGACGAGCTTGAAGTCGGAGGCCGACAGCTTGCGCTTCTTCGGCACCGGGTAGGCCTTGGCAACGTGGCCGAGCTGCGCGTAGGTGAAGCGGTTGCCGTAATTGTCCTGGAGGACGATGTAGTTGCCGAGCTGCTTGTTGTGGCCGACCTTCGTGATCGTCCCGTCGTTGACGGCGACCACCGGGGCGCCCTGGCGCGAGTAGATGTTTATCCCTTGACGTGAGGCTGAGCCTTGGACCACGTCGGCGACGTTGCCGGTGCCCTTGCCGGGCTTCGCGTTCTTGGCCGCCTTGCCGGTGGAAATCTCATCGGCGTACTTGGCCTTGGCGGCGACCGGGAATCGATCCCCCTGGGTGAGCCCGGTGACGGAGCCGACGAGGTCGGCGGGGAGCTTGCCGTACTGCTGCGCGTAGAGCATCACCTCGTCCACGTACCAGGTGGCGTGGTTGTAGGCGAAGATCGCCTGGCGCAGGTCGGTGTCGCCGCCGGCTGCCTTCAGGTAGCGGGCCGCTGCGCAGATCGCGTCGACCGGGTTATAGGGGTCCTTACGGCCGTCGCCGTTGGCGTCGATGCCGTAGGCCTTCCAGGTCGAGGGCATGAACTGCATCCAGCCGACCGCGCCGGCGGTGGAGACGTTGAGGTTGGTGCCGAATGCCGTCTCGATCTTGTTGATCGAGGCCAGCACTTCCCAGGGGATCCCGTACTGCGTGCCGCAGGCCTGATAGATCGGCAGCAGGAAGGGCGGGATCTCGAACTGGCTGATCAGGAAGCTCGGGACCCCGAGCGGGGCCGGGGTCGGGCTAGCGATGGAAAGCGTCGGGTTCGACTTCGTCGGCACGCCGTTCGACTTAACCGGCGGCGGCGGCTTGGGGGTCTGGTGGGAGGCTGCGGTGCCGCCGTTGTTGTGTTGGCGGTTGCTGTTGCTGTTGCCGCCGTGGCCGTGATTGCCCGGCCGTCCGCCGGAGCCGCCGTGGCCGCCCGGGCCCGCGGCGCCGCCACTGCCGGTGGTGCCGGTGGGACCGGTGGTGCCGGTGGGACCGGTCGTGCCGGTGGGCCCGGTGGTTCCCGTGGGCCCGGTGGAGCCGGTCGATCCAATGCCGGTGGTCCCGGTCGCCGGGTCGGACTCGTCGTTGTCGAGCGGCCCGGAGCAGCCGGGGTCCTGCATGTCGACGAGGCCGTCACCGTCGTCGTCATAGCCGTTGGAGCAAGCGGGGAGGGGTTGGACCGGTGGCAGGTTCTGTCCGCCGGGAAGGTTGACGGACACGCCCGTCTTGGATGAGTCGACGAGTCCGCCACTCGCGATGCCCGTACTGGCGACCACGAGGGCGCCAAGTACGCCAAGGGCGAGTGTCAGAAGTAGCTTCCTTCCCATCCTGCTAAACCCCGTCCTTTGCGACCGGAGGGCCGAGTGCCTCCTCGCGACTCCGCCAAACCAGCCTGCTCAGGACCGGGAGAACGCTAACTGTTCGCGGGGAGGTTTGCAACGTGCATGCAGGCATGGGAACTGTCTCTCAGCTCCTGAGGTACCCAGACCAGGGTACGGGGAAGCCTCTGGTAGCTGAATCGGCATCCAGACTGCCCCTCTTGAGGCGGTACATTGCGCCACCAATGCGCGGCAACGGCAACAGGCGACGGAGGCCTCTCCGTGACTGATGATCCTAAGCGTGAGGAGGGCATTCGCGCGCGGGGCGAGGAGGCGCTGAGCGATCTCGCCCAGGCGCTTCTGGACAATCCAATCTTCGGCCAGGCGGTGTCCACCGCGATCGGCGCGGGGGAGCGGGCCGCTCACGCCCAGCGCTCGGCCATGGGGGCGCTCAACATTCCCGCCGCGACCGACTTCGAGCGACTCGAGCAGCGGATGCGGTCGCTGTCGACGAGGCTGGAGGCGGTTGAGGACCAACTCGACGATGCGCTCGACGAGCTTGCCGCGCTGCGCCGGAGGGCCGTAGTGGCGGAGGCCCAGGACACGGACGACCAGGCCGGCGCACGGGAACGCTCAGAGGCGTAGCGGGCCGTGGCGGCGCAGTCCCGCAGGCAGCCCGATCGCGGCGTGGCCGACGCGCTCCGAGCCGCGATCGACCGCACCCTCTCCGTGGCGGGGACGCCGGCGCGCGCCGGCGCTCCCGGCATCAGTCGCGAGCGGGCGACGCAGCTGCTCGACGAGGTCGCGAAGCTGGGGCACGACGCCCGCGAGGAGCTCGCGCGGCGGGGGCAGGGCGCGCGTGACGAGCTGACGCGCCGGGGCCAGGGCGCCGGCGCCGAGCTCGCCCGCCGGGGGCAGGGCGCCGCCGAGGAGCTTGCCCAGCGACTGGAGGCGTTCGAGCGCCGGCTCGCGGTGTTGGAGGATGCCCTCAGCAAGCCGGCCCGTGAGACTAAACCTAAGGCTGAGGGTTAATGGCGGGTCGGAGGGTGGTCATCGTCGGAGTGGCGAGCCACTGGGGCCAGGAGCTCGCGCGCCGCCTCGCGCTCGACCCGACGATCGACTACCTCGCCGGAATCGACATCGAGCCACCCACGGCGGACCTCGAGCGCATGGACTTCATCGAGGCGGACATCCGCGGACCGCTGCTCTCCCGGCTGCTGCCCTCCACCGAGGCGGACACGATCGTCCACTGCGGGATCCTCTGGTATCCCGAGGCGGGCCGACCGGCTCGGGTCCTCCACGACGTCAACGTCATCGGCACGCTCCAGCTCCTGGCCGCCTGCGAGCGGACCCCGACCCTCGAGCGGCTGATCGTCCGCGGGTCGGCGGCCATCTATGGCTGCGAGGGGGCGACGCCGTACTTCTTCACCGAGGACATGGCACGGACGCTGCCGCTCCGCACCCGCTTCCAGCGCGACGTCTCGGAGTTGGAGGCGTACGTCGAGAACTTCGCGCGCCGCCACCCGGCGCTCGTGTGCTGCACCCTGCGCTGCCAGCCCGAGATCGGGCCGGAGCTCGACACGCCGCTCATCCGGTACCTGGACCTCCCGGCGGTGCCAACCCAGCTCGGCTGGGACCCGCGGCTCCAGTTCCTCCACGCCGACGACGCCCACGGTGCGCTCGAGGCGGCGACCCGGGCCCCGGTCCGCGGCCCGGTCAACGTCGCCCCGTCGGGCTCGATCTCGCTGAGCCACATACTGCGTCTCGTCCGGCGCCCCGCTCTTCCGATTCCCCATCCGCTCTTCGGTCCTGCGCTCGAGCGGTTGGGCAAGCGCCTGGGGGCCGGCCCCCTCTACGGGGACGGGGTCCGCCTGCTTCGGTTCGGGCGGGGCGTCGACAACCGGCGCCTGCGGACCGAGCTCGGCTACGAGCCGCGCTTCGACGCGGAGGGCGCGATCCGGGACTTCGCGTCGAAGTCAGCTGGACGCCGGGTGGGGCCCGCCCTACATCCGGGGGATCTCGCCGGACGGCTCTCCGAGGCGCTCCGATGAACACTCGGACGGAGGAACAGACGGACTCGGAGCACCCCCCGGCCGAGGCATTCGCGGATTTCCTGCGCCGGATGCGGACCGGGATCGAGGACGGCCTCGACCCGATGAGCGCCGCGAATCGTGCGGCCGACGAGCTCCCCAAGCGCCTCGGCGACGTCGTTCAGCTGCTCGCTCACCGGGTGAGCGGTGATTACCACGAGGACGAGTGGGGCTTCGACGAGGAGTTCGCGGAGGCCGTCTACCCGCTGTTCGAGTTCCTGTACGAGGTCTGGTGGCGGGTGGAGCCCGACGGCGTCATGAACGTCCCCGCCCACGGGCGGGCGCTCCTCGTCTCCAACCACGCCGGCGCGCTGTTCCCCTTCGACGCGTCGATGATCCTGCTGTCGATCATGAAGGAGCACCCCCTGCCGCGGTGGGCCCGCTTCCTGGTGCTCGATTGGGCGTTCGTGCTCCCGTTCATCTCGGCGTTCATGCGCAGGGTCGGCGGGGTGCCGGCGAGCGGGCACAACGCCGCGCGGCTCCTTGAGGAGGACGAGCTGGTGATGGTCTTCCCGGAGGGCGCCAAGGGAACGGGCAAGCAGTTCTCCGACCGGTACCGCCTGCAGCGCTTCGGGCGCGGCGGCTTCGTCGAGGTGGCGCTGCGGACCGGCGCTCCGATCGTGCCGGTAGCCGTCGTGGGGTCCGAGGAGATCTACCCGAAGCTCGCCGACGCCCGGCCGCTCGCACGGGTGCTGGGTGCTCCCTTCGTCCCGGTGACCCCGACGTTCCCGTGGCTCGGGCCGCTTGGGATGGTGCCCCTCCCGTCGAAGTGGCGGATCGAGTTCTGCGAGCCGATCGACCTCTCGGAGCACGGCCCGGACGCCGCCGAGGACCGCCGCCTGCTGTTCGAGGTGACCGAGCAGGTGAGGGAGACGATCCAGGGCAAGCTCTACGAGAATCTGGTCAAGCGGGGATCGGCGTTCGTCGGTCCCTTGTAGCGATAGCCTCCAGCGAGATGGGGACGGGGACCCGGACTCGCAAGTCACGCGCCGCCGCCGCGGAGTTCGAACACCTGCTCGACGATGTCCTCACGGAGACGGACGCGGACGATCACGCCGGCCCGCTCCTGCGCGCCGCGGGGCTTCGCATCCGGTTCGAGTTCCCCGATCTCCCGCTGACCCTCAGCCTCGCCGCGACCGAGGAGGGCAGCCATCACCTGACCTGGAAGTTCTCGGACGACACGAAGTGGAAGCCGAAGCTGAGGCTCCAGATGGACTCCAAGGTCGCCAACGCCTACCTCCAGGGAAAGGAGAGCCTGGCGATCGCGATCGCCCGCGGCCGCGTGAAGGCCAGCGGCGACACCCGCTCCGCGCTCATCTACATCCCGGCGCTCCGGCTCCTCGTCTCCTCCTACCGGAAGCTGGTGACGCAGGAGCACCCGCACCTGGTGCTCGAGTAGCCCGTCCGTTGACTACGGGTGCGCCGGGGCGTGCCGCAACGCCGAGAGATTGAGGTTTGGGACCCCCTGACGCCGGGCGACCTTTGAAAGGATCGGCCCCCGTGCCCGACGATCACATCTCTCTGAGCGAGGCCTCGGAGCTCGCCGGGGTTTCTCCCACGACGCTTCAGCGCTGGGTGCGGGCCGGGGTGATCCCGGTCAGGGGCGGCAGGTGGACGACCGCCGCGGCGGCGCAGGCGCGGGTGGTGAGCCGGCTCCGCGAGCGCGGCCATTCCCTCGCCGAGCTGCGACGGGCGGTCCGGGAGGGCCGTTTGGCCTTCGGCTACGTCGAGGACCTCTTCCCGGGCCGGGAGCGCAACCTCACCCGCGGCGAGGCCGCCGACCGCACGGGTCTGGAGGAGGCGCTCATCGAGCGGATGATGTCGCTGCTGGGGACCCCGACCGCGTTGGAGGGGACGCTCAACGATCAGGACGTCGTCGCAATGGAGCTCATCGGCGACGTGTTGAAGGCCGGGTTCCCGCTCGTGGCACTGCTTCAGCTCATCCGGGTGTACGCGCAGTCGGTCCGGAAGATCGCGGAGGCGGAGGTGCGGTTGTTCCATCTATATGTCCACGAGCCGCTCATCCGGCAGGGGGTCGACGCGCTCCAGATGGCTGAGGAGATGGAGGGGTTGGCGCGCGACCTGCTCCCGATCACCTCGCCGCTGATGGAGTACATCCACCAGCGCTACCTGCGCTTCTACATCGAGCAGGACGTCGTCGGCCACATGGAGACCGAGCTCGCGGGGCAGAAGCAGCTCGGCCGGGTGCAGATGGCGTTCTGCTTCGTCGACCTGACCGGGTTCACCCGCTACACCGAGGAGGAGGGCGACGACGAGGCCTTCGACCTCGTGGAGCGGTTCGTCGAGACTGTGGAGGCGACGCTCCCGTCCGAAGCGCTGATCGTAAAGACGATCGGCGACGAGGTGATGATCGTCTCGCCGGACCCGGTGACGCTCACCGAGTGGGCGGTCGGCTTCCTCGGCCTGTTCAGCGAGCGGCCGCAGCCGCGGGTTGGGGTTCACTATGGCCGCGCCGTCTACCGCGACGGCGACTACTTCGGGAGCGAGGTGAACCTGGCGCACCGGGTGGTTGCCCGCGCGCTGGGCGGCGAGGTCATGGTCACGACCGCCGTCGCCGACGCGCTCGGCGACTCCGGCTATCTGGAGTTCGACCCGATCGGCGGCGTCGAGCTCAAGGGCTTCCCCCAGCCGATCGAGCTCTTCGTCGCCCGCGCCAAGGGGACCGACGGCGCTCTCGGCGAATAGCCGCCTCTTGCGGCCGACCGCGTCCTTAAGATCGCGACATGGGTGTGCGTGAGGCTGGAGAGGAGGCCCTGGAGCGCCTGCTCGAGGCGGTGCGCCGAAGTGGCCTGATCGAGCCGATCTCCTCCGGGGTCGTTCTCGTCTCGGGCGGGCCCGACTCGGCCTGCGCCGCCGCCGGCCTGGCCCGGGCGATCGGGCCTGAGAACGTCCACGCGCTGCACGTCAACTACGGGCTCCGGGACACCGCGGGCCGCGACGAACGGGTCGCACGCGACCTCTGCTCGCTGCTGCGGGTCGACCTCCACATCGAGCGCCCGGCCTCGCTCCAGGGAAACCTCCAGGCCGCCGCCCGAGACTTCCGGTACTCGGCCGCCGAGCGGCTCCGCGCCCGCGCCGGCGGCGATTGGATCGCAACGGGCCACAGCCGTACCGACCTCGCGGAGACGATGGTCTACCGCCTCGCCGTCTCGCCGGGAGCCCGAAGCCTCCGCTGCCTGCCGCCGCAGAGCGGGCGGGTGGTGCGCCCGCTGCTCGACCTGGAGCGCGCGGAGCTGCGCTGCCTCGCCACCGCGGCGGGCCTGCCCTTTGCTGACGACGAGACGAACCTCGACCCGGCGTTCGCGCGCAACCGGATCCGCTCCGAGATCCTGCCGGTGCTCCGGGGCCTGAGCGATGCCGCGGAGCGGAACATCTCTGAGACTCAGGCCGAGCTCGCGGAGGAGGCCAACCTGCTCGAGCGGGTGATCCTCGAGGCGCTCGAGGCCGCGGGAGCGGGCGCCGGCGCGGTCGCGATCCGGGCGGAGGCGCTGGCGGGCTCCGAGCCGGCGCTCCGGCGCCTGGCGCTGCGCGCCCTCGCGGAGCGAGCCACGGGCCGCGCGGTGCCGCTCGGACGGCGGCGGGCGGCCCAGATCATGCGCCTGGCGATGATGCCGGAGGGCGGTGAGGTCGACCTCGGCCACGGCGTGCGCGCGATCTGCGAGCAGGGGCTGATCCGCTTCGAGACCTCGATGGAGGCCGACGCCGCTCCCGCTCCGGCTCCGCTTCGAGTCCCGGGGAGCTGCCGGTTTGGGCAGTGGGAGGTCCGCGCCGAGCTTCGCGCTGGGCCGCTCGCGCCCGCGGGGCCGGACCTGGCAACGCTCGACGCGGAGGCGCTCGGAGACGAGCTGGTCGTCCGCACCTGGCGCGAGGGCGACCGGATGCGGCCACTCGGCATGGACGGCAGCAAGAGCCTGCAGGACCTATTCACCGATCGGGGAGTCCCGCGTTCCCTCCGTCACCGCCTTCCGGTGGTGACCGCGGCCGGGCGGGTCGTGTGGGTCGCCGGGGTGGCCGTGTCCGAGGACTTCCGGCTCGTTCCGGAGGCCCGCGAGGTGGCCGTGCTCACAGCTCGGGTACTCGACTGACCCGGTCACCTCAGGGCCGCGGCAAAACGTAGACTCACGCGCCCATGCACGACCCTGCGATCGGCGAGACGCTCGTCACCCCGGACGAGCTCCAGCGCCGTGTCAAGGAGCTGGCGGGAGAGATCAGCCGGGACTACGAGGGCCGGGACCTCGTGATGATCGGGATCCTGAAGGGCGCGGTGCTGTTTCTCGGTGATCTGATGCGATTCATGAGCGTTCCGTGCGAGATCGACTTCATGGCGGTCTCGAGCTACGGCTCGGAGACGGACTCGTCGGGAGTGGTTCGGATCCTCAAGGACCTCGACGCGTCGATCGAGGGACGCGACGTGCTGATCGTCGAGGACATCATCGACTCGGGGCTCACTCTCCAGTACCTGCAGAGGAGCCTCAAGGCTCGCAACCCCGCCTCCCTCGAGGTCTGCTCGCTGCTCACGAAGCCGGATCGGCGGAGGGTCGACCTGCCGATCCGCTACATCGGATTCGAGATCCCGAACCGGTTCGTGATCGGATACGGGCTGGACTACGCACAGAGGTACAGAAACCTCGATTACGTCGCTGTCCTGGCGGAGACAGACCAGCCTGATCCGCGCTCTTAGACGGGGCTCAGGCACCCTGGTACGCTGAATCGGACGTTGCGGGGCTGTTCAAACCCTTTCGAATCATGCGCGAGATCCACGAGCTTCACGGCACCGACGCCAGGCAGGCGGAGCTGTGTTCCGCGCGGGTGATCTGAGA
>Ga0105245_10004747_pt1 | contig 11997 bp, 11 predicted proteins | sample KBSM54metaG_FD_81523 | JGI IMG/M metagenome (GOLD analysis project Ga0105245, IMG submission 81523) | Miscanthus rhizosphere microbial communities from Kellogg Biological Station, Michigan, USA - KBS M5-4 metaG | ecosystem: Host-associated > Plants > Roots > Rhizosphere > Soil | place...
GCAGCATGCCCTGCTGCCACGCGGAAATTCCAAGCTGCTGAACCCCGGCGAGTCGTTGCGAGTCTATCGAAACGAGCCCATCGCCGCGCGCGGCATCGACAAGGGCAACCTCGCGCGGATCGTATTGCGCTCAATGGCGAACGCGGCCATCACCATGGCTACGCGCATGCCGGGCTCGGGAGGCGGCACCGGCGGCGGTGTTTCCACCGGCGGCGGCGTAGGCGATACCCAGAAAGTGCCGCCACCTCCTCCTCCGCCCCCGCCTCCGTCACTTTAAGTGAGCTGCGGCTCTTTAAACGAACCGCCCCGCTCTACCCGAACCTCCAAGCCGTCCCCCGTGCGAAACTAGCGGTTAGGTATGAAGTATCTGCTGCCAATCTTGATTTTGCCGCTGGCACTTGTGCTCCCGGCCCGAGCTCAAGGCGTTTCCGCGCCCTGGGACATTTCGCAGACCCTCACCTCGCTGGCGGAGCAGTCGCAACGGCTCCTGCCGATCCTCGAACAATTGACGCCGGAGAAGTGGGAAGCCAAGGGCGCCCCGGCCGCCTACACCGCTCAATGGCGCGCCGTGCGCAGCGAAGTGGGCTATTTGTTGAGCGCGAGCGAAGCCATGAAGAAACAGCCGGAGAGGCTCACGCTCGGGCTGGAGACGCTGTTCCGCTTGCAGGCCGTCGAAGCTCAAGTCAATTCTTTGATTGATGGTGTGCGGCGCTATCAGAACCCGGCTGTGGGCGACTTGCTGGTAAGCGTGGTATCCGCCAACTCCGCCAACCGCGATCGATTGCGGCAGTACGTCACCGACCTGGCGCAGACTAAAGAAGAGGAGTTTCAGGTTGTCGATCGCGAAGCGCAACGCTGCCGTGGGACGTTGATGCGCCAACCTGCGCCAGCGCGTCCGGTTCCCGCCACTCCTAAACCCGCGGCGACACCCGCCGCTCCGCAATCGCCGAATGCGAAGTAGGCGAGGGAAGAGTCATGACTGAGACCACCACTTTCCAGTGCAGCATTTGCGATGAGCCTTCCACCGAAATTTGCGTCCACTGCACCAAGGACACCTGCACCAATCACCTGTGCGAAAAATGCAAGCGCTGCAGCGACTGCTGCCAGTGCGATTTCCGGCGGAATAACGATTAGGGGCGAACGTTTTCGATAATCCTGTCACGAGAAGTCACTTTCGTCCGCCGCAACCCGCTCTACGCGCTAAAATTGATCGAAATGCAATTCCTCGCCGAAAGCCTCGTCGAACTCATCACCCAGACTTCCACCAACTTGCCGCCCGACGTGCGCGAAGCCATGAGCCGTGCGCTGGGGACGGAGCAGCCCAACACTCAGTCCTCGCAGGCGCTGAACGTAATCGCCTCGAATATCGACATGGCGGCCGACGACCAGGGTCCCATCTGCCAGGACACCGGCATGCCCACCTTCGTGGTCCACACGCCGGTTGGCGTCAACCAGATTGTGCTCAAGAGCGCGATTCAGGAAGCCGTGGCCGAGGCCACGCGCCGCGGGAAGCTGCGCCCCAATTCCGTCGACTCGCTCACCGGCAAAAACAGCGGCAACAACCTGGGCGTCGAGACGCCCGTCATTCACTTCGAGCAGTGGGCCGAAGATCAGATCGAAGTGAAGCTCATCCTCAAAGGCGGCGGCTGCGAGAACAAGAACATCCAATATTCGTTGCCGAGCGATCTGGAACACATGGGTAAAGCCGGACGCAACCTTGAAGGCGTGCGCAAGTGCATCCTGCATGCCGTGTGGCAGGCGCAAGGGCAAGGCTGCGCTCCAGGCGCCGTCGGCGTGTGCATCGGCAGCGATCGCGCGCACGGCTACGTGCTCGCCAAGGAGCAATTGTTTCGCACCCTCGACGATGTGAATCCGCATCCCGACCTGGCGCGGCTCGAAAGCGAAATCGTGGAGGAAGCCAATCGCCTGGGCATCGGAGCGATGGGCTTCGGCGGCAAAGTGTCCCTGATCGGATGCAAGATTGGCGCCGCCAACCGCCTTCCCGCCAGCTTCTTTGTGTCGGTGGCCTATGAATGCTGGGCGTTCCGGCGCCTGGGGGTCAGGCTCGATGCCTCGAGCGGCGCGATCACCGGATGGTTATATCGTGATCCCTCGCGGCCCGTCGAAAGAATGACGCAGGGCGCGGGGTTTCCGCTCACCGGCCGCGAAATCATTCTGCGGCCGCCCATCAGCGAGGAGCAAGTCCGCGCGCTCAAAGTGGGCGACGTGGTGCTGATCACCGGCGAGTGCTACACCGGGCGCGACGCCGTGCACGCGCACCTGATGACCAATCCGTTGCCGGACGGCGTCGATCTGCGCGGGGCGCTGCTCTATCACTGCGGTCCCGTGATGCTCCAAAGCGGAGAGCGCTGGACCGTCAAAGCCGCGGGGCCCACCACCAGCAGCCGCGAAGAGCCATATCAAGCCGACATTATCCGGAAATTCGGCGTGCGCGCCGTGATGGGCAAGGGAGGCATGGGCAAGAAAACTCTGGCGGCGCTCCAGGAGCACGGCGCGGTTTATCTCAACGGCATCGGCGGCGCGGCACAGTACTACGCGCGCTCCATCGATCAGGTATTGGGCGTAAGCCTGCTTGAATTCGGCATCCCCGAAGCTATGTGGAAGCTGCACGTGCACGATTTCATGGCCATCGTGACCATGGACGCGCACGGCAACAGCCTGCACGCGGAGTTGGAGCGGGCCACCGGCGCCAATCTCGAAGTGTTGCAAACTCCAGCGGCGCCAGCGGTCCCGGTGGTTCCCGCAGACCCGGTGGCTCCCCCAGCTATTTCTTCGCGTTGACGGCTTCGGTCCTGGTCAGGTAGAGCACGAAGGGCGTCACCTCAAACGGCATCTTTTCGCGCGCTGAGAGCAACGCGACTGGGCGGGTCTTCACCAGTGCCAGTTGATTGGTCCAGGGATTTAACTTCACGCGCGATCCCAACGGCAGCGCCGCGATCTGCTCAAGCTTTCCGGGTTCCAGTGCCGGCGCCGCCGCCGCGAAACTCGCTAGACGAGCCAGCGCCGCTGAGTCGCCCACTTGATCTCCCAAGCTGGCTTGCAGGAGACGCGGCATGGCAGCGCGGCGCGCGGCCAGCGCCTTCAGGAATAAACCTGCGTTGGCCAGGTCTGCATAAGGCGACGCGCGCATCATCGCAACAGCCTTCTCGGAGGCGGCCTGCATCTCTTCGGCCGGCCGCTCAAAGCGGAAGCGCTGCAGTAGTTCGAAATCGCTCAACATAGTTTGGTTGTTAAAAGCGAATTGAGTCTGCGTGGCGTGCCCCAGCGCGACGTGCGCCAGTTCGCTCGCGAGCGTCAGAGCCAGGCTCCCTTCGTCCGGCAGAACGTCGATCAAGCCGCGGCTGATGACGATGGTGTGGCCTATGGAGAAAGTTTCGAAAGGCGTAGTCAGCAGCACGCGGCAATGCACTTCGAGCTCTAGCTTCGATGACACGATCAAATTGTTGACTACGGTATTGAGGACTTCCTCCACCGGCCCGGGCGGCGCCAGCAACCCGCCCTTCTCCAGGCGCGCTAGCAGGTTCTGTTCCGCTTGCCGCTCCCACAAACGCTGGCTTTCAAGCGGAGAAATGTCCTTCGGCGCATCCGGGTCCTCAACCGCGGTAGCGCTCTCGATCAGAATACTGGTCAGTTCGTCCACTTTTCGTGAGGGCGTCGCGGCATAATCCCAGAAGCGTGTTTGTGCTTTGAAATGCGGGGTGGAGCCACCGGCTCCCCGGCCTGCGGAAGCTTGTTCTTCGATATAGACCTGCGCGGGTACCCACAGTGACTCCGCGGTATTCACCCGCCAGCTATCGAAATGAAAGTAGCGCTCGGCGAAGGCGCTCCGGCTGGGCGGCGGCTGCACGAAAGTCCCGTTAAAGCGCACGATCGTGTCGTCGCGATCTTCCACCCAGATACGTCCCACGAACTTTCCCGGCGTCAGACGATTGGCCGGCGCTACGTCGAACACCAGGCAGCGGATTTCGCCCAGAAACTCGCGCCGGACATATTCAAAACGATACGTCCTGCGGTTGAAATCGTGGAGGTCGAGCACCGCCATCTGCGCGAAACCGCGTGGCAGAAACGTGAGCGCGTGGTTCTTCGCGGTTCCCGAATGGAAGGGCAGCCAGGAAACAGGTTTCGCCGGCGCTGGGTCGGTCCGCGCCAGCAGCGGCTGGTAGTCGACCACGCCATTCCAGCGGACGCGCCCCAGAAAGTAGTGATCTTCGGTGGGCCGCGCGGAGACGTCACTGCCCTCGGGCGTCTCTTGAATGTAGGTTTCGGCCAAAGGCGTTCGCGACGCGATCGCCGCCAGAAAAACGTTCTCGCGTTCGACAATACGATCGAGCAGTTTCTCGACTAAAGCGTCCGGGGGCTCGGCGGCGGCGAGCTGTAACGCAGAGAACACGGCGAGAAGGGCGTAGCAACTATCCATGGTGTGCTCTAAAAGGCCAGCTGAAATACGATGTGCACGATGGCAGTCGAATCCATCGCAATGCCCGCTCGTTCGGCGGGCCGGAAGCGAATGGCCTCGGCCGCGGCAATCGCGTTTTCATCCAGGCCGAGGCCCAGACCACGAACGGTCCCGAGCACGCGCACCTGACCGGACGCGGCAAACTGGATCTCGAGCAGCACCTCGCCCTCGATGCGCTGGCGGCGCGCTTCCTCGGTGTAGGCCGGCCGGGGTTTGGAGAGAATCTCGACGGATCGCGTAACTGGCAGAGCCGGCGCAGTCCCGCCGCGATGCGGTTGAACGGCGGGAATCAGCGTCGCATCGTCAAAGCCTTGGCCTGAAAGCGTCGGCGCCCGTGGCCTGCGCGGAGTTTCAACCGCGATCTGCGCGAACCCGCTCGACCGAATGGCTCCCGGTGTGTGGTTGGTTCCTAAATTGACTGCGGCCTGCGCGCGCGCCGCCAACGGCGCAAGATTATCAGTTCGGAGCGGTGGCGCGGGCGCGACTGCAAGGTGTGCAACGTCCATCGCCGGCAATAGCGGCTGAGCGACTTCGAGTAGCGGGATTTGCGGCGCCGGGACCGGCGCCGGTTCGCGAAGAGGCGCCGTTACAAGCCGAACCGCATTTGAAGCGGGAGCGCGGAACAGCCGAAGCGGCGTCCGAGCCGTGGATTGTGCCATGCGCCGAGCGGCATGCACCACTGGAGGCGGCGTCAGCAGAATCATCGCGCGCCTCGTCGTCGTCCGCTCGATGATTCCACCTGAGAAGGTGAACGCCAGCACGAGGGTGACCGCCACCGCGTGAATCGCCAAACTTACCGCGAGCGGCAGCATACAGCTCCGGCGTGCCGCCGAAGCTTGTCCGCTGGTTGAGAAATCGATCACGTTTTGTCTGCGCCCTCAAAGACGCATCGGACAGAAACGCGAAGGATTGAGTACTTCAACTCATGGAAGTCGTTCCATATACCGGCTGAGCACCCATAGGGCCACCACCACGACTGCGCCACCCGATCCAACCGTCAGCAGTCCAGCCCAAGGCGATCCCTCCGGGTCGCGGTTGCCGATAGGAATGGGAGACACGCCGAACCATGCTCTGCGCAGGCAGCAGTCGTGGCACCGGCAAATTTCAGCTCCCAACCCCGCGATCAGGGTTTCAAATGGACCGCGCCGACGCGAGCGATGTACCCGCACCGAACCACACTTGGGACAATGCCGAACCAGATTATCGGGAGCTGTCATAGCGCCTCCAAGCGGGCAAAAGCCAATTCCGCGTGACCTTCCTGGTGAGTGGTGCCGGGTACCCGGGTGTAGGTCCAGGCCAACTTGTAGAGGCCCACTTTCGTCACTCGAAAATTCCATTCGGCGGCATTCCCGTTCTGGACCCGCCTCGGCGCCTGCGCCAATACGGTGCTCGACGCTTCCTCCCGGCCGCCGCGGAGCAGCGTCCAGCGAAGCCCAGTCTCTTCCGCTAATCCTTGCGTCCGGTAGTCGAACCGCAGACGGTAGCGGCCGGAATTGAGCATTACCCATTGTTCGAGAAGCATGCAGGCGTCCGGAGTCGAACCCATCAACCAATATTCGAGCCTCGATGGTTCCCAGTGAACCGACCCCCGTGGCGGTTCTGTCACCCGCCAGTCAAAGCCCTGCCCGGATGGCTGTCGTTTGAAATTTTGGTTGACCAGTGTGCCGCGGCTAGCGCGATCGGGAGCAGGGAACTGCTGCAACCCGTTCCATGCGGAGAGTGCCGCCTCGCCTTCATTCGCCTCGATCAAACGATCGGTGAAATTAAGGAGCAACTCGCGGTCACTGGCGTCGCCGAGCAAGGACAACCGGGCAGCTACTTCCTGGGCTTCCCGCCAGCGGCTTCGGCCTATCAGGAAGCGTAGATATCCGCGTTCTAGGTGACTGCTGTCTCCCAGGCGTTTAAGTGCGGCGATGGAGTCGGGCTCGCGGTGATCCGCCAGCTCGATCAAGGGTGCCGGGTCATCGTAGGACATGGCCGCCGCTCGCGTGGCCGCCCGCCAGAACTGAAAGTCGTTGGCATGGCGAAAGAAGAAATTCGCGGAAGTCCAGGCCGGCAGATACTGCCGGTCAACTTTCTCAGCCGCTAGGAGGCAGTCTGCAGCTTGCTCGCTATCGCCCTCACGTTCCGTCGCGAGGCCCAACTCCATCCACGCAGTGCTGTCGCGGGGATTCAACTGCACGGCTGTGCGCAGCGCGTCACTGGCCAATAATGGCTGCCGCCGCGCGAGATCCTCAAAGTGACGAGCGTTGCCAATTGCCATCGGCCATACGCGCTCGGCGACCGCTAGTCGCAGCGTGCCCCCCACCGCCAGTGTAAAACCAAGAAAACTGATTCCGGCAAATAAGCGCGAATAGAACATGTGTCGAGGCACGCTATTGCTCGCGGCTCAGCGGCTCACAGGAGCGGCCGTGCTTCCTCCTAGACTGCCCGAAGCCGCCAAGCCCCCCACTACGGCCGCTGCTGCTACTCCGCCGATGATCGCGATCATGGTAACGGAAACTGCCGCTCCGCTCGCCGCGCCGCCCGCACCGCCTGCACCAGCGGGAGCCGTTCCGCCAGCTCCGCCGGAACCCGCCGGAGCGCTTCCTGCCGGAGCGCTTCCCGCCGGTGCACTCCCCGACGCCGGGGGAGCCGGTGTGACTTGCGCCACCTCAATCAATTGCGCGGCGCCATCCACGGGAGTTGCACCCGGACGCGCGGAACCTTTGACCTCCACACGCCGCCCCAGCGCTTTTAGTAAGCCTGGTTCGGTTAAAGCTGAACCGGCGAGTTCCAGAGTTACATTCGTGGTGTCATCCGTCAGCAAATAGTGGCCGTCCCGCCGCACCAGGCGCCCGGTGATTCGGACAGGACCCGGCGTCGACTGCGCCTCCAGCGTTAACGCTCTTCCCGACGCAATCTTTGCGACCAACATTCCTGCAGAATTCAGGATCCGGAAGGAACCAGTCAGTGCCGCGACGTCTACCCGCCGCGCGCCGTTCAAGACAATACGGCCCATCGAAGAGTTCGAGTCGGGCTGAATCGTTAAGCCGCGGGCTTCGACAAGGAAGCTTGTAGCGAACCCAGCGCCCGGCCCTGCGCCGGACTCGGCGGCCTTGTCGATCCGGGTCGCCCCGCGATCGAGCAACAAGTGGCCGCCATAAACTCGTCCCGCGGATTCGGACTCCAGTTCCAGCCGTGTGCCGCTCGCTAGATCCATGCGGACTGGCGCGGTACCGGTTTCGACCATCGCACCCTCAAACAGCGTCCCATTGCTGCGCACGGTCGCATGGTTCAAACGGAATGCCCCGTTGGTAATTACCGTGCCGATCGCGGGAACAGCCGCAGCCGCGAATCCCTGGCCGGCGGCCAGATTTGGAGTCAGCCCAGTGGCCAGATGTAACGCTAACCCGGCGGCCAATGCCGGGCGCAGAAAATTCGTTGTCATGTGTTGTTTTCCTTTCTGGTTAGTGCACCATCGGCTGGGCTTTTCTCACCGCCGCGGCGCTCAACGCTCCGATGAGCGCAAAGTCCCAGGCGGCCAGTCCGCAGCGAACGAACGGATAATCCACCAGAGCATGCAGAAATGCCGCGATAATTCCAATTCCCCAAATCGAGCGGACTGCACGAATGCTCATCCCTACAGCCAGCGCCAGCCACATCAGAGCCAGCGGAATTCCTCCTTCGGCGGCCCACTCTAGCCACTGATTATGCGCGTGTTCAACCACGGCGCCAATATCGAAAGTGGCGTAGGCCGGATAGACATAGGGGTAAGTGCCGAGCCCGTAACCGCGCCACGGCCGGTCCGCGATCAGTTTCAAAGTGGACTGCGTGATCTCGCGCCGGTAGCGCCAAGGATCTTTTTCGGCGAAGCGCCCGGCCAGCGTCCCCGCTCCTGCTCCTGCCGCGAGAAGCGTGGCCCACACGACAAACTTCGCGGCCGCGCGGCGCCGGGAAATCAGTCCCAGGACCACACCCGCTTCCGTCAGCAGCAAGATGGCGCCGGCTCGCGAGCCCGAAGCCAGTCCCGCGGCGAGCATCCAGGCTGGAACCCATAACGGGAACCGCGCCGGAGCCCAATCCGGTTTCCAAGCTGGATGCCAATGCGAAACCGTTCCTCTCCAGGAATCCTGCGTCCTGTGGTTCAGCGCCAGCAACAGCGCCACTGGAAAACTCAGTTCCATAAATCCCGCGAAATCGTTGCGGCTCAGAAACGGCCCCCAAACATCCGGATAAGGACTTGCGAGGACCCACAAGATGCGTCCGCGCGAAGTGAAATAGGCGACCACGGAGAGCAGGCTCAGAGCGCAGCCAAACCAGGCAAACGCGGAAAGAAATCGCCAACGCACCCGGGCGTCGCGCAAAGTTTCAGCGGCTACCCACGCCGCCGCCCCGAAGGACATCGTTCTTAGCGATGCTTCCCAAGTTGCATAGCGGTATACCGTCGCACCCATCGCCAGTTGCGCGAAGCCCCATAGGGAGATTGCCCCTAAGGCCACTGCCGGGACCAACACGGTGATGGTGATGGTCGATTCGCCAGGCCTAAGGGCTATTCTGGCGGAACAGTATCCCGCCAATAGGAATATCCCGATCTCATAGGAAAAGGTCATCGACGGATCGCTTGAAAAAATCGTAAGGGTCGCGGCCCCCGCCAAGATGAAAAGTCCAATGGCGCCAACTCCCGATCGCGGCGCGGCAACTGCGGCAGTACTCGCGATCCACGAGGTACCGAAACCAACGCGGTGGAAGGGTTTCCCCGGTAGGATTACTCTCATTACTTAAGACCGGCCCACAGTGGGATAAAGGAAACAACTCATGAAAGTTCTAATTGCATTTCTTACCACCACGCTTACTGCCGTGGTATTGCTGAACGCGAGCTCGCCCTGCGCATGGGCCGACGAAAATGGTTCCCCATCTGGTTTTCAAACCGGTACTTTCGTTCCCGTCGCAGCGGCCGTCATTGCGCCCTCCAATTCGGCTGTCTTTCCAACCAGCCCCCGCACTGTCGGACAACTCTCAGCGAGCGAGTTTATAGCCGCTCCCGGCGCCCTCGAGCGCGTCGGCCATGATTCGCGGTGGCGCCGTCAATGGGCCATCAGCTTAGCGCCGCTGTTCGCTAGCGAGGCGCTCGACGCCGCCAGTTCTTATGGCATGCGCGAATTGAACCCGCTGCTGGCCGGTTCCAACGGAGGTTTTGGCATGAAAGCCACAACCATCAAGTTTGGAGTGGTAGGGGCGCTCGCCGGAGCCGAATACTTCGTAGTCAGAAAGCACCCCGCATCGGCGAAGTTCTTCACCATAGTGAACTGGGTAACGGCCGGTGCGACCACCGGACTTGCGGTGCACAATTTTGGTTTGCACTAAACCGCGCGCGGGTTGCGCTAGATCCCCGCGCCTGCGCTAAACCGCCCGCGCCAGGGCCCGCGCCGGCTCTCCCAACGCCCGTTGCAATACGAAAGCGCTGGGATGGTATTCCGGAATCAAATCCTGCAGCGAAAGCACCGCTCCGGCGGCGTCGCGCGCCTCCACCGCTTGGCGAAGATCTTGCAGGCAACGCGCCAGCGCTTCGTGTGCCACTCGCTTGCAGGTAAACACACGGATTTGCGCATGCGGCGTCGGCACGGTATTTTCCTCGTACGCGCTCAATTCTTCACACAGTTTTTCACCCGGGCGCACTCCGGAAAACTCGATTCGAATGTCGATATCCGGTTCCAGTCCGCTGAGCCGGATCATTCTCCGCGCCAGGTCCAGAATACGCACCGGCTCGCCCATATTGAGCGTAAAGACTTCACCGCCGGCTCCCATGGCCGCCGCCTGCAGCACCAGATGCGCTGCCTCCGCGACGGTCATCAGGAAGCGCCGCATCTCGGGGTGTGTGACCGTCACCGGTCCTCCCGCCGCGATCTGTCTCCGGAAGAGTGGAATTACGCTTCCGCTCGATCCCAGAACATTGCCGAAGCGCACCGCCAGAAACCGCATGTGCGGTTCCGCTTGTCCCGCCCCCATCCACACCAGTTCGGCCATGCGCTTAGTGGCGCCCATGATGTTGACCGGACGCACGGCCTTGTCGGAGCTCACCAGCACCACCGTTTCCGCACCTGCCGCTGCCGCGGCCCACGCCACCTGATGCGTTCCCAGGATATTGTTGTCGACTGCTTCAAACAGGTGCGCTTCCAGCAAAGGCACGTGTTTGTACGCGGCCGCGTGATATACGGCGTGAGGCCGATGCGCCTCGAAGATCTCATCCAGGCGCCGCCGGCTTTGAATGCTGCCCAGTTCCGCGCGGAACGCCGTCTTCGGAAACCGTTCGCACATCTCGCGATCGATCTGATAGAGCGCGGCTTCGGATTGATCCAAACCTACAATCGCCGCCGGCTGATAGCGCGCCATCTGGCGGCACAATTCGCTGCCGATGGAGCCGCCGGCGCCGGTTACCAGCACGATTTTGCCCTCGAGGCCCTCCCGAATCGCGCTCTCTTCCAGTTCGACTGGTGGGCGGCCCAATAGATCCTCGACGCGCACCTCGCGTATCTGGCGCATTAATGTGCGGTCTTCGATCAGCTCTGCGAGCAGCGGAATGCGGCGCGTCGCCACTCCGGCTGCGCGGCAATGTTCGAGAATCGATTCGATCTCGGTCCCCGGTGCTCTGGGCAGCGCCAGCAATACTTCATTGATGCGCTTCCGCCGGACTACTTTCGCCAGCGCCGCGCGTCCGCCCCACACCCGCACCCCGCGCAGCAGTAGATCACGCTTTTGCGGATCGTCGTCCAGGAATCCCGCCACTTGATACACCAGCTTGGGATGCTCGCGGATTTCAGACAGTAGAGTGACTCCGGCCCGCCCGGCTCCGTAAATCAGAATCCGCCGCGGCGTCGCGCCCGGCCCGCGGCCTGCCTCACGCGCGTGACGCGGCTTACATAGGAGGCGAATCGCGAATCGGGTTCCTGTCATGAACCCGAGACATAGCAGGAAATCCAGAACGCAAATCGACCGCGGGAATGCCGAGCCCGACTCCCAAACCAGCAGCGGTGCCGCCGCGAGACTCGCCACCGCACTGCCCGCAGCCATACGAGTCACTCCCTCCAGGCCGATATAACGCCATGGCAAGTCGCGCAATGCGAAGGCGCGGAATACGACGAGCTTTACCGCCAGCGCCACGGGCAAGGCCAGGGCCAGCATCCGGCCGTCGCGTCCGTTCAGGGTGAATTCAAAACGCAGCAGGAATGCAGCGCTCAGGGCCGCCGCCACCACCAGCGCGTGAAATAGCGCTGCAGCCGTGCGCCTATGCCGCCCTAGAAGTTGAATCATGCGGTTTTCACTCGATACTTCGCTACCACCTCACGTGCACCCGGCGGCGGAAATGCCGGCGGCCGCGCATCGCGCTGGACGATGCTGCAGAGCGGTTGGCCCACGCTCCATTGATCGAGAAGGTTCCGCACCCGCGCCAGCGCCCACTGCCGCGAGACCAGCGCTCCCGCGGTCCACAGCAGAATTCGCAGGTCGCTCGACCAGGAGCTTCGTTCCAGATACAGCAGCGC
>Ga0105245_10004749_pt1 | contig 11996 bp, 7 predicted proteins | sample KBSM54metaG_FD_81523 | JGI IMG/M metagenome (GOLD analysis project Ga0105245, IMG submission 81523) | Miscanthus rhizosphere microbial communities from Kellogg Biological Station, Michigan, USA - KBS M5-4 metaG | ecosystem: Host-associated > Plants > Roots > Rhizosphere > Soil | place: Michigan...
CGCGAACCTACCTCGCGGAGGGCTCCGCCGATACCATCATCGATGAGCAAACGGCCGAAGCGCGTGTCGAGGCGCTCTTGGAACAGCTCGGAGTCCTCCGTCGCGTGTTGCTCGTCCCCCCAGACTTCACGCGCTTTCACTCGGGCGCTGGCGCTTTGACGAGCGCGCTCTACCGCAGCTTGAAACGGCGCGGGGCGCACGTCGCGGTGCTCCCCGCCACCGGAACCCACGTGCCGCTGACAGATGCCGAGCGGGAGCTGATGTTCCCGGGCATTCCGGGCAGGCTCTTCCGTGAACACCATTTTCAGAATCATCTCGAGCATTTGGGCGATGTTCCCGCGTCATTCGTTCACGAAGTGAGCGCCCAGCGGGTGAACTACGCCATTCGCTGTGAGGTCGATCGAGCCCTCACCGAAGACTGGGACCGCATCATCTCCGTCGGTCAGCTCGTACCCCACGAGGTGATCGGCATCGCCAATCAGAGCAAAAATATTTTCGTCGGTGCGGGCGGTAAGGATGCGATCGACCGCACGCACTTCCTCGGCGCCGTATGCAACATGGAAAGCATCATGGGCCGAGCGCGCACGCCGGTGCGCGACATCTTCGACTACATGTCTGGCGCATTCGGCCGGAAGCTTCCGCCAATCACGTATCTGCTGACGGTTCGCGCCAAGCGCCTCGGCTCGCTCGCCACGGTGGGGCTGTACGCGGGCGATGACAGCGGCTGCTTCATGACCGGCGCGGCGCTCGCACGCGAGGTGAACATTCAGTACTTGCCGGCGCCACTATCCAAAGTCGTGGTCTATCTGGATCCGAGCGAGTTCAAGTCGACCTGGCTCGGCAATAAGGCGATCTACCGAACGCGCTTGGCGCTGGCGGACGCCGCCGAATTATTGGTGCTCGCCCCGGGAGTCCGGATGTTCGGCGAAGAGGCGCAGATCGACCGACTGATCCGTCGCCACGGCTACCACGGCACGCCCAACACCCTCGCAGCGGTCGAGCTCGATCCGGAACTCGCAGGCTGCCTCTCCGCCGCCGCGCATTTGATTCACGGCTCGTCAGAGGGTCGTTTTCAGGTCAATTACGCGCCGGGCTCGCTCAGCCCGGAGGAAGTGATCCGCGCTGGATTTGGCTATGAAGACGTGCACTCCGCGCTGCGCCGGTACGATCCACGAACCTTGCACGACGGCCTGAATCGCCTTCCAGACGGCGAGGAGGTCTTCTTCATTTCGAACCCCGCGCTCGGCCTGTGGTCTGCCGGTGCATCGCCTGGCGATTACGCTCCAGCAGCGCCCGCATCCCCCTGACTCGAGCGGCCACTGTGGCCACCCTTGTGCCCGCCGGAGCTGCGCCCACCAGCACCGCCCGTCCCGCCTTGCGGCGCACCGCCGCTCGCGCTGTTCCCGCCCGCGCCACTTGGCGCGCCGGCACCGCTGCGCGCCGCCACTCGCCGCGCCACCACCGGGCATTGCGGAGCTGCCACCGCGCGCGAAGCCTCCACCAACGGCGGCGGGCGAACCGCCGTTGAGACCAGGGTCGCCGCCCACTGCAGGCTCGTTGCCGCCAGTGCCGGACACTTGCGCGTCGAAGTCGTCGTACGCGTGCGCCGCGCAAGAGCTCAACTGACTCACTGCCGCGGTGAGCACGAGCAGCGCCGCGAGAGCTCGGCTCGTGCGCGTGGATACCGAATAGCGAAAGCCAGCCATCGCCTTTTCAATACCCAGAGCGGTGACCGAACAGGCTCGCGACGCCTATTCCCAGCTCGGAGCGCCGCACCCGCGGGCACTCAGCCCCCGAACCAGATCTTCCACCCCTCCACCAGGGCCAAAACGATGAAGCACACCGCCGTCACCGGCTCGAGCTTCGATTGCCAGCGCCGCCCCAGCACGAACAGCACGGTTTTTTCTCCGGCACCGCTGCTCGTGCCACGTCGCCACGCCACGAGCACTTCGGTCCGAGTTTCCAGGCCGGAAGCGCTCGCCGACAAGATCGGTTGCGCGCGGCGCGTCCAAGAGGGTTCGGCGCCGAGTGTCGTATCGTGATCGCGGTGCTCGACTGCCGCCAGACGGCGTGCGCGCGCCTCGAGTACTTCCTTCGCCAAGCTCTCCACCCACAGCCCGACCTCGTGCGGCGTGGCCAGGAGACCCGTCGCCGTCAACGCATCCACCATCTCGCGCGCCGAGGTAAATCGCTGGTTACGGTCTCGAGCCAAGGCTTTCAGCAAAATGGGATCGAGGAGCGCCGGCAGGTGTGGCTCGACCAGACTCGGCGGCGCGACAATCGCGTCGAGCGCGCGCACGAAGGTGGCGACTTCGTCATCGGCCTGAAACAGCCGTTTGCCCGTCAAGAGCTCCCACAGGACAATCCCAGCGGCATAGATGTCTGCCCGTGCGTCCAGTGGGCGCCGCTCGAGCTGCTCCGGCGCCATGTAGGCGAGCTTCCCTTTCAACTGGTCACCCTGGGTGATTTGCGCGCGGCCCGCTGCCTTCGCGACACCGAAGTCGAGCAGTCGTGCTGCACCATCGACCCCGACGATGATATTTTGCGGCGATACGTCGCGATGAACGATGCCGAGCGGGCGCGCCCATTCGTCACGAGCTTCGTGCGCCGCGTGCAACCCGCGGAGCGCATCGACCATTACCCGCAGCGCGATCGAAGTCGGCACGGCCTGGCCCCGCGCTCGAGCTCGACGAGCGAGGGTCGACAAGTTTTCGCCGACGACGTACTCCATGACCAAGTACAGTTCCTTACCTCGCGAAACCACATCGAGCACCGACACCACGTTCGGATGTTCGATTCGCGCGGTGAGGCGGGCCTCGTCCAGCAGCATCGACAAGAAGTCGGGATCTTGGGCGAACTGCGGGTGCAGCGCTTTGATCGCGACCACGCGAGATTTACCGAGTAGCTCGCATGACTTTCCGAGGTGGACCGTAGCCATACCGCCCGCCGCAATTTGCCCGCACAGGGCATAACGACCGACCAAGCCGTCGCTAGCGAGCAGACCGCTCATGAGGTGGGTCCTTTGCGCGGCCTCGGCAAGCCGTACACATCCATGCGATACATCAACGCGCGCCGCGACAAGCCAAGAGCATCCGCCGCCTTGGTTTGGTTGCCACCGCAACGGGCAATCGCCGCGAGGATGCGCTGACGCTCGAAGTGTTCCACTTGCTCGCGCAGGTTCTTGGAGCCGTTGGTGGCGTTTTCCGGCGCCGCCTGCTCACCGGGGAGCTCGCGCTCGGGCAGCAGCCCTTGCCTCGCACCAACCGGTCGATTGCCTGGAGTGCGTAAGGCGCCCAGGCACAAGTCCGGGGCCAATTGCAGATGCTCGACGTCGATCGTCGCGGCTCCCGCCAGGAGCACCGCGCGCTCCACCACGCTCCGCAGCTCACGGATGTTTCCCGGCCAGGTGTAGCGAGTGAGCCAGTGGAGAGCACGAACGCTGAACTTGCGGCGCGCGACGCGTTGACGAGGGGGTGATTCCGCCAAGAATTTGCGCGCCAATGGCAGGATTTCGGAAACGCGCTCACGCAGCGGCGGGATCGTGAGGCTGATGCCGTTCAACCGAAAGTAGAGATCGGATCGAAACGCACCACGTTCGATGAGGTCGTTGAAGTCACCGTTCGTCGCCGCGACGAAGCGCACGTCGATTGGTCGCGGATTGAGGCCGCCCACGCGAATCACCTCCGAATTTCCAATCGCGCGCAGGAGCTTCGCTTGCAGCGGCAGCGAGAGCTCCGCCAGCTCGTCGAGCAACACGGTACCACCGGAGGCCGCCTCCAGAAGCCCGGCCTTGGCCTGTTCGGCACCGGTAAACGCGCCGCGTTCGTGACCGAACAGCTCGGATTCGACCATCGTCTCGGAGAACGCAGCACAGTTGATCTTCAAGAACTGGCAGTTTGCGCGCGCGGACTGCTGGTGGATGCGCTTGGCGAGCACTTCTTTACCGACGCCCGTTTCGCCCTGCAAAATGATGCTCAGCGTGCCCGTTGCCACCAGATCGACCAGTCGGTGAATGCGATCCATCGCGCTCTCGAGTGGGGCCTCTCGCGTCGGCGGGAGGGGATCCTCGGCGGCCAGCTGCAACTCGCCCGAGCCCGCGGGCACGACGCTCGAGTGAGCCAGTTCGTCGTCTTCGTCGAGGCTCGTCATTCCATCCCCCGCTTTCGACACGCACTGCGAGGAAAAATGAGCATCCCGAGGTCAAGGCCGTATTTCGGCGAAGGAGCGGCCAACACGTGGAGATCTATTCCCCTTAGCCGGCGAAATCAGTCACGGCTCGCCTTCGTTCCTTTTCCAGCCTGCTGAATCGGCCTGCGGGTATTTCATCATGTCCAACACTGGAGTACCGCCAATGCGTCGACGATCCCTCGCTCTGCTCGCACTGTGTACGTGCAGCGCGCTCTCTGCTTCCGCCTGTAGCAGCTCGTCCTCTGCGGGCCCTTCCCGCCTAGGCGGAGGAGGCTCCGGCGCCGATTCGGCTGGCGGCAGTGCAGCCGCCGGCGCGCCCACCGGTGCCGGAGGGCTCATGCTCAATACGGGCGACGGAGGTGCCGGCACCGTGACGGACGCGGGCGATACGTCCCAATGCGCAACCGGTTCGGCGGTTGCCGCTCGGTTGCCGGTCTACCTGCAGTTCGTGCTCGATGGCTCGGGCAGCATGAACGGCCCAGGTTCCTGGACCGCCGCGACGGGCGCATTGAAGGATATCTTCACCGAGATGAAGACAACCGCGGACAAGGGGGTCGGCGCGGGGCTCATCGTGTTCATGGATGAAAACGATCCCAACTTGAACACGGGGACCGACCCGGTCTACCCGAGCAGCGCCGACGTGCCAGTGGACTTCGTGAGCGATGCGCAGCTCGGAAAACTCATCGCGCGGACGGCGCCCCCGGATCAGGGTAAGTCGAACACCCCCACGGGGCTAGCTTTGACTGGGGCGTACGCCTCGCTGACCCAATTCAAAGCCACGCCATCGCTGACTGCAGGAGGCAAGAAGGTCGTCGTGCTGATCACCGACGGCGCGCCCACGGACCACACGTGCAAAGTGGAGAACAAAGGCCCCACCGAAGATTACACGCAGAATGGCTGCGTGAAGATGGCGGCGACGGAGTTCGCCGCTCCGCAGGGCGCGGAGGGCATCGAAACGTTCGTCATCGGTGTCGGGCCATTGATGCTGACCAACACCTATGATCCGTACTTTCTCGGCGCGCTCGCGGTCGCCGGTGGCTCCGCACCGAAGGCCTGTGATCCGAAATCCACGACTGCCGCCAGCCTGTGTTTCTTCAGCGTCGATCCTGCTGCAAGCACCGATATCAAGGGTGCGTTCATGACGGCGATCGATCAGATCCGCGGCCAGGTTGCGTCATGCACGCTCGCGCTCGAAGCGGCGACGGGCCCGATCGATCCAATGAAAGTGCGCGTTAGCCTGGATGGCCACTCGGTGTATCAAGATCCCGTCGACGGCTGGGTCTACGACAACCCGGCGAATCCGACGAAGGTCGTGCTCAATGGGAAATCCTGTGATGAATTGCGCAGTAACCCGAAGGCGAACATCAGCGTCGTCCTGGGCTGCGCGGTCGAAGTCCCACCGGTGAAGTGACGACCGGTGAAGTGACGACGGCGACTCCAGCGTGGGGCCGCCACTCGCTCCGCTACCTTCTGGAAGCTGTCTCATCAACACTCGTTTGGGGCCGGGGCCCCAAATGACGAGATGACTTCTAGGAAGCGACGAAGGCAGCGAAGAAGTCGAAAATCGACTGCGTCATCCAAGGCGACCACTTGTGGGTGCCCGCGGGCTCTTCACACCATTCGAGCGGATAGCCTGCCGTGCAGCCGCCATACCGTACACACGGAGGGGACGGATCACCCGGCGTTTGGTTCATTGCGTCGCAATGATTCGCGACGAGCCAATAGTCCCGATGACCGCGCGATGCTGCGATCTCGCCCGGGCTATCTTGAAGTCCGTAACCGACCCAGGCCGCGACTGGCCCTTTGCAGCCAGTGCTCACGCCCGCGTCACCGCCTTGCGGCGCAATCGCGCGGATGCGATCGCCCCGCTCACAGGCTAGGGTTTGAACGAAGGTGGAGCCGAGAGAATGTCCGATGGCAAACACCCTCGCGTCATCGAAGCAAACGTTTTGCTCGAGCCAGCCTAGAAGGGCATCGACGAACAACAAATCATCGGCTGGATCGCGTTCGAACGAAGGTTGGTTTTGCAGCGCAGGATCCGGCAGCGCCTGCGGGTAAACCAATACGTTGGCCGCGCCGCCAACGGTTTGGAACTTGAAATTGTAGCCATCGAGATTCGCTGCCATGTCTCCCTTGCCGTGAAACGCCATCACCAGTGGAAAGACGTGCCGAGCGTCGTACGTGGGCGGCAGGTGCAGGATGAAGCCGCGAGTCACACCATTGACCGAGAGCGATTGCACGCCGTCGCTCGGTTTCGCGCCGCTCGCCGCGCAAGCCGCGCTCGGCCTGCTCATGACCGCGATGCTGCTCGACGAAGGGGGTTCTGTGGTCGCGCCCGCTGCTCCCGCGTCGTTTCGGCCTCCCACCCCCGCGCCGCCTGTGTCGGCGGTCGTGCCTCCGCCGCCCGCGATTACCCCCAAAGTAGCCCCGCCCCCCGCGGCCCCCGCCGCATCGGGCGCCGTGAAAGACGGCGGTGCGGAGGCAGAACAAGCCCACGTGGCCCAAGGGCCCGCGAGCAGCAGAGTGGGGGCAATGACACGGAAGCGGGAAAGCAGAACGAACATCAGTCCGCTATTCCCGGCCCATCTATGGAGCAGGCGACGAGGGCCGCGTGGGCCGCGCACGGAGCGCAGGACTCGACTGAACATTCCGTAGCGGCGATGCCTGGTCGCGTCGAGGTCCGGATATTTCCTAAGACCAGATGGGTGCCCTTGGTCTGCGAAAATCCGTTTTGGCGGGAGTCGTGTTGGTTGGATGCGCCGGGTCGCCATCGATCCACGGTGACTCGGCGGCCTCGGGTGGCGACGCGGGCTCCAGCGCGACGCAAGGCGGTGCAGGACCAGATTCGGGTTTGACGCGCTTCGTCTACGGAGCGCCTAGCGGAACTGGAGGCCTGCCCGGGCTGCTGTCCTCCGTGCAGATCGTGACCGTGACGTGGACGAGAGATTCCGAAGACATCACCGCACCGATCGCCACGGCCTTCGCTGCGACGGGGCTCGGCAGCAGTGCCTGGTGGGACGCTCTCAGCCGTTATTGCGTCCCAGATACGAGCATTTGCGTGGGCACGACGGTGAGCGTGACGACCGCACAAATCGGAGATGCTCCGGCCTACCCGATCACGGACTCCGTGATCGCGCAAAACACGCACGACGACAGCTTCGCCCGATTCATCCGCGACAAGAGCCAGCTGAGCTTGCACGTGCTGCCCGCGCCGGTGCCCGCAAGCACGCTGTATGTGATCTTCATGCCGTTGTCGTTAGCGGCCGATTTCAAAGGCCCAGGCCTGCAGGAAGGCTACGGCGTGACAGTCGATGGTGTTGACTCGTGCGGATACCACAGCGCAGCAGTGGCGGGCACGGGCGCGAACGTGGCGTATGTGGTGGTACCGCGCTGCCAAGTCGCGGGTCAGACCAACGCCGAGGTCGCCATCGCCACGGCCTTCCGGGAAATCGCCGACGCAGTGACGGATCCGTTTCGCGCGCTGGGGCGCAACGGCCTTCAGAACCCGTTGGCACCCGCGGAGGGCCTCGAGATCGGCGATGTTTGTGGCGAATCGACGAGCACGAGCAACGGGATCGCAGGCTTTTCGGTACCGCAGATCTGGTCCGATGCGAGCGCCTCCTGTGTGCCGTGAAGTCAACGCGCAGCGAGCGGAAATTCAAGGAGTCATGTTCATGAAATATCCTGACACGAAGCGAGTGGTCTGGACCGGATTGGCGAGCGTGGTGTCGCTGACTGCCGCGCCGTTGGCATGTAGCAGCAGCCCGGACAACTCCAGCCCGTCGAGCGGCGGAATCGGCAACCCCGGCGCAGGAACGCAGGGCGTCGCGGGCTCTAGCGTCGGCGGTGCGCCGAGCGGCGGTGCGTCGAGCGGCGGTGCGTCGAGCGGCGGCGCGCCCAGCGGGATGGGAGGCGGCGGTGGCCGAGGTCACGGCCACGGTGGCTCTTCGGCGACGGGAGGCGCGAGCGGTGCCGGCGCGAGCGGTGCGCCAGCCACGGGCTCGTTCGATGGCTCTCATTGCAGCTACGCGAACGACAAGGATTTTTGCGCCTGCATCGGCGCAACCTGTGGCGGCGACACGCTGAACGACCTGTCGGGCAATCCACAGAGCATCTACTGCGGTCAGTGCGCTGGCGCGCAAACCTGTGTCGGCTTTGCTTCGCCGGCTGGAGGCGCACTCGGCACCTGCCAGGATCTCGGCGGGCTGACCGACGCTCAAAAGGCGCAAGCCGCCGCGCTGACGAGCGTCTGGGAAAACTCCACGCCGACCCTGGACTACGCGTACGCGGAGGACACCCAATTGCGCGTGACCATGCAGGCGTATTCCCCGCAGCGGGTCGTCAGCAGGCAAAACCGGCGGAACCTGAGCGGCCTCGCTCGCAAAGGCGATGACGCAACGGCCCGCGCTGCACTTGCGAGCGCGGGCCATCGTGGTGTGACTTCGCGAGGAGTGCCCTCGCGAAGCAACTCGCTGTCAGTTGCAGCCGGCGGTCTTGGTCGGGCCGAGATCAGCCCATTGAATGGGCCCGTCGGCGACGCCGAAGCGCGCGTCCGTGAAGCTCTCGATGTCGATGAGCTCGTCGGCGCTGCCTTTGTTCTGCGTGCAGCAACCGCTGCAATCCGAGTCTGCGCATTCGTCGAGCACCGTGACGACGATCGTCTTCGAGCCGGATTTCAGACACAAATCGTGCAGCGCCAATTGCTTCAGATTCGGGAACACGGAGACGATGTTGTGCGCTTGAACCCAAGCTTTCGATTCTGTCTTGTTGCAGGCGGCAAACTCGCCCTCGTACAAGCAGCCGCTGTACTTGATGCACTCTTCGCTGCCCGGATCGGGGTAGGAGGTGAAGTTCGTCTTGTTCGCGCTCTTCCAGGTGAGGCCCGGGGTTGCGCAGCCGGTCCCGGTCGTACCAGCCGAGCCGCCTGAGCTGGAACCGCTCGAGCCGCCCGCACTACTTCCGCCCGCGCTGCTTCCGCCCGCGCTGCTTCCGCCCGCGCTGCTTCCGCCGCCCGTGCCTCCGGTTCCCGAGGTGCCACAACTCCCGGAACCCGCACTGACCGACGTGGCCGCGCTGAACGCAGTGCTGGAATCAGTCGAGTAGTTGAATGCCTTCGACGCGCCGGGCGCGAGCGAAGCGGAACCCCACGTAAAAATGCAGTGGTTCGAAGTCGTGTACGCGGATGAGCCGCTGCCGGTGAGTGGGCTCAACGTGGCCCCGCTCGGCACGGCGTCATTGGTGCAATGCGCGCCGCTCGGAACGTAGAAATCCACCTTGAACCCGGACCACGCCGTGGAGCCAGCGTTCTTGACGGTGATGGCTCCCCAATACTGACCGCTGTCGTAACTGTTGTGCGTGACGCTGAAAGAGCACCCAGTGAGCGCATCTTCATACACGGTGCTGGGGGCGTCGGGAGTGGCCGAAGCGCAGGCTGCGAACAGCGGGCCGACGAGCAAAGCAGACAACCAGCGCGGACGAAATCGGGTCATGGGGAGTCCTTTTGGTTCCGATCGAGTCACGGCGATGCGAAGAGACTCATGTCTCGTGTCGGCCTCGCGCCCTTGAAGTTCTTCAATCTGAGAAGAACTTCGCAAGGCTATTAGGAGTGCGAGGGCCTGGCTTCGCGATATGCCGTGCTCTTCCCTCCCACATGGCCGGCGCTTCGCGCATTCGCCAGAAAATCGTCGTCGCGGACGTCGCTTCTGGTCGCTGGAAAGTTGAACAACTGTGGCACGTTGCCACTCGCGGCAACTACGGCAGGTGCTCGAACGAGAAGGCGCGCGCGATCACCGAGTCTCCGGCTTCGGTGCGCGCCGTGATCGACGAGGGTTGGGCCGGTGTCGCGTCTTCGTCGAACGATAGGCCGCGCTCACGCGTGCAGCCGGGAGCAGGCGCGTCGTCTTCGAACGACAAGGCGCGCGTCTTCTTGCACTCCGGAAGCTTGCTGATCTGCGTCACCGCGAGCACCGGTGCGCCTGCCGGAGCGCCCCCAGAAAGCCCGCTCACCGCCTGAGCGAGCGATTGGATCGGCTCGAGCGAAGCCACCACGAACACGCGCTCCGTGCCGATGTCGGCCGCATCCAGCTTGAAGCTCGCGCCGCCTTGCGGAATGCGCAGATCTTGCCCAGCGGGCACCGGGTTTTTGACCGTGATGCGCGCGTCCGGGAACAGCACGTTCAGCGTGCCATTCGGTGATTTTTGGAACAGATACACGTGCGCCGCGCGCGACACCTGTAGCGAAAACGAAACGCGTGAACCGCTCGGCAACTTGGCGCCTTCGAGCACCGGTGCCGCGTCGCTTTGGGTTGGGGTGCGCGCCAGTACCGAGAGGCTCAACTTGAGCTCGGTCCGCGACTCGTCCGGGACGAGCTGATGGTACGCCTCCGAAAGCGCTTTGCGCTGCGCATCCGGGTCTGCCGCGTTCTTGACGCCTTCATAGAGTTCCGGGAGCTTCGACATCCGGCGCCGCAGATTCTCCGCGCGGAGCGCGTACGTCTCGCGGTCCACGACGCACTTGTTGTACTCGTCGCACAGGCGGCGCGATTGCACGATGTACTGCTGAGTTTCGGTGTCGATCTCGCGCATCGCCTTCTGCTCGGTCTTGGCGTCGAGTGAGCCGATGCCGAGCGCGCTGAAACCGCCCTGCATGTTGGTCGCGTCGTAGTTGAACTCGCTCGAGCAATCGAGCTGTGGGCGAGATTCACCGCCACACGAGCCAGTCGCCGATTTCGCGCCGCCACCACCGCAGCCCGCGAGGCCGACGAAAAAGACGCAGACAGGGAACGAGAGCCAGCATCGTGAAATCATGAAATTGCTCATTTTTGCGACAAATCCGCGTTCTTTTCGTGAGTGCGATAAATGGCCCAATGCGCTTGTTTGGCGTCCATCAGTGTTTCTGGCGGCTTGGGCCCGGACCATTCGCCCGCGCACAGCTCGAGCGCGGCGAAGGGCCGCTTTCGCTGATCGGCGAAGTGTCCATCCTTGCTGCGGAGCGCGACTTCACCGGTGGCGTCGGCGCTGACGGCCACGGCGAGCAAGCACTCTCCGGCCGCCACCGCGATTTCGCTCGTCGGCAAGGGGCCCACGGCGTCACCGTAACGCTCGGCCTTGATCAGCCGTTTGCCGACGACGTCGAAGGCCATCGCATCCACGCTCTCGAAGCCTGGTTTGGCGCTGCCCCCGGCCGCGGCCATAGCTCGCAACGCCGCGTCGATGGCCCCCTGACTCAAGGCCTCGCGCAAGCGCTTGATGGCAATGCCCGAGGCGCGCTCCGCCAGGTTCGGCAAGATCGAGTCGGGGGAATCGATGAAGTCGCGGCGGGCGGTGTGCCCTTCGACATTGTGCGCGGCGTCTCCCACGACTTGGTAGTCCGCCGCTTCGAACTCGAGTGGATCCGTCGCGTGTTTCTGGCTGATGCTGCTACCGCTATCGGTCTGAATCACCGCGCTCACTTTGCGCGCGTAGTCGATGCGTTCGTAGGGAAATTCGCCGTACACCGTGTTGGTGAGGGTGTCGGGCATGGAGTCGTAGGCTTGCCGCGCGCTTTGCAGGGCGGACTCTGCTTGCTGCACGCGATTCTCGCAATCTTGCTTGGCGCCCGAATCGCCGCCCGCATCCTTGCAAGTAAAGCCGCACAAGGCCGCCGAGGAACCGGCAGAGTTTGCCACACAGCGGTCGACGCAGGCTTGCGAGGCACTAAAATCGCTCGACGGCATCGACGAGCACTCGTTCCGCTTCGAAGACAGGAGCTGCTCGGCTTGCTCGAGTTGCGAGCGAGCCTCGCTCTTGGCCGTGTTGGGGACGGTGTC
>Ga0105245_10004751_pt1 | contig 11994 bp, 13 predicted proteins | sample KBSM54metaG_FD_81523 | JGI IMG/M metagenome (GOLD analysis project Ga0105245, IMG submission 81523) | Miscanthus rhizosphere microbial communities from Kellogg Biological Station, Michigan, USA - KBS M5-4 metaG | ecosystem: Host-associated > Plants > Roots > Rhizosphere > Soil | place...
GACACGCCCGAGGAGGTGCGCGCCGCGGCCGAGAAGCTCGGTGGCGTCACCGTCGTCAAGGCTCAGGTCAAGGCGGGCGGCCGCGGCAAGGCGGGCGGCGTGAAGGTCGCCAAGACCCCGGCGGATGCCGAAGAACTCAGCAAGGCCATCTTCGGCCTCGACATCAAAGGCCACACCGTCAAGCGCGTCATGGTGGCGGCCGGAGCCGACATCAGGCAGGAGTACTACTTCTCGGTGCTGCTCGACCGGGCCAACCGCAGCTACCTGAGCCTGTCGAGCTTCGAGGGCGGCATGGAGATCGAGGAGCTCGCCGTCGAGCGCCCCGACGCCCTGGCCCGCGTCGACGTGAACCCCGAGCAAGGCCTCGACCTCGAGAAGGCGAAGGCGATCGCGGTCGCCGCGCACTTCCCGGCCGACCTCATCGACAAGGTCGCCCCGGTGTTCGTGAAGCTCTACGAGGTCTACACCGGCGAGGACGCCACCCTCGTCGAGGTCAACCCGCTCGTGCTCACCGGCGCCGGCGACATCGTGGCCCTCGATGGCAAGGTCTCACTCGACGAGAACGCCGACTTCCGGCATCCGGATCATGAGGCGCTCGAAGACAAGGATGCCGCCGACCCGCTCGAGGCGAAGGCGAAGCAGCTCGGGCTGAACTACGTGAAGCTCGACGGCCAGGTCGGCATCATCGGCAACGGCGCCGGACTCGTCATGAGCACCTTGGATGTCGTCAGCTACGCCGGCGAGAACCACGGCGGAGTGAAGCCGGCCAACTTCCTCGACATCGGGGGCGGAGCATCCGCGACTGTCATGGCCAACGGGCTCGATGTGATCCTGGGCGACCCCCAGGTGAAGAGCGTGTTCGTCAACGTCTTCGGCGGCATCACCTCCTGTGTGGCGGTGGCCGACGGCATCGTCAAGGCGCTCGAGATCCTCGGCGACTCGGCGAGCAAGCCGCTCGTGGTGCGACTCGACGGCAACCAGGTCGAGGAGGGGCGCGCCATCCTCAGCGCCGCGAACAACCCCCTGGTGACCCTGGCCACCACCATGGACGACGGCGCCGACAAGGCCGCCGCCCTCGCGAACGTTTAAGGGAACAGCAATGTCGATCTTCCTCAACAAGAGCAACAAGGTCATCGTCCAGGGCATCACCGGCGGCGAGGGCACCAAGCACACGGCGCTGATGCTCAAGGCGGGCACCAACGTGGTCGGCGGCGTCAACGCTCGCAAGGCCGGAACCACGGTCGAGCACGTCGGCGCCGACGGCCAGCCAGCGGGCCTGCCGGTCTTCGGCACGGTGGCCGAGGCGATGGCGGCGACCGGCGCCGACACCTCGATCGTGTTCGTCCCCCCGGCGTTCGCCAAGGACGCGATGATCGAGGCCATCGATGCGGCGATCCCGCTGCTCGTGGTGATCACCGAGGGCATCCCGGTGCAGGACACGGCGGAGGCCTGGGCCCACGCCAAGGCGAAGGGCACCACCCGGATCATCGGCCCGAACTGCCCCGGCATCATCACCCCGGGCGAGTCGCTGGTCGGCATCACCCCGGCCACGATCACCGGCACGGGACCCATCGGGCTGGTGAGCAAGTCGGGCACCCTGACCTATCAGATGATGTTCGAGTTGCGCGACCTCGGCTTCTCGACGGCCATCGGCATCGGCGGCGACCCGATCATCGGCACGACGCACATCGACGCGCTCGCCGCGTTCGAGGCGGACCCCGACACCAAGGCGATCGTCATGATCGGCGAGATCGGCGGTGACGCCGAGGAGCGCGCGGCCGACTTCATCAAGGCCAACGTCACCAAGCCGGTCGTCGGCTACGTCGCGGGCTTCACCGCCCCGGAGGGCAAGACGATGGGCCACGCCGGTGCGATCGTCTCGGCCGGCGCGGGGACGGCCCAGGGCAAGAAGGAAGCCCTCGAGGCCGCCGGAGTCAAGGTCGGCAAGACGCCGAGCGAGACCGCCGCGCTGATGCGCGAGATCATCGCAGCTCTCTAGGGTCGCTGATCTGAGCCCTGTACTCTCGGCGATTGATGGATGTCGAGAGCAACGACCTCGAACATGCCCTTGTGGTCTTCGACTCCGTGCGCGGTCGTCTCTTCGGAATCGCGTATCGGATGCTAGGCAGCGCGTCCGAAGCCGAGGACATCGTGCAGGAGACCTGGATTCGTTGGCAGGGCACCGACCGCTCGGTCGTGCTGGATCCGCCCGCCTTTCTCGCGACAACCGCCACCCGCTTGGCCCTGAATCTCGCGCAGTCCGCCAGGGCGCGCCACGAGGCCTACGTCGGCCCGTGGCTACCAGAACCGGTTGACACCACAGCCGATCCGCTGCTCGGTGCCGAACGTGGGGAGGCGATCGAGTTCGCTGTTCTGATGCTGCTCGAGAAGCTCACCCCGACCGAGCGGGCCGCCTATGTTCTGCGTGAGGCGTTCGATTACTCATACCGCCAGGTCGCTGACATCGTGCAGGTCAGCGAGGTTGCCGCGCGTCAGTTGGTGACCCGCGCCCGGAAGCACCTCCGTGAAGAACGTCGCGCTCCGGCTCCGATCGAGGATCAGCAGCGGCTGCTGCTCGCTTTCATGGCGGCCGCGCGCAAGGGTGAGATCGACGAGCTCGAGAGGCTCTTCGCCGAAGACGTCGTGAGCTACTCGGACGGGGGAGGCCTTCCTCGCATCTCGCACTTCCCGGTCGTGGGGCGCGAACGCGTCGCCAAATTCCTGCATGCGTTCGCGCCGCGCTTCTGGCCCGGCGTCGACCTCACACTGTCGACCGCGAACGGTCAGCCGGTCGCACTGATGTCGCGCGAAGGCCAGGTGTTCGGCGTGGTCGCCCTCGTGGCGTCCGCAGCAGGAATCGAACAGCTGCTCTGGGTGATGAACCCCGTCAAGCTGAGTCGCGTCCCTCAGCGAACCGGTTGAGCCAGCCAGTCCTCGAATCGCGTCGGGGCGAGGATGGCTCCGGCGCCCGGCAGCAGGTCGTTCTCGGCCAGCTTGGCTCCGAAGTAGCGCCCGAGCGGGTCGGCCTCGACCTCCCGCGGGTCGCGCCGGATGCGCAGCTCCTGCTCGACCAGCTCGTCGAGCCGGTAGATCGCGGGTCCGGCGTGCTCGACCAGCGAGTTCGTCGGCGCGGCGACTGCCGCGTCTGCGACCGCGGCGGCGATATCGTCAGCCGCGATCGGCTGAACCAGGGCATTCGGCAGCCGGAGTCGGCCGTTCTCGGTCGCGAAGTCGGCGATGCTCCTCACGAACTCGAAGAACTGCGTCCCGTGCAGGATCGAGTGCGGCATCCCCGAGTTGCGGATCAGAGCCTCCTGCTGCGCCTTGGCCAAGAAGTACTTGCCCTCGGCCGCGGCGAGCCGCTGGGTGCCGACGACTGACAGCGCGAGGTGATGACGAACACCCGCGGAGTGCCCGAAGCTCAGCAGATTGAGGGTCGAGGTCTCGAAGTAGTCGATCGCGCCGTCGTAGTCGGTGTACGGCGAATTCGAGACATCGACGACCACCTCGGCCCCCTCGAGCACCTCGGGCAGGCCGACGGTGGTGTAACTGTTGACGCCCGTGGCGCGCGACGCAGCGATGGCGTCATGCCCCGACGAGCGCAGGTGCTGCACTACACGGGTGCCGATCAGGCCGGTGCCTCCGATAACGACGATCTTCATGAGCTCTGCATCCTTTGCTCGCGGGCGCCGATCGCCCGTGTCATCCGCTCAGACCGGATGGCATCCCCATTTGTGACAGCTCTGTCACACATCGCCGACCTATTCGGTCTGAGCGGATGAGGGCGGCGTCGGGTCGCCTCGAGAAGGGATACATCATCATGAAGTACGTCGTCATCGGAGGCACGGGGCTGATCGGTTCGAAGCTGATCGAGAAACTGACCCAGCACGGGCATCACGCCGTCGCCGCCTCGCCGAACACCGGTGTCAATACGCTGACTGGCGAGGGTCTCGCCGCCGTGCTGCGCGGCGCCGACGTCGTGGTCGATGTCTCGAACTCACCCTCGTTCGCCGACGACGCGGTGATGGACTTCTTCCAGACCTCGACGCGCAACCAGCTCCTGTTCGAGGAGGAGGCGGGCGTCGGCCGTCACGTCGCCCTCTCGATCGTCGGCGCGGAGCGCCTGCCCGAGAGCGGTTACCTGCGAGCCAAGGTCGCGCAAGAGCAGCTGATCATCGACTCCGGTCGGCCGTACTCGCTACTGCGGGCTACGCAGTTCTTCGAGTTCGTCTCGCAGATCGCCGACGCGGCAACGGTCGACGGGGTGGTCCACCTGCCGCTCGGTTCGCTGCAACCCATGGCGGCGGATGACGTGGTCGAGGCGCTCAGCCGCGTTGCGATGGCCGCCCCGCTCAACGGCACCGAGGAGGTCGGCGGACCGCAGGCCTTCCCGATGCCAGAGCTGATCCGCCTGTCGCTCGCCGCGCGGGGCGACGAGCGCACCATCGTCGCCGACCCGACGGCGCGATACTTCGGCGCCCTGCTGCCCGGCAATGAGCTGGTTCCTGGCGACGGCGCCGAACTCGGACGCACCCGCTTCGCCGACTGGCTGGCAGCATCCGTTCCGGCAGCCCGCTAGGCGCGGCTCCCGGCTTCTTCTGGAGAACGCACCACTCCGGGCGCTGATTGATAGCGTCGTGCCTGCTGAAGTCCGGGTGGCATCCCGGACCTGACGTGCGGCACGAGAGACAGGATTCAGCCGCGTCACGGTCCCGCCCACCCGCCTTCGCCTTCTGTCAGAGAGGGGGTGGATGCATGAGCGACCAGCCCATTGAGATCGGTGACGTGATCACGACGAACGTGACGAAGTCGGTGCCGTTCGGCGTTCTCGTGGAGTACGCCGGTGTACCGGGACTCGTCCGCGGTTCCGGCGCGGAACCGGGCGCTGACCTGACCGTGCGGGTGACCGACTACGACGCGGACGAGCGCCGCTTCGCCGCGGTCATGGCGTAGTGCGCACAGGCGCGGGACGAGACCAGATCTCGTCCCGCGCCCTACTCCAAAGAGGACAAGGCCGCGCGATCACGTGGTCGCAGAGGGGGTCGATTCATGAAATTCATCATCGTCGGGGGCACCGGGCTGATCGGATCGAGACTTGTCGCGAAACTGAACCAGAGCGGACACGCAGCGGTGCCGGCGTCGCCGCGCACCGGCGTGAACACGCTGACCGGTGATGGGCTGGGCGCAGCGTTGGAGGGCGCCGACGCCGTGGTCGATCTCTCGGACTCGCCATCGTTCGAGGAGCGAGCCGTCATGGACTTCTTCCAGACCTCCACGACGAACCAGTTGGCGGCGGAGAGGGATGCGGGCATCGGCGTCCACATCGCGCTCTCGGTGGTCGGCGCGGATCGTCTTCCCGAGGGTAACTACCTCCGCGCGAAGGTCGCTCAGGAGACGCTGATCCGGGAGTCGGGCCGCCCGTTCTCGCTCGTTCGCGCCACCCAGTTCTTCGAGTTCGTGTCACGCATCGCCGATGCGCAGACCGTCGACGGGGTGGTGCGAGTGCCGCCCGGCTCGATGCAGCCGATGGCGGCGGATGACGTGGTCGCTGCCCTCGCCCGGGTTGCCACCGGCGCTCCTCTGAACGCCACGCACGAGGTCGGCGGCCCCGAGCCGTTTCCGATGGCCGAGCTGATCCGGCTGGCGTTCGCGGCATCGGGCGACACCCGCCCGATCGTCGCCGACCCGGCGGCGCGCTATTTCGGTGCGCTGGTGCCCGGCGACGAATTGCTTCCCGGTGCGGGTGCCGAGCTCGCACCGACCCGGTTCGCCGACTGGCTCACGGCTTCTTCTTGATCGTCTCGTTCCACATGAACGCGAAGAAGTTCGGCGTGCCCTGGGTCGTTCGCACCTCCGGGGTTTCGCGCACGAACTCGGATCCGGTGGCGAGGCGCAGCAGGAAGTCGGCGAGGTCGGCCCGTGAGGTGTAGCGGCCGCTGAGGTGGCCGGTGGCCGTGGCGCGGTAGTCGCTGACGCTGTCGGCCGCGAACAAGCCGGACGGGCGCACGACGGTCCAGTCGAGGTCGCTCGCGGCCACCACCGCCTCCATGCGGCGCATGTCGTCATAGGTGGTCTTGCCGATGCCCTTCACGACGTAGGGCTGGAGCACCCGGTTGAAGATCCAGCCCTCTTCGGCGTCGTCGTGAGGATCCACCGCGCTCGAGCTCACACAGGCCAGCCGGCGCACGCCGTGCTCGGTCATCCCCGCCACGATGTTGCTCGTGCCGGCCGAGTAGATCGAGATGGGCTCCTTGCCGAACGGCACCCCCAAGGTCGAGAGCACCGCGTCGTGGCCGGCGATCGCCGACGAGGCCGATCCTGCATCCATCGCGTCGCCGGGCACGACACGCAACCGCTCGTGCGTGAGCCCGAAGGTCGCGGGGTGACGGGTGATGGCGGTCACCTCGTGACCCGCGGCGAGGGCCTGGGCGGCCAGCACGCGACCCGTTCCGCCGTTGGCGCCGAAGAGTGCGATCTTCATGCTGCTGTCCTCTACTCTGTTGTCAAGGAGTCATATAATATGAAAACCGTATCATATGGATCAGATAATGAGTGATCCCGTCAGCGCGCGCGATCGCCGTCGCGCGGTCAACGCCGTGAAAGAAGGCCTGCGCGAGCTGCGGACTCAGCTGGCCGCGCTCAACCACCGCGTGGGATCCGAGGCTTCGCTGCGCGACGCCGACCTCGACACCTTCGACCTCGTGGCCCGCCACGGGCCGATCAACCCCGGCGCCCTCGCGCGGCTGGCGGGGCTGCATCCGGCGACCATGACGGGCGTGCTCGATCGCCTCGAGGCCGGCGACTGGATCGTCCGCACCCGCGACGCCACCGATCGGCGCGCGATCTCGGTCAGCGCGAATCCCGCCAAGACCGGTGACATGCTTCGGCTCTTCTCTGGCATGAACCAGGCGATGGATGCCGTCTGCGCCGACTTCGACGACGCCCAGCTGGCCACCATCCAGAGCTTCCTCGCGCGGGCCGCGCAAGCCGGACGCGAGTCGGCCGAGCTGCTCGTCCCCTAGGATTCCGGCATGCGCGCACGTCGACTTGCTCTTGCCGCCAGTCTCGCGGCCGCCGCCCTGCTCCTGTCGGGATGCCAGTTCTTCCCGAAGCCGGTCGGCACCCACACCACCGTGACGACGCACACCGACGAGGCGGTCCCGTCACCACTGCAGAAGTTCTACCAGCAGAGCCTGACCTGGACGAAGCGCAGCGGCGCCATCGACTCGACCTTCGTGACCGTCCCGCTGAGTTGGGACGATCCCGGCGGCGCCACGATCAAGATCGCGATCGCCCGGCACTCCGCCGGCAGCGGCAAGATCGGCTCGCTGCTGATCAACCCGGGCGGACCGGGCGGCTCGGGCTACGACTTCGTCGACCAGTACTCCAGCTACATCGTGACCTCGTCGGTGCTCAAGAAGTACGACATCATCGGTTTCGATCCGCGCGGAGTCGGCCGCTCGCGGCCCGCCATCACCTGCTACACCGGTCCGAAGCAGGAGGACAAGCTCCTCTACGGGACTTACGCGAGCCCGTACGGCACGCAGGGCTGGATCGACGAGCTCACCGTCGTCGAGAAGGACTGGTCGGCCGCCTGCCTGAAGAACACCGGACCGTTGCTCGGCCACATCGATGCCGAAAGCAATGCGCGCGACATGGACGTCATCCGGGCCGTGCTGGGTGACAAGAAGATGCACTACCTGGGCTACTCGTACGGCACCTACCTGGGCACGATGTACGCCGAGCTGTTCCCGAAGAAGGTCGGCCGCATGGTGCTCGACGGGCCGATCGACCCGCTGGTCGGGCAGCTCGACTCGCTGGCCACCCAGATGGCCGGTTTCGACAGCGCACTGAAGGCCTACATGGCCGACTGCCAGAGCAAGAAGGGATGCCCGTTCAGCGGGTCCGTGCAGAACGGCCTGCAACAGGTGCGCGCCATCCTCGACGGCATCGACGCGCGGCACCTGGTCGGCTCGGATGGGCGCGCCGTCGACTCGGCCACGGTCGGCACCGGCATCTCGTACACGCTCTACTCGAAAGACAGCTGGCCCGACCTGACCCAGATGTTCAAGGATCTGGCCAAGAACGACGCGGATTCGACCCTCCAGAACGCCGACGGCTACAACGACCGCGGCCCGGACGGCACCTACTCCAACGAGACCGACGTCTACGCGGCCGTCACCTGCGCCGAGAGCGACATCGGAACGGATGGTGTGACCCCCCTGCAGGGCTTGGCCAAGATCGACGCGGCCGCCCCGATCCTCGGCAAGTACTTCGCAGAGGACGACTACGCCGTGCTCGACACCGCGTGCTCGAACTGGCCGGAACCGGTCGCCAAACTGCCTACGACGTTCGATGCGAAGGGCGCTCCGCCGATCGTGGTGGTCGCGACCACGAACGACCCGGCGACGCCCTATGCGGGCGGCGTCTCGCTCTCGAAGCAGCTCTCGAGCGGCGTGCTGGTCACCCACAAGGGCGAGGGCCACACGGTCTACGCGCAGGGCGACAAGTGTGTCGACTCCACGGTGGACGACTACCTGATCAACGGGGTGGTTCCGACGACCGACCCGATGTGCAACTGATCACCGCCTCACCAGCAGAATGGATGCCATGACCACCGCAGCTCAGACCCCCGCTCCCGCTGCCGCCCCTCGCGGCCTTCGCGTGTTCAACGCCCTGATCGGGGTGACGACCCTGGGAATCTTCCTGCAGGCGATCACTGCCGGTGAGTTCGTCTCTCAGGAGCACCGCGACGGCTGGATCACGGCGCACAACATCATCGCGAACGTCACGATCCTGGTCGCATTGGCGACCGCGGTCGTCGGGCTTGTTCTGGTGCGGGCGACCGACAAGGTGCTGGCGTGGTCCTCCCTCATTCTGTTCGTGCTTCTGATCTTGCAGACGGTGCTCGGCCACCTGATCACCGAGGGCGAGGCCGACGGCTGGATCGGTGTCCACGTGCCGCTCGCGTTCGTGATCGTCGCGCTCGCCGTGTGGCTCGCGGTGCGCGGCGCGCACGTGCGGCGCCGGAGCGCGTAACCCCGGCCGGATCCCCGAGGGGCGGATTCCCCGCCGGCCGGGATGCCGCCGGGGCGCTGAGGGGTCTGGCGCATAGGGTCGTGCCGATATGTCCCGGCGTCTGACTCTGCTGTTCTCGGCCTTCGAGGCGTTGCTCGTCGTTGCGATCGGGGTCGCGATCCCGCTCGTGCCCCTCACGATCCTGTGGGCGGCGCAATTCGGGTTCGGGCCGGACTGGGCGATCTTCTGGCGCGGCGCCGCCGACATCTGGCTGCTCGGGCACGGCGTGGACGTGACGTTCACCCTCGACCCGACGACGGCGGCCGCGTTGGGGATCGCGGGGGCGGGTGCTCCGGTCACGATCACCATCGCCCTGCTCGGTTTCGCCCTCCTCACCCTGTTGCTCGGCGTTCGCGCGGGGGAGCGGGTCGCCGAGACCGGCCATCGTGCGCTCGGCGAGCTGACGACGCTGGTCGTCTTCGGTGCCGCGTCCGGCGTCGTCACCCTCACCGCGGTCAATGGTGCCGCTCGCCCGTCGATCTGGCAGGGCGTGCTGCTGCCGACCCTGGTGTTCGGGGTCGGGCTGTTCCTCGGGGTGCTGCGCGAAGGCCGTGAGCGCGGTGCGGATGCCGCGGGCAGCTCCCTGCGCGATGGGATCGACGACTGGCGCCCTCAGGTGCGCGCGGCCTTGGGCGGAGCCCTTCGCGCCGGAGCCGCGGCCGTCGCCATCACGACCCTGGTGAGCGCCGTCGCGGTCGCGGTCTTGATCGCGGTGAACTACGCCCAGATCATCCGACTGTACGAGGCCCTGCACACCGAGGTGATCGGCGGCTTCGCGCTCACCGCGGGCGAGCTGGCCTTCCTGCCGAACCTGGTGATCTGGGCGGCATCCTGGTTCGTCGGTCCCGGGTTCGCGATCGGGGCCGGATCGCACGTCTCCCCGATCGGCACGGCGCTCGGTCCCGTGCCGACGATTCCGCTGCTCGGAGCCCTGCCCACCGGTGACCTGGCCTTCGGATTCGCGGGGCTGCTGGTGCCCGTGGTGGCGGGATTCCTGGCCGGCGCGGCGGTGCGGCCGATCCTGACGCGAGCCCTGGACGCTGCGGGGGTGCCGCACCTCCCCGCTCTCGTGGTCACCGCCCTCGGCGGCGGCGTGTTCGGCGGCCTGCTGCTCGGGCTGCTGGCGGCGGTGTCGGGTGGGGCGGCCGGTCCTGGCCGGTTCCAGCAGGTCGGTCCGGACGCCCTCGCGGTCGGACTCGCGGCCGCGCTCGAGTTCGCCGTCGCGATCGGCATCGGGCTGGCGGCATCCAGGAGGGTGCCGAGGCTTTTCCGGCTTCGCCGCTGAGCTGCACCGAGCACGTCGACCGCGAGCGCGTTCGCGCTCGACGCTAGGCTGACCGGGTGCTGCGACTGGTCGTCTTGATCTCGGGCGGGGGGTCGAACCTGCGGGCCTTGCTCGAGGCATCCGACGACGCCGAGTTCCCGGCGCGGGTGGTCGCGATCGGGGCCGACCGCGATGCGGAGGGGCTGGCGCACGCCGAGGAGTTCGGCATCCCGAGCTTCGTCGTGCCCTTCGGCGCGTTCGAGAGCCGCGAGGCCTGGGGCGACGAGCTGCTCGATCAGCTGCGGCAGTGGGAGGCCGACCTCGTCATCCTGTCGGGCTTCATGCGCCTGCTGCCCCCGCGGGTGGTCGAGGCGCTGAGCCCGGCGCTGCTGAACACGCATCCGGCGTATCTGCCCGAGTTCCCGGGTGCCCACGCGGTCCGGGATGCCATGGCGGCCGGTGTGCAGGAGACCGGTGCCAGCGTGATCGTCGTCGACAACGGGGTGGACACCGGCCCGGTCGTCGCGCAGCGCCGTGTACCCGTGCTGCCAGGCGACACCGAGGGCCGCCTGCACGACCGGATCAAGCTCGTCGAGCGGGAACTGCTCGTGGATGTCGTGCTCGACATCGCGAACGGGCGCATCGACTTGGCGAGAACCGAGTGACGCGAGACATGAGGTGACAGTGCAGGACGACGACGGAGTCGACGACAAAGCGGACGGAACCGACGCGATCAGGGCGGCGGTCTCGGTGTTCTACGACAGGGTCCTCGACGACCCCGGACTGGCCGGCTGGTTCGCGGGAGTGGACATGCGTCGGCTCCGCAAGCACCAGACCGCGTTCCTCCTGTACGCCCTGGGAGGTGCCGAAACCTACTTCGGCAGGCCCCTTCGCGAGGCTCATGCCGGACTGGACATAACCGACGCCGCCTTCGATGCGACCGTCGAGCACCTGATCCACGCGCTTCATGACGTCGGCATCGCGCCCGACGTCATCGCGCAGCTGCGGGGCCGAGTCGAGCAGACCCGGTCGCAGGTCGTGGGGGCGTAAACTGGCTCTGTCGCGACTGGCGTTGAGATGGGTGACCATCGGGGAGCGACCGGGTCGGAGCGCAGCATCCCGGCCCTGATCGTTTCGGCCGTTCGCCTGGGCTGAACCGGAAAGCTCACCAGCCCATCCGGTCCCACACCCTGAAGGAGCCGCCCGTGTCCGGTCCCACCATCGATCCCGCCGCATATCGCCCGCGCGACGTCGTCCCGATCCGTCGAGCTCTGGTCTCCGTAAGCGACAAGACGGGCCTGGTCGAACTCGCCAGAGCCCTTGCCGATGCCGGCGTGGAGATCGTCTCCACCGGCTCCACCGCCCAGACGATCGCCGCGGCCGGCTACCCGGTCACCCAGGTCAGCGACCTCACCGGCTACCCGGAGTCGCTCGATGGGCGTGTCCGCACGCTGCACCCGCTCGTGCATTCCGGGCTGCTCGCCGATCTGCGCCTCGAGTCGCACGAGGCAGAGCTCGCCAGTCAGGGCATTGCGCCCTTCGAGCTGCTGGTGAGCAACCTCTACCCCTTTGCGGCAACCGTGGCCAGCGGCGCCGAGCCGGATGCCGTGGTCGAGCAGATCGACATCGGCGGTCCGGCGATGGTGCGCGCC
>Ga0105245_10004753_pt1 | contig 11990 bp, 9 predicted proteins | sample KBSM54metaG_FD_81523 | JGI IMG/M metagenome (GOLD analysis project Ga0105245, IMG submission 81523) | Miscanthus rhizosphere microbial communities from Kellogg Biological Station, Michigan, USA - KBS M5-4 metaG | ecosystem: Host-associated > Plants > Roots > Rhizosphere > Soil | place: Michigan...
CAAAAAGGCAGTGTGAAATGCTCTTAATACATGCATTCCGACCTCATCATATTTCTAAGGCGAACGCCTGCCAGCATTTGCTCGCAACGCTTTTATTGATGGCCGGCTTGTGGCTGACCTCCCCGACGGCAAACGCCCAAAACGGACAGGAACAGGCCAGTCCCACCCCCACTCCCAAGGCCAACGCGCCGGCTGAAGCCGGAGGCCCGCAGGGCGACATCGGCCCAATCGCGGTGCCCAAGAAGAAGGAAGAGCCGCCGCCGAAAGACGAAGCTCCCAAAACTCCCAAGAAAGTCGAGGGGCTGGATAACTTCTCCATGCGCGTGGCTTCTCAGCTGGTTACGGTGGACGTGGGAGTTTTAGCCAAGGACGGCGCCTTCATCCCCGGCCTGAAGAAGGAATATTTCCGGGTCCTTGAAGACAACGTCCCTCAGACCATCACCAGCTTCAACCAGATTCAGGCCCCGATCACGGCCGTAATGTTGGTGGAATTTTCCAACAATCCGTACTTTTATAACTTCCAGATTGATTCCATAAAATCCGCATACGTTTTTGCTCAGACGCTGAAAAAAGATGATTGGATCGCCATGATCTCCTACGATCTTAAGGCGCATATTCTGGAGGACTTTACTCAGGACAAGCGCGCGATCATGGGCGCAGTCGGCAGTTTGCGGCCCGGAATGGCCATGAGCCAGGAAACGAACCTTTTTGATTCCCTCTATGACACGATTGACCGGCTGGAAAATATCGAAGGCCGCAAATACATCATCCTGATCAGCAGCGGGCGTGACAGTTTTAGCAAGCACACACTGGACCAGGCCCTGAAAAAAGTCCAGGCTTCAAAGGACATTGCCATCTATACCGTGAGCACCGGCAAGGCCCTATTGAATTATGCCGAGACCCACAACCTGATGAGATACCTGTGCCCCATTACCGAATTCAGCTGCAACATGACATTTCTCCAGGCCGATAACCAGATGAAAACGTTTTCCAAGATGACCGGCGGCAAGTGGTATGAGCCGATTTTTGATGGCCAGTTGCCTGAAGTCTTCGGCGACATCGCCCAGACCATCCGAAACCAGTATGCAATTTCTTACCATCCCACCAATCACGCGCAGGATGGCTCTTTCCGCAAGATCAAGGTGGAACTGGTGGATGAAACCGGTCATCCGCTGAAGATGAAAGATGAGAAGGGTAAGGACATTAAATACCAGATTGTTGCGCGCGAAGGCTACAAGGCGAAGCAGCAGGTGGAGTAATTGTTTTTAATCCCGAGCGCAGCGAGGGAGCCCTACCCGTCTAAAAAAATATTAGGCCGCGAATGAACACGAAGAACGCGAATCGTTGGAATGAGGGCAGTTTTGATTCGCTTCTCTTTGCGTGAATTCGCGGCGAATTTCTCCTGCTGATAGCGTTCTCTCGCTGCGCTCGGGATATGAAAGCGCTAGTGAAAGTAATGCCGCAGCACCACCAGCAGTCCCACTCCCAGAAAAACGACTAACGCAGTCCTGATTCCCGGATCTTTGTTCACTTCAGGGATCAGATCAGAAGCAGCCACGTAGAACGTAACGCCCGCGGCAAGTGGCAATCCCGCTGTGAGAGTGCGGCTAAAAATTGTCATGGTGAGCACGCCGGCCACAGTTGCCAGGCCTAAAATTCCCGATGCTGCCCAGGCCACGGCCTTGCTGCGTCCGCTGGCCAGCATGATTGAGGAAGCGGTGAATCCTTCTGGGACCTTATGCAGGATCACGGCCAGGAAGATGATCCAGCCCAGCCAGCCGGAAATCAAAAAGCCGGACGCAATGGCGATACCGTCAAAAAAAGTGTGGATCACCAGTCCGAATAGCACTGAATAGCTGCGCCGTCGATGAGCAAACTCTTCCGAATGCGTTTCTTCGCCAAAATGGAAGTGGCCGGTGATGGTGTGTTCAAAGAAGTGGACCAGAAAATAGCCCACAAGCATCAGCAGGGAAGCGCTTGGTCCGCCGATAGAAATGCTTTCCGGCAGCATTTCCAGGAACGCCGTGCCGACCATGAACCCGGCGCCTAAGGCCACGAAGTAACGTATATAGCGCCGTTCCCAGTCTTTTTGGACGATGACAGCGCCGCCCAGCCCATTGGCGAGCGCAGCGGTTAAGCCCAGAAGGATGCTTGTGGTGATGGGACCCATGGATGCAATCAATCAGAATAGCAGAAGGAGTTTTGTAAGGAGGCGGCTGCCGTGCGAAAGTGCCTGAATAGCGAGTTGCTGCGGACAACATCGGCTCAGTCCAGAAATGCTCCGTTCCAAATTGGCATTGCAGCAACTCAATTAACGCTCCGGCATCTCTTCACGGCAATTCTGCGGGGCTATAATTCCGCTAGCCCGGGTCATTTGGAGCGGTTCAATCTTTCGAAAAGGCGGACCCTTATGACCGAACAGAATAGAGTTCTTGCCCGCACAGGGGCGCGCACACTGACGCAAGCCGAAATGGCCGAAGTTGGCGGTGGCTTTTCAACGTCAGTCATCATCACAGATGTACTCACCAATTTTGGAAGTGACTTTAGTGTTGACCATATAGAAAATTAGTCGCAGCGCGATTGAGAATTCCCCCCGGGCCATCAGCGCCGGGGTTTTCTATGCCCAAATGTTTAGATTGAATTTCGAAACTGGCTTATCCGCTGTGACGTATGTGCATTACGTCGCCATCCTGCACAATGTATTCCTTGCCTTCCAGCCGAAGCTGACCTTTCGCGCGAGCATTGGCTTCTGAGCCCGCGTCCAGCAACGTGTCCCAGTGGATGGTCTCCGCGCGGATGAAATGCTTTTCCAGATCAGAATGGATCGCGCCCGCGGCGTTCTGTGCGCGCGATCCGCGCGGCACGGTCCATGCGCGGCACTCGTCTTCGCCGATGGTGAAGAATGAAATCACGCCCAGCAATTCATAGGTCTTGCGGATCAATCGCGTCAGGCCGCTCTCTTTGAGTCCGTAGCTGGAAAGAAATTCCTGCGCTTCTTCGTCGCTCATGTCTGCCAGTTCAGCTTCCACTTTGCCGCAAATGGCTGTGGCCCCGGCGTTTTTGCGGGAAGAGATTTCCTGCAATCCAAATTTGGCTACAGCATTTTCCAGATCGGCACCCAGAGTCTGCGATTCATTCACGTTCAGCACATAAAGGATTGGCTTCTGGCTCAAGAACATGAAGCCACGAATGCGTTTCTCGTCGTCGGCGGTAATTTCCATCTCGCGCAGCGGCAGCTCTTTTTCCAGATGCGCTTTGGCGCGCAGGATAAGGTCATTTTCCCGCTCCAACTCCGCGTTCTTCATCTTCTTTAAATCTTTTTCCAGACGCTCCAGACGCTTTTCCACCTGGCCCAGATCGCTTACGATCAGGTCAAAGTCCACGGTCTTGGCGTCGCGCAGCGGGTTGATGTCGCCTACGTGCGGGATAGAAGGATCGTCAAAGGCACGCAGAACGTGCGCCAGCGCGTCCACGGTGCGCAGGGCCGTAAGGAAAGCTGTTTCCTTCAGCGCTTCCTGGCCGATCGCGGCCACGTCAGCATATTCAACCACGGCGTGCGTCAGCTTCTTGGGATTGTATTGTGCGGCGAGCCGATCGAGACGATCGTCGGGGACCTTGGCGATTCCCAAATGCGCTTCACGGGGATTCGAGTGACCGCGGCTCGATACGTCCACCTTGGTCAGAATTTTGAACAGAGATGTCTTGCCCACCTGCGGCAGGCCGATAATTCCAGTTTTCATTGTTTATGTCGTTGCGCTCCAAAAACCGCTGGAGGATTTCGCGTTTGTATGCTTCGTTTTTGCGCCTGATGCAGCGGGCTCCCACCCCATCACGCGAAAACCGCGCGTGTCGGGGACCCCGGGGCTCGGCGCGTGGTCGGCCTCGCCCTTCTTCCTTTTAGTTTATGTCGCTGCGCTCCAAACCCCTAGACGGTATCGCTCCGAATGAAATTACTTTATGCAGCTATCACAAACAGGAGTTAGCAGTTAACCTGAGTATTTGAAGCCCTGAATTGATTGTACCAAGGTGAAATGCCTGGGCCCCGGAAGCCGTACGTTTAAAACTGGTTTCCGAACCGGCGCGCAGCCACTTGGGTCATTGCTTTGATGGCGGGTATTTTTTGAACATTTCTGAGACGGCCTTGTTGGCCTGCTCCAGCAGTTTGCTGCGCTTGTTGTAATCCATTTTGCCTTTGGCGGTTGCACGCCACACAACATGTTTCTGTCTGGCATCTATCAGGTCAACGGTAATTGTGCCGTGCATGATCTGCGGCACCGGCGTAGCCGGCAATGAACCGCCCCACATTGTGGTGCCCGGCATGGCGTAGCCTCCAGTCCCTGTGTAGCCGGGTTCTGCTGCATATCCGCCTACCACCTCGCCGGCTCCGCCGTAGGATTGCACCAGCAGATCGGCATTGCCTTCCACTTTGCGCAAGCCTTTTTCATTCAGCTCGTAGTCAATGTCGTGATCGATAATGGCCGCCAGGACGGGGTTTGTTGCGGGTGTCGCCCGGGGAATCCATGCGTAAGTTTTATATTGGTTGAAATCTGCTGACTTGTCGTAGCCGGTCTTGATCTTTTGTGCATACGCGGTGGCTGCAAGCAGGAGAAAGAGCATGCTCCGAACGACCGGCATCAGCCATATTCCACGCATTTTCATTCCATCCGCCGATCTGAAAATTGATCTCTCTCCGGCAGATTAGGAGGGCCAGTTCATGCCTGCAACCCGTATTTTTGACAGCCGCTGCGTGCGATGACACACACTCACAAAGGGAGGCAATACGCCGTAGCGGAAGGCGGCGCACCTAATTGCTGTTTCCAAATCGGCGAGCGGTCAATCCCACAATACCGATCCCCAGCAGCAATACGCCACCTTCAAGGCGCGTAGACCATACATGGAGACTGTCGAATTCCGCACGGCCAACCGAGTCCATTATTGCTGGGTTTGATCGCAGCTCACGCATTCGCGGCGTGATGCCGAATTGCGAAAGCAACGTGAATGCCAACATCAGCACAACAAAGATATGGCTCAACGCAAACGGCCTAAGCTGGACATGTTTTTGCCAGTTATAGAGTAGAGACGCGATCAGAAAGACCACGCCGGAAATCAATCCCATCCAGTGCAGCTTGGTCAGCGTCGCGTTCACAACATCGCCAGCCAATTTGGTTGTGGGGAGAACGCCAAACAGAGTCGGTGCCAGCACAAACGCAAAGAAAACTATCCCGCCGATCCAGACGATCAGCGCCAGTAGCATGAGGAATCGAAGAAGCGACATCACCGGCAAAGTATAAATGGTGTAGTCCGGTTCATCTCTGGTGATCTCTGCTTGCAGAAGTTGCAACCCGCTGCAAAACACAGCTGCTCAAAACCGGCCGGTAAGCCGACTCGCCGGCGGAAAGGTCCGTTGTGGTCGGCATATTCGAGCGGATCCTCATGTTTTTTTGTCCCGATGTATGTGCTTCTATTTTGATATCTGGGCCACCGGTGCGGGCCGCGACATAAGTGACGGCATATTGATTTTTGAGTTCGTCCGCTACTTTAAGCGCGGCTTGGTGAATTTCGTTGAACCTTTCAATGAAGAACGCGGCGCCTCCGCTCCGGTTTGTCATCTCCTCCAGCGCATGCCGGCCACGGCTGCTGATGGCCCTGTCCGGATGTGGCAGCCCGATGGCATAGATCAGCGGATTTCCGGCACACTGCAAAAACGCGAGTGCAGCCTCTAGTGTCTTCTGGCCCTTGGTATCCTCACCATCACTCAGGACCACCAGCACCCGTTTGTTGCATTCTTTGCTTTTGGCCAGGTAATCGGCCGTACCCATCACCGCGTCATAGAGTGCCGTTCCACCGCGGGCATCTTCTCGCATCAGGCCCTTCTCGACCAATGCGGCGTCTGCTGTGAAGTTCTCCTTGATAGTTGTTTCGTCATTGAAGGCAACGGGCAGGATCTGGTTGCCGGGATTGCCTGCCCTGACAAAGTCTCCCATCGCAGAGGCGATGGCAGCGAGTTTGTCGCGCATGGAAGCTGATTCGTCCGCCACGATGGCGACGCAAGCTGGTGTATCTGCCGGTTCCACAGAGCTGATCGATAGACGTTTGCCATCCTGATATATCGTAAAGTCTTCAGCTTTCAGGCCTGAGACGGGCCGATGATCGCTGCCGGTCACGGTGACCGTAACCGTGGTTGTAGCAGCATCGGCCGCTACAGGAGATTGATTACTTATGCTTTGTTGAGCGATCACAAAGGGGGCGGCGCACAAGGGAAGGCAAGCAAGCAGGCCACAAAATCTTGGATGAACGTGCATAAAAACCCCGCTAAGGGATGAACGCGGTAATTCTATGCTCTTTGCACATTAATCTGAGAATTTCTTCCGTCGTATGGGCGTTCGCTGGAACTGTGCGAGGATTTAACCCGGAACCGGCACGGACTGAATAATGTCGCGCAGAATATTGTCTCCCTGGTCGGATTTTTTCAGCGTGGAAGAATAGCGGGCATTCACCACGACGCGGTGTGAGAACACTGGCACGACGAGCTGTTTGAAGTCGGCTGGCGTGGCAAAGCGGCGGCCTTCAAGATAGGCCATGGCCTGCGCGGCGCGGTAGAGCATCAACGATCCACGCGGAGAAACTCCCAGAGAAAGCGTTTCAATCTCGCGTGTCTTTTTTACGATTTCAAGCGCGTAATCCACCAGCGAATCGTCCACCTTCACCTGAGTAACTTCATCCTGCATGGCGATAATGTCTGCGCCGGTCGCGACAGGCTTTACGGAATCCAGGCGGGCCGCGCCAGCTTCAGAGCGCAGAATCTCGCGTTCGTTATTGCCTTGCGGGTAGCCCATGCGGACGCGCAGCAGAAAACGGTCAAGCTGCGATTCCGGCAGCGGATATGTGCCGTGGTGCTCAATGGGATTCTGCGTGGCGATCACTAGAAACGGCTGCGGCAGCGGATGCGAATTGCCGTCCATGGTGACCTGGCCTTCATTCATTGCTTCCAGAAGGGCGGACTGCGTTTTGGGCGTGGTGCGATTGATCTCATCGGCCAGCAGGACGTTGGTAAAAATTGGACCGGGCTTGAACTCAAACTGGCTTTCTGAAGCGGAGAAGACTGAGATGCCCAGCACGTCAGACGGCAGCATGTCACTGGTGAACTGGATGCGCTGAAAGCTGCAATCCAGCGCCCGTGAAAGAGCGTGGGCAAGCGTGGTCTTGCCAACGCCGGGTACGCCTTCAATCAGCAGGTGGCCGCGCGCGAGAACTGAAACCAGGGCAAGACGCAGCACTTCATCGTTGCCGCGGATGATGGTCTTGAGCGACTGTTCAATGGCAGCAGCTCTTGCGCTGGTGCTGCTGGTAGATGAATGAATTTGGGTGGCGGCCATCGACTTGGGTTCTATTGTATCGCTGTATCGCACGCTAAGGGATCCGTTTCCTTACCACTATGCGGTGATTCTCCTGGTTGCTCAAGCAACGAAAGGGCTGATACTTATGCCCAAAGTAACCTGAGCGTGGTCCTAAGTAGATCGTTCGAGAGGCAAGAAAATGCGCGTCTCTTGATCTGCTAGCGCTGGTGATCTTGCTGGCGCTGGAAAATGCAATGCCCGCCGGACCAGCGAAAGCGTTGGATAAGCGACGCCCATCCTGGTTGCTTGCGGCTTTGACGCTACAGAAATGGGAAGTTACTTATTCATGAATGTAAGCGAGTCAAAGCCGGTTTTGCCGACATTGTCGGTCGCTCGCGCCGTTAGAAGGTGCTTCCCCTTGGCCAGGTAGGCAATGGAAGCAGAACACGCCCACGAGGCGGTGTTTCGACACAACTGCCATGGACCGTTATCGATGGAGATTTCGACTTTGGCGATGCTTCCATCGATATCCGCAGCAGTGCCTAGAACATCGAAGTCCGCACGAAACGTGCTGTTTTTCTTGGGAGAAGTAATGACCACGGACGGCGGAGCATCGTTGTTGGCTATGACTACGGACTCGCTCACAGCGCTCGAATTCCCCGTGCTGTCAGTGGCGCGCGCGGTGATCACGGCTGTTCCGTCCGGGCAAAGCGTGGTGTCCCAGGCAAAGGTCCAGGACGTGGTGCCTGATGTCAGCTTGAAGGGCCGGCCACACGCGGATACTTCGACCTTAGATATTGTGGCGTGGTTCGACGAGGCAATACCCGTAACCGTGGTGGTTGCGATGGCAAAAGCCCCGGGCGCCGGAGATGTGATCGCGATAGTTGGCGGAAGGTGGTTACCGATGCTTACAGATTCACTCACAGTGCTGCTGCCACCTAATCCGTCCGTTACTCGCGCGACGATCACTGCCGATCCGTCCGGACAGAGTGTGGTGTCCCAGAGAAATGTCCATGACGTGGTGCCCGAAGCCAGGCTGAAAGGCTGGCCACAGGCCGATACCTCAATCTTGGTCACGGTGCTGTTGGTGGCCACTGCGGTACCTGCAACAGTGATGGTTCCGAAGATCGAGGCATTGGGAGCGGGAAAAGTGATGGCGCCCTGCGGAAGTGGATTGGGAAACACGGCGATCACCGCCGTTCCGATCTGACCTTTGTTGTCGGTCGCGCGTGCGTTGACCGTATGGTAGCCCGGACTCAGGGTGGTCATGTCGAGCGGAAAGCTCCACGAAGTGGTTCCGGCAGCGAGTTGGAACGGGCCTGAGTCGATAGCGACTTCAACCTTGGACACGGCGCCATCATCCGCAGCCGTCCCTTTGATTGTGCTTATGCCTTCCAGCAGGTCGCCGTTTGTCGGCGATGTGATACTGATGAGCGGGGGCAAATCAGGACCGCCGCATCCGGGGAAGCGGAAGGATGCAACGCGTGTCGCCCAGTTTCCGGATTTGTTGCTGCTGTTATATTCCGTCGTATACCAAAATGTGCAGTCATCCGCGGGATCGATAGACATGCTGCTGTAGTCGCCCCAGCGCGAGGAATTGCCAGAGGTCGTGTCTTGGTATCCCACTCCTTCGAAGATGGACGCCTCTCCCTGGGTGAGTTCTCCCAGCGGGTCAGAAACCAACCGCCCCGCGTATCGGATGGAGGGGTACAGGGTATCGCTTGCAACGCTATACCCCAACGCGATATCGCCGTTTCCATCCATTGCGATACTTCCCATCCAGCGATGGTTGAGGTCAGGCGCAAAGGTGCCCTGCTGAAAGACGAAGGGAACATTGCCCGGACTGCGAATCTCGTACCAGCGCATGCCAAGACTGGTATTGCCATGCACCACGTGGCTAACGACCAGCGATTCGTGATCGCCGAAGTTGCGGTAAGCAAGCCTGAACATGAAGCGGTCGCCGATTGTCGAGAGCAGGTTTGCCGGCGAGGGAGACTTCTCTGGGACGCACCCGGGGTTCAAGCAAGTTGGGCTGGCGGTGAAGCCGGCGGTAAGAAGGGCCGTGTTAGTAAATGTGCTGTTAAGAGGGTTTAGCCAGTCGATGTGAAACTGCCAAAGGAAAAAAGGAGAACTGAACGCGAGGATGTAGTTCGGCGCTCCCACAGGCGGTGGGGTGCGACCGTCGAGATCAGCAGGCATCATGGTGCCGGTGTAGGCGCCGGCGATGAGTGGGCTCATCTGGAACGCCGCCGGCTGGCCCGCGATCATCGCGGCGCGATCAAAGGCCCATGCACGGGCCCCGAGATAGCTGGTGGCGCTATTGTTGTATTCATTCTCTGTCATGTAGTAGCCATCAGGCCATACCCCGAACTTTGGGTAATCTATGAAGTCATCTCCCGGAATCTGAAAAGCATAGCGGTTCCAGGCGCCAAGCGGATCAGGCGTGGCAGAGACAGCAATGCACTGGTGGAAGGGTTGTCCCAGCAAAGGTGCTCCGCCGATTTGACTGACCAACCATCGGTCGGCGAGCCGGTCGTAGAGCACAATTGGATCTCCAGATCCGTACAGCTCACAAGCGCCGCCAAAGCCGAACCAGAGCGATGCAATAGGAATCGGGCCCAGTAAGGGCGCGCCTTTCTTGTCCCAGACCTGCAGGTGGACATTTACGATCTGGATGTAGTGGTTCGGCCCGGCCGCGCCATTAATATCTGGCGGCGTATTGCCGCTTGCGGCAAAGTTGATCCCTTCCCAATTGGCGCCCGTGGCCGGCATCTTTGACGGCGCCACTAGCGCGCTCTGCACTACCGTATCCGGTCTGGCTTGGGGCGTGGGAAGCGTCGGCAGGGGCCCTCTCTTTACGTGAACGGAAGTGACGCGGGCGAGGACTCGCGGTTGCGATCGAAGCGGCGGCGAGACATCATTCTTCTCACTCTTACCGAGCGCAATGCCCGATCGGGCCATCATTCGAGTCGATAGCAACAACGCGCAGGCAGGCAGCAAGAAAGCCGTTGACACGATGGCCGCCAGCAGGCGGCGCCGCAGAACTCTGCGGAGATGCGTCTTCATATATTTTCTCCGATTGAGCTTCCGGTCATGAGTACTGCTAAATGGCGCGGGTCAGACAGGCAAAGACCAGCCGGGCATGATTTTGACTCTTTCAATACCACGTGAATGTGACGGCCGTCATATACGCATGTGACGACTTTGGGAGTGGTCCTTTGCCAGGAACTCAGATCTTGTCCCGGGTTAAGTTTTTTGCCCTGCCTGCATGACACAACTCCGGAATGAATAATGAATGAGGAGGCCTCCCCTTACAGGATCGCCGCAAGAGAAGTTCTGGTCGTCGCTGTTGCCGCCTCTTGATGTAATCTTCCTCGGCCATGAGTTTGCGGAATATACCTGTCGCCAGATGGTCAACCTGCATCAGTCGCGAGGATGAAACCAACGGCGGGCCTGCCGCTCCGGACGCAGCCCAGGCCGGACCATCACCTGCCAAGGACGCGCCGGATTTTGCGAACAGTCCTTTGCCCGCCGCCATGTTGGCCGTAGCGCATGATGATTCGCCGCAGAACCGTCAAACGCTTTATCAAAGCATGTTGCAGACATGGTTCGTGGTTCCTACCAAAGAAGCAGCGCCTGATCAGCCGGGATTTTCAACGGTTCCCACAAACGTAGCGGATTCTTTGTCCCTTGAGCATGACTCCAGCGGCCAGACGGTGGCAGTGGCATTTACCGATGAAGAAGCGCTCCGCAATTGGCACAAGACCATTCCCTGGATCGCGTTGCAGGGAACTGCGTTCTTTCAGGCCGTGGCAAGTACGGAGGCTGAGGAGATCGTCATCAATCCTTACGAACCTGAAAATCCTGAATCAAAGATGATCCGTCCCGGCGGAATAGTGAAGCGCTGGGAATTTGAAGAGCTTGCCGAAGGCCGTATTCCACCGGTACAAGCGGACGATGACGCAGAAACACAAACTCCACCGCAAAGCGTCCTGGTCACGACACCCAAAGAGATGCCGGCCCTGGAAATGTTCAATGCCATCGGCGAAGCTGCCCGCAGTTTCCCTGAAATTGCAGGCATGTATTTTGGACAGGTCATCTATCCGGATGGAGAACCGCATTGGACGATTGCGGTCGAGTTTGCCGCAGCGCCATCAGACAAACATCTGAATCGAATGATGACTGCTCTGGTGAAAGCAGCGCAACGTGTTTTCCCCGGCAACATTGCCACAGATTTTATGCTGGCATCAACCTCGCTGGGGCAATCGATCAAGACAACCGGCAAAAAATTTTATTAGACGCTGCGGGCACAAACCAGCCGTTTCCAGCAGGTGGCTGAATCTCACCGGGGTGTCCTAGATTGAACAGCCATATCCGCTTCTGACGCGCATACTAGCACTGAGGGCAACTATGGTCGATCCACGAGCAACGAATGGTGGATCTGCATCCCAACATGCTCTACAAGAATTGGAGCTTCCTGTGGTTGCACCTGATAACCGGAACGGCGCAAAGGTACTCGCAACCGGCATCACCGGGCTTGACGATATACTCGGCGGTGGCGTTTCCCATAACCACCTTTACCTGATTGAAGGCGATCCTGGGACCGGAAAGACGACCATCGCACTCCAGTTCCTGCTGGAAGGCGCCCGTCTG
>Ga0105245_10004757_pt1 | contig 11984 bp, 14 predicted proteins | sample KBSM54metaG_FD_81523 | JGI IMG/M metagenome (GOLD analysis project Ga0105245, IMG submission 81523) | Miscanthus rhizosphere microbial communities from Kellogg Biological Station, Michigan, USA - KBS M5-4 metaG | ecosystem: Host-associated > Plants > Roots > Rhizosphere > Soil | place...
GAGTTTTATTCCCAAGACATTTGACCCGGCTGTGTGCGATGAGGTCATCATGGTCACCGACAAGGACGCGTTCGATACCGTGGCGCAACTGGCGCGATTGGAAGGCGTTCTGGGCGGTTCAAGCGCCGGAGCCAATGTATTCGCGGCCCTTCAGGTGGCAAAAAAACTCGGCAAAGGGAAGCGGGTTGTGACAATCATTCCTGATTCGGCCGAACGATACATGTCAAAGAATATTTTTGAGGGCGGCGAGTAACGGTTCCGCCCAACGCTGCAAAGCAGAGCTGTGATTACAGAGCAATTCAGGAGTAAACACCAGATGGCAAAGAAATCTGCCGGCGGAACAAAACGCCAGACCGGCAAATTCGGATTCTCTACCGCTTGCATCCATACGGGCCAAGAGCCTGATCCCTCGACGGGGGCCATCGTCGTTCCTATTTTTGCCACGTCAACTTACGTCCAGCAGGAAGTGGGAAAGAATAAGGGCTACGAGTACGCGCGCGTTTCCAATCCAACCCGGACCCAACTGGAAATCAATCTTGCGGCGCTGGAATCCGCAAGTTCAGCGCACGTGTTTGCCAGCGGAATGGCGGCTGTAACGGCGGTCACGCAATGCTTCCTGAAGCAAGGCGATCACCTGATCTGCGGACACAATGTCTACGGCGGCGTGCCGCGTTTTTTCAATCAGGTAATGGCGAATTATGGCGTGGAGTTCAGTTACGTGGATACTTCAGATCTGGACGCGGTAAAAAAGGCCATGCGCCGGAACACCCGCATCATCTGGATTGAAACACCAACGAATCCTCTGATGGTGTTGACCGACATCAAGGAGGTTGCCCGGATTGCGCATGCCAGCGGCGCTGAATTAGTGGTTGATAACACTTTTATGTCGCCGTATTTCCAGCGGCCAATCGAATTTGGCGCGGACATGGTGCTGCATTCAACCACGAAATTCCTGAACGGGCACAGTGATGGCCTGGGAGGAATGATTGCTGCAACCAAACCGATTCATGCAGAAAAACTGGCGTTCATGCAGAAGGCTTCCGGCGCTATTCTCTCGCCGTTTGAGTGCTGGCTGGTGCTGCGCGGAGTGAAGTCGCTGGCAGTACGCATGGAAAAACACGACGAGAATGGCCGCGCTATTGCGGACTATCTGCGCGCTCATCCTAAAGTGAAGAACGTTCTTTACCCTGGTTTTTCCGATCATCCGCAGCATGCCTTGGCTAAACGCCAGATGACCGGCTTTGGCTCCATGATCACGTTTGAGACCGGTTCGTTCCGCAACGCCAAGAAGATGCTGGCCAAGGTCCGCGTTTGCTCACTGGCAGAATCACTGGGTGGCGTGGAGACGTTGATCTCGCATCCGGCCACCATGACGCACGCCGCGCTGGGAGAAAAGGGAAGAAAAGAAATCGGGCTCACGGATGGCATGGTCCGCATTTCTGTTGGCATTGAGGATGTGGAAGATCTTATAGCTGATCTGGATCAGGCGCTGGCGGCGATCTAAGGACAGATTTTTCACCGCGGAGGCGCGGAGACGCGGAGAAGAGAAAAAACATTTTGCCGCAGATTTACGCGGATGGACGCAGATCGGGATTAAGCGGTTTGCATGTTAGAGACCGGGCAGATGACAGATCCGACGGTCATGCGGTGGTTAGCCCGTGTTCTTGGCGATCCAGTCCAGATATTCCTGACTGCCGCCTGTTACTTCCAGCATCACGCACTCTGGAAGGTCATAAGAATGCAGCTCTTTTATCGCGTCGCGGACGCGCTCAAAGAACTCGGCCTGGGTTTTGATTAGCAACAGCCATTCTGTTGCCGACTCCACTTTGCCTTGCCAGCGGTAAACAGATTCGATTCGCGTCACAATATTGACGCACGCTGCTAGTCTGCGTTCCACCAGGGCGTGAGCGATCTTGCCGGCTTCTTCCTGCGACCCAGCGGTGGTAAGAATGATTCGCGCGTTCGTCATGGTTTCAGTTTAGCAGCGAGCAAATCAAAACCTTTGAAACACGGAGGAAAGGAGGAAGCAGAGGAAATTAAATCGAGGAAATCCAATCACTGGCCTCCTCATCCCAAGCCTCTACCGTAACTTGCCGCTTGATCTGGTTTCGTCTGCTGAACCTGAAGTGGAGCTGGGCGCCGAACTCCAAATCCATCCTCCGCTTCCTCCTTTCCTCTGTGTTTCAAGATTTTGATTTGCTCATCCCACCATGTTTCTCAGCGTATGATGGGCTTTGCATGAAACCAAAGTCCGGCAAGATGCAACTAACAGTGGTTTGACTTATGAGTGTCACTAACATTAAGTTTGGGACTTCCGGCTGGCGCGCAATTGTCGCCGAAGATTTTACTGTCGCGAATGTGCGCCGGGCCGTTACCGGAATTGCCAAGTATCTAGCCTCCAAGAAGCCGAGCGGCGCACGCGTGATTGTAGGGCGCGATCCGCGTTACATGGGAGATCGCTTTGTCAGTATCGCCGCTGACGTGCTTAGCTCATTTGGCGTGCAGCCATTGGTGATTGCCGAGCCTGCTCCTACTCCGGCGATCGCTTATGAAGTCATTCGGTCGAAGACTGACGGCGCTATTAATTTCACCGCATCACACAATCCCCCCGAATACAGCGGTATCAAGTTTTCCACTCCCGACGGTGCGCCGGCATTGCCTGAAGCCACCAGCGCCATTGAAGCGCTGATCGCAACCAACGGCGAGGTGTCCGGGGGATCGACAAAAGTGCAGGTTGCAAACATCGATCCCAAGCCTGCGTATCTGACGCGGCTCAAAGAGATTGTCGACCTGCCGCTCATACGGACTTCGGGATTGAAAGTTGTTTTTGATCCGCTTTGGGGCGCTGCACGCGGTTATTCGGACGAGTTGCTCAGGGACGCGAATATTCCCGTTTCGATCGTTCACGATGTTCGCGATGTGCTTTTTGGCGGCCACGCGCCCGAACCGGAAGACCATCTGCTGAATGAAATGCGCCAGAAGATGAAAGAGACAGGCGCTCGCATCGGGATTGCCACAGACGGCGACGCCGATCGTTTCGGAATCGTAGACCAGGACGGCACGTTCATTCAGCCCAATTACATTATTGCCGTGTTGTTCGATTATCTGGTTGAGAGCCGAGGCTGGAAAAATGGGGTCGCCAAGTCTGTTTCTACCACCAATATGATTAATGCCCTGGCGGAGCACCACAAAGTGCCGCTGTATGAAACGCCGGTCGGTTTTAAATATATTGGCGAGCTCATCAAGCAGGACAAAATCGCCATCGGCGGGGAAGAGAGCGCTGGACTTTCCATCCGAAATCACGTTCCGGAAAAAGATGGGATTCTTGCAGGGTTGCTGTGCTGTGAAGCTGTCGCGAGCCGCAAAAAGTCGATTGGCGAGCAGATCAAGGATTTATTTGTCAAAGTTGGTTCCTTTTATGCCCGCAGGGAAAACTTCAGCTTGACGCCGGAACTGAAAGCGAATTTCACTAGTAAGATGAAGAGCGATCCCACCGAACTCTCTGGTCGCAAAGTAAAGCAGGTGGTTCGGGCCGACGGATTGAAGTTGATCATGGACGATGGATCGTGGGTTTGTTATCGCGCGTCCGGTACGGAGCCGGTGGTGCGGATTTACTCTGAAGCCAGCTCGGAAAAAAATCTCGATAAACTATCCGCCGCGGCGCGCGACTGGATCAAGCAATAATGCCGGAGAAAATTAAAAGCGGAAGGGAACAGCTCTATCGCTTGCGTCACAAGCTGGCGGCGATGGGGATCGGCATTTTGCTTTGCGTGGTGGGATATTTCGCGGTATTTGGCGCCAATGGCTTGATGGATTATCAGAAAAAGCGCCGCGAATCGCGTGCACTGGATCACCAGATCAAGGCCCTACAGCAACAAAACGCGGGCATGGAACAGGAAATTAAAGCTTTAAAGAATGATCCACAAACCATTGAAAAAGAAGCCCGTGAGCGGCTTCGCTATGCTCGTCCCGGAGAGGTGGTTTATACCGTTTCTCCTCCTCCAGTTGCGCAATCGTCAGAGAAGAAGTAGCTTAAATTGTGAGTCGCGGCGAATGCGCCGGCTTGGTGGACGCATTTTTCCTGTCACCTTTTTCGCCGTAGTAGCTCAATAAATTCACCCTGGCAAAGCTGCTGAAAGGCGCTTGCTGAAGCAAAACATCCTCTGAGGAGATAAAGCTACCAATGAAGAAACTTCTGTTAGTTGCGTTTGCACTCACATTCTTGACGTCCACACTGTCACTGGCCAAAGACAAAGCACCTAAAGAAACCAAGATGAGCGGCTGGGTCAGCGACGAGAAATGCGGCGCCAAAGATATTGACAATGCCGACTGCGCCAAGAAGTGCGCCGAAGCCGGATCGAAGCTGGTCTTTGTTTCTGAAAAAGACAAGAGCATCATCAATGTCGATAATCAGGACGCGTTAAAAGGGCACGAAGGCCATCACGTAAGCGTTACCGGCAAGCTTGATAATGGCACGCTCCACGTTGACAAAGTGGCAATGCTGAAGCAGGCTGACGAAAAGAAGTAAGTCAAAAACTCTATTTTGGACTACCCAAAGGCGGCTGAGAATGCCGCCTTTTTTACAGATCTTAACCCTTATCTCTTGTTACTTCGGTTTCGATCCTGCCCGCACTATTAGCCCATTAGAAACCGCCAAAACTGGGTTATCATGACAAAAGATGAACCCAATATTCAGGTCAAAACGCGGCTTTTCGCCCGCATGCATTTGTGTGGCAGTATTATGTCTTTTGCTTACGGTTGGTTGTGTCATTTCGCCTCGGCGAACGCTTGGCGGAGGAGGCGGCGGCACGCCAACCCCCACGCCGACGGCAAGTCCCACGCCGACGCCAAACCCTGCGGCCACGGGCAAGCTTTATGTAACAAATAGCACATCAAGCACGATATTGCGTTTTGACAACGCGTTTACGGCCATCAACAATGCGACCCCTGCTGCGACGATAGTGGGGGCGAACACTAGCCTGAACTTTCCGAACTATATAGCTTTGGATTCTGCGGCCGATCGCCTTTACGTGGCCGATCAAAATGATCTTTCTATTGTGATCTTCGACAAGATCAGCACACAGAGTGGAACCGTCAATTTGGCGCCGACTCACATCATTGCTGGCGGCAACACGACGCTGGTTGCACCCGCCGATCTGTTTTTTGATCGAGTCAGGAACCAGCTTTACGTATTGGATGATCCTAATATTCTTGTTTTCAACGCAGCCTCATTGTCGACAGGTGGGAACGTAGCTCCGGCACGTACTTTAACCACCTCATTTGCCGCAGGAGCGGCGGCAATCTTCGTCGATGTGGCCAATGACCGTCTTTTTGCTGCTGATCTTGATGGAGCGATCGCTATTTATGACAGTGCCAGCACCCTGCCGACCGGGACGATTACCCCGAGTCGCTCGATTGGGGGCTCGAACACGCAACTGGCTAACCCTGCCGGCATTCAGCTTGATGGTCAGGGCCGGCTTGTAGTGAGCAATACGGGTACGGTATCCTTGCCGCCCAGCATTACCATCTACCCTGCCAGTGCGATAACCGCCGGAGGGAATCCAGCTCCCGTAGCGCAAATCAGCGGCAGCAATACAGGTTTTTCATCACCAATGCAAATCGCTGTGGATACCTCTGGAACGGGGACCCTCTATCTCGCCGACGCTGGTGCGGCAAAAATAGCGGTGTACGCGAACTTAAACACCGCGACGGGCAACATAAACGCAGCGCCAAACCGTTCAATCACCGGCGCAAGTACGGGATTGACTGCGGGCGGACCTGCAGGCGTGGCCATAGATAACACGCGATAGAATCCCCACCGATTTTCTAGCGCACGACCCCGTGCATCGGAGAGCTTGCTGTGGCATAGAGCTTGCGCGGCATTCTGCCGGCCAGGTAAGCTGCGCGTCCGGCGATGACCGCATGCTTCATGGCTTCCGCCATCAGCACAGGATTTTCAGCATGCGCAATCCCGGAATTCATCAACACGGCATCGGCGCCCAGTTCCATGGCGATAGCCGCGTCTGATGCGGTCCCCACGCCCGCATCCACAATCAGCGGAACTTCCGTGATCATCTCCCGCAGGATCTGGATGTTGGCCGTGTTCTGAATGCCCATTCCACTACCGATTGGAGCGCCCAGCGGCATGATTGCGCTTGCGCCCGCATCCAGCAGCCGCTTGGCCACCACAATGTCATCTGAGGTGTAGGGAAGCACGGTGAATCCCTCTTTCACCAAAACGCGAGTGGCTTCAATCGTGGCCTGAACATCGGGGTAAAGCGTTTTTTGGTCGCCAATCACTTCAATCTTTACCCGGTCTGAAAGTCCGACTTCGCGACCCAGCCTCGCTGCGCGAATGGCCTCGTCAGCCGTGTAACAACCCGCCGTATTGGGCAGAAGAAAATACTTTTTGGGATCGATGAAATCCAGCAAGGATTCTTTGCTCCGGTCCAGGTTCACCCGGCGCACCGCGACTGTGACCATCTCCGCGCCGCTAGCTTCAATGGCTCGCGCAGTTTCCTGGCCTGACTTGTATTTACCGGTGCCGACGATCAGCCGTGATCGAAATTGCCGGCCTGCAATGATGAGAGAATCCATGCCTTCCATTGTAATAAATCAGGCGGGTCGAAAGTGCTATGAAAAGGCAGCGATATAAGTGGGCGTCTGTTCAGAATGTGGCGTTCATCCTACCGGCGCGGTCTCAATCGGATGAGGCTGCTGATAGATTTCATCAATCTGCTGCTTATATTTTGCTTCAATCACGCGGCGTTTGAGCTTAAGTGTAGGTGTAATCTCGCCCGTGGCGACAGTAAACTCATCCGGCACCACCACGATCTTCTTGATGGTTTCAAAATGCGCCAGCCGCTTGTTCAGATCTTCCACAATCCCACGATAAAGGTTGCGTATCTTGTCTGACGCGACAAGCTCCGGACGCGAAGTGAAGGGAACGCCATTAGCACGGGCCCAATCTTCCAGCAAAGGAAAATGCGGGGAGATAATCACTGAAGCATACTTGCGCTTGTCGCCAATGATGGCGGCTTGCGCAACCAGCACATTGGCTTTCAGGGCGTTTTCAATCGGCTGCGGCGCAATGAATTTTCCGCCCGAAGTTTTGATCAGATCTTTCTTGCGGTCAGTGATGCTGAGGAAGCCTTCACTATCGAGTTCGCCAATATCGCCTGTCTTAAACCAGCCATCCACAAAGGAATTGCGAGTTTCTTCAGGCATGTTCCAATAACCTTTGAAAACCGTTGGTCCTTTGACCAGAATCTCGCCATCTTCGGCAATTTTGAGCTGCACACCCTCATTCACTTTGCCGACTGATCCAATCTTGAACGCACCGCGTCGATTCACGGAAAGCGTTGGCGAAGTTTCCGTCAGCCCGTAGCCTTCCATAATGGGTACGCCGACCGCGCAGAACCACTCTGCCATGTCCTTGCCCAGCGGAGCGCCACCGGAAAAATACGCTCTGCTGCGGCCCCCAAATCCCTGGCGTATCCTGGAAAAGACTAATTGGTTGGCGAGTTTCCAGCTCAGGTCGGTGGGCGTTTGTCCGCGCGAGATTTCGTCTTTATGCTTTTCGCCAACTCGCACCGCCCAATCAAAAATCTTTCGCCGTAAGCCATGGCCGGCCTGGCGCTCGGCTTCGGCGCGCACTTTTTCATAGACGCGCGGCACCGCAACAATAATTGTGGGCTTCGCTTCCTGAAGCATCTGTGGAAGCTGGTCGAAAACTGCGCAATAGGCAAGGCTTACGCCATCCAGGTAGCAGACGTAGTCCACGTGGCGCGCGGTGACGTGAGACAGCGGAAGGAAAGAGAGATATACGTCCCCGGGCGTCCACTCCGCCTGCTTGCTGGCCATCTTGGCACAGGTCGTGAGATTGCCGTGGCTCAGCATTACGCCCTTTGAAGTCCCTGTTGTTCCCGAGGTATAGATAAGAGTCGCCAGGTCTTCTGCCGTGATTCGATGCGCTTCTTCGTCAAACTGCGGATCCTCTTCCGGCGAGGCGGAATTGATCAGCGACCACATTGGAATCACGTTGATTTCGCTGATGTCATCCATCACAACAATTTTTTCCAGCAAAGTCTGTTCCCGAATAGCCTGGATTTTGCGCAGCTGTTCCAGCGTGGAGACAAAAATCACTCGCGCCCCGGAATTCTGTAATAGATAGAGCGTTTGGTCAGCCGTGAGCGTAGCGTAAATCGGTACGTCGACGATCCCCGTGGTCACGCAGGCAAAGTCTGCAATCATCCATTCCGGTCGATTTTCACTCAGGATTGCAACGCGGTCGCCTTTGTGAATTCCCCATTGCTTCAAGACTCTGGCAAGTGTCGCTACATAACCGTAAAGTTGGCGGGAAGAGATCACTTGCCATTCGCTGCCGCGCTTGAACATTACGTGGCGTTCCACGTCGTGCGCGATTGAAGCAAAGAAAATGTCGGCGAGTGTGTTGATTTCCATGCCTAGGGTCCCGTTTCTACGCCTTTAAGGACAATCGCCACAACCGAATCAGTCAGGGTGGAGAGGTGATAATCGCGGTCCCGGTCGCGATCAGAAAGGATCCATGTGGTTACTATCTCATCCACTGCGCCGAAGAAGCAATGGGCGGCAATAGTTACGGAAATGTCGGCCCTGAAGACTCCGGCTTCCTGTCCTTCGCGCAGAACGCCTTTGATTACGTCAAAGTATTCCACCAGAAGGTTATGAGAAAACTGGCCAAGAAATTTCGCGCTGTGCCGGAGTTCGGTCTGGAAGACAATAGCAAGGCTGCGGTTTGAGCCCAGGGATTCAAGATGAAGAAAAGCCAGGCGGCGCAGCTTTTCCCGCGGATCAGCTACCTGGTCCAAAGAGCTTCGCGCCCGCTGTATGAACCGGTGAAAGGCGGAGTCAATCGACGCCATCAGCAATTCATCTTTGTTCTTAAAATAGAGGTAAATTGTGCCGTCGGCCACCCCGGCGCGGTCAGCAATTTCCGCTACGCGAGAGTGAAAGAACCCGTGCTCCGCGATGACCTCAATGGCCGCGTCCAGAATGCGCTGGTACTTATCTGAGGTGCCGTTGGCTGATCGGGTAGCTGTTTGTGAAGGCCGTTTAGCCATGAGAGAACCTTGAATTTACTTGGATTTGCAAGGTAGCGCAACTTCTAAATTTGGCCCAATACGGGCCGGCCGAACCTTAAATTTAACTTGAGAATTTCAGCCTAAGGTGTAGGATGCGAAAGCGCAAGTCAGGAGCTGCTGCCGCGTACTTTGGCAGTGACAAAGCGTTACAGGGACATAAGGTGCAATCATGAAATTAATGGCTTATACCATCATTCTTATTGCCTTCATGGCGTCGCAAAGCCTGGGCCCGGCACTACATGCAACTTCCCAGCGCACCGGTGAAGATATCCTGATGCTGTTTGCGCCTCAAGCTGACGATCCAGTGCACATTGTGCAGGCATCCTTTGGAGCCGATAACGTGCTATTGGATGCTCACCTGGAAAACAAGAGCCACAACAAGATCCAGGTCTACCGCCTTGGCTGGGTGGCCGTTAAGAAGGATGACATCAGAATGGGCCGAGGCGAACTGGTAACCGTCCCAGAAAAAGTGGATACCACGGCCGAGTTCGACATTACGGCAAGCGCTGTTCCTTCCAAAGAAGATTTGTCCAGACATCCGGCAGGCGTTGTTGTTTATGTGGCAGAACTGCAATTTCAGGATGGCACCAAATGGCAAGCCGATGCTAAGAAGCTAAAAAAAGAAGCCATTGAGATGCTCAAATAGAGCTCCCGTTTTTATTTCGGCTGCCGAGCGTACCAATTTAAAAACTGGCGAAATGCCTTACCGCGATGGCTATGTTCGCGTTTTTGTTCCAGGGGAAGTTCCGCAAAGGTCTTGCCAAGAGCAGGGAAGTAAAACAACGGATCGTACCCGAAGCCCTGAGTCCCGCGCGGGATCGTAAGCAGTTCTCCCGGTGCTTCGCCGGTAAAGGTGGCAAGTGTCTGCCCATCCCGGGCAAGCGAGGTTACACACACGGATTTACCGGTATATCGATCTTGATTTAGACGCTTGAGTTGCGCGATAAGAGCTGCATTGTTGGCTTCATCGTTTGAGTTTTGGTCCAATGCCACGCCGGAATGAAGTACAGCAGCATAGCGAGCTGAGTAAACTCCCGGCGCGCCATTGAGCGCGTCCACTGCCAACCCTGAGTCTTCCGCCAAGACCAACTCTCCCGGCGCCAGGCGGCTGTAATACTCGGCTTTGATTCGGGCGTTTTGCTCGAAAGTGGTTCCATCTTCAACAGCAGGCGGCACTTCAGCCATGCGCGGCAAGAGATCAAGCGCAACAGAGAATGCCTGCGCGGCTTCACGGAGCTCTCGCACTTTGCCTGGATTGGTGGTGGCTAGATAGATCCGGGACATCGCAAAAGTTTCTAACATGAAGGTTTACGAGCGCAAAAGCCAGGCATCAATGCACTCCCAGAAATCCGAAGAGTGCAACGCCGATTCCCAGGATGGTAGTAATAAAAGAAAGCTTCCAAAATAGCTTGGCTTCGGCCAGCAAGGCTATGGAACAGAGGACGATTGAAATTTCCAGAAATAGTTCCGCACCGTCATAATAATTCGCGCGCCGCTCTACGATGTCTCTTTCATGCTCCATTTCCTTCGCGCTCTCCTGGATATTCACTGCGCCGGGCTTATGGCTTGCTTTGTTCTCGTGTTGTTCTTTGGCAGGATTAGCTTCCTTGCCGTGCTCTTTAGCAGCTTCGTCGTTGGCAGGAGATTCTTTCTTGGCGGATTCGCCCTGCTCCTTCTTTTCTTCCTTGTTGTCACTCGTAGACTCGGGCGTTAGCAGCGGCCGCAAGATCGAGGAATCCCGTGCCGGACTGCTGCAGCCATGCTCCGCCGGCGTGCCACACTCTTCGTCCAGTGATTTTTTATAGTCCTTAAGCGCAAGGTCTTTTCCATTCGGAAGCAGCGCAGCCACCTCCGCCATAGCGCCGTATTCATGCGCGCGACTGTGCTTTGCCTGGTAAAAGTTCCACTCGTCTACAATCTTGCCCTGAATCAGGCCCTCTTCAGTATGCGTACGATGTCCCATCAATGTGGCTATGGCAAGCAAAACGGCGACAATCGCCATGGTAAGGCCGATTCCTTTTTCACCACTTTGGTGCGCGTGTTCCGCGCCTTCCTTAAGTTCTTCTTCTAAGCTCATTTGCGTCCTTTCGTGGAGGCAGGTACCAGCCGATTAAATGTTTTGTTCAGAAGACTGCTCGTTCCTGATCTGCGCGATCTTTTGTGTTCGATGGGAGTTGGTAATGTCAATTCCGACGAAGAAACTTGAGCCGCTTTTGCGGGTGAATCTGGGCCGGGACATCGTCATACTTCAAGACGCTAATCGAACCATCCACTTCAAGCACCGCCAGCGCCGCATCATCAATGCAGGCCACGCCATGCTCACGCAGGGCGCGGTTGAGTTCGTCCATGGAGATATGCTCTTTTGCCATGTGCGCGGTAATACATTCGCCATTGTGGATCAATAGGGTCGGAGAGCCCTGGATCATTTTCCTGAAGCCACGATTTAATCCAGAAACTTCCGCCAGCAGGAAATTCAGGGTGAGCAGGACGAGCGCTGCCGTGGCGCCGCCCATCAGGGAAGTATCGGAACCGGTCATGGCATTTTGCACTGAATTGCTAAGAAGCAGCAGCAAGGTCAGATCGAAGGGCGTCATTTGGCCAACTTCGCGCTTTCCTGTTAGACGAATGCCAACCAGCACCAGCACATACACCGCCGTGGTGCGGAGTACGATCTCCAGAACTGTATGCCAATTTGTGAGCATTGCGCCGATTGTAAATTTTCAGCGCCAAATTGCAATCTTGAAGTTCACGGAGAGGTCTTGCAGCCGGGAGTTGCTTTAAGGTTTCTGCAAAGGGATAAGCTCTGTGGCGACGGCGGAGGACAGATTCAGGCAGCTTTGCTAAAATGATTGAGTTGCTTCC
>Ga0105245_10004758_pt1 | contig 11983 bp, 7 predicted proteins | sample KBSM54metaG_FD_81523 | JGI IMG/M metagenome (GOLD analysis project Ga0105245, IMG submission 81523) | Miscanthus rhizosphere microbial communities from Kellogg Biological Station, Michigan, USA - KBS M5-4 metaG | ecosystem: Host-associated > Plants > Roots > Rhizosphere > Soil | place: Michigan...
CCTGTGCCGGCCGTCGCGGCGGCGCTGGCGCCGCCGTCGCCATAGACCATGAAAGTGTCCTGCGGCGCGAAAGCCGCGGGGCCTTCAGGCGGCAGATCCGACGCCGGCGCCACTACTTTCATCTTCGCCAGGGCGGCGCGGATGGTATCGCGGCTGCCGCAATCAGCTGCCTGGGCGGGAGCGGAAATGGTAAAGGCAACGGCGATAAGGCTCGCGGAAGCGAGCAGGCTACACCTCAAGACACTCTCCTTTGATTCCAAAGCGTGTCGCAGGGCAAGCGATCGCGTTTCAATATGGGACGTTCCATTTCGGGACAGTGGGGCCGCGCCAACGCCATCTGCTGTAAGGGTTAACGCAAAGGCCCCTTAACACCTGGTCCGCTAAGGTTCCCGCGAGGCCGGGGAATTCATGCGCACCATCAAGGCAAGCGTGGCGTATCAGCCTTTCGCGCAGGAAGAGCGAGTCCGGGAAAGCCGGCTCGCGCTGTCGATGCTGCGCGGCGTGCTGGACAATCTCAAGCCCAACCGCGTGATGATGCCGCTTTTCGCGCTGGGCGTCTGCGCCATGTTCTCGCCTTGGGTGAAGTTCGGCACGCTCGCATCCTGGTACGCGATCGTGCTAATGGGCCTTGTGCCGCAATTCCTGGTCAGCCGCACGATGCCGGCCGGAATTCTGTCCGTCGAAGACACGCAAACATGGCTGCGCCGCGGCGCCATCGCCAATCTGCTTTACGTCATGGGCTGGACCTCGCTGGGCTGGCTGCTCTGGATTCCGGGCAACAATTTCAACCATCTTCTGATCCAACTAGTGCTGGCCACCACCCTGACCGCACATGCCGCGATGGTGGGTCCATGCCGCGCCGTCGCCCTGCCCGCCTTCTGCTGGTACGGCGTGGTAATGACTCTGGTGCCGCTGCAGAACCACGCCGCGGTCTATTATTATCTCGCCGGGGTGACACCTCTGTATGTCGGCTATGTCGCGATAATAGCGCGCCAGCATCACACCAGGGCCCGCGCCGCGTTGATGCTGGCGGAAGAGCGCAACGGCCTGCTGGCCGAACTGATCTGCGCCAAGCTGGAATCGGACCGTGGCCGCGAAAAGGCCGAGGCTGCCAGCCTGGCCAAGTCGCAATTCCTCGCCAACATGAGTCATGAACTGCGCACGCCGCTCAACGCCATCATCGGCTTTTCCGAACTGATCGCCACCCGGATTTTCGAGAATGAGCAGGAACGCAATTACGAATATGCCGGGATGATCCATGGCTCGGGCCTGCACCTGCTGACCCTGATCAACGACATTCTCGACCTCGCCAAGATCGAGGCCGGGCGCTGGAAGCCGGAGGAGCAGGAACTCGAGCTGCACCGCATGACGGCCGACGCGCTGCAGCTGCTGGCCTGGAAGGCCGAGGGCGGCGGCGTCGCGCTGGTGAACAATGTCCCCGGCGACCTGCCCTTCCTTTACGCCGACGCCCGCGCGGTGAAACAGATCCTGCTCAATCTGCTGTCCAATGCGGTGAAGTTCACCCAGGAAGGCGGCAGCGCGACGGTGTTTGCCGAGGAAGACGGGTTGGGCAATCTGGAATTCGGCGTCGCCGACACCGGCATCGGCATCGCGCCGCAGGATGTCGCCCGTGTCTTTGACAGTTTCGGCCAAGGCAAGCATGACGTCGCCATCGCCGACAAGGGCACCGGACTGGGACTGGCCATCGTCAAAGGCCTGGCTGAGGGCCATGGCGGCAGCGTCCATCTGGACAGCGATATCGGCCGCGGCACTCGTGTTACCGTCAGCTTCCCGCGCACGCGCCTGCACCCCCGCGCCAGTCTGGGCGCCAAGGTTGCATAAGATACTGATAATACTAAGTTATTACTTGCATCTCCCTGCGGCGCAGCGCCCATAGCCGCTTCTTCGCACTTGCGGCATAGTTTTACCCACAGGGGAAAATACATGAGCATGCCTTCATGACCATTTTGGCCGCGCTGCGCCACGTCACCCGCTATCGCTACGACCGCTCGATCGTGCTGGGGCCGCAGACCATCCGCCTGCGTCCGGCTCCCCATGCCCGCGCCAAACTCGTGGCCTATTCGCTGAAGGTCGAGCCGGCGGAGCATTTCATCAACTGGCAGCAGGATCCGCAGTCCAACTGGCTGGCGCGCGTGGTCTTTCCGGAAAAGACCGACCACTTCACCGTCACGGTCGATCTCACCGTCGAGATGGAAGTCATCAACCCCTTCGACTTCTTCCTAGAACCCGACGCCGAATATTATCCCTTCACCTACGCCGCCGAACTGAAAGCGGAGTTGGAGCCCTATCTGCAGACCACGCCGCAGGGCAAGAAATTCGACGCCTATCTGGCGACGATCCCGCGCGAGAAGAAGCAGGCCACCAATTTCATCTTCGACATCAATGCGGACCTGTCGCGCACCATCGGCTACACCATCCGCATGGAACCCGGCATCCAGACGCCGGACGAAACCCTGACCAAGAAATCCGGTTCCTGCCGCGACAGCGCCTGGCTGATGGTGCAGCTGCTGCGCCATCTCGGCCTGGCGGCGCGCTTCGCCTCCGGCTACCTGATCCAGCTGAAGCCGGATGTGAAGTCGCTGGACGGGCCGTCCGGCACCGATGTCGATTTCACCGACCTGCATGCCTGGTGCGAAGTCTATCTGCCGGGCGCCGGCTGGGTGGGGCTTGATCCCACTTCGGGTCTGTTCGCCGGCGAAGGCCATATTCCACTGGCCTGCACCGCCAACCCGACTCAGGCCGCGCCGATTTCGGGCGCGGTCGAGCCTGCCGAAGTGCTGTTCGATTTCGACATGACGGTGGCGCGGGTCAAGGAAACCCCGCGCGTCACCAAGCCTTACAGCGAAGAACAGTGGCGCGACATCGAAGCCCTGGGCGACCGCGTTGACGATATTCTCAAAAGCCATGACGTGCGCCTAACCATGGGCGGCGAGCCCACCTTCATCTCCATTGACGACCGCTCCGGCGCCGAATGGCACATCGCCGCCATGGGCCCTAACAAGCGGGCGCTGGCCGACACCCTGATCCGCCGCCTGCGCACACGCTTCGCGCCGGGTGGCTTCCTGCATTACGGCCAGGGCAAATGGTATCCGGGCGAGGCGCTGCCGCGCTGGGCCTTCGCGCTCTACTGGCGCGCCGACGGCAAGCCGCTCTGGAAGGATGCCGGACGCATCGCGGTGGAAAAAGCCAATTATCACCCCACCGTCCAGGACGCGCTGAACCTGACCAACGCCATCGCGCGGCGGCTGGGCCTGGCCCCAAGCTATGCCATCCCCGCCTATGAAGATTTCTGGCACCATCTGGGCAAGGAGCGGGCGCTGGCGGTTAATGTCGATCCCGTCAATTCCAAACTGGACGAGCCCGAGGAACGGGCACGGCTGGCCCGCGTCTTCGAGCGCGGCATCACCCAGACAGTGGGCTATGTCCTGCCGGTGGAGGCGCGTTATGGCGCGCCGAAGGATGGAACGGCGCCGCGCACCTGGCATTCCGAGCGCTGGAAAACCCGCGCTAGCCGCCTTTATCTGCTGCCGGGCGACAGCGCCATCGGCTTCCGCCTGCCGCTGGATTCGCTGCCCCATGTGCCGCCAGAAGCCCGCAGCTTCGTGCCGCCGCCCGATCCCTTCGCACCGGAGCTGCCGCTGCCCGAACCGGGCGAACTGGCGAAGCAGGGCAAGCTGGGCGCGCTCGACTGGTCCAAGGAAGTGCGGCCGGCCAAGATCACCAATGACTACCGGATCGAGAATGGGCTCGATACCGAGCTGGCGGTGCGCACCGCCATGGCGGTGGAACCGCGCGACGGCAAGCTTTGCGTCTTCATGCCGCCGACCCAGAATGCCGATGAATATTTCACCCTGCTGGAAGTCGTGGAGGACGCCGCCGGGGAAGCCGGCGCCGCCATCCATATCGAAGGCTATCCGCCGCCCTATGACGCGCGCATCAATGTCATCAAGGTGACGCCCGATCCGGGCGTCATCGAGGTCAACATCCAGCCCGCCCGCAACTGGCGCGAACAGATCGCCATCACCAGGGGCGTGTATGAAGATGCCACGGCCAGCCGCCTGACCGCCGAGAAATTCCAGCTTGACGGCCGCCACACCGGTACCGGCGGCGGCAACCACATCGTGGTCGGCGCGGCCAATCCGCCGGACAGCCCCTTCCTGCGCCGGCCGGATCTTCTGAAAAGCCTGGTCGCCTACTGGCAGAACCATCCTTCGCTGTCCTACCTGTTCTCCGGCCTCTTCATCGGCCCGACCAGCCAAGCGCCGCGCATGGACGAAGCGCGCCATGAATCGCTCTATGAGCTGGAAATCGCCTTCAGCGAAGTGCCGCCGCGCGGCTGCGCCAACATTCCGCCATGGCTGGTGGACCGCATCTTCCGCAACCTGCTGATGGACAGCACGGGCAACACCCACCGCACCGAAATCTGCATCGACAAGCTCTATTCCCCCGACGGCCCCACCGGGCGGCTGGGGCTGGTGGAATTCCGCGGCTTCGAGATGCCGCCCCATGCCGAGATGAGCCTGGCGCAATCGCTGCTGATGCGCGCCCTGATCGCCCGTTTCTGGCGCGAGCCCTATGAACAGAAGCTGGTGCGTTGGGGCACGCGGCTGCATGACCGCTTCATGCTGCCGCATCTGGTCTGGGTCGATTTCGCCGACGTGATCGACGACATGAACCGCCATGGTTTCGACTTCGACGCCGAATGGTTCAAGCCGCACTGGGAATTCCGCTTCCCGGTGCTGGGCGACGTACAGTACGAGAACGTGAAGCTGGAACTGCGCACCGCGCTGGAGCCTTGGCATGTGATGGGCGAGGAAGGCGCGCCGGGCGGCACCGCGCGTTATGTCGATTCCTCGGTCGAACGGCTGGAGGTGGCGGCCAGCGGCCTGACGCCGGGCCGCCATCTGGTGCTGGCCAATGGCCGCGCCGTGCCGCTCAAATCCCTGGGCGGCGAGGTCGCCGTGGGCGGGGTCCGCTTCAAGGCCTGGAAGCCGGCCCATGGCCTGCATCCCACCGTCCCGGCGCAGGCGCCGCTGGTGTTCGAGGTCTGGGACAGCTGGAAGAATCGTTCGCTGGGCGGCTGCACCTACCATGTCGCCCATCCCGGCGGGCGCAATTCGGAGATTTTCCCCGTCAATGCCTATGAGGCGGAAGGCCGCCGCCTAGCCCGCTTCGAGCCGCGCGGATTTAGCGGTGGACTGTTCAAGCCGGAGCGCGAGACGCCCAATCCCGACTTCCCTTATACTCTTGATTTGCGCCGCGATTTGCGCCGCGATTTGCGCCGCGAGGCGTAAGGGGAGCAAGGGTTGTCGCAATCGTCCGTCGCCGCACCGTTCGGAGCTACGCCCACGCGCTTCGACGAGTTGCGTGACGAGGAAGGGCTGATCCGGCCGCACTGGCGGGCCTTCGCCCGTACCCTCGACGCCCTGCCCCAGTCGGAATATGAGCGCCGCCAGGCCGCGGCCCGCGCCACGGTGCGGGACAATGGCGTCACCTACAATGTCTATGACGACAGCGCCGGCCAGGCCCGCCCCTGGCAGATCGACATCGTGCCCTTCATCCTTTCCGCCAGCGACTGGAAGAACATCGAAGCGGCGGTGGTCCAGCGCGCCCAGCTGGCCGAGCTGGTGCTACGCGATGTCTATGGCGAGCAGAAGCTGATGCAGTCGGGAGTGCTGCCGCCGCATCTGGTCACCGGCCATCCGCAGTTTCTCCGTCCGCTCGCGGGCGTCAGCCCGGTGGGCGGACAGCATGTGCATCTTTATTCCGCCGATCTGGCGCGCTCGCCCGATGGCGGCTGGAAAGTGATGGCAAGCCGTGCCGACGCGCCGGGCGGGCTGGGCTATGCCCTGGAAAACAGATTGGTCGTTTCGCAGACCTTTCCCGACGCCTTTGCCGACATGCGGGTGGCGCGGCTGGCCAGCTTCTTCAACGCCCATCGCGAGACCATTCTGGATCTGGGCGACTCGCGCCGGGACCGCGCCGTGCTGCTGACGCCCGGTCCCTACAATGAATCCTATTTCGAGCATGTCTATCTGGCGCATTATCTCGGTCTCACTTTGGTGCAGGGTGACGATCTGGCCGTGCGCGACGGCAAGCTGTTCCTCAAGACCCTGACCGGGCTGGAACGGGTCTCCGCCGTTTTCCGTCGCGTCGATTCCGATTTCTGCGATCCCCTGGAGCTGCGCGGCGATTCCCAGCTGGGCGTTCCCGGCCTGGTCGAGGCAGTGCGCGCCGGCGGCGTCGTGCTGGCCAATGCGCTGGGCGGCGGGGTGGTGGAAAGCCCGGCGCTGGACGCCTATCTGCCCAATGTCTGCCGTGCATTGTTGGGCGAGGACCTGAAAATCCCCGACATCGACACGGTGTGGTGCGGCACCGACTGGGGCCGCAAGGAGGCGCTGGCGCGGCTGCCGCACGCCATCCTGCGCGACGCCTTCGACGCCCGCCCGCTGCTGTCGCGCCGTTCCTCGGCGCGGCTGGGCGATGCCATGACGGCGGAAGAACGCGCCCGCGCCGAAGACCGCATCAGCCGGCGCGGCGAAACACTGGTGGTGCAGGAAATCTCGCCCCTGGGCCTGGCCCCCACTTACGAGAACGGCCATTTCGGCGCCAAGCCGATTTCCTTGCGCGTCTTCGCCGCCTGGACGCCGAACGGCTGGATGGTGATGCCGGGTGGGCTGACCCGCGTCGCCGCCGATCAGAGCGCCAGCGCCCTTTCCATGCAGTCGGGCGCGTCCAGCAAGGACGCCTGGGTGCTGACCAATGCGCCGGTGGATTCCTTCAGCCTGTTGACCGGCGGCGGCAAGACGTTGGACATCAAGCGCCAGGGCGAGGCCGCGCCCAGCCGCGCCATGGACAATCTGTTCTGGCTGGGCCGCTATACCGAACGCTCGGAAGCCTTTGTCCGCATCCTGCGCGCAGTGGCGGGGCGGGCCACCGACGATCCGGCGTCCGCCAGCGACATCGCTACCCGGCTGCTGATCCCCTTCGCGCAAACCGCCGAAACCGCGCCGGAAGAACGCAGCATCGCCGAGCCGGAGGAATTGCTGACCGAACTGCAATTGCTGATCTACAGCCGCCGCCATCAGCGCAGCCTGCAGAAACTGCTGGGCCGGGTCGAGGCAGCAGCCTGGTCGGTGCGCGACCGGCTTTCGCTCGACACCTGGCGCACCATTCATGCCCTGGTGGACAGCGAGGGATTGCCGGACGAGACCCGCGCTTTCGATGGCACACAAAGCCGCTTCTATCTCGACGCCCTGGTGCGACGGCAGGCGGCGCTGTCGGGCCTCGCTGCCGAGAATATGACGCGCGGCCCCAATTTTCTTTTCCTCGAATTGGGCCGGCGCATCGAGCGCGCCGCCCATCTGGCCTGGGCGGTGCGCCAGGCGGTGGGCGAAGCCGGCGAACGCGAGGCCGACCATATCCGCCTGCTGCTGGAAATCGCCGACAGCGCCATGACCTATCGCTCGCGCTATCTCAACCAGGTCCAGGTCGTGCCGTTCGTCGATCTGCTGCTGCTGGACGAGACCAATCCGCGCTCCACCGCCTTCCAGCTGCGGGCGATTGAAAGCCATCTGCGTGAACTGCCGCGCATCACCCGCGCCCAGCAGCATGACGTGCCCGGCGCCATCGCATATGAGCTGCGCCGAATCATCGCCAACGCCCATCCGGCGCGGCTGGCTTTCTGCCTGCAGGGGCGGCGCGCCGGGCTGATCGAGTTGGCGGAAAGCATCGTCAATGACTGCGGCCTGCTGTCAGACGCACTTGCCGACGCATATTTCCAGCATGCCTCGCGCCACCGCACCGGCGCGGCGGCCCCTCGTGGAGCGAGAAGCTGATGGAATATACCGTCCGCCACCGCACCAGCTACCGCTACCTGCAGGATGTGGCGCAGTCCTGGCACCTGTCGCATCTGCTGCTGCGCGCCACGCCGGCTCAGAGTGTGGCCCAGAGCAAGGTCACCCTGACGCCGGAAGCCGCAGGGCGCATCGTGCGCGCCGATTATTTCGGCAATGCGGTGGAATGGTTTTTCTTCGACAGCGCCCACAATCTGCTGGAGGTGGTGGCGGACAGCAAGGTGACGGTCGCGCCGACGCCGGAGCGCGACGCCGGCAAAAGCCTGCCCTGGGAAGAACTGCGCACCCTGCTGGAAACCCCTCCGGACGAGGCGGCCCACGACGCCGTGCAGTACATGTTCGATTCCCCCTACACAGTGTTCAGCAGCGACATCGCGGCCTATGCGCTGCGGAGCTTCACGCCGGGACGGCCGCTGCTGGAAGCCGCGATCGAGCTGATGCACCGCATCCATGACGAATTCCGCTATGACACCACCGTCACCGACGCGACGACGCCGGTGGACAAAGTCTATGAGATCCGCGCCGGCGTCTGTCAGGATCTGGCCCATTTCGGCATCGCCGCGATGCACAGCCTGGGCCTGCCCGCGCGCTATGTCTCCGGCTATCTGATGACCAAGCCGCCGCCCGGCCAGCGGCGCATGGTGGGGGCCGATGCCAGTCATGCCTGGTTCAGCGTCTTCACCCCGCCCTTCGGCTGGGTCGATCTTGATCCCACCAATGCCGTGATCGTGGGCGAAGGTCATGTCACCGCCGCCTGGGGACGCGATTATGGCGATGTCGCCCCGGTGACCGGCATCATCCTGGGCGGGCATGACCATGTCGTCGATGTCGGCGTGGACGTGATCCCGGCAAACGAATAAGACGCAGTTCATGTCTTTGTTGATCCTGTCCCTGGCGCTGCTCACCGCCCTTGTCACCATGACCGGCGGGATTTTGGCGCTGCGCCTGAAGGAGCATCTGCCGCTGGCGCTGGGCTTTTCCGCCGGGGCGGTGATCGGCGTCGCCTTTTTCGACCTGCTGCCGGAAGCCTTCGCGCTCCGGCATGGCGACACCGGCCTGATGGTGGGCGCCGCGGCGCTGAGTTTCTTTCTCTATGCGGGAATCGACCGTTTCGCCGGCCATGATCACAATTGCCACGACAATCCGCATCGCGGGCTGATCGGCGCCGCCAGTTTTTCGCTGCACAGCCTGCTGGACGGGCTGGCGATGGGCCTGGCCTTCCAGGTCGATAGCCAGGTCGGGCTGGTGGTGGCGGCGGCGGTGCTGGCGCATGATTTCGCCGACGGCCTCAACACCGTGAATGTGGTGATGCGGCATGGAGCCTCGCGCGCCGCAGCGCTGCGCTGGCTGGCGGCGGATGCGGCGGCGCCGGTGCTGGGCGCGGCTTTGAGTTTTCTGTTCGCGCCATCACCGGCGGCAATGAGCCTGGTGCTTGCCGGTTTCGGCGGCTTCTTTCTGTATATCGGTGCCTGCGATTTGCTGCCTGCCAGTCAGCGGGCGCGGCCGGGCCTTGCCACCCTGGCGGCGAGTTTCGCCGGGGCGGCGTTTCTCTACTTCGCCACGCGCGCGGTCTGAGTCTCGGGCACTTCCGTAATCAGCGGCTTGCCGGCGAACCAGGCGGCGAGGTTGTCCAGCGCCAGCTGACCCATCGCCGTGCGGGTCTCGATGGTGGAGCTGCCCAGATGGGGGGTCAGCACCACATTCTCCATCGCCATCAGCGCGGCGGGAACGTTGGGCTCGTCCTCGAAGACGTCCAGTCCGGCGCCGCCCAGCTTGCCGGTCTTCAGCGCTTCGACCAGCGCCGCCTCGTCCACCACCCGGCCGCGAGAGATATTGACCAGAATGCCGTCCGGCCCTAGCGCTTCGATCACGTCGCGGCTGATCATTTTCGTCGCGTCAGGTCCGGCGGAGGCGATGACGATGATAAAGTCATTGTCGCGAGCCAGTTGGGTCAGATTGGGCACGAAGCGGTAGGACACGCCTTCCACCGGTCGGCGGTTGGTGTAGGAGACGGTCATGTTCATCGCCTCGGCCCGCCGCGCGATATCGCGGCCGATGCGGCCCAACCCGACAATGCCGAGCTTCTTGTTGCTGGCGGTGCGCGCCAGGGGCATATGCCCGTCACTCACCCACTTGCCGGCGCGGACATATCTGTCCCCGGCGGCCAGGCGGCGCGCCGCCATCACCATCAGGGCGATGGCAAGATCGGCGACATCGTCATTGAGCACATTCGGCGTGTTGGTGACGGGAATGCCCCGCGCAGCGGCTTCCGCCACGCCGATGCCGTCATAGCCGACACTGGCCGAGGCGATAATTTCCAGCTTGGGCAACTGGGCCAGCAGTCCGGCAGGCGCGGCGCCGCCCGCCACCACGGCACGGACGCGCCCCGCCATATCGGGCGGGATGGTGTCGCCCGGATTCGCGCGATGGACGCGATAGGTGGCTTTGAGTTTGGCCTCGATGCCGGGAACGACTTGGGCGACCTGGAGAACTTCAATAGGGTCTAACATGGGCGGTTTATAGCGCGGCTAGGAAAAGTGTGAAGCGGTTTTCCGAAGGTCGCGCGACAATTATAAAGGATTAGCGGTTCGCCAGCATTGCCAGTGTCTCGGGGGTCGGCGTCACCAGCGGCTTGCCGGAGAACCAGGCCTCGAGATTGCGGATCACCAGCCGCCCCATTTCGCCCCGCGTTTCGCGGGTGGAGGAAGCGATGTGCGGCAGCAGCACCACATCATCGCGGCGGAACAGGAGGGGCGGGACATTGGGTTCATGCTCGAACACGTCCAGCCCGGCGCTGGCGATCCTGCCGTCTTCCAGAGCGGCGATCAGGGCGTTTTCGTCCACCACACTGCCGCGCGCGATATTGATGAGAATACCTTCCGGTCCCAGCGCTTCCAGAACCGCCGCATTGACCATGTGGCGGGCGTCCGGCCCGGCCGAAGTCGCCACCATCAGGAAATCGCTTTCCCTAGCCAGGCTGATGAGGTCGGGCAGGAAGCGGTAGTTCGAGTTCAGCTTGGCGCGGTCGGTATAGAGAATCTCCATGCCGAAGCCTTCCGCCCGCGTGGCGATGGCGCGACCGATGCGGCCCAGGCCCAGAATACCCAGCTTCTTGCCGCTGACCTTGCCGGCAACGGGGAATTTCTCGCGCGTCCAGCGCCCGGCGCGGACAAAGCGGTCGGCCACGCCCAGACGCCGCGAAGTCATGATCATCAGCCCGATGGCGAGGTCGGCGACATCGTCGGTCAGCACATCGGGCGTATGGGTGACGGGGATGTGGCGGCCCAGCGCCTTCTTCAGATCTACCAGGTCATAGCCGACGCTGTTGACGGTGATGATTTCCAGGTTCGGCATGCGGTCGAGCAGCGCGCCCGGCGCGCCGTCCAGACCGCTGGTGATCAGGGCGCGGGCCTTGGACGCAATCTCGTCCGGCACCGCATCCTTGTCAGCCCGTGTCAGGCGATAGCGGCTGGCGATCCAGCGCTCTTCGGCAGGGCGCAAAAGCTGGCAGATGGTGAGGACATCAATGTCCTTGGTGGTGGTCATGACCGCTCCTTTCGCACTTGCGATATTTTAGAAAACGTTTGCACGCAAGCCGATACAGTGTCGCATGGGTAGCCTGAGGCCCGCTTTTCCGGAACTATGCCGCCTGAAAAACAAAGGCCGTCTCCGAGATGCGGCCTTACCCGAGGAGATGCCCCCATGACTTCCCGCCTTGCTGCCGCCCTGAGTGGCGGTGCCATTCTGGCCCTAGCCTTCGCCACAGCCAATACGGTTTTGGCCGCTCCCAATTATTCCACCGCCGCCGTACCGGCGCCGGTGGCCAAAGTGGAGACGGCGCAGGGCGCCAGCGTCAGCCGCAGCGACAAGGCGCTGGACGCCGTCATCGCGCCAGGGGCGAAGATCGAGAAGCTGGCCGGCGGTTTTGTCTTCACAGAAGGTCCGGCTTGGCACAAGGGCGAGATGTGGTTCAGCGATCTGCGCGGCAACAAAGTCTATTCGATCTCGCCCGCCGGCAAGCTGACCATGCGGCTGGACCATGCCGGCGGCGTCGAGAGTTTCGACACCCGCTATTTCCGCGGCTCCAACGCCATGGTCAACACGCC
>Ga0105245_10004759_pt1 | contig 11981 bp, 14 predicted proteins | sample KBSM54metaG_FD_81523 | JGI IMG/M metagenome (GOLD analysis project Ga0105245, IMG submission 81523) | Miscanthus rhizosphere microbial communities from Kellogg Biological Station, Michigan, USA - KBS M5-4 metaG | ecosystem: Host-associated > Plants > Roots > Rhizosphere > Soil | place...
ACGAGCTCGAGCAGGCGGCTCTCCCGCTGCTCGGTCTGGCGGTGCATGTTCGCGATCTCGATCCCCTCGAGCACGCCGGCGGCGGCGCCGAGGCTGAGGGCGGCGCCCGGGTCGTCCGTGTGCACGTGCACCTTCAGAGCGGACTCGTCACCGACCACCATCAGGGAGTCGCCGAGCGGCTCGAGCTCGCGCTCCACCGCGTCGCGGTCGAGCCCGTCGCCCTCGACCACGAAGACGGTGCAGTAGCGGTACTGCGAGAGCTCCTGGTGGATCGCGTCGAGCCCGACGTCCTCGAGACCGGGGGGCGGCTCCGCCGGCGCCTCGCCGGTGACGGCCGCGGTCAACCCGCGAACCAGCTCGAGCAGGCCCGCGCCGCCGGCGTCGACGACGCCCGCCTGGCGCAGGATCTCGAGGTGCTCCGGCGTTCGCGAGAGCGCGTCCTCGCCGCGGCGCACGAGCGCGCGCAGCAGGTCGGCGACGGCCAGGTCGGGTCGCGCCTGACCCTCGGCCTCCTCGGCCAGCTCCCGGATCACGGTCAGCATCGTGCCCTCGACCGGCTTGCGCACCGCCCGGTAGGCGGCGTCGCTTGCCGAGCGGAACGCGCGCGCGAGCGCGGGCGAGTCGATCACGGACGCATGGCCGACGACGTCGGCGAACCCGCGGACGATCTGGGACAGGATCACGCCCGAGTTGCCGCGCGCGCCCATCAGGGCGGCCCGCGCGATCTCGTGAGCGAGGCGCTCGCGGTCCGCGTCGTCGAGTTGCTCGAGGGCCTCCTGCACCGCGCGCACGGTCAGCGTCAGATTCGTGCCGGTGTCCCCGTCGGGAACCGGATAGACGTTGAGGTCGTCGATCCGGCTGCGGCTCGCCTCCAGAGCGGCGATCGTCGGACCGGCGAGGCGACGGATCGCGTCGAGGTCCCCGTTCATGCCGAAGCCTTCACCGCGTCGATGTGCACCTCGACCGCCGAGATCTCCAGGCCGGTCATCCGCCCGACCTCGTAGGCGACGCGGTTGCTCACGGTCGATGCGACCTCGGCCAGGTTGAGGCCGTGCTCGACGACCACGTGCAGGGCGATCGACAACCCGTGCTCGTCGCCCGAGACCTCGATGCCGCGCGTCGTCCGGTCTCGCGCCAGCAGCCGTCCGAGCCGACCCGTCGTGGTGGTGCCGACGACCCCGTAGCACTCGGCCGCCGTCAGGCCGACGATCTGGGCGACGGCGTCTCCCGTGATCGCGACCCGACCGAGATCGGACGAGGCAAGGACGAAATCCACTGCGCGAGATTAGACCCCGAAGGGGCCGCTCGCGGTTGCTAGGCCTTGGTGACCTTGCCGCTCTTCAGGCAGCGCGTGCAGACGTACGCACGCTTCGGCGTGCCGTCCACGACGATGCGGACGCGCTGGAGATTCGGGTCGAAGCGGCGCTTGGTCGCCACCATCGAGTGGCTCCGGTTGTGACCGAACGAGGGCTTCTTCCCGCAGACGGAGCAGATCTTCGACATGCGGCCGGAAAGTGTAGCGGCGGTGCGTCTAGCCCCGCGCCACTGCGGTGCGCAGCTGCGCGAACGCGTCGGCCATCTCGAGCGCGGTGCGCGCCGCCCAGCCGCCGCGCTCGACCCGCTCCTCCGCCTGATCGGCGGTGTCGCAGGTGAGCAGGCCGAACGAGACGGGCACACCGGTCTCGATCCCGGCCAGCTGAAGCCCGCTCGCCGCTTCGCTGGCGACGAAGTCGAAGTGCGGCGTCTCGCCGCGGATCACGCAACCGAGCGCGATCACGCAGGAGTAGCGGCGCGTCTTCGCAAGCGCCATCGCCGCGATCGGCAGCTCGAACGCGCCGGGAACAGGCATGACCAGCACCGCGTCGCGCGAGACCCCGGCCTCGTCGAGCGCGGTCATCGCAGAGTCCAGCAGCCTGCCGGTGATCTCGCCGTTGAACTTGCTGATGACGATCGCAACCGTTCGCCGGTTGCCGTTCGGCGAGCCCTCGAGCACGGAGATGCCGTCGGGGATGCGCAGGTCGCCCTCGGCGTGCTGTGGTTCTGGTTCTGGTTCTGGTTCCGGTTCCGGTTCTGGTTCTGGTTCTGGTTCCGGCGCACTTGCTTCCGGTTCGTCTTCCTCGGCCGGAGCGGGGGCCGTTTCTGCGGGGATGGACCCCTCCGGGATCAGTCCCTGCTGAGACTCGGCGGCTGCTTCTTCGGGGAGAGACTGCGGAGGCTCGGCGGCTGGTTCTTCGGGGACAAGACCCTCCGCGGGCGGTCCCTCGGGAGCGGCGGGCTCGTCGGCCGCCGCCGGCATCGGGTCGTCCTCGTCGTACAGCACCTCGACGTCGGACGAAGAGGGCGTCGGCGGCGGGTCGAACGACGGCTCCGGCTCGACCTCGGAGGCGGGCTCCTGGTCGGTCTCCGCCGGCTCGTCCGTGGGCCGCGGGGGCCGCAGCCGCGAGGAGTAGTCGCGCAGCGGCCAGTCCTGGGATTCGTCGAGGTTGTCGCTCACGCTTCCGCGTCGGGTTCGAACTTGAGGTCCTGGTGGTGGAGCCGGTGCCCGAGCTTCTCACGTTTCGCCCGCAGGTAGCGCAGGTTCTCGTCGTTGGGCGCCACCTCGATCGGCACCTGCTCCGTGACCTGCAGCCCGTATGCCTCCAGCCCGGAGACCTTCTTCGGGTTGTTGGTCAGGAGCCTGATCGTGCTCAGGCCGAGGTCGGCGAGGATCTGGTTGCCGATTCCCCACTCCCGCTCGTCCGCGGCGAAGCCGAGCGCGAGGTTGGCGTCGACCGTGTCCAGCCCCTGCTCCTGGAGCTCGTACGCCTTGAGCTTGTTCAGAAGGCCGATGCCGCGCCCCTCCTGGGCCATGTACAGAAGGACGCCGCAGGGCTCGTCGGCGATGCGCCGCAGGGCGGTGTCGAGCTGGTCGCCGCAGTCGCAGCGCTGCGAGTGGAAGACGTCGCCCGTCAGGCACTCGGAGTGGACACGGACGAGGACATCGTCGGCGCCGTCGACGTCGCCGTGCACGAGTGCGACGTGGTGCTTGCCCGTCAGCTTCTCGCGGAAGGCGACCGCCTGGAACTCGCCGTACTCCGTCGGCAGCCGCACCGCGATCTCGCGCGAGACGAGCTTCTCGTGCCGGCGCCGGTACTCGACCAGGTCGGCGACGCTGACGAGCTTGAGCTCGTGGTGTCCGCAGTAGGTGACCAGGTCGGGGACGCGGGCCATCGTCCCGTCCTCGTTCATGATCTCGCAGACGACCCCGGCGGGGTAGAGGCCGGCCAGGCGCGCCAGGTCGACCGAGGCCTCGGTCTGTCCGGAACGCCGCAGGACGCCGCCGTCGCGCGCGCGCAGCGGGAAGACGTGGCCGGGCGTGACCAGGTCGTGCGGCGTCGACTTCGGGTCGATCGCGACCTGGATGGTGCGCGAGCGGTCGGCGGCGGAGATGCCGGTGGTGACGCCCTCGCGCGCCTCGACCGAGACGGTGAAGGCGGTGCCGAGCGGGGCCTCGTTGTGGTCGGTCATCTGTCGCAGGCCGAGCTCGTCGCAACGCTCCTCGGTCAGGCAGAGGCAGATCAGGCCGCGGGCGTGCATGGCCATGAAGTTGATCGCTTCCGGCGTGGCGAACTGGGCGGCGATCACGAGGTCGCCCTCGTTCTCGCGGTTCGGGTCGTCGACGACGACCACGAACTTCCCGTTGCGGACGTCCTCGATCGCGTCTTCGATCGACGCGAACGTGCGCCGTTCAGCTGCCGTCGCCATCGTCAGATCGTAGCCCCGCGAGCCTCTCCACGTACTTGGCGAGCACGTCGGCCTCGAGGTTGACCGCGTCTCCGGACGCGGCCTTGCCGAGCGTGGTCGCCTCGAGCGTGTGAGGGACGAGCGCGACCGCGAATCCGTCGTCGTCGAGGCCGGCGACGGTCAGTGACACGCCGTCGACCGCGATCGAGCCCTTCTCCACGCAGTACCGGAGGAGCCCGGGCGGCGCGTCGAACCAGACGCGCCTGCCCTCGCCCTCGTCGTCCACGGAGCGGACACGGCCGACGCCGTCGACGTGGCCCTGGACGTAGTGGCCGCCGAGCGCCTCACCCGCGCGCAGCGCCGGCTCGAGGTTGACCGGCTCACCGGGTCCGAGCGCCGCGAGCGTCGTGCGGGCGAGCGTCTCGGGCACCGCGTCGAACGCGAGCGTGCTGCGATCGCCGTCGACCACGGTCAGGCAGACACCGTCGATCGCGACGGAGTCGCCGACGGACGCGGCGATCGTCGACTCGACGCGAAGGCGTCCGTCCTCGAACGAGACGACCTTGCCGACCTCGCGCACCAACCCCGTGAACATGGACGAAGGCTAGTCCGACCGCTTGACTGCGGCGCCACCGAAAGGCGAAGCTTGCCCATGCACCGGCGCCTGCTCGTCGTCGTCCTGACGGTCGCGGTCGCGATCGGAGCCGCGTCCTCGACGGAGCGCGGCACCGCTGCCGACGGCCGGGCGACACTGCGTCCCGTGCTGCTCGGCCTGCTCGGAGGCCGGGAGCGCTTCGACCAGCTGACCGGCCAGCACACCCGCGTCGGCCACGTGATCGCGGGCTTCGGCCAGGGCCCGTGTCGAACATCCTCGCCGCGATGGGCGAGGTGCCGATGCTGGGCATCGAGTCCGGCTCGCTGACCTCCCACGACGTCGCCCAGGGCCGCGGCGACTCCTGGCTCGCCGAGGTCAACCAGGCGGTCGCCGCGCACGGCGGCCTCGTCTACGTCAGGCCTTTCCCCGAGATGAACGGCCACTGGAACGCCTACTGCGCCTACAACCAGGACGGCTCGTCACGAGGCGCGTCCAACTCGACGGCCGCGTTCAAGAAGGCGTTCGCGCGCGTGTACCTGATCGTCCACGGCGGGCCGGCCGGCACCCTGAACGCGAAGCTGCGCCGCCTCGGCCTGCCGCCTGCGCGAACCGGCGAGCTGGCGACGAGCCCGGTCTCTCGCGTGCGGGTGGTCTGGAACCCGCAGGGATACGGGAGCCCCGACGTCAGCGGCAACAGCGCGGCCGCCTACTACCCGGGCGACGCGTACGTCGACGTCGTCGCCAACGATCTCTACAACATCAACCACAGTGCCGCCTGGGACGCCAACGACCAGCTCTACGCGGCCCACCCCAACAAGCCGTACGCCATCGCCGAATGGGCGAACTGGGGCTTCGACGACCCCGCCTTCGTCGCCCGGATGGTCGATTTCGTCCGGACGCACCGGCGAGTCGAGCTGCTCGCCTACTACAACGGGCGGCCGAACTCGCCCTGGGACATCGCCCGCCAACCGCGCAGCCGCGCTGCGTACCGCAAGCTCGTCGTCCCGATCGGGCGCTAGCCGAGCGCCAGCGCCTCGAGCGTCTCTCGGACGACCATCTCCAGGTCGCCACGGCCGTTCGGGCCGGCGCGTTCGAGCTCGGCGACCAGCTCGTCCACGGCTTCCGACTGCTCGCGCGACAGCCCGTCCCGGCCTGCCGCCTCGATCTCGGCCCGGAGCTCGCCGTTGCCGACGTGCCGCGCGAGCCAGTGCGACAGGAGGCTGACCAGCCGGTCCTCAGGGCTCATGGACGTAGGCATCGAGGAGGACATCGGCACCGACGGGCTCGGCGCGGAGATGGTGGAGCTCGACGGGACCGGCGAGCGCTCCGAGCATGCGCTGCCCTTCGCCGGCGATGGTCGGGGCGACGAACACGAGCAGCCGGTCGACGAGGTCGCGCTTCAGGAAGGCGGTGGCCAGCGTCGGCCCGCCCTCGAGGAGCAGCGACTGGACGCCCTGCTCGCCCAGGCGGCGGAGCTCGTCCTCGAGCGGTCCCGACAGCAGCTCGAGCTCGGAGCCTTCGGGCAGCGGGCCGCGGCCGAAGGCGACCCGGCGCGGCTGGCGCTCCGCGGTCACGTCGCGCGCGTCGAGTCGTGGGTCGTCCGCGCGGACCGTGCCCATGCCCACAGCGACCGCGTCGGAGGCCGCGCGCAGCTCGTGCACGCGGCGCCGGCTCTCCTCGCCGGTCACCCAGCGCGAGTCGGGGACGGTCACTCGGCCGTCGACAGTGACCGCCAGCTTGAGCGTGACGAACGGCCGTCTCGTCGAGATCCAGGTGCGCCAGGCGTCGTTCTGGGCCCGCGCCTCGAACGAGTCGGCGTGCTCGACCTCGACGCCGGCTGCAGCGAGCAGGTCCAGGCCACCGCCCGCATCCGGGTTCGGGTCGAGCGAGCCGGCGACCACCTTCGCCACCCCCGCCTGCAGCACCGCTTCGGTGCACGGCGGCGTCGTGCCGTGGTGCGCGCAGGGCTCCATCGTCACGTAGAGCGCCGCTCCGCGGGCGCGGTCGCCGGCTGCTTCGAGCGCGACCACCTCGGCGTGCGGGCCGCCCTTGCGCTCGTGCCAGCCCTCGGCGAGCACCTCGTCTCCGACGACGACGACCGCGCCGACCAGCGGGTTCGGCCGAGTCGTACCGCGCCCGCGCTCGGCGAGCTCGATTGCCCGCTCGAGGTGAGTCATGCGAGCGCCTGGACGAGGCGCCGGTATGCGCGGGGCAGGTCTTCACGGCCGAAGATCGCCGAGCCGCAGACGATCAGGTCGGCCCCGGCGTCGTAGACCGTGCGGACGTTGTCGTGGGAGATCCCGCCGTCCACCTGGACGTGCACGTGCTCGGGGACGAGCGAGCGCAGCTGCTCGATCCGGCCGACCGCCTCCGGCATGAACTCCTGGCCGGAGTAGCCGGGGTGGATGCTCATGCAGAGGACGAGGTCGAAGGCATCCGCGTGCGGAGCGACCTCCTCCACCGCCGTCTCCGGCTTGAAGGCGAGGCCGACCTGGAAGCCGTGCTCGCGCGCGGTCGCGGCGAGCGCTGCCGGGTCGTCGGCGACCTCGACGTGGAAGGTGACGCTGTCGGCGCCGGCTTCCTGGAACGCGGAGAAATGATGCGCCGGGTCGTCGACCATCAGATGAACGTCGACCACCCCGCCCGCCTCGTGGACGAGCGGCGCGATCGACCGGAGCACGATCGGCCCCATCGTGACGGGCTCGACGAAGTGCGCGTCGCCCACGTCGAAGTGGAGGATCCGGGCGCCCGCGCGAAGCAGCACGTCGACGTCGTGGCCGAGTTGCGAGAAGTCGGCCGCGTACAGCGACGGCTCGATCTCGACGGTCCGGATCCAGTCGTCCCAGCCCACGCGGCCGATCTTACGACTGCCGTGCTCGTTGCGTTTGCCACCCAGTCTCTGAGACTGGGGGTGAAACGTTTGTGCAGCGATTCGTCCACATGGTCAGACCAGCAGCCGCGCCACGAAGAACCCGGACGTCCCGTGACGGTGGGGCGTGGTGAGCAGGAACTCGGGCCGTTTCGGATGGCGGAACTCGGGCCACTCCGCGCCGAGGTCGACGGCGCCGAGGCCCGATGCGTCCACGACCGCCTCGTTCTCGTCGGCGTTCAGCGTGCAGACCGAGAACGTGACCGTCCCGCCCGGCCTCACCCGGGCCGCGGCCGCCCGCAGGAGCGCGAGCTGGAGCTCGGGCAGCGGCTGCGCGCGCCAGCGCAGGTCGGGCCGCGCGGCGAGCACGCCGAGCCCGGAGCAGGGCGCGTCGACGAGCGCGCAGTCGAAACCGTCGAGCTCGGGCGGCAGCGCCAGCCCGTCGGCGTTGACGACCCGGATGTTCGTGGCGCCGAGCCTGCGGGCGTTCTCTTCGAGCTCCCGCGCGCGGCCCTCGTGCAGCTCGACCGCCGTCACCTCGCCGTCGAGCATCGTCGCCTTGCCGCCGGGCGCGGCGCAGAGGTCGAGCACTCGGTCGCCGGAATGGGAGCCGACGGCGAGACCGGCGAGCTGCGAGCCGCGGCTCTGCGGCCAGATCCGGCCCTCGTCGAGCGCACGTTCGTCCACCCGCGCCACGCGCCAGGCCCCAGGCACGTCGGTCGGCTCACCCTCGATCTCGCCGCGCACCAGCCGGACCACGGTTTCGGGGGCCTCGTTCTGCGCTTGCATCAGCGCCAGCGCCTCCTCCTCGCCCCAGTCCCGTCGCCACGTCTCGTAGATCCAGTCGGGGTACGAGTGCTTCAGCGGCCCCTCCGGAAGCGACGCGAGCAGCGCTCCGAGCCCCTCGGACAGGCGCCGCATTACCGCGTTCGTGAACGGCACCGCCCGTTCGAGTCGTGCCGCCCGCACCAGCTCGACCGACTCGTTCACGGCGGCATGCGCAGGAACGCCGTCGAGGTAGCCGAGCTGGTAGGCCCCCAGCCGGAGCGCCGTTCTGACCGGCGGGTCGAGCTTCCGCACCGGCCGGCGTCCGAGCGCCTCGATCGCGTGGTCGAGCATCCTGACGCGCTGGACGGTCCCGTAAGCGATCTGCTGCGCCAGCGCCCGGTCGCGCGCGTCGAGCCCTTCGGCGGCAGAGGCGAACGCACGGTCGGCATAGGCGTCGTCCTCGAAGACGCGGAGGACGACGAGGTAGGCCGCTCGACGCGCCGGGCTTACCGCAGCCCGCGCAGCCATGTCTCGTACTCCATGCGCCGGCCGCCCGGCGGTTGCACCTCGACCGGGACGAACCTGCCGTCGCCGACCCGCGCTTTCCAGACCACCACCGGCCGTCCCTCCAGCTCGGCGCGCGCGCCGATGTGTGGGGACAGCGCCCGCACGCGGTTCACCGCCTCCTCCGGCCTGGAGACGTCGAGTGCGCGATCCTCCGGCCCGATCTTCTCTGCGTATGTCACGCCCTCGTCCGGCTGGGGCGTGAACTCGGGCTCAGCCAGCACAGCCTCGAGCAGCTCGACCGCAAGCGGAACCGCCCGGTCGTACACGGCGCCGGCGTCGTCCTCCGGGCGGATCGGAAATCGCTCCTGCGCCGCGATCGGGCCCGCATCCAGCTCCTCGACCAGCTTGATCACGGTCACGCCCGTCTCCGTGTCGCCGGCCATGATCGCCCGCTCGACCGGCGCGGCCCCGCGCCAGCGCGGCAGGAGAGATGGATGCACGTTCAGCCAAAGGTGCCGGTCGAGCAGATCGCGCGGGATCAGGCGACCGTACGCGACCAGCACGATCGTGGGCTCGTCGAGAGTGTCTTCGAGACTCTCGACGACTCGAATACCCAACCGCAAAGCGGTCAACTTGGCCGGCGCCGGCCGCAACCCTCTCCCCCTCCCCGCCGGCGCGTCCGGCTGCGTCAGGCAGAACGCGATCTCGTGCCGCGCGGCCAGCCGCTCGAGCACGTCCGCCCCGAACGGCGCGCTGGCCGCGAAGCCGAGCCGCACCGCTAGCCCAGGATCGGCTGAGGGCGCAACGCCGCCATCGCCTCGCGCCTGGCCTCGGGCGTTGTGCGCTCGAGGATCAGGACACCGTCGAGGTGGTCGAGCTCGTGCTGGACGACCCGTGCGGCGAGCCCCTCCAGCTCGAGCCGGTACGACGCGCCCTCGACGTCGTGCGCCTCCAGCGTCACCGCCCGCGGCCGCTCCACCGGCACGAGCACCCCCTGCATCGAGAGGCAACCCTCGTCGGCCGTCTCCAGCTCCTCGCTGGGATCGACGATCGTCGGGTTGACGGCGGCCCGCGGCCCGTCCTCGTCCTCGATCTGGAACACGAACACGCGGCGCAGCACACCCGCCTGGTTCCCGGCGAGGCCGATGCCGCGCGCTTCGGCCATCAGCACCTGCATGCGCTCGACCAGACGGCGAAGGTCGTCGTCGAACGCCTCCACCCCCTCGGCCCTGAGCTTCAGCACCGGGTCGGGCCACTGGCGGATCTGGGCGAGCGCGAGCCTTCGCCTCGCCTCGTTCTCGGCGCTCAGCTCCTCGTCGATGACCTGCCCGTGCTCCTCGCTCACAGCGCGGTCAGTGTATTTCAGAGGCTCTGCGGGTCGACGTCGACGACGACGGTCAGGCCGGCCTTGCGCATCGCAGGCGCCGCCGCGGCGAGCGCCCGCCCGGCTCGCGCCGCCAGCGCGCCCGGCCGGTCGGTCTTGGCGACGAGCTGCGCGCGCCGGCGCCCGCGCAGCCGCAGGATCGGCGCCGGACCGAGGAGGTCGGCATCGCCGAGAGCCTCCTTCAGCTCCTGCAAGGCCCGCATTGGCGCGTCGGCCTCCGGGCCGGAGACGACGATCCGCACCAGGTGCCCGAACGGCGGATACCCGAGAGCCTCCCGCCGCTCGAGCTCGCCCGCGAGGAACCTGCCGACGTCGTGCCGGGCGGCGAGCTCGACGGGCCGCGCGTCGGGCTGGAATGTCTGGATCAGGACACGGCCCGGTGCGTCGCGGCCGCTGCGGCCCGCGAGCTGCGTGAGCAGCTGGAACGTGCGCTCCTCCGCGCGGAAGTCGGGGAACGCGAGACCCGCGTCGGCGTCGACCACGGCGGCGAGCGCGACGCCTCCGAAATGGTGGCCCTTGGCGACCATCTGCGTGCCGAGCAGCACCGCTCGGTCCGCCGCGGCGAACCGTTCCAGCGCCGTCGACGGGTCGCTTGAGTCGGCGTCCAGGCGAATCAGCTCCAAGTGGGGGAGACGGGCGGCAAGCTCCCGCTCGAGCCGCTGGGTGCCGGCGCCGAGCCGGGCGAGCTCGGCCGATCCGCACTCGGGACAGAGCTCCGGCGCGGGCTCGGCGTGGGCGCAGTGGTGGCAACGAAGATCCCCGTCGCCGTGGAGGACCAGCGCAACGTCGCAGTTCGGGCAGCGGCGCGTGACGCCGCACGTCCGGCAGTGGATCGCCGGGACGAGCCCGCGGCGGTTCAACAACAGGATCGCCTTGCCACCGTGCTCGGCGATGCGGCCGAGCTCGGCGAGCAGCGGTGCGGAGAGCGGATAGCCCTGCTCCCGCCGCAGGTCGACGACGCGCACCGGCGGCAGCTTGCCGCCCAGCCGGCCGCCGAGCTCGAGCCTTTCGAGCGCCGCCCAGCTCTCGGGCCTCGGCGTCGCGCTCCCGAACACGGCCACCGCTCCCTCGAGCGAGGCGCGCTTGGCGGCGACCGTTCTCGCGTCGTAGCGGGGATCCGACTCCTGCTTGTAGGAGGCGTCGTGCTCCTCGTCGACGCAGATCAGCCCGAGGCCGCGGACCGGCGCGAACACGGCCGAGCGGGCGCCGACGACCACGCGGGCATCCCCGGAGGCGATCCGCTCCCGCTCGTCGCGGCGCTCCGCCTCCGTCAGCCCCGAGTGGAGCAGCGCGATCCGCGCTCCGAAGCGCGCCTGGAAGCGGCCGACGGCCTGGGGAGTGAGCGCGATCTCGGGCACGAGCACGATCGCTCCGAGGCCACGCTCGAGCGCCGCGGCGCAGGCCTGCAGGTAGACCTCGGTCTTGCCGCTACCGGTTGCGCCGTACAGGAGGTAACGGGCGCCGCCGCCCTCCATCGCCGCGACGATCGCCGCCACGGCCGCCGACTGTTCCGGCGTCAGCTCCGCGGGCGCGGGCTCGCCCGCCAGGCCCGCAGGTGTCTCGCGCCGCTCGCCGCGCCGCCGGCGGGCCCGCGGCGCGACCAGCTCGAGCGCCCGTGCCGGGGTCGAGCCGTAGTAGTCGGCGACCCAGAGCGCGAGCTCGACGAGCGCCGGCGGCAGCTCGTCGAGGACACCGGCGATCGGCGCCGCCTCGACCCCCGGCGGCGGCGGCTCGCCGGTCGAGACGACCACGCCGCGGACGCGCGACCGCCCGAACGGCACCGAGACGACCGCCCCGCAGCCGACGTCCTCGGGCACCTCGTAGGTGAACGGCCGGGCGACGGCCCGGGCGGAGACGAGCGGATAGACGGCGGCGAACGCCACCGGGTGAGCCTAGTCCTAGCCCAGGAGGGTCTCGCCGACATAGCCGCCGGCCTGCGCTCCGGGCGGGCAGGCGAAGAGTGCGCTGCCCGTGTGCTTGATGTACTCGTTGAGCGCGTCCGACGACGCGAGGCGCCGCTGGAGCTCGACGAAGGCGGCCGGGTCCTGCTGGTAGCTGATGAAGAAGAGACCGGCGTCGAGTTGGCCTAGCTCGACGTCCATCCCGTCCGTGAACGAGTAGCCGCGGCGGAGGAT
>Ga0105245_10004773_pt1 | contig 11960 bp, 8 predicted proteins | sample KBSM54metaG_FD_81523 | JGI IMG/M metagenome (GOLD analysis project Ga0105245, IMG submission 81523) | Miscanthus rhizosphere microbial communities from Kellogg Biological Station, Michigan, USA - KBS M5-4 metaG | ecosystem: Host-associated > Plants > Roots > Rhizosphere > Soil | place: Michigan...
GACGCTCTGCGCGATCTCGGCCTCGGTGGAGACTTTCCTGGCCCAGGCGAAGAACTCCGGATCGTTCGTGATGTTCGACGAGGGGCCGCCGGGGAAGATGACGATGTCAGGCTTCGGCGCGTTGGCGATGGAGTAGTTCGGGACGACCTTCAGCCCCTGCGCGTTCACCGCGTCGGTGGTCTTCGAGACGATGTAGACGTTGAACGCCGGCTCGCCGTTCGCGTTGCCGAACGACGCGGCGTCGTTGTAGACCTCGAACGGCCCGGTCCAGTCGAGCGGTTCGGCGTTTTCGTAGACCACGACGGCGACATTGCGCGTGTAGGGCTTTGCCATCAGCGGAAGTGCTCCCAGCAGGATGAGGATGAAGATTTTTCGCATGTGTGCCTCCGAGGTAAGAGTGGATCGGAGGAGGAGTTGGCGCAGTCGAAATGCAGTGAAAGTGATGATTGGTGCGGTGAATTGCAACTACTTCATGAACAATCGCTCGAACTCATCCCGCCGCGCCCTGCTCAGCTTCACCTGCGTCCCGTCCGCGAGCAGCAGCGTGCAATCGCCGCGAAAGAGCGGATGGATCTCCCGCACGCGATCGATGTTCACGATCGCCGAGCGATGCACGCGGACGAAGCGCGCCGGGTCGAGCCGTTTCTCGAGCGCGCTCATCGTCTCGCGCAGCAGGTGCCCCTTCCCGCCGGCGTGCAGCGTGACGTAGTAGTCGGCGGCCTCGATCCAGTCGATGTCGGCGGCGTTGACCACGACGAACTTTTCGCGCAGCCGGACGAGAAAGCGCTGCGCGTAGGGCGAGCCGCCGCGCCCGCGGACGTGCTCTTTCGCCCGCGCCAGCGCCTGTGCGAAGCGCGCGTCGTCGAACGGCTTGAGCAGGTAATCGAGCCCGTGCACCTCGAACGCGCGCACCGCGTAATCGTCGTATGCCGTGACGAAGACGACGACCGGCACCGCGTCGACGCCGACCTGCTGCAGGAGATCGAAGCCGTCGACCTCCGGCATCTGCACGTCGAGGAACATGATGTCGGGCCTCGTGCGGGCGATCAGCGCCGCGGCGTCGACGCCGCTGCACTCGCCCGCCACTTCGACCTCGCCGTCGCGCTCCAGCAGGAGGCGGATCGACTTCCGCGCCAGCGGCTCGTCGTCGACGATCAGCGCCTTCACGCGATCTCCCGCAGCGGCATGGTCAGCGAGGCAAGCACGCCGCCGTTCTCGCCACGCAACTCGAAGCGCGGCCTGTCGCCGTAGAGCTGCCGCAACCGCTCGCGCGTGTTCGCCAGCCCGATGCCGCTTTCGTGTGAAGGCGCGAGCGTGCCGCTGTTGAACATCTCGATCCGCACGTCGCTACCGCTGCGGAACGCGCGGACCTTCACCACGCCGGCGCCGGCGCTGCGTGCGATGCCGTGGCGGATGGCGTTCTCCGCCAGCGGCTGGAGGATGAACGTCGGCACCGCGGCGCGCCGGACATCGGACGCGATGTCGATGCTGAACGTCAGGCGATCGGGGAAGCGTCCCTGCTGAATCTCGAGGTAGCGCCGCAGCATCGTGCTCTCTTCATCCAGCGTCACCTGCTGCCGTCCGGCGTGATCGAGCGTGTAGCGCAGCAGGTCGCTCAGCCCCGCGATCATGCCGACCGCCTCGCTGTTCTGCTCCGTCCGCACGAGCGAGCTGATCGTGTTCAGCGTGTTGAAGAGGAAGTGCGGTTGCAGCTGCAGCTCGAGCGCGTGCAGCCGCGCGCTGGTCAGCGACATCTGCAGCTGCATCGCCTGCGCGACGCCGACGACCACGAGATAGAGGATGATCTCCAGCGGAAGCCGTCCGAAGAGCAGTCCCGGCACCGGCATCTCCGCCCACGTCGCGGTCATCCGGTCGTACGGCTTCATCGCCAGCGTGAGCGCGATCCAGTAGCTCATGTGGATGACCGCCAGCACGGTCGCGGCGAAGGAGTGGATCAGCACATTGCGGCCGTTGAACGGGATGACCGGGAAGCGCCGCGTCAGGTGAAAGATCACGAAGCTGATCGCCAGCCATCCCTCGGAGACGAGGATGTTGTAGCCGACCAGGCGCGGGATCGAATGCCCGTGCGTGATCATGCTGATCCAGACCTGCAGTCCGGAAACGAGGCCGAACAGGGTCCAGAACGCGGCCGCGATACTCCAGCGTTTGCTCATGACAGTTGACCGTTGGTAGTTGGCCGTTGGCAGTTTGCCGTTGGCAGACGGTCTCATTCTCCTGCCAACTGCCAACTACGAACGGCCAACTGCAGCGAAAGTGTGTTTTCGCGCGGCGAACGGGCGGCTCACCGATGCCTGGTCATCGCATTCACCGACCACGTGTACGGGATCTCCGGCGTGTCGAACGGCAACCGGTAGTGGTCGGGATCGTCGTAGTCGTACGCGCGCGTCGGGTAGTTCAGCATCAGCGCGTCGAACGAGGCGAGGTTCTGCAGGCCGTGCCACACGCCGGGCGGGATCACCGCGAACGCCGGCCGCGCGTCGCCGACATGCAGCTCCATGATCCGCCCATGCGTCGGACTCTCCTCGCGCGCGTCGTACAGCACGAGCTTCAGATGTCCCTGATTGACGAAGAGCCGGTCGACGCTCTTGGCGTGGCAGCTCCACGCGCCGATGGCGCCGGGGAAGAGGCGCGATTGATAGATGTGCACCACCGGCAGGCCGGTCGGGTCCCACTCCGGGCGGAACATCTCCGTGATCACGCCGTGATCGCGCGGCACGTGCCGCACTTCGTGAATCACGACGCCGTCGATCGGTTCCTGAATCTTCTGCCAGTCACTGGTGACCTGCGGTCCATCTTTTTTCGCCGCCGAGAGCATCGTCATCCCATCCTCACCTGATTGCGTCCACCGCGCTTGGCCGCGTACAGCTGCGCATCCGCGGCCTGGATCAGTTCGTCGCGTTCCATCGTCCCATCGAGGATCGCCGCGCCGACGCTCACCGTCACTTTCAGCGCTTTCTCGCCGAATTCGTACGTTTCCGAGGCCACGCGCTCGCGCGCGCTCTCGCAGAACGCGCGCACCTGCGTCGGGTCGAGCTCCGGCAGCACCAGCGCGAACTCCTCGCCGCCGTAGCGCGCCAGGAGCTGTTCGCGGCGGACGTGCGCGCCGATCGCCGCGGCCACCCGCTCCAGCACGTGATCGCCGGCCTGATGTCCGTGCGTGTCGTTGAGCGACTTGAAGTGATCGATGTCCAGCATGGCCATCGACAGCGGCGACGAGTAGCGGCGCGCGCGGGCGATCTCCCGCTCCAGGAAGTCGAGCATGTAGCGCTTGTTGTGCACCTTGGTCAGGCCGTCGAAGATGGTCATGCGGTAGATCTCTTCGTGGAAGAGCGTCTCGACGTTGCCGCCGGCGATGTACTTGAAGATCGCGCCGCCGATCTTGATCTGATCGCCGTTGTCGAGCCGCGTGACTCCCTCCACCGGCACGCCGTTGATCTGGGTGCCGTTGCGGCTGCCGAGGTCCTCGATGAACCAGCGCAGCTCGCGGCGCGTTACCCGCGCGTGCTGGCGAGAGACGAACGACATGTCGACGCAGATGTCGTTGGACGGGTCGCGGCCGATGGTGTTGTCGTGCGTCAGCGCGAAGCGTTTGCCGAGATCGGACCCGCCATAGATCAGGATCAGGCACGCGTCCTCGGAGAGTTGCGGCCCCACGGCCCGCAGGTTCGTCCGTGTCGAATCGCGATTCATCGAACTGGGGCGATTGTACGCGCGCCCGTTACTTCTCCAGCTCCAGCTTCAGGGTCGCGTACTTCTGATCGATGTCGATCCGCACCGGCACGTGACGCGCGTCGTCCGTCAGCCAAACCCTCACTTCGCCGATCTTCGCCGTGTCGCCGTCGATCGGCTTGATGGTGAAGGGACGAACGCGGACATCGCTTCCGCTGACCCGCATCGTCATCGTCGGTTTCGGGACGTAGATCACGTCGTAGCCGCTGGTGCCGGAGAAGATCTCCGCCTTCTTCGGTGTGCGGATCTCGTCGGCGTGCTGGCGGAGGTAGTAGATCGAGGTCAGGACGTCCTGCGGCGCCGCCGACTCGAGCTTCTTCAGCTTCGTTTCGTTGCCGTCGTTCGTGTGCTTCTGCACGTGCGCGACGTGCTCGACGGGATCGAAGGAGATGCGCTCGTCGCGATGGTCATCGCCGAACGAATACGCGTTGCGGCTCGACAGCGTCCGCGTCCCCTCGGGCACCATCAACGATTCGTAGAGATAGAACGAGCTCGATTCTTTCCCCTGGATCGTCAGCTGCGAATGAACGGTATTCGCCTCATGCGTCTCGAGCGTGCCGCGTCCCGAGGATGGGAACGCCAGCTTCGCCAGCCACGTGAGACCGCCCTTCAGACGCCAGGCGTAGCTCAGCCGTTCGATTCCGTTGCCCGTGAGCGGGGCGGCACCGAGCGGGAGGGACGCAACTCCGGCGAGAAGGGCGATCGCGGCGAGTTTTCTGTTCATTGGACAGGTCAAATAACACTCGCCGCGGCCTCCTTATTCATCTCAACCGTAAGCATTTCAACCGTGGCGATGCGGGCGAAACGGCGGCGCAGGGCGTACTCGGTCCGCTCCCGGATCGCATCGACGCCGAGCTCTTCGCCCGGCTTGTCCCAGTTCGGGATCGGGAAGGTCATCGTCGCCTCGGTGACGAAATCGACTGCGTATCCGAGGTCCGCCGCGACGCGCGCGGTCGTCTCGCAGCACTGTTCCATCTGGATGCCGCAGATCGTCACGCGGCGGACGCCAAGGCCGAGCAGGTGCGGCTGCAACGGTGTGCTGGTGAAGCAGTTGCGCGTCGCCTTGAGGAACACCGGCTCGTCCGCCCGCGGCGTGATGAAGTCCATCAGCTTGAAGAACGGGCTGGTCGTCTCGAAGCCGGGATCCTTGTCGGTGTGCAGGAAAAAGATCACCGGGAGTTTCGCCGCGCGATAGGCGTCGATGAGCGCGCCGACGTTCTTTTCGAAGTCGGGATTGTTGCGCCGCTCCCACTTCGGATCGGCTTTGAACGAGTCCTGCGCGTCGACGACGATCAGCGCGGATTCCGTGACCGGGACCTTGTCTGGATCGAGCATGAATTCCTCCTGCCGCCGATGGTAGGCGGAAGGGCGGGCGCGGCGGGGGACGGGGAGGGGACATTTCGGGACATTTTTTCGAGAGGGATGCGGACGTCTCGTCCGCACGGGCGGTCCGCTTCGCAGACCTGAGCGGACGAGACGTCCGCTCCCCTCCATGTTTTACGCCGGCAGCCAGCGCGAGAGCATCCCCGCCAGCGCCTCCGGCTCGACCGGCTTGAGGATGTGGTCGTCCATGCCGGGGGCGGGGTTGTCGTCCGCGGTCATGGCGATGATCGGGAGCCGGGCGAGGCCGGGGGAGGACTTGATGCGGCGGGTGGTCTCGATGCCGTCCATCTCCGGCATCTGCACGTCCATGAAGACGAGGTCGAAACGCGATCTGGCGGCAAGGTCGAGGGCTTCGCGGCCGCTGGACGCGGTGGTCACGGACACGCCGTGTCCGCGCAGCAGCTCCTGCGCGACCTGGCGGCAGATCCAGTCGTCGTCGACGACGAGCACGTTGCGCGTGCCGCTTTCGTACGCGTACTCGATGCCGAGGTGCTCGCGCATCTTTGTAAAGATCATCGACTCGCGGAACGGCTTGGCCACGAAGTCGTCGCAGCCGGCGGCGAGGATGTCGCTTCGCTCGTGCTCCAGCGCGCTCGCGGACAACGCGATGATCGGGACGCGCGCGCGGCCTTCACTCCGTTCTCGTGCGCGGATGCGGCGCGTGGCCTCGAGGCCGTCGACGCCCGGCATCCGCTTGTCCATCCAGATGAAATGCGGCTCCCACGATTCCCACAGCGCCAGCGCTTCTTCGCCGCCGGCGGCGGCGCGCACGTCGAAGCCGACCGACGCGAGGAGGCGGGTGAGCACGGTGCGATTGAGCGCGGTGTCGTCGACGACCAGCACGCGCACAGGTGACTGACCGGCGGCGAGCGACGTCACGCGGCGGCGGTCCTTCGGCTCGACGATCGTCTCCAAAGCCGCTTCGGGCAACGCGATCTCGACGCGGAAGCACGAGCCGCGGCCTGCTTCGCTGACCACGGTAATGTCGCCGTCCATCAGGCGCGCGAGGTCGCGCGACAACGCCAGCCCGAGGCCTGTCCCTTCCTTCGTTCGTTGTCCGCTGTCGGTCTGCGAGAACGGCTCGAAGAGTCGCGGCAGCTCCTCGGCGGCGATGCCCGGTCCGGTGTCTTCGACTTCGAATCGCGCGCGGCCTTCGCTCCACGTGACGCGGATCGTGACGCTGCCCGTGCTGGTGAACTTCACCGCGTTGCCGGCGAGGTTGAGCAGGATCTGGCGCAGCTTTCCCTGATCGCCGGCCACCGCGCGCGGCAATGTGTCATCGATCTCGCAGACGAGCCGCAGGTTCTTCTCCTCGGCCCGGACGCGCAGGACGTTCTCCACGTCGTGCACCAGCGTGGCGACGTCGAACGCTTCCTGCTCCAGCGTCACGCGGCCCGCCTCGATCTTCGAAAGCGAGAGGACGTCGTTGATCAATCCGAGGAGGTGCTCGCCGCTCTTCATGATGATGTCGAGCCCTTCGCGATCCTCGGCGTCACGATTCTTGCGCCGCGCGAGCAGCTGCGCGAATCCGAGCACGCCGTTCAGCGGCGTGCGCAGCTCGTGACTCATGTTGGCGAGGAACGCGCTCTTGGCGCGGCTCGCGGCGAGCGCGCGCTGCTCCGACTCGCGCAGCGCCGCCGTCCGCTCGCGCACGGTCGCTTCGAGCATCGCGGCGCGATGGTGCAAGGCGCGGAGACGGAGACGCACGCCGAGGTAGACGAGGCCGATGAGCAGCGCGGCCATCGCCAGGCGCGCGGGGATGGTCTCGTACCAGAACGGCGGGATGGCGATGTTCGCTACGAGCGGCGGCGTCCAGTCGTTCGATCCCTCGACGCGCGCCTGCACTTCGACGCGCCAGTCGCCCGCGCCGAGGTTTTCGACGTCGAGATGATTCTCGGCCGAGGGCGCGGACCATCCGTCATGCAGCCGCGGCACACGGACGCGGTATTGCAGCGGATGGGTGCCGAGCCACGCCGCGGACCAGGTGAGATGCAGCGCACGCTCGCGCGCGGCGGGGGTCGCCGTCCATTTCAAATGCAGCGGCGGAGGGGCGAGCGACGTCACCTTCGGATCGAATCGCGCCAGTCCGCCCATCGTGCCGACGTAGACCACGCCGTCGTCGTCGACCACCAGTCCGTTGAGATTGCACTCCTCCTGCAGCAGGCCTTCGCGCGAGTCCCACACCGTCCAGCGGCCGTCGCGATAACGGCCGACACCGGCCGAGCCACCGGCCCAGATCGCGCCGTCGGCGCCGCGGCCGAGGGAGTAGACCGTCTGGCCGGGAACGCCGTCGGCGGCGGTCATCTTTTTCCATTGCCCGTCGTGAAGGACGGCCACGCCGCCGGTGCCGCCGGCCCAGACGTCGTGATCGAACAGGATCGCGTTCACCGACTCCGGGATGGCGGGCGATTTCAGATGCTCCGCGACCGCGCCGCGGAAGATCGTGATGCCGCGGAGCGTGGCCACCCACATCTCGCCGTTCCGCCACTTGATGTCGCGGACGTGCGTGTCGTCGAGCCCGCGATTGATCGCCTCGGCGGGATGCCATTGGCCGTTCTCGCGGACGAGCACGCCCATCGTGGAGCTGCCGGCGTACCACCGGCCGTCGGGACTCTTGAACAGTCCCATCACGAAACCGGACGGCATCTTCAACACCTGCTGAAACGGCCTGCCCGGCTGCGCTTCGAAGATTCCGAAGCGTGTGCCGGCGATGAACATCCCCGGCTCCGGCTCGACGGCGGTGCGGACGTCCTCCGTCAGTCCATCCTTCAGTCCGTACAGCCGCGACGAGCCGTCGTCGTTGAGCCGGATGAAGCCGGTTTGAAAGACGGAGACAAGAAGGCTGTGCGGCGTCGCGCCGCGGCTGATTCCGAATCCGGCGATCGTCGTCGCCACCGGATTCGACGGATCGACCGTCGTGCGATGCGACCACGGTTCGCCGACCCATTGCGCCATGCCGATGGCGTTCAATCCGAACCAGACGTTCCCTTCGCGATCGCCGAGGAGCGACATGATGCCGGCCTGGAAGGGACCGGTGCGGACGTCCCACACCGTCCATGGCGAGTCGGCGTTTCCGAACGCCACATGTCCGCCGAACGCGCCGGCCCAGATGCGGCCCTTGCGATCTTCGGCCATCGAGCGGAACGCGCCGCGCGGCCAGGGCGTGAAGGCCGCCTGATGCCAGCCGTCGCCGGCAGTCCAGTGCACCGTGCCGGCGAGCGTGGCCACCCAGACGCGGCCGTCGTGCGCGACGATCATCGTGCTGGGGCGGGCGGGGAGGGGAGGGCCGGAGGGCACGGACAGGTGTGTCTGTGTCACATGCGCGACGTTGTTTTCGGTGGCGATCCAGAGCGATCCGTCGGGCGCGGCGGCGAGCGCGATGGCGGCGACGTCGAACGTTTCCTTCCGCCACGCGTCGCCGTGCAGCGACCAGACGGCGCCGTCGAGATCGTTCATCCACAATGTGCCGTCCGTCGTTTCGGCGAGTGTCGCTGCGGCCCTGCGCGTCGGCACGAGGCGCCATGAGTTGTCGTGAATGTGCACGCCGGCGGGCGAGGCGATGTAAACGCCCCCTTTCTTTCGCGGGATGATCGTGCCGATCAGGCCGCGCAGCGGCGCGCCGGCGATGGCGGGGACGGGCGTGATGTCGTGGCCGTCGAAGCTCGCCGCGCCGTCGAGCGTGCCGATCCAGAGCACGCCGTCGTTGTCCTGCGCCATCGCCATCACCGACGACTGCGGCAGGCCGCGCCAGTTCGCCTTTCCGAACATCCGGAACGAGCGCGTGGGGCACCATTCGTCCGCCGCGAAAAGAGGCGTCACGCAGAGCGCAAGCGCGACGAAAAGGACGCGGACGTGGCGGGGCATGGAAGCAGTTTATGCTGCGGCGGCTGCCGCAGCACCTCCGGCTGCACCGCGCCCGCATGGCCATGAGCACGATCGTCGCGATGCCGCCGGAGATCCTGCGTCTGCGCGCAGGATAGACTTCAGAAGTGAAGTGGCGGGAGTTGCACGAGCGCTATGCGCGGCTGTTCTGGGCGTTGCATTCCGCATGGGCGCTGATCAGCGGCATCGCCGTGCTCGTGCTGGCGCACAACCGTTACGGCTTCCTGCGCTGGGTGGTGCTCTTCATCGCGCTGACGTGGGGCTCGACGCTTTTCTTTTCGCGCTTCGCCCTGCCGGAGAGCTCGCGCGCCATGCGTTTCGCGCAGAGCGTCGTCTCCTACCTGATGCGCGTCATGTATCAGGAGACGCTCTTCTTCCTCATCCCCTTCTACTTCTACTCGGCGACGTTCTGGTCGTGGAACTTTCTCTACGTCGTCGCGCTGGCGGCGTTCGCCGTCCTGTCGTGTTTCGACCTGCTGTTCGATCGCCTGCTGCGCGAGCACCGCTGGTTCTCCACCGGCTTCTTCGCCTTCGTCAGTTTCTCGGCGCTGCAGTTCTTTCTGCCGCTGCTGCTCCGCACGCGGATCGACAACAGCGAGTACCTCGCGGCGGCGATCTCGTTCATCGGCGCGCTGGCGCTGGCGGGGCGGTGGAACGATCTGCGCGAGCGGCGCAGGCTCGCCGTCATCGCCCTCGCGTTCGCCGGCGTGATGATCGGCGTGCGCCTCTTCCGCCCCCTCCTCCCGCCCGTCCCGCTCCGCCTGACCCGGCTCCGTTTCTCCGGCGCGCTCAATCCGCGGACGCTCGACGCGCGCACCGATTTCGAGAAGGAGATCCCGGCGGCCGAATTGCGGCGCGGACGCATCTACGCCGTGGCCACCGTCTTTTCGCCGGAGCGCATCCCGGCGCGCATTCAGATGCGCTTCATTCAGAAGGGACAAGTCCTGCGCTCGTCGCGCACGCTCGATCTCACCGCGCGGCCGGGCGGCTTCCGGATCTGGGACTCCGTCAAACTGCCGCAGCGACCGCTGTCCGACTCGTACCGGGTCGAGGTATGGTCGGCGGGACAGCTGCTGGGGAAGAGGACGGTGACGGTGACGCGCTGAGCACGAGGTCGGACACCGTTCGATGCAGCGTCTCGAACGAGTAGGGCTTCACCAGCAGCCGCACCATCGATCGCCCCAGGTAGTGCTCGAGCTTCGCCGCGTCGGCGTGGCCGGAGGAGAAGATCACCGGCAGGCACGGCCAGCGCGCGGCGATCTGCGCATACAACTCGCTGCCGTCGATGTCGGGCAGACCGATGTCGAGCACGACGGCGTCGGGATGGAATCGTTCGAGGATCGGAATGGCCTCCGCGCCCGTGCCCGCGACTTCGACGCGTACTCCTTCCAGCGCGAAGAGGTCCTGCAGTCCCTCGGCCACTGCCTGTTCATCCTCCACCACGAGCACACGGTGGAGCGGGAGCAGAGCCGCCGGCGCGAGTGAAGGCAGCTCCGCGCACGCCGCCGCGGCGGAGATCGCCGGCAGCAGGATGTGGAACGTCGTCCCCTGTCCCGGCTCGCTCTCCGCGAACATCATCCCGCCGTGGCGGTCGACGATCTGGTAGCTGATCGCCAGCCCCAGACCGGTGCCGTGCTTCTTGGTCGTGAACAGCGGTTCGAAGAGGTGCGCGAGATGCTGGTGCGAGATCCCGACGCCGGTGTCGTTGACCTCGATGTGGATGAAGCGGTCGGGAGTGCGGATGACGCCGAACTCGAACGTGCTGAAGCTCGGCGGACGGCTGACCGAGACCGTGCACGTTCCGCCGTCCGGCATCGCGTCGCGGGCGTTGAGCGCGAGGTTCGTCAGGATCTGCGCGATCTGGAACGGATCGGCGGAGATCTGCACGTCTCTCGATTCGATGTCGATGGAGAGCGCGATCTCCGGACCGAGTTGCGGCGCGATCTCGGCGGCCCAGCCTTCGACCAGCAGGTCGACCGCCACGTTCTGCAACTGCGCTTCGACGGGCCGCGTGAAGCGGAGGATCTCCTCCGTGATGCGCTTGCCGCGGAACACCGACGTCAGCACGTGATTGACCGGCCTGGCCAGTTCGGGCGTCGCGTTGCGCCGGATGAGCTCCAGGTTCGGCTCCATTCCCATCAGCACGTTGTTGAACTCGTGCGCGATCGACGCGGCGATCCGTCCGAGGCTGGTCACCCGCTTTGCCTGCGCCAGCTGCTCGGCCATCTGCTTCTGCTCCGTGACGTCCATCATCGCGCCGAGAACGCGCGTCGGTTTCTTCTCCGCGTCGCGAACGATGTTGCCGCGGTCGAGGATCAGCGCGTAGGAGCCGTCGGCGCGGCGGAAGCGATATTCGGCCGCCCACGACAGCTCGCCCGCTTCCACCGCCGTCGTGTACGAGTCGCACACGTGCGGCCGGTCGTCGGGGTGCACCAGCGCGAGCCACCCGGCCAAGGTCGGCTCGATGTCGCCCGGCTTGTAGCCGAAGAGCGTCTCGTAGTGATCGCCGCGCCAGACGATTCCGCTCGCCACGTCGAGGTCCCACACGGCGTCGTTCGTCGCCTGCGCCAGGAGACGGAACCGTTCTTCGCTGTCGCGCAGCAGGCGTTCGGCGTGTTTTTTCGTGGTCATGTCGACGCGCTGCGACTCGGCGAGCTGCCGCTCGCTGCGCCGGAGCGCGGCCTCGGCGTTTTCGCGCGCCGTGATGTCGCGCCCCGATCCGAGGAGCTCCGTCCCGCTGTCGTAGACGTTCCTCACCACCGACACTTCCAGCACGAGCTCGCGGCCGTCGCGCGCGGCGATGACGATGCGCTCGAGCGGCGAGACGTCGCGCTGCAACACGGTGGCGAAGCGTGCGTTCGCCTCGCGGCGCCGATGCCTCGGCACGAGGTCGAGGAAGTCGTGGCCGATCCACTCCCCGGCCGGCCAGCCGGTGATCCGCTCGA
>Ga0105245_10004774_pt1 | contig 11957 bp, 9 predicted proteins | sample KBSM54metaG_FD_81523 | JGI IMG/M metagenome (GOLD analysis project Ga0105245, IMG submission 81523) | Miscanthus rhizosphere microbial communities from Kellogg Biological Station, Michigan, USA - KBS M5-4 metaG | ecosystem: Host-associated > Plants > Roots > Rhizosphere > Soil | place: Michigan...
CGCTGGAACCGTAGCGCGGTCACCCCCAGCGCCTTAAAGAAGAAACTCCACACCACCCCGAACGCGTAAGCTTCCGCCAGTATTGTCATGTCGCCGCCACTGTATAGGATGCTGGCGAGCTGGAGAATCGTGATGACGTTGATGATGTGATGCGTGGTCCCGTACTTGTGCTGCGGATGGCGGAACCAAGGCACCAGAACTCCGTCTTCGGCCACTCGGTTCAGGACGCCGTTGGCTCCGATGATGGACGTATTAATCGCACCGGACAGAATCAGCCCGCCCACGAACACTACGAAGATGTGGAACGCCAGCCGCATGGGATACGGGCCGCTCAAATTCATCGCCAAGCCGCCGATCAGGTTGGCGAAATATTTGGGCCGTTCTCCATCGGGAATAATCATGGCCGCGAACAGCGTAACGATGCCCGTCCCGATCAGCGCATACACACAGACGATATTGGCGGCGATCTTGAGGTTCTTCAGTTTGGGTGAGGCGATTTCACGGTAGACCTGGGCCAGCGTCTCAAAACCGCTCATCGAGAGCAGAGAGTGGCCGAACGCGATGATGATCATCACCACGGGCCATTGCAACCAGAAGGTGCCTTTGAGCCAGCCCTGGGCATCCTCGGAGAACATGATGTTCGAAGGAATCGGAGCGGGCGGTAGCTTCCACTTGTTCTGGAGCACCATGGTGATCGGGCACCAGATCAGCAGGATAGCCACCATCACGGTAGTGATTTGCATGATCCGCAGGGCCTTGCCGCTGGATTCATGAACACCCTTGATGTTCATCCACCAGAAGTAGACTGTCGCCACCACGGCGACTCCGGCCGCGAATAAGTTGACATTGACGTGATAGGTAGTCAGCTCATTAATCAGGGCGCCTAAGTACTGGCCCGCGCTAACACCGCTGATGGGGCCCGTGAGGATGTAATCGAATACCAGGGCGGATACCGACAGCTTGGCCATTACCGGGCCCATGCTGTCGCGCACCACCACGTACACTCCGCCTCGCACGTACATGCTGCAGCTCTCGAGATAAATGCTGCGCACCGCGAAGCTGAACAGCATGACACCGATTACGAACCAGGGGGCGGCTTTGCCGATGGCTTGCTCGGCGGCGCCGCCGGCATAAAATGCGGAGGACGCCAGATCGCTGAGGACAATAGAGGCTCCGCGCCAAAAGCTGATGAAGGAAAGCGCTACCGTCGTGGCGACCACTACCTTCGACGACGTCGCCGTAGGCAGCTTACCGTTCGTGGGGGACATCCGTTGTCTATTCTACTTCCGCTCTATTCTAACTAAAGCCAGCCGCGAGCTATATCGAAATTTTGAATCGACACGATTTCCGATTGTGTGTCAAGGTGATACAGCCAAGCGGGCGAATGAATTCTAACGGCCGCCCTTAAGGGCGAGTATGCCAACCCGCCTCTATATCCCTTCGAACAGCCGCAGCGCCAGTGACTCCGGCAGTCCCGCCTGCAGGATTTTGGACGCTGCCTTGCCGACGTCGTAGGGCACGCGCCCGTATTCTACGGTTCGTTCTTCCGGTGAATATAGGGCGTAGGCCGCACGCGGATCGCCATCGCGCGGCTGGCCCACGGATCCCGGATTGATCAGATAGTAATAGTCGGGTTCGAGTTGCACCACCCGGTCCGGCACGATGCCCTTTACCCCGCGAGTGGCCAGCAGAAATCCGCCCTGCAGGTGCGTATGACCGAAGAACGTAAGTTTGGTTTCCAGGCACTCGCCGAGGAACTGAACATCCTCGACGCCAACCAGATATTCATCCTCATCCAGAGGCGAGCCGTGCACCAGATCGAAATCACCATCGATGATGCGTAGGGGACCCCGCGCGAGATGCTCCAGGTAGCTCCAGTTGCCCGGCGTCAGCACGCCCCGCGTCCATAGCGCCGAGGCACGTGCCGAGGGATTGAAGTATTCGAGCGAGTCCGTTCCGGTGCAGGCGCGGTCATGGTTTCCGCGAACCACTGATGCGACGTTAGTCTTGACCCATTCCGCCACTGGGTTGGGATCGGCACCGTATCCCACCAGATCGCCCAGGCACAGAATCTTGTCGTAGCGGCCGCGAGCATTCTCGAGCACGGCTTCGAGAGCCTCATAATTGGCGTGGATGTCGCTGATGATTAGGTACGGCACAGGCGTAATAGATTCACTTCCGGAGGAGCGCCAAGCCGCGCGGGTAAAGCGATGGTCCCAATCCCTCGCGAGACGAAGATCGCAGCCTTGTCCCGCCGGTAGAGCCCATCCACATAAGGCGTGAAAAACCGGGCGAAATTTAAGTCACGATGCAGAATCTCCACCCGCACCTGCCCGCCGTGAGTGTGACCCGCGATGGTCAGCCGATACCCCTGCCGCGCGGCCACGGGGAACACATCAGGGTTATGAGACAGCAGGATATTAAATGCCTCGGGCGCGACCATCCGCTCTGCACCCACCAGATACGGCTTGCGGCTCGCTTGATAATCAACGCCTGCCAAGTTCAGGGTTGCTTGGCCGAACTTCAAAGACTCCGCGCGCTGCCGCAGGTAGCGATGGCCCGTGCGAGCGCCTTGTTGTTCGACATAATCTTCCGCATTAGCGTACTTTTCATGATTTCCCAGGCAACCGAAGACTCCGGCGTCGGCTCGCAGACGCGATAGCTGGCGCAAACATATATCCAGGGGATCGCGTTCGGTGCTGATGAGGTCGCCGGTGACTAGCGCCAGATGCGCCCGCGTCTCGTTGGCCATGTCGACGGCTTGGGCAAGGACTCGTTCTGGTAGAAAAGGACTGAGGTGAATGTCGGTCAATTGAACAATGCGCAGGCCGTCGAGATCCTTCGGTAAATCGGGAAACATCAGATCCTGCTCCCGCAGCGACAGATTGAGGCGCTGGATGAAGACGGCATAGCCCGTGACAATCGCTGGAGTACAGAGCAGAGCAGCCTGAGTGGCGTGCAGAAACGCCCTGCGTGCCGGGCTGTGTCCGGACTGCACCGCCAGCCACCTTCGCGAGACCAGGATCGCGGCCACCAACAAGACCGAAAGAAATGCCCAGGCAAAGATCAGCCCGCGCCCCCAGCCAGACCACCAGGCAGGGAAAAGATGGTTCACGCGGGCAAACCGGAGCAGGAAGCCTAGCATCAGTAGCCCGGCGGAACCCAGCATCCCTGCAATCACCGCCCAGCGCAGGCGCAGCAAACGCACTCCGGTGGGTCCCCAGAGCAGCAATGCGGCGCCAGCGGCTTGCACCAGGATTACCGCGGAGAGCAGGATCAGATCCGGTAAGTTCCGGACGTCCAGGAGACGAAGAAACACTTGTCTCCATCTTATCGGCAGGTCCAACCCTTCGCTATAAAGAAGTCATCCGCTACAATCAGAAAATGTCCCTGATCGTTGTTGGGTCCGTTGCCTACGATGGCGTCGAAACACCGCATGGCAAAGTGGACCGCATGTTAGGCGGGGCGGCCACCTACATTTCGCTGGCCGCGAGCTATTTCACCAAAGTCGGATTGGTCGCCGTTGTGGGCGACGATTTTGCCAAGCAGGATACGGATCTTCTGGCCGGGCATGGCGTGGATCTCGAAGGTTTGGAGCGCGTCCCCGGGAAGACGTTTTTCTGGGCCGGTAAATACACGCCGGACATGAACGATCGTGAAACCCTGACCACTGACCTGAACGTATTCGCTGACTTCAATCCCAAACTCCCAGCGAGCTATCTGGATGCGCCCTATCTTCTGATGGGAAACATTCAGCCCCGTTTGCAGGCCGGTGTCCGTTCCCAGATGAAAAAGGTGCGCCTGGCTGGCGGTGACACCATGAATTTCTGGATCAAGGATTTCCGCGAGGAACTGCTCGCCACGATCCGTAATTGGGACTTCCTGCTAATCAACGACGCGGAAGCGCGCATGCTCTCGGGTCAAGACAACTTGAGAAAGGCCGCCAGCACCATTTTGGGCATGGGTCCGCATACGCTGGTCATTAAGCGCGGGGAATACGGCGCCATGCTGTTCCGCAAGAACTCCTACTTCATCGTGCCCGGCTATCTCTTGGAAACGGTCTTCGATCCAACCGGCGCGGGAGACTGTTTCGCGGGCGGCTTCATAGGTTATCTCGCGCAGCAGGGCTTCGATTTGGGAGACGACCACATCAGCCGGGGGGATTTGAGCCGCGCGGTAATCTACGGCTCCGTTATGGGTAGTTTCTGCTGTGAGCAGTTTGGTGTGGAACGTTTCCGCACGCTCAAGCGGGCGGAGATCGATGCGCGCTTCGAAGAATTCCGCACCTTCACGTCATTCTAGCCGCACGGGCCTCGCCGCGTTAGTGGCGGCACTGCTAAGCGTGATCGGCACAGCCGCGGCGTGGTGGTGCTTTTCGCACGGCTATTCGCTGTACTACGGCGATGCTGAGGCGCATTTGAATATCGCGCGCCGGATTCTGGATTCGCGCACACCCGGGCCCGATCAAATAGGCACAGTGTGGCTTCCGCTGCCGCATCTTATTCTGGTTCCCTTCGTTATGCACGACGCGTGGTGGCACAGTGGACTGGCGGGTGTTCTCCCTTCTTTGGCGTGCTTCGTAATTGCTGGAATGTTTTTGTTTAGCGCGGCGCGGCGTGTCTACGGCAGCGCCGGAGCTGCGTTGGCTGTCGCTCTGCTGTTTGCCCTCAATCCGAACATGCTGTACCTGCAAACGACGCCCATGACCGAGCTGCCGTTTCTGGCTTCGCTCGCGGCGTTGTTGTGGTCCACACTCTGGTTCCGCGATGCGCAGTCGCCGTGGCCCGTTCTGATTGCCGCGGCTGCGTCCAACGCGGCATCGCTCACGCGCTACGAAGGCTGGTTCCTGATCCCGTTCGTCTGCCTCTATCTCCTGGTTGTCGCGAAGCGTAAATCGGACGCGATTCTGTTCGCGGCGCTGGCGGCGCTGGGACCGCTGGCTTGGCTTGCGCACAATCAGTATTACTACAGCAACGCGCTCGAGTTTTACAACGGACCGTATTCCGCCGCCGCGATTTATAAGCGCCAGCTCGCGCAGGGAGGGTTTCCCTATCCCGGCGATCACGATTGGAGCATGGCTGCCCGTTATTACGTGGCCGCTTCGCGCTCGATTGTGGGGTGGCCGTTACTGATTTTAGGTGTGGCGGGAACGCTCATAGCGGTTGCCCAAAAAACTTGGTGGTCGCTGTTTCTGCTGCTTCTCCCACCGCTGTTCTATGTCTGGAGCATGCACTCCTCGGGCACGCCCATCTTTGTTCCGGACTTGCCTCCATACGGCTGGTACAACACGCGTTATGCGATCGCCGTGGTCCCGCTCGCAGCCTTCGCCGCAGGCGCTCTTGTAACTTTGGTACCGGGCCGCTTGCAGGTAACAGCTAGTATCGTTTTGGCGTTGGCGATCGCGGGACTATGGGGGTTCCGGGGGGCATCTTCGATATCATGGAAAGAGTCGGAGATCAATTCCGAATCCCGGCGAGCCTGGACAACCGAGGCTGCTAAGTTCCTGGAGGATGAGTATCGGCCGGGTTCGGGTATCATTTTTCCGTTCGGAGACCTGACAGGAGTGTTGCGGGAGGCCGGCATCCCGTTGCGCGAGAGTTTGCATGAGGGCAACGGCGTAGCGTTCGACTCTGCCATGGCTCGGCCGGATCTCCTGCTGCGCGAGGGTGGATTGGCCGAGTGGGGATTGGCTTATTCCGGCGACGCAGTGGATGGCGCGCTCAAAAAAGCCGGTTACACGCCGCGGCGGCATATTGTGGTGAAAGGAGCTCCGGTGGTGGAAATCTACCATCGCTAATAGGTGCAAATCCCGTTTACAAAAGCGCACGGCGCGCGCAACGATTTCCTGCTCACTTGGCGTGAGCACTTGCCCATGCAAGCTGGCGATCCCGCCGCCATTGCCCGTACAATCTGCGACCGGCACTCCGGTCCGGGCGCCGACGGCTGGATTCTGATCGACGATCCCAACAACGGCGACCCTGCATCCATCGAGCTGTGGAATTCGGACGGTAGCCGCAGCGAGATTTCCGGCAATGGAACACGGTGCGCCGGGGCCTTACTGGTGGAATCCGGAATGGCTGAAGACGAAGTCCGCATTTCCACCGGGGCCGGCATCAAAACTCTCCGTCTTCTGGAGCGCCACGGGCATTGTTACTCTTTCGAAATGAATATGGGCTCAGCCGTTATCGAGGACTTGCATGCCACCCTGATCCCCGGCCATGAATGTGTGATCCTCAACGTTGGAAATCCGCAATGCGCCGTATTTACCGACGGTTTCGAGTTTGAATGGAGAACCCTGGGAGCCGAGTTGGAACGGCACCCGCTCTTTCCGCATCGCACTAACGTATCCTTCATCCGCGTGGTGGACGATCACACGCTGGATGTCCGTTTCTTTGAGCGCGGAGCCGGAGAAACCATGAGTTCGGGAACGGGATCGACGGGGGCGGCCGCTGCGGCTCTGGCGCGGGGGCTGGTCCACAGCCCGGTTCGCGTATTGACGCCCGCCGGCCCTCTGGAGTTGCGGGTGGAAAATGACGATATACACCTGGTAGGGCCCGCCGAAATCGTTGCAGAAGGCCAGTTTTATTACGAGAGAGGACTAGATTAATTCTAAGATGACGAATCATTCTGAAGAACTGCGGCGCAAGATCGAAACCCACAAAGCGCACGTTGGCGTGGTCGGGTTGGGCTACGTCGGTCTCCCTCTGGTTGTGGAATTCGCGCACGCCGGTTTCTGTGTGACCGGAATCGACGTGCAGCAATCCAAAGTGGACGCTATCAACCGCGGCGAGTCTTACATTCAAGACATCCCCACGTCCGCACTCGAGCCCTACGTGAAGGCCGGCAAGGTACGCGCGACTACAGACTTCAGCGTGGTCAAGGATCTGGACACCATCAACATCTGCGTGCCGACGCCTTTGCGCAAGACCAAGGATCCGGACATGAGCTTCATCGTCAACGCCTGCCAGGAGATCGCGAAACACTTTCATCCCGGCACGCTGGTGATCCTGGAATCGACTACTTATCCCGGCACGACGGACGAACTCATGCTGCCGATGTTCGAAGAAGCCGGGCTCAAGGTGGGCAAGGATTTCTTCATGTGTTTTTCGCCCGAGCGAGTGGACCCGGGCAATGCCAAATATCAGACCAAAAACATTCCCAAGGTGGTGGGCGGCATTACTCCGGCCTGCACCGAAATCGGTGCCCTGTTCTACAAGCAGGCGCTCGATACAGTCGTTCCCGTAGGATCGACCAGCGTTGCGGAAATGGTGAAGCTGCTCGAAAACACTTTCCGCATGATCAACATCGGTCTGGTGAACGAAATCGCGTTAATGTGCGACCGCATGGGCATCAACGTGTGGGAAGTGATCGACGCCGCCGCCACCAAGCCGTTCGGCTACATGCCGTTTTATCCCGGCCCTGGACTCGGCGGCCATTGCATCCCCATCGATCCTTTCTATCTTTCATGGAAGAGCAAGCAGGCGGGCATTGAGGCGCGATTCATCGAACTGGCGGGCTACATCAACGGCCAGATGCCGCACTTTGTCGTCGACAAGATTCAGAACGCCCTGAACGATCACACTAAGCCGCTGAAGGGCTCGCGGGTGCACGTGCTGGGCGTGGCCTACAAGCGCGACATCGACGACGTGCGCGAATCTCCGGCGCTCGATATCATCCATCTGCTGGGCAAGCGCGGCGCTAAGGTCAGCTATAGCGATCCCTTCGTACCGCATATCGATGCCGATGGTGTCGAACTGAGGGCGATTGAGGTGGAAGATGCCGTCAGGCAGGCGGACTGCGTTGTCATCGTGACCGATCACAAGAAGTTTGACTATGCGGCACTGGTCAGGAATGCCCGCCTAATTGTGGATACTCGTAATGCACTGAAGGGTATTACCTCGGAGAAGATCGTCCGCCTGTAAGCGATACTGGGCCTATGCCTGGGCCCACGCCAGTATCGTCACCCCAGGCCGCACTGCGCGTCCGCAATCTCCGGAAAACCTATAAGGACGTGGTCGCCGTGGATGGCCTCGACCTCGAAATCCGATCCGGGGAATGCTTCGGCCTGCTCGGTCCCAACGGCGCTGGCAAAACTACCACCATCGAAATCTGTGAGGGCCTTACCGAGGCTGACTCCGGCGAGGTGGACGTGCTGGGATTGCGTTGGAGCTCGGATGCCCCGACGTTGCGTCAAAAGCTGGGCATCCAGCTTCAGGAAACCCAGCTGGCCGAAAAACTTACCGTCTCTGAGACGCTCCGTCTGTTTCGCAGCTTTTTTCATCAGGGACCGGGCGCAGAGGAAGCGATCCGGGTTGTCCAGCTTGAAGAAAAGCGCGATGCTCGGGTAGGGTCACTGTCAGGCGGGCAGAAGCAGCGGCTGGCATTGGCATGCGCGCTGGTCGGCGACCCGGATTTGTTGTTTCTCGACGAACCGACCACGGGCCTTGATCCGCAGGCCCGCCGTCAACTGTGGGACCTAATCGAGGAGTTTAAGGCCGCGGGCCGCACCATACTCCTGACCACGCATTATATGGACGAGGCCGAAAAGCTCTGCGACCGCGTAGCCATTATGGACCACGGCAAGACCATCGCCCAGGGCACGCCTCGTGAATTGATCGCATCCATCGGCGTGGAACACGTGGTCGAATTTTCGGCTGGCAACACTGCCGTCGATCTCTCGGGGATCCGTGCAATGGCCGGTGTTCGTGACGTCCGCACCGAAAACGGAAATGTCCTGCTTCAGGTGACCGAACTGCACAAGGCGGTGCCGGGGCTCCTGGACGAGCTTACGCGGCAGGCCGTCCCGCTTACGGAGCTTCGCACGCATTCCGCGACGTTGGAAGACGTATTCGTTCACCTTACCGGCCGGCATTTACGCGATGAGTAAACGCAACTTCATGGACCACGCATTGGTCCAATTGACTTTGATGCGGATGCGCGAGTTTATCCGCGAGCCGGAAGCGCTGTTCTGGTCCATGATCTTTCCCATCGCTTTGGCCGCGGGCCTGGGGATCGCGTTTCGCAATCGTCCTCCGGAGGTACTCAAAATTGCAGCCGTGACGCCGCGCCTCGCGGAAGCTCTCCGTCAGGAAAAACTGTTGGACGTAACGCAGCTGCCTCCCGAATTGGCTCAGCAGTTCATTCGAACTGGCAAAGTCGCATTGGTGGCCGAGCCGGCCGCCGATGGCAGTGTGATCTATCGCTACGACGACACTAATCCCGAAGGTCGCCAGGCGCGGATGCTTGCCGACCAGGCGATTCAGCGGGCTTCCGGCCGTCAAGACCCGATTGCCGGGAACGATCAGATCATGCGCGAACCTGGATCGCGCTATATCGACTTCCTGATACCCGGCCTGATCGGCATGGGGATTATGGGCAACTCGATCTGGGGACCCGGATTTTCCATCGTCGATGCCCGTCGCAAGAAACTGTTGAAGCGCATCGTGGCGACTCCCATGCCCAAGCATTACTACCTGCTGTCGTTCCTGGTTTGGCGGATGATCTTGCTGCCAGTTGACGTGGGAGTGCCGTTGGGGTTCGGAGTCTTGGTCTTCGGGATTCCCCTGCGTGGGTCGTTCATCGCGCTCGTGGCGACGTGCGTACTAGCTACGCTTGCTTTCAGCGCCGGGGGACTTTTGATCGCATCACGGGTTCGGACGATAGAAGCGGCGTCCGGCCTGATGAACCTCTCGATGGTGCCCATGTGGATACTTTCGGGTGTGTTCTTTTCATCACAGCGATTTCCGGATCTGGTGCAGCCTGTGATCAAGGCGCTGCCGCTGACAGCACTGATCGATGCGCTTCGGGCGAATATGCTGCAAGGATCAGGGTTCGCCCAGATAGCTCCGCAGGCTGCCGTGCTTGGCGCTTGGTTGGTAGTTTGCTTCGGTCTCGCGCTGCGCTTATTTCGCTGGCGGTAGGTCGCCCGGCTTGCCGAAATATTTGTCGTCGTACACGATTGTAGTCTTGGTCTTCAGACCTTCGATGGCCTTCTGGCCCATTTCCGGGCGGATCTTCTGCTCGATGTCCGCGCGCGCCTCCTCGAAAGGCTTCGATTTACGCTCTTCGACCAGGATGAGGTGGTATCCGTAAGCGGTTTTGATGGGTTCGGTGACTTGCCCGATGGGAGCCTTGAACACCACTTCATCGAATTCCGGAACCATTTGTCCGGCGCCGAACGTGCCCAGATCGCCGCCGTTCTCGCCCGAGCCGGTGTCGTCGGATTCGATCTTCGCCTGATCCTCGAATTTCGCACCGCCGACAATCTTGGAGCGCACTTCCTTGGCCTTGGCGAGAGCTTGCTCATCCGTCAGATCCTTGTGCCCGTCGCGGACCGGCACGCGTGATCCCTGCATCCGGATCAGGATGTGGCGGGCCTTGACTTGGTCCCAATCCTGCTTGTGTGCGGCGTAGTAAGCCCGCAGGGCTGCATCGTCGGGATCGCCCGCCGTCAGCTGTTGATACACTGCGTTCGCCAGGATTTGGTCCATTTGCAGCGCGGCTTTCGCCTTGACTGCAGCCGACTGATCCAGCTTGCGCGCCCGGGCTTCCTGAGCCATCACCTTGAGCTCGGCCACCTGTTCGGCCAGGCTCCGTCGCGCCTCCGGTGATGTGAGCTGCGCCTGCTGCTGGGCCGGCAGGCTGGAGATAATCTCCTGGAACATCGACTGCGTGATCTTCTCCGAACCGACGGTCAGCACAACCGGATCCGCGTCGGCGGGAGCGGTCTGTTGTCCCCAAAGAGAAGCTGCGGCAAGCAGGAAGGAAAGGGATTTCATAAACTCAAGCATATCGAACATGTCTACCCCCTCCGGTACGTCCTCCCCTTTCGGCGGCTCGTTCCTGCTCCGAGCGCCGCTGGACGTGTTCACGCCCGAGGACTTCACGGCCGAACACCGTGCCATCGCCAAGGCCACCGAAGATTTCTGGACGCGCGAAGTGGAACCTAACCTCGAGGCTATCCAGCACCAGGATTTCGAAGTTCTCAGGCGCACTTTACGCAAAGCGGCTGAGCTGGGACTCGTCAGCGTGTCGCTGCCCGAGCGTTACGGCGGAATGGAGCTCGATCTGGTTTCGTCTATGATCGTGGCCGAGGGCATCGGCCGTGACGGATCGTACGCGGTTTGCCATGGCGCACAGTCCGGTATCGGCGCATTGCCGATATCCATGTTCGGCACGGATGACCAGAAGCAGAAGTATCTTCCCCGACTCGCATCGGCCGAGTTGCTCGCCGCGTATTGCCTCACCGAGGCGCAAGCCGGATCCGATGCCATGGCTGTACGCACTCGCGCGGAACTCTCATCCGACGGAACGCACTACCTGCTCAGCGGCCAAAAGATGTGGATCACCAACGGGGGTATCGCGGACCTGTACACGGTGTTCGCCAAGGTCGGGGGTGAAAAGTTCACGGCATTTCTGGTGGAACGCGCCTGGCCCGGGGTTTCGCCCGGCGCTGAAGAAAAGAAGATGGGATTGAAGGGCAGCTCCACCACCGCTATGTATTTCGATAACGTCAAGGTCCCCGTGGAAAATGTCCTGGGCGAGATCGGGCGCGGCCACATCATGGCGTTCAATATCTTGAATATCGGGCGCCTGACACTGGCCGTCGCCGCGCACGGCAAGTGCCGGCAAACGCTGGGCGATGCGATCCGCTACGCCCGGGAACGCCGCGCGTTTGGAAAATCCATCTCCGAGTTTGGGCTGATCCAGCATAAGCTCGCGGAAATGGCGGTCCGGATGTACGTGAATGAGAGCATGGCATATCGCCTCATCGGACACATTCAGGATTCGGGGCAGCCCCTCATGAAGGCCGGCGAAGAGTTCGCCGCCGAATGCTCCTTCCTCAAGATCTTCGGCTCCGAGACGCTCGATTACGTAGTCGACGAGGCCGTGCAGATCCATGGCGGCTACGGCTACCATCAAGACTATCCCGTGGAACGCGCCTATCGCGATGCCCG
>Ga0105245_10004775_pt1 | contig 11956 bp, 10 predicted proteins | sample KBSM54metaG_FD_81523 | JGI IMG/M metagenome (GOLD analysis project Ga0105245, IMG submission 81523) | Miscanthus rhizosphere microbial communities from Kellogg Biological Station, Michigan, USA - KBS M5-4 metaG | ecosystem: Host-associated > Plants > Roots > Rhizosphere > Soil | place...
AAGCTGTCTTCTCGAGCCAGTCGAGAATCGCGTCCAACGGCTCGACCCAGCGCGCGTCGAGCATCATGTCGTGCCCCATCCCGGGGAACAGCAGCGGCGCGCCCTCGTACCGGCGGGCGACCCGCTCCAGGTCACCGCGCGACACCAGCCTGTCGTCCGGGCTGCCCACCACGAGCACCGGCGGCGCGCCCACCGGCTCCTCGGGCTCGCCGGGCTGGATGAGCTGCCACTGGGCCCGCGCCGCCGCGCGCCCCCGCCGGGCCAGGTACGCCTTCTGCTCCTCGACCGGCAGGTTCCGGCTGAACAACTGCTTGCGACGCGGCCGGAGCCGTCCGCCGACGAGCGCCGGCAGCACCCCGAGCGGGTTGCGGGCGGCGGCCGCCACCGCCGCAAACGGGCCGCCGAACACCGGCGCCACCAGGACGCCCGCCTTCACCGGGTAGCGGGCCATGGCCATCGCGACGATCAGCGCACCCGCGCCGTGGCCGACCAGCACCGCCTGGCGCGGCAGGCCGGCGGCGACCTGGGTGACGTCGTGCACGTAGGCGCGCATCGTCGTCTTGCCGGCGCTGCCGCTCCCGCCGTGACCGCGCACGCTCATCGCGTAGGCCGGGAAGCCGCGCCCGGCGGTGTGCTCCAACCAGTGCTCGGCGTAGACCCAGGCGCCCTGGCCGAAGCCGGGCACGAACAGGACGGGCGGCGCCGTCGGGGCGGCGTCGGGCTGCACCGCCAGCACCTCGCGCGTCACCGGGCGGGGCGGGTCCGCCCACTCGCGAGGTCGCATGATCCGCGTGCTCATGTCGTTTTGACCTTGCCGCTGGTGAGATCCGTCAGCGCGCGCTGCAGCGCCTTCAGGTAGACCCAGTGGCTGATCTCCAGCCAGTGCCGGCTGGAGTCCTTCACGTCGGCGTCGGCGTAGCGACGGCCCGGTTCGGCGGCCCGCGTCCACCATTTCAGCGCGCGCTCGGGCGCGGTCTCCGCGAGGCGCAGCCAGGCCGCGGCGAGTTCGGTCTGCCAGTGGGCGATGGTGAAGATGCCGCCGTCGGGCTGCACCAGGCCGGCGAAGGACAGCGTCGGGTGCGCCGGACCGAACATCTGCCAGCGCAGGCTCGGCCGACCGCGCTCGTCGGCGCCGAACAGGTCCGGGGTCAGGAACTCGAAGCGTGGCAGGTAGCCGGTGGCCAGCACCACCACGTCGGGATCGGCGGTGCGCCCGTCCGTGAAGATCACCTGGTTTCGTTCGAAGCGTTCCACGTCCGGCACCGGCACGATGCCGCCGTGCCCGACGTGGTACACGAGCTGGCTGTTGGCGATCGGGTGCGTCTCGAAGACCTTGTGGTCCGGCTTGGGCAGGCCGAACCGGGTGAGGTCGCCGACCGTCGCGCGCATGGTGAGGTGGAACAGCCACTGCCGCAGCCGCAGCGGCAGGCCCATACCGAGGACGCGGTCGTTGACCTGGTCGGCCGGCTTACCGAGCGCGTACTTCGGGGCGTACCAGTAGCCGCGCCGGCTCGAGTGCCAGCACTTGGCGCCCTGCTGGGCCGCCTCGACCGCGATGTCGCAGCCCGTGTTCCCGGCCCCGACGACGAGCACCCGCTTGCCGCGCACCTGTGCGGCGTCCTTGTAGGCGCTCGCGTGCAGCACCGTGCCGGCGAACGAGTCGAGGCCGTCGTAGCGGGGCAGCTTCGGCGCCCAGTTGTGGCCGTTGGCCACCACCACCGCGGCGTACCGCAACGTCTTGAGCGCGCCGCCGCGCACCCCGCGAACGGTGACGTCCCACGTGGTGGTGGGCTCGTCCGACGTCGGCACGACCTTGACCACCTCGGTGCCGAACCAGATGTGCTCGCGCAGGCCGAAGTGGTCGGCATAGCGTTCGAAGTAGGTGAGCAGCGTGGAGTGGTGCGGGTAGTCCGGCCAATCGTCGGGCATCGGGAAGTCGGGGAACTGCGTGAACGGTTTCGACGAGATCAGGTGCGTGCTGGCGTACACCGGGCTGCGCTCGTGCCGCCAGTTCCACGCCCCGCCGACACCGGTCTCGCGCTCGTAGCAGTCGACGTCGAAGCCGTACTGTTTGAAGTTCTTGATCGCGGCGAGGCCGCTGCCGCCGGCCCCGATCACACAGACCGCGTCGCCCCGGTCGGAGACCTCGGCGGTGCGGTCGGCGGTGCCGGTGGCCACCCGGTCGGGCGCGACCTCGCCGCTGCGCGGCGCCGGCACGCTCGGTGCGGACTGCGGCGCGGACCGGACGGTGGCCGGCCGACCAGGGTCGGCGTGCCGTGCCGATTCGTCACTCACCGCGATCTCCCCAATGCGAACAATCCCGGCCGGCATCTTCGCCGCCCGGCGTCGGGTTTGTCCAGCGGGCTAGGCCGGGACCACCAGATCGGCCACCAGCGGGAAGTGGTCGCTGGCGCGCTTGGCCAGATCGGAGTCGACGAGCCGGTAGTCGACCACCTCGATCGCCGGGTCGACGAAGACGCCGTCGATGCGCCGGCGCGGCGACGCGCACGAGAACGTGAACATGTGTCCGCACTCGCGGGCCTCGGCGGCATCGGTGAGCCCGTCGGCAATCGTGCGCCAGCCGCCCCCGCCGGGCTCCTCGTTCAGGTCGCCGCAGACGACGTAGGGCTCGTCCAGCTCGGCCAGGTAGCCCTTCAGCAGCTGGCCCTGCACCACCCGCTCGTCGGCGTACTTGGACAGGTGGGTGCCGACCGCGACGAAGCGGCTGCGGCCCACCGTGCACCGCGCGAAAACCGCGCCGCGCATGTGATTGCCCGGGGTGAGCGGGAACTGCACGTTCCAGGTCTCCCGCACGCCGATCCGCAGCGTCGTGAACAGCGAGTTGCCCAGCGCCCACAGCCCACCGCCGGCGTGCAGCATCCCCCACTGCCGGGCCAGCGCGGCGTTCTTCGCCCGCCACCGGAACCGGCGCGGCGCCTCCTGCACAAGCACCAGGTCCGGCGCCTCGGTGCGCACGACGCCGGCGAGCGCGCGCAGGTCGTCCTTGGAGCTGTGGATGTTGTAGGACATGACGCGGATCTTGTGCAACAGAGAACCTCTCTAATTCCGACGCGCCAAATCGGCCGCGCCAACGACGCCGGCCGTGTTGCCGAGCAGTGCCGGCCGTACCTCGCCCAGGGGCAACCGGCCGCGCTGCGCCAGCGCCTCCGGGAAGTACCGGCGCACCGGCCCGATCAGCAGGTCGCCGGCCTCGAACACGCCGCCGCCGACCACCAGCACCTGGGGATCGAGCACCTGGACGACGTCGGCCAGCCCGCCGGCGAGCCAGTACCCGATCTGGTCGAACGCGGCCAGCGACGCCGCGTCGCCGGCCTGCGCGGCCGTCGTGACGAGCGGACCGTTGATCGCCGCGACCGTGCCGCCGGCCAGCCGGAGCAGTTCGGTGGCCCGGTCCGGGTCCTCCTTCGCGGCCTGCTGCGCGAAGCGGACCAGCGCGTTGCCGCTGGCGTACTGCTCGAGGCAGCCGAGCCGGCCGCACCCGCACAGGTGTCCACCCGGCACCGCGACGGTGTGCCCGATCTCCCCCGCGATCCCGTTGCCCCCGCGCACCAGGCGACCGCCGATCACCAGGCCCGATCCGATCCCGGTGCCGACGGTGATCAGCACCATCGAGTCGTCGGCGTCGCGGGCCGCGCCGTAGACGAACTCGGCCCACGCGGCGACGTTGCCGTCGTTCTCCAGCATGATCGGAATGTCGATCTCGCGCTGGATCAGATCGAAGAGCGGCTCGTTGCGCCAGGCCAGGTTCGGGGCGAACAGGATGTTCTTCCGGGCCGCGTCGAACCAGCCGGCCGCGCCGATCCCGATCGAGTCGACCTCGTGGCTGTCCCGCAGTTCCCGGATCACCGCCGCGATGCGGCGCACGATCTCGCCCGTGTCGCCGGCCGGCGTGTCGCGCCGGGTCTGCGCGAGCACCTCGCCGTGGGGGTCGACCACCGCACCGAGGATCTTCGTCCCGCCGATGTCGACCCCGATGGTCAACGCCACCTACTAGCCCTCTTCACCGGGTTGAGCGCCGGGTTGGGCGCCGGGTTGGGCGCCGGGTTGGGGTTCGGGCGCGGCCTTGGGCTTGGTGGCCTTCTTCGCCATCGGCTTCGGCGCCTTCTTCGCCATCGGCTTTGGCGCCTTCGGCGGCTTTGGCGCCTTCGGCGGCTTCGGCGCCTTCGGCGGCGCCGCCGGCTCGGCCGCACCGGGAGCCCTGCCGGTCTCGGCTTCGGCGGCCGCCCGGGTGGCGACGTGCCACGGGTCCTCGTCGGTGGCCGTGCTCGTCGAGCCCGCCGGCGCCGAGGAACCGGACGGAGCCGACTGCGACGACGAACCGGGGAACCCGCCGGAGAACGCCCGCAGTACGCTCGCGAGCCCCTGCGCCAGATCACCGGCGCCCGACGCGAGCCGCTCGGCGACGTTCGGGTTGGGTTGGCGGGCGGCCGCGATCGCCCGGCACACCGGGCACACGCAGCACTCGTCGGAACCGGTGGCCCAGCCGGAGAGCCCGTCGGCGGCGACCGACGCGCTGCCGAGCACCGACGCGATCAGCCGCTCGGCCTCGTCCCTGGGGTCCTTGGCTTCGTCCCTGGGGTCCTTGGCTTCTGTCATTTCGAAAGACTTTCTACCCGACGCTTGAGATCCCGCAGAGCGGTGTCCATGATCATTTTCTCGGCCCGGCTGCGGAACATCCCGAGCATGCCCATCGACAGGTCGACCGACAGCGAGTAGGTCACCGTGCAGGTGCCGTCGCCGGCCGGGGTGATGTCGTACGACCCGTCCTGCCGTTTCTGGATCTTCGACGGCTCGACCAGGTGCCACTCGATCCGCGAGATGTCCTCCGCGTACTCGTACTGCAGGACGTACTCGTCCGAGACCGGCCCCGCCTCGAGGACGAACCGCACCTGGCTGGCGTACCCGTCCTCGTACTCCTCGAGGACCTCGACCGACTTGAGCGCCGACACCCATTGCGGGTAACTGGCGAAGTCGCAGATCACCTCGGCGACCTTCTCGGGTGACGCCGCGATGGAGATCGACTGGGTCGACGTGTCAGTCATGCTGCGCAGGCTACCCCGTTCGAGCGTCCCCATTAGGTACGGTCACGCGGTAGCCCTCGGTGAGGAGGAAGTCGTGCGTGAGTTCTCCGTACCAGCGGTCGCTTCCATCGACGACGCCGCGACCCTCGTCGACCCCGTGTGGGCCAACGCCGAGCGCACCCCGGACGCCGTCCAGTTCCATCGCCGCACGGGATCCGGCTGGGAGGACGTCACCTGCGCGGCCTTCCGCGACGACGTCGAGGCGCTCGCTCGGGGACTGATCACCAAGGGCGTCCAGAAGGGCGACCGGGTCGGCCTGATGAGTCGCACCCGCTACGAGTGGACGCTCATCGACTACGCGATCTGGGCCGCCGGCGGCATCACCGTCCCCATCTACGAGAGCTCCAGCGCCGAGCAGATCGGCTGGATCCTCGGCGACTCGGGGGCCGTCGGCTGCTTCGTCGAGACGTCGGCGCACCGCGACAGCGTCCGGTCGACGGGCTTCGAGACGGTGTGGGCGATCGAGGGCGAGGGGCCGACGGTGGCCGACCTGGTCGCGGCCGGCGCCGACACCGCGGCCGAGCAGGTGACCGAGCGGCGGGGCGCCGGGCGCGCCGACGACGTCGCCACGATCATCTACACCAGCGGCACGACGGGACGGCCGAAGGGCTGCGTGCTGACCCACCGCAACATCGACTTCAACGTCGCCAACGCGCTGCCCGGCCTCACCCGCTACGTCAACCCCGACGCGAGCACCCTGCTGTTCCTGCCGTTGGCGCACTCGTTCGCCCGCCTGATCCAGGTCGCCGTGGTCCGAACCCCGTGCCTCATGCGGCCCTCCGCCGACATCAAGGGCCTGCCCGCCTCGCTGAAGGAGTTCAAGCCGACGTTCATGCTGGCGATGCCGCGCGTCTTCGAGAAGGTGTTCAACACCGCCAAGCTGCGGGCGCACGCCGACGGCAGGGGCGCGGTGTTCGACCGGGCCGAGCGGGTCGCGATCGCCTACAGCCAGGCGCTGGACAAGCCGGGCGGCGCCGGCCTGCTGCTAAGGGCCCAGCACAAGCTGTTCGACCGGCTCGTCTACAGCAAGATCCGCGAGGCACTCGGCGGCCGGTGCGAGATGAGCATCTCCGGCGGCGCGCCGCTCGGCGACCGGCTGGGCCACTTCTTCCGCGGCGCCGGCGTGACCCTGTTCGAGGGCTACGGCCTCACCGAGACATCACCGGGCGTCGCGATCAACCTGCAGAACAACCTGCGCATCGGCACCGTCGGCCAGCCACTGCCGGGCGTCACCGTGCGGATCGCCGACGACGGGGAGATCCTCGTCCGCGGCGACAACGTGTTCCAGCGCTACTGGAACAACGACGAGGCGACGGCGGAGGCGATCAAGGACGGTTGGTTCCTCACCGGCGACATCGGCGAACTCGACGCCGACGGCTACCTCAAGATCACCGGACGCAAGAAGGAGCTGATCGTGACGGCGGGCGGCAAGAACGTCGCCCCGGCCGTCCTCGAGGACCGGCTGCAGGCGCACCCGTTGATCAGCCAGAGTGTGGTCGTCGGCGACCGTCAGCCGTTCATCGCCGCGCTGATAACGATCGACCAGGACGCGTTCACCGCTTGGCTCGCGTCGTCCGGCAAACCGGCATCGGCGAGCGTCGAAACTCTACGGAGTGACGCCGCCTTGCGCGCAGAGGTGCGCAAGGCCGTCGACGACGCTAACCTCGCCGTGTCCAAGGCCGAGGCGATCCGGGAGTTCCGGATACTTCCGCGCGAGTTCACCGAGGCCCGGGGCGAGGTGACGCCGTCCATGAAGATCAAACGAAACGTGGTTCTGAAGGAGTATGCGGACGAAATCGCTGCGATCTACGGCCGCTGAGCCTGCTTTGAGCGAGCGTAGCGAGCGAAGCATCAGCTCCGGACGTGATCGCCTCGCGCCGCGAGGCGATCACGTCGACGGTGTCCCCTCGCGGAACGAGGGGACACCGTGACCGGATCGGCCGGATGGGAGACCATCCACACCGAGAGCGGTTCGTGGCGCGCCGTCCCGCCGGAGGCCAGGCAGCGCACTCCCCCGCCGTGGCCGCGCATCCACCCCGCCCCGATCGTGAGCCGGGTGACCCTGCTGGCACTGGCCCTCGGGCTGTCGCTGTGGGCGACCGGCGACGCGCGCGTGCTGGGCTGGCTCGGCCTGCTGACGCTGGCCGCCGTCCCGTCGCTGCTCGGCGCCGCCCACCCGGTGATCGGGCCGCTCGCCCGGCTCGCCGAGGTGGTGCTGTGCGGGTTGGCCGCCGCGGCGGTCGCGGCCGAGTCGGAACCGGCGATGGCCGGCGCGGTGCTGCCTTACGTCTCCGTGCCGATCGTGGTCGCCGTGCTGTACGGCCACCGGATCGAGGCGTTCGCGCTGGTGGCCTGCGCCGCCGGCGTGCTCACCGGCGCCGGTCTGACCGACGGGCTCGTCGGCGAGGCCGGCTACCTGCTCGCCTGCGCCCAGTGGATCGTGGTCGGCGCGCTCGCCGGCGGGGTGATCGGCTCCATGCGCCGGCGTATGCAGTCCCGGCGCGCGGCACCGCAGCCGTACGCGGAGGCCGCCCGGCTGCTCACCCAGCTGCGCAGCGTCGCCCGGCAGCTGCCCGGTGCCACGCTCGACCCGGGCGGGCTCGCCGAGCACCTGCTCGACGAGGTGCGCGCGGTCGTCCCGGTGCAGCGGGCCGCGGTGCTGTCGGCCAGCGGCGGCGGCCGGTTGGTGGTGCTCGCCCAGCACGGCTCCGAGCGGGTCGACTGGGAGACCGCCCTGGACGCCGACTCGGCCATCGCCGACGCGTGGGCCAGCCAGCAGCCGCAGACGTCGACCCGGTCGCAGAGCCGCTCGACGGTGCCGGCCGGCGTCGAGGTGTCGGCGCTCGTGGTGCCGCTGGTGGCCGGGGTGCGCACCATCGGGCTGGTCGCGATGGAGGCCGACAGCGCGGGCGTCTACCAGCAGGACGTCATCAAGCGGGTGGTCGACGTCGTCGGCCCGGCCGCGATCCGGCTGGAGGCGGCGCTGCTGTTCGACGAGGTGCGCACGCTCGCCACCACCGAGGAGCGGCAGCGGCTGGCCCGGGAGATCCACGACGGCGTCGCGCAGGAACTCGTCATGGTCGGCTACGGCATCGACAACACGCTCGCCGCCCTGCCCGACACGTCCGACGCGGAGGCCGCCGCCGAGGAACTGCGGGTGCTGCGCGCCGAGGTCACCCGGGTGATCACCGAACTGCGGCTGTCGCTGTTCGAACTGCGCAGCGAGGTGGACCGCTACGGCGGCCTCACGGCCGCGATCGCCGACTACGCCCGCACCATCGGCACGACCGGTGGGCTGCGGGTGCACTTCTCGTTGAACGAGTCGACGGCCCGGTTGCCGGCCGCCGTCGAGGCCGAACTGCTGCGGATCGCGCAGGAGGCCATCACCAACGCCCGCAAGCACGCGGGCGCGGAGAATCTGTGGGTCACGTGCGTCGTCGACCCGCCGTACGCGAACATCGAGGTATCCGACGACGGATCCGGTATTGGAGATTCACGCCCGGATGGGCGGTACGGTCTTGCGATCATGAAGGAACGAGCGGACCGTATCCGCGGGCGCCTGGAGATCAAGCCGCGAAATCCGACGGGTACGACGGTGGCCGTCGTGCTCGGTACGGCCAACCGACGCGGTAGCGTGTGAGGGCACGAAAGGGAGAGATCACCGCGCATGACCACTAACGCAGCACCACCGACGACACGCACGAAGGTGTTGCTCGTCGACGACCACGACCTGATCCGTCGCGGCCTACGGCACGCGTTCGAACGTGACAGGCAGTTCGAGGTCGTCGGGGAGGCCTCCACGGCAGCCGAAGCGATCCGCCTGGCCGGGGCGTTGCAGCCCGAGGTCGTCATCATGGACCTGCGCCTGCCCGACGGCAGCGGCCTCGAGGCCACCCGCGCGCTGCGCAAGAACAGCGCGACGATCGGCATCGTCGTGCTGACCATGTACGCGGGCGACGACCAGTTGTTCGGCGCGCTGGAGGCGGGCGCGAGCGCGTTCGTCCCGAAGACCGCGCCGGCCGACGAGGTGGTGGCGGCGGCCCGGCACGCGGCGTCGGCGCCCTCGGCGTTCACCGCGGCCGACCTCGCGGAGGCGATGAAGCGGCGGCTTGCCCCGCAGGGCCCGCAGCTGTCCCCGCGCGAGGGGCAGGTGCTCCGCCTGCTCGCCGACGGCATGAGCGTGGCCGGCATCGCCAAGCAGCTGTTCGTCTCCGAGTCCACGGCGAAGACGCACATCTCTAAGCTGTACGAGAAGCTCGGCGCCGCCAACCGCGCCCAAGCCCTGATGACGGCCCTTCGTTTGGGCCTGCTGGAGGCCCCCGACGCGCCCAAGTTCTAGCCTTTCGCGATCTTGGAAATCCGGGGCTCATTTTCGAGCCCCAGATTTCCAAGATCGCGGCTAGCGCAGTAGGTTGCCGAGGCGCTCGGCCTGGGTTTCCCAGCGCCAGTTCTCCTCTACCCAGGCGCGGCCGGCGGCGCCCATCCGGGCGGCCAGGTCGCGGTCCTGGAGCAGCCTCGTGAGCCGGTCGGCGATCGCGGCGACGTCGCGGCCGTCGACCACGTAGCCGGTCTCGCCCTCCTGGACGGCGTCCGGGGCGCCGCCCGAGTCGCCGGCGAGCACCGGCAGCCCGGTCGCGGACGCCTCCAGGTAGACGATGCCGAGGCCCTCGACGTCGAGGCCGCGGCGCCGGGTTCGGCACGGCATCGCGTAGACATCGCCGGCGGCGTAGTGGGCCGGCAGGTCGCCCCACGGCACCGAACCCGTGAACACCACGTGCTCCGCGACGCCCGCCGAGGCGGCCAGCCGGTGCAGGCGCTTGCGGTCCGGGCCGCCGCTGACGATCAGCAGGGCCGCGCCCGGCACCCTCCGCCGGATCGCCGGCAAGGCGCGGATCAGTGCATCCTGGCCCTTGCGCGGCACCAGGCGCGATACGCACACCACCACCGGACGGTCGGACAGGCCGTACCGCTTGCGCACCTCCTGCCCGTCGACGCACGGGTGGAACGTCTCGGTGTCGACCCCGGGCGTGAGCCGTTCCAGGTTCGGCAGCACCGGCGCAAGCCGGACCCGCTGGTACTCGCTCAGGTAGGTCGCCACGTCGACCCCTTTGCCGATGCGCTTGAGCATCGCCCGCGCCCCGGGCAGCGCCGCCCAGCCGACCTCGTGGCCGTGCGTCTGGGCGATTGCGCGCTCGACGCCGGCGCGGCGGCGCAGCCCGTCGGCGAGCAGGCCGAGCGGTGCGGCCGCGCCGAACCAGACGGTGTCGCAGTCGTGCGCGCGGGCCAGTTCCGCGGCGCGCCGGGCGATCCGGGGCGTCGGCAGCAGCACGCCGGTGGACTCGCGCACGACCTCGAACGGCTGCTCGGCGTCGAACTGCGCGGCCCCGCGCCAGGTGGACGCGTACACCACCAGCGAGTCGGCCGGCTGCCGGACGGCGAGCTTGTGCACGAACAGCTGGATGCCGCCCGGGCGCGGCGGGAAGTCGTTGGTGACCAGGAGGGTGCGTGGCATCGGCGCTCAGTGTGCCCGGGCCCAGGCCCGCGCCATCGCGATGCGCTGCACCGCGGACGGGTGCGACGCCGTGAGCGCCTGCTCGACCGGATTGGGGTCGGGATCGGCGAGGTTGACGGTCGCCAGCCTCGTCATCATCGACTCGTACGTGGCCGGATCTGCCGTCAGCGCCAAGGCGTGTGCGTCGGCGCGGGCCTCGACCTTCCGGGACAGGAACGCCTGGGCCGGGCCGAACACCAGCCCGGCGAGGGTCGCCACGGCCACCAGCAGCGCGATCGCCTTCGGCTCGGCTATCGACTCGACGCCGGCCCGGCGCAGCAGCCCCGTCCACGCCCCGAGCAGGAAGACCGCGCACACCGCGGCGGCCGCGGCGAGTGCGCTGACCAGGGCACCGGTGAGCACGTCGTCGGACTTGGCGTGGCTCAGCTCGTGCGCGACCACGCTGCGCACCTCTGCCTCGGACGCCTCGGTGAGCAGCGTGTCGTAGACGACGATGCGCCGGGTGGCCCCGTACCCGGACACGTAGGCGTTGACCGCCCGGGTACGCCGGGACGCGTCGGCGACCAGGACGTCCTTGACCGGGACGCCGTCGCGGGCGGCGAGCGCCATCAGGTCGGTGCGCAGCTCCCCCTGCTCCATCGGGGTGAACTTGTTGAACACCGGCTCGACGAGCACCGGGAACACGAACGTCAGCAGCAGCATCAGCACCGCCGCACCGGCCGCGCCGACCGCCCACCACCAGCGCGGGAACAGCTTGGTGACGGCGAAGAAGCCGACCAGGGCCACCCCGCCGATGACGGCGCCGACGGCGAATCCCTTGAGCAGGTCGACGACCCAGGCGCCCCAGGTCTGGGTGGACAGCCCGTACTGGCGCAGCACGCTCTGCCGCCACGCCGCGAACGGCAGCGTCACCAGTTGGCCGACGAGCACGACCGCCAGGCCCCCGAGCAGCGCCTGTGCCAGCCAGTGCCCGCCGAACGGCCGGCCCACCAGCTCGACAAGGCGCGCGCCCAGCGGGGTAAGCCCCAGCACCAGCGCCACCACCAGCGCCACGACAAGAGCGCCGTAGGTGCCCGGCCGCAGCGCCGAGTGGAACGCCCGACCCTTCGCGACCGCGTCGGCCGGCAGGTCGCCGAGCGCGGCGAGCTGATCGGCCCGCGGCGCCGGCGCCGTTGACCACGGAACCCGGAGCACGAGCAGGACCGCGAGCGCGACCAGCAGCGCCGCCAGGGCGACCGAGGCCAGGAGCCGATGAGACATCGCGGCCATCCTATGGGTTTCGATCGTGCGACCCCGCTCCGGCGCGGCCGGGCCCGAGCCGCGGCGCCGGCGCGGCCGGCTC
>Ga0105245_10004777_pt1 | contig 11956 bp, 5 predicted proteins | sample KBSM54metaG_FD_81523 | JGI IMG/M metagenome (GOLD analysis project Ga0105245, IMG submission 81523) | Miscanthus rhizosphere microbial communities from Kellogg Biological Station, Michigan, USA - KBS M5-4 metaG | ecosystem: Host-associated > Plants > Roots > Rhizosphere > Soil | place: Michigan...
AAGTTTCCCCAAATGGTGGAACCTCGCGTCGCGAAATACGACGGGCCGCTTTGTCCAGATTTGTGATGTGTTGGGAGCCGGCCGCTTCCAGGTCAAGGCTGACCGCGCCCAGCCGACGGTACATGTCTTCACTATCCGTTATTTCGCGGGGTGACCAAAAACGTTCGGCAATCGCCGCACTGTAGGGCCAGATGCGTGAGTCGAGATTGTCTTGGGAAAGCAATTCTCCCCATGCGCACACCTCGCCACCAAGAATGTGCGCGGCTTGGGCCGAATCCAGAGTCTGGTCGGAAGGGTCGTTGGAGTAATAATCGGCTGTGCGCTTCATCTTGTCGAGGTAGTAGGGTGCGGAAAGGAAGCCGTCGAAGCCCATTTTTGCCGAGGTTGCCAGTGCTTCTGAGCTCTGCCACGACTGGACAACAATATCCTTGCGAAGATCGGGGCGAAGGATTTCATCCCAGCCGACCATGCGGCGTCTGTTCTTCTGAAGAATTTCTGCGACTCGACGATTGAAGTACGCTTGCAACGCGGCGTTGTCCTGGAGTGAATTGCGCCTCATGAAGGCCTGGATGTCTGGGTTATTGTTCCAGGAGGCTCCGTCAACCTCATCGCCGCCGATGTGCCAGAACTTGTCGGGAAATAGCTGGGTCATCTCCCCCACGAAGCGATCGATGAAGCGATATGTACTCTTCTTGGTGGGATCGAAGTTGACCGTGGTCACAGCGTAGTTGTGAATGAAGACGTAGGGCCCCGGCAAGCTGGCTAGCTCTGGATATCCGATAAACCATGCGTTCGCGTGGGAAGGCATATCGAACTCGGGAAGAACGCGTATGCCACGATCGCGCGCGTAGGCCACGATCTCGCGAATTTCGGCCTGCGTGTAAAAGAGACCATCAGAGCCCATTTCATGCAGGCGAGGAAAGCGACGGCTCTCCACCCGAAAGCCCTGATCGTCTGACAGATGCCAATGGAAGACATTCAACTTTACGACCGACATCAGATCGAGTGTGCGCTCGATCGCTGAAACGGGCTGCCAGTGGCGTGAGACATCCAGTAGCAGGCCGCGCCAGGAAAAGCGCGGGTGGTCTGTAATCTGTACCAGAGGAAAACAGAAGCCGGCGGAATCGGCATCGACTAATTGCAGGAGAGTTTCCAGTCCACGCAATGCTCCAACCACCGTCGCTGCCTTCAGCACGGCGCGTTGGGATGTGATTTCAAGTGTGTAACTCTCGTCTTCTTCTACACCCTGGACTGTCATTCCTGCGGACGCGACATCAACCACCAGCCCCGACGGGGCGTTATCCGGTTCGCGGGAAAACCTCAGGCCGGTGTGGGCTTCGAGCCGCACCAGCATGCGATCGATCGCATGGTTCAGGCGGCTGTCGGTGAAGCCCGGTGTCGAGATCCGGAAGGTGGAATTGAGCGTAAACCGTCCGGGGCTGACCGAGAACGATGCTGGCACTGGCATCAACGAGAGTGTTGGGTTTTCGGCCACAAGCGCAAGACTCAACCACAAGCACAGGCCAAATGCAGTGGCTAGGTGTCGGAACATTGAGCAATGGCGCATCGAGGAAATCATCGTTGCCTCACGAAGTACTTTCGAGAAGGGCACGCGCCCGCCATAGGTTTCACCTTCCGACAGAAGTTGAAGGAACATAAAACGAAAGTTAGTGGCGGTTCCGCGGTCAACGACCATGTGCGATCCTTTGCCTACGTCGAACCGGGGTCTCTGGGATAGCGTGGTTCCTTTAATGAAGGAGCCCCACCAAAATCTGCCTTGATTCGGCTGCGGCCTTCCCCCGCCAATACATCCCACTCGGGTTACTCGATTTCATTGCCTCATTTAAGTATATGAAAATACATAACCATTGCCCGATCTTGAGGACAGGGTGCAAGTTTCGCGATTAAAAGTCTAGCGCAAATTGGGTGGTTTGTTAGAAATATTTCACAAAATACAGAATATTCTTGACTACTACTAGAAATGTAATGTAAGTTTCGCGGAACCGTGATGTGCTCAGAGGGGGAAACCATGCGGCGTTCCAGGCTCTATTCATGTTTATGCCTTTCGGCAGTTCTGACATTTTCATCACTTCTCGGCGCACAAGTCGATAAGGCCCTGGTGCGAGTCACCGTCACGGATCCGAGCGGCGCGGTTGTTCCGAAAGCTACCGTCACCATGACCAATGAAGCCACGGGTGTCGACTCGATCAGCAAGACCGACGATCAAGGATTGGTTGTGTTTCCAGCATTGCAGCCCTCGACCTACAGTGCCAAAGTGGTGGCCGACGGATTCAAGACTTCGGCGCGTGAGCATTTCATGCTCCAGGTTGGGCAGCAAGTTGACTTGCCCTTCGCCCTCCACGTGGGTTCGGAAACACAAATCATGGTTGTGGGTGACCAGGCGCCGCTTGTCAATACCGTCAGCTCCGAGCTGGGCACGACCGTTTCCGGCAACTACATTCTGGATATGCCGCTGTTTGACCGGAACCCGACCGCATTGGTCTTTCTGGCTCCGGGGGTGACCAACGTCAATGGGGGCGACGTCAACGCATTGGGCGGACTGAACTTCTCTTCTAACGGACAGCGCACCTTCACTTCGGAACTGCGACTCGATGGAGCTGTGGCCTCGGTGCCCGAAGGCGGCGAAGGCGGCGTCAACAACGTCACCTATCGTCCGTCGGTCGAAGGCATTCAGGAATTCAAGCTCATGAACAACGGCTATTCTGCGGAGTACGGCAGCAACGGCGGTACCGTGATAAGCATGATCACCAAGTCCGGCACCAATGAGTTGCACGGAAGCGGCTTCTACTTCACCCGGCGCCCATGGCTCGACGCCAACGGTTTCTTTGCCAACCGCGCCGAAGAGCCGCGGGCCCAGTACAAGCGTGAAGAGTGGGGCGGCGCAATCGGCGGTCCGATCGTTAAGAAGAAGGCATTCTTCTTCTTCGATTTTGAGCGCGACCACTTCGATCAGCCTTTCGTGATTCAGGCCATCGTTCCAACCGCGTTGGAGCGCACCGGAGATTTTTCGCAATCATTCAACCCCAACGGCGCTCCGGTTGCGATTTATGACCCCAACGGCCCCATCGTAGGCACGACACGTCCGCAGTTTCATGCCTTGGTCAACGGCGTAGATACCGCCAACGTTATTCCCGGCACCCGTCTCAACCCGCTGGGACTGGCGCTAATCAATCTTCTTCCTTCGCCGAACCAGAATGTCGACCCGTCGAGCGGCGACCCTAACTTTGTGCAGAATGCAGTCATCGCCACTCCGGGCTGGCAGTTGGATGGCAAGATTGATTACTACTTTAACCAGAAGAGCTGGATGACGGGCCGCTATTACATGCGGCATGAGACGACCACGCAGCCGGATCCTTTCTTGTCGGAGAACATAACCAAGGCCAAGACCGAGGGAATTACGCTTTCACACAACTGGGCGCCGTCGTCCACTTTTCTGTGGGTGAACCGCATAACCCTTACGCGCTTTAATACGCCCGGCGACGTTCCCCTGACGGTTGATCCGACCAACATCAACGGTACCGGTGTCGGCTTCCCGACCGAGCTGGTCGACAACGCGTATTACCATCGTCCGGCGTTTCCATCCATCACCTTCGATCAGTACCAGGGACTGTCGGCGACCGCATGCTGCACCATCTCGCGCGAAACCGACACGCAATGGTCCTATGCGTCCGTCGCAACAAAGACTCTTGGCAACCACAGCATCAAGTTCGGCGGGGAACAGCGGATTTTCCTCAACAACTTCTTCCAGCCCAGCAACACCGCCGGGGCTTTCAACTTTGGTCAAACCTACACGGCGCAGGATGTACTGAATGGTTCTGCTGACGGCGCCGATGGCAACGATCTCGCGTCTCTGCTGATCAACTGGCCGGATGACGGTAGCTTTAACACCGACGTGCTAACCGAAGTCCCAGCCGTCGCCAACAAGTCGATGGAGACCAGTTTCTTTGGCCAAGACGACTGGAAAGTCACAAAAAAGCTGACAGTGAACTTCGGCCTCCGGTATGAAATCAGTACACCGTACACCGAGCGTTACAACCGCAACCAGTTCACTTGCTTCACTTGTGACTCAGGGATCAACGTGCCGGCACTCGGTGAGTACCCTGGCGGCGAGCTCTTCGGTACCTCGATTCTTGCCAGCGATAAACAGCGTCACAGCAATTCCGACAGCAACAACTTCGGACCTCGCTTCGGATTCGCCTACGCGCTAAACGACAAGACGGTTGTGCGCGCCGGCGCAGGCTTTTATTACGGCCTGAACTTCGCCACCAACTGGCAGTACGGCGGAACCGCCTGGAACGGCAGCGTTCCCTTCCACGCCTCTGACGACAGCGGCTTTACGCAGCATGCTTCCATGACCAATCCTTATCCGGATGGATTAAGCCTTCCCCAAGAGGGCAAGTACGGCGACCTTACTTTGTATGGTTTGGAAAACTTCAACCACGCCAGCCTGAATGTAAGGAATGCCGAGATCTACCAATGGAACCTGGGCGTGCAGCGCCAGTTCGGCGGATCGATGTTGATTGAAGTCAACTACTCGGCGAACCGCAGCACGCATCTTCCCTGGGACAAATCGCTGCGCAGTCAGAATTTTGTCAGCGCGACCGACCGCGTTAAATGCGATCCGAACGACCCTACAATTTGCGGTACGGCGTACCTGAACGCGCAAGTAACCAATCCGTTCCAGTACCTATTCGTTCAATTGCCCGGTCAGCCGGCTCCGATTTTCAATGAGCCGACATCGAGCTACAACAACGATACGATTCCCCGCGTGAATATTCTTCGCCCCTACCCGCAATTCCAGGCCCTGTATGGCTTCACGCCGTTCGAAGCGCAGTCCCGGTATAACTCTTTGCAGGTGCGCTTCGAGAAACGCTACTCGCACGGCCTGACCTTCACCGGCAACTACACGTACGCACATATGACTTCCGATTCCGACTCGGGAGCGAATTCGTCACTCGGGAGCGCCTTGGGCGCCTTTGCCGCCGTGCAGGACAAGAGCAATCTAGCCGGAGAGCGCAGCATTTCCGCCAACGACACGCCTCATCGTTTCGTGATCGCCGCCACCTATGACCTGCCCTTTGGAAAAGGCCGGACCTTCGGAAGCAACGCCAACAAGTTTGTCGACGCGGTGTTCGGCGGCTGGAAGCTCAGCAGCTTCGTGACGATCCAGTCGGGACAGCCGTTGGCGATTCGCATGGCGTCGAATCGAATCAACGGTGGGGCGCAGCGTCCGGACCTGGTCGGCAATCCATGCAGCGGCCTAAGTGCGCACGATGTGGTCTTCGGGGCAGGCTCCTACCTCAACCTGGACGCCTTCACTAACCCGGGAGACGAGGTGGCCGGCGATACGCCGCGTTACATCGACAACTGCCGTACGGACCCAATTCGCAATCTCGATCAAACCCTGGCCAAGACTTTCCAGATTGGCGAGCGTGTGTCCCTCGAACTTCGTGGCGAACTCTTCAACGCGTTCAACCACCCGAACTTTGGTGCACCGGGTACCCGTTACGCGCCAGGTTCTGGAAGCTTTGGCGATTTCCAGAGTCAGCCTAACAACCAATGGCGGCACGGGCAGTTGGGAATCCGGGCAACGTTCTAGAAGTCTCTGGTCAAAGAAAGCGCACGACGGATAGGGGACGAATGAGACGCAGAGACTTCATGGGGGCGACGGCTGCTGGCCTGGTGGCATTGGCTGCTCCCAGCGTTCCGTGGGGGCTCTGGGCTGCCGACGTTCCCGGTGCGCCTCGGCGTCGTGAGAATTTTAATGACGGCTGGCTCTTCCGCCGCCAGGCGCGCGGCGGCGGCGCCTTAGGCTCATTCGATCGCAACTCAACTCTTGGCGCCGAAGTCGAACCCAAGTTTCGCAACGCAACCCAAGTCGTGTATGACGATTCGGATTGGGATTTTATCTTCCTTCCCCATACTTGGAATGCCTTTGACGGCAGCGACGATCAGCCGGGCTATTTCCGCGGCCTCGGGTGGTACCGCAAACACTTCAATCTGAGTGAAGCCGAACGAGGCAAATGTATTTTCCTGGAGTTCGAAGGAGTTAACCAGGTCGCGGAGGTTTGGCTGAACGGAGCACGGATCGGAGAACACAAAGGCGGTTATACCGGCTTCGAATTCGACCTCACGGAACATATAAAGCTCGGTTCTAACGTTCTTGCTGTGAAGGTTAGCAACGTCTACGACCCAAACATAGGGCCGACGGTGAAGACGGATGTAACGTTCTACGGCGGAATTTACCGCGACGTCTGGCTGCGAATTTCCGAACCGATCTACTGTTCGTCGCTCTATTGGCGGACACCGCAGGTCAGCGAAGGTTCGGCGGAGATCGAGGTATACGGCGCTCTGGCCAATACCACGCACCAGGCTACGACACTGAATTTAGCAATCGAGATTCTAGATGCGGCCGGCGTTGTAGTAGGAAATTCCAAAGCGAGTGCGATCGCCCCAGCTGGCAAAACCACCGAGCTCCAACGACAAACCGTACATGTTTCGAACCCCAAGCTCTGGCATCCTGACTCGCCAAATCTTTACCGCATTCGCGCGAGCTTTTCCGACAAGGCGAAAGTGGTGGATTCGGTGGAAATTCCGCTCGGTTTCCGCTGGTTCCACTTCGACTTCGACCAGGGCTTCTTTCTCAATGGAAAACGCCTGCAATTGTGCGGCACGACCTGGCATCAGGTTTATCCCGGCATGGGGAACGCACTGCCGAACTCCAGACATTTTGCGGACATGAAAATAATCCGCGATATGGGCTGTAATTTTTTCCGCACCAGCCACTATCCCCACGACCCGGCGGTGATGGAAGCCTGCGATCAGCTTGGTCTTCTGGTGCTGGACGAATTGTTCATCGGCGAGGAGGTCGAGACCAACCCGGAATACGTGGCGATCCAGACCAAGCAAGCGGAAGAAATGATTTTCCGTGACCGCAATAATCCGAGTGTGATCCTGTGGGGAATTTCGGGAGAGGTCGATCAACCCGAGAAATCAGCCGAGATGATCAATGGCATCGTCAATAAGTATAGAGAGCTTGATCCGACCCGTCCGGCGACCATGCACGCCCCCCGGGTCGAACGGGTGATGGCCAATCTCGATGTGGTTGGCTTGTACTCCAGCTTCGAAGACGATGACCGCGATCACAAGGACTTCCCCAAACGTAAGTATCTGATCGAGGAGTACACCGCCGCCGGCATCGGCCGCGGCTTGTACGGCATGGGAGAGAACACTGAAGACGCTGGCTGTATCGAGCATGAGAAATTCCTCAGTCAGGTGAACCTGCGCCCATGGATCGCGGGAAGCGTGCTTTGGCATCAGTTCGACTATGACGGCGAAGAATACGACCCCGTGATTCCTCATGTTGTGACCTTCGGCATGAACGACTCGTGGCGGATTTCCAAAGATGTTTATTACTTCTTCCGAAGTCAGTGGACAGAAAAGCCCATGGTTCACATCTGCGGGCATTGGACCTGGCCCGACGATAAAGCCTCAAAGACCGTAAAGGTTTACAGCAATTTGGAGGAAGTCGAATTAGTGTTGAACGGCCGCTCTCTGGGAACAAAGAAAGGTGACACCTATCCTGGGCTGGCGCATCCGCCGCGAGTCTGGGAAGTCTCCTACGAGCCTGGAACGCTGCAGGCGATGGCGCGTTCGGGTGCCCAGAGTGTTTCAGACACGCGCAAGACGGCTGGGCCCGCTGTCCGAATCGACCTTGCCTCCGATGTCAAACAACTCCGCTCAGGCGACCGCGAGAGTCTCGCCTACCTGACAGCATCGGTAGTGGACAAAGACGGGACCGTCGTACCCAGTGCATTCCATCCCATTTCATTCACCTCCTATGGCCCGGGTGAATTATTGCCGCAAATCTGGGCAGGGCACAAAGAAGGCTTCACCTGGAATGCCATCGCCGGCATGACCCGCATTGCACTGCGCGCAACGGATCGCGTCGGACGGTGCGTGGCCAGCGCTTACTCTCCGGGGCTCTTGCTTGGGCGCGTGGAAGTTCAGGTTGAGGCGAAGGGGAAGCGAGATGAAATGGAGCACCGTGGCGGCGCCGCCGTATACCAATAGAAAGCAATCCGGGGAAGAATGACCACATTACCGCTACGATCTCAGTTGTCCATCCACATTCTGGAAACCAAAGAGCAGATGGGAAAGGAAGCAGCGGTTCGCGCTGCCGAATTGATCCGTCGTGCGATTGTTGATCAGGGATTGGCCCGTCTGGTTTTTTCCGCCGCGAACTCACAGTTGCCGATGCTGGAAGTGCTCACCAATTTCGAGGACATTGACTGGAAGTGCGTGGAAGCCTTCCATGTTGACGAGTACCGGGGCATGGCTTCTGCCCATCCCGCCAGCTTCAGCGGCTGGATCAAGCGAAATCTTAGTGACCGGGTTCATCCTGCGATGGTGCACTATCTGGTTGGCGACGCCGCTGACATTGCCGCAGAGTGCCAACGCTATGGAGACTTGTTGTCTGCCGCGTCTATTGATATTTCATTTCTCGGCCTTGGCGAAAATGGCCACATCGGATTCAACGATCCCCACGAGGCGGACTTTAGCGATCCGTACCGAGTACGTGCGGTAACCCTCGATGAACGCTGCCGTCTGCAACAGGTGAGGGAAGGACACTGGCCGGACCTCGAGGCGGTGCCGGGTATGGGGCTGACTTTAACTTGCCCTACCCTGGTGGACGCTAACCACGTGATTTGTTGCGTGCCGGGAGCGAGCAAGGCGGAGGCCGTGCGTAATGCCGTGGAAGGTCCGGTCTCCCCCGCATGCCCAGGTTCTTTGCTGAGAACGCACAAGAACGCCGATCTCTATCTGGATTTTGAATCGGCGTCGTTGCTCTCTAGAAATGTCCGGGGCGAGGCGAGAACGAAATGAAAATTGCTATTCAGCAGTCTTGAGTGACAGGCCGCATGATTCAGCGGCCGTGCTCGCTGACAATATCGCGTTGCTTGCTGCGCTACTCATGACAACGTCCGCACAGGTCCCCACGATCGTCCCTCGCCCTATCCGCAACCTGCGATGGTGGATCGGTGCATTACTATTTGCATCGACGGTCATCAACTATCTGGAACGCCAAACCCTCTCACTGCTGGCACCGTTCCTTGAACTCGAATATCGCTGGAACAATACCGACTACGCGTTTGCTGATGGGATTCCGCGTAGCTTATTCCATTGGCCAAACCGTATTCGGCCGGATCATGGATAAAGTCGGCACACCGCATCTGACGAGCTTGAACGAACCTAAGCCGCGTAGAAAAGGAAAGAGAAACAGATGGCGACCTCACGGATCGGCCGAGCGATGAAACGCCGCAAATTTCTCAGTACGCTTGGCGCAGCCTCGATGGGCGTGGCCTTGCCTCGGTTGGCAGTCGGCGAAGAGGCTGCGACCAAGCCGTGTGCGAACCGATCTGCACCAATCGAGCTCGCGGGCATGGGCCTGCGACAGTTGCGCCAGAGTTTTCACGACGAACTCTTCCGGGTCGTACTGCCTTTCTGGGATAAGCATGGCGTCGATCACGATTATGGCGGTGTCATGTGCAGCCTCGACTACGACGGCACGCTTATTAATAGCGACAAACTCTTATGGTTCCTGGGCCGCGCGCTTTGGGTTTATAGCTTTCTCTACAGCCATTTCGGAAAAGATCCAGCTCACCTGGAGATCGCCCGCAAGACCAAGGACTTTCTCCTGAGGTATGGCCGGCAAGCAGATGGCTGGTGGGCGGAAAAGTTGTCGCGCGACGGCAATGTGCTCAAGCCGTTTGGTGGCGACATCGAAGGCATCTATTTCATCGCTGAAGGGTTGCAGGAATATGCGGTCGCAGCCAAAGACGACCAGGCCCGCGAAATGTCGTTCACTTTGTTGAAGAAGCTGTTTCGCTATTTCAACCGCCCTGAGTTTCGCTATTCCGGTCCGGATTTCCCCAACCTGAGGTCGGATGGTCCCTGCGTCCGGCCGCAGGGGACCTGGATGCTCAACCTCAACATCGCTACCCAGATGCTGCAGCGCTGGCAGGATCCGGAACTCTCCTCGATCGCAGACCACGCGCTGGAAGCCATCGTTCAACGGCACCACAACCCGGAGATCAACCTCAATACTGAAATGTTGTACTTCGACTTCAGTCGCCCGAAAGGCGAAGAACGCAAGTCACGACTCGGCCACGGAGTCGAAGTGATGTGGATGGCTATGGACGAGGCGGATCGGCGTGGAGATCGCGAACTGTGGGACTCCTGTGCTGAGCGGATGCGCCGTCACCTCGAAGTGGGGTGGGACCGTGTCTACGGTGGCTTGGCTCAGTGGGTGGACGTCGACCAGGGAGGCTTCCAATGGCCGGCAGAGACCCCGGTCGGCACCAATTTCGCCTTCCACTTCGTCGGCGAATACAACTACATGAAGACCCTTTGGGGCATGAACGAAACATTAGTTGGAACTTTGCGCGTCTTCGAACGTACCCGGGCCGAATGGGCTGCACAATATTTCGGCATGGCGCATAAGACTATCGCCGACCACTTCAGTCTCAAGAAGCGGGGTCTTCCTGGCTATGTTCTATTCACCGACCGCCAGTTCACCGTTGAAGCCCACGCTTCGCGCCAGGATAACTATCATCCAATTCGCCAACTGATGCTGAACATACTGACTTTGGATCGGATGCTTCAGTCGACGACCTGAATGTGGAATACGAAAACCAAGGGTGTGGAATGTATGACGATTGCCTTAAAGGTCCTGCTGCTGATTGCTTTTACTTGTTCGGCTTTAGATTGGTCTTTCGGGGCAGAAAATAAACCAGCTTCCGAATTCCTGGCTGCGGTTGGCGACGCACCGGACCTGGCTCCTCCTCTGGCAACTGATTTGTCGCCAGCATTGAATCAAGCCTCTGTTCAGAGGGCAACCCTCAAGGTTGCGGACTGGCAATTGGAGCGGGTGAAACAAGACTTCAATCGCGACTGGACTTTTGCCGTTTTGTATTCGGGCTTCATGGCGGTTTCAGAAAACACCCACAATCCAAAATATCGCGACGCCATGCTGGCCATGAGCAAGCGATTCCATTGGCAACTTGCAGATGAGTACCACGACGCGAACGACCAGGCGATGGGCCGCACATATCTGGAACTCTATCTCAAGGAGCATGATCCAAATATGATTGCCGGTATCCAGGCAGAATTGGACAGGCTTCGCGTCGCACCGAGGGAGCCACCCAAGGTTCAGTTTCCCTGGTGGTGGTGTGACGCCCTTTTCATGGCGCCGCCGGCATGGGCACGCATGTATAAAGCAACTGGAAACATTGCCTATCTTGACTACATGAGTCGCGAATGGTGGGCTACTTCCGGCAGGTTGTACGATCGGCGAGAGCATCTCTATTTCCGGGATGCAAGCTATCTCGACAAGAGACAATCCAATGGTAGAAAGCTTTTTTGGTCTCGCGGAAATGGTTGGGTCATGGCGGGCTTGGCCGGGGTGCTGGAGTACATGCCAGACGATTATCCAGATCGCCTGGCTTTTGTTGAGCAATTCCAGCAGATGTCGGAGGCGATCAAGGCAATCCAGGGCAGCGATGGGCTATGGCGGACTGGCTTGCTCGATGCCGACAGTTATGTTTTGCCTGAAAATTCCGGGTCTGCATTTTTTACCTACGCACTCGCGTGGGGCGTCAACCACAAGATTCTCGATTCTGCTGTCTACACCCCCGTGGTTGCGAAGGCATGGCAGGGCCTTCTGTCTCACATTTATTCAGATGGACGACTGGGCTGCATTCAGTCGGTATCTGATGCGCCCGGGAAGTTCAAACCAACCTCCAGCTATGTCTACGGCGTGGGGGCGTTTCTGCTAGCCGGGTCTGAAGTGGAGCACCTGGTGAAGCCGTCGGATTGAGCGTTTGACCTAGCGGCGAAGAGCAACTTCGCGACCGTGATCGCGAGGGTGTTGCTC
>Ga0105245_10004779_pt1 | contig 11954 bp, 12 predicted proteins | sample KBSM54metaG_FD_81523 | JGI IMG/M metagenome (GOLD analysis project Ga0105245, IMG submission 81523) | Miscanthus rhizosphere microbial communities from Kellogg Biological Station, Michigan, USA - KBS M5-4 metaG | ecosystem: Host-associated > Plants > Roots > Rhizosphere > Soil | place...
CATCTACTCCGGTACCTGACACGGCCGGGGAGAATCGAGAGAGAGCCATGCCCAAGCCCAAGAAGGGCCCCCGCCTCGGCGGCAGCCCGGCGCACCAGCGGCTGATCGTGTCCAACCTGGCCACCCAGCTGTTCGAGCACGGCCGGATCACCACCACCGAGACCAAGGCGCGCATCCTGCGCCCGGTCGCGGAGAAGCTGATCACCAAGGCCAAGCGGGGTGACCTCCACAACCGCCGCGAGGTGCTCAAGACCGTCCGTGACAAGTCGGTCGTGCACGAGCTGTTCACCGAGATCGCCCCGCGGTTCGCAGAGCGCCCGGGCGGCTACACCCGGATCACCAAGATCGGTCCCCGCAAGGGCGACAACGCCCCGATGGCGGTGATCGAGCTGGTGACCGAGGCCTACGAGCCGAAGGCTCAGACGGCCGAGAAGTCGACCACGAAGAAGTCGGCGGCCAAGAAGTCGACCGCCAAGAAGTCCCCGGATCCGGTGGTGGCCGAGGAGGCCTCGGTCGAGGAGGCGACGGTCGAGGAGGCCTCGGTCGAGGAGGCCCCGGTCGAGGAGGCCCCGGTCGAGGAGGCCCCGGCCGAGGAGGCCTCGGACGAGGCGACCGATGGGACCACCGACGAGGCGACCGATGAGGCCACCGACGAGGCGACCGAGGAGCCCGAGCCGGAGGAGTCCGAGAAGGCCTGATCGACCCGCATCATCCGAGTCGTCCGCCTGGCAGGGTGCTCTAGCACCCGCTCAGGCGGACGACTCGATTTCAGGGGTGCGCCGGGTGGCGACCTCGACCAGCCAGCACGCCAGCGCGCCGAGGACGAAGGGCGCGACGTAGAGCATCGCCACGACCGTCCAGTGGTAGGAGTGCAGGTCGAGCGCGATGTGCTCCCGCCACCAGACCCAGTGCAGCTGCAGCTCGCGCAGGACCGCGGCGACGACCGGCGCCACCACGAGCCCAGCCACCCACGCCCGACCGCGGCGCCGGGCGACGCCCCAGGCCAGGGGGACCAGGACCGCGACGACGAGCAGCTCGGCCCAGGTGTAGACCCGGATCGAGGTCGGGCCCGCCCGGCCGTCGTCCCAGACGTAGGTCGAGAAGAGCTGGTACAGCCCCCAGAGGTACGTCCCGGTGGCCAGGGCCAGGAGCGCGGCGGCGCTGCCACGGCCGGGGCTACGGGCGGTCACCAGGAGCGCGACCGCATAGGGGACGCACAGCAGCATCGCCTCGACCAGGTTGACCAGCCACCCCCGGTCGGCGACGAACGCCCAACCGACGACCTGCGCCACGAGGTGCGGGAAGGCCCAGTGCCGGTAGGCGACCCAGCCGACGACCACGACGACGGCGGCGAGCGCACCGCCGGCCACCGGCAGCGGCCGTTCGCTGGTCCGGGCAGTGGCCCCGAGCGCCGTGGTCATGGCGGACAGTGTGCATCCGTCGGCCCCGGTGCGACAGGGTAGAGGCATGACAGGCGTGTTGGTGGTCGGCGAGGCCCTGATCGACATCGTGCAGCGACCCGACGGCACGACCGTCGAGCACTCCGGGGGCAGCGCCGCGAACGTCGCCGTCGCCCTGGCCCGGCTCGGCCGTCCCGTGCAGCTCCTGACGGCGTACGGCGACGACGAGCGCGGCGCCGTCCTGGCGCGTCACCTCAACCAGTCGGCCGTGGGGCTCATCGGCGACCCGCACTCGCTCGAGCGCACGGCGACGGCCGCGGCCACGCTCGGGCCCGACGGCGGGGCGGCGTACACCTTCGACATCGACTGGCGCCTGAACGCCCTCCCCGACCCGTCACCCGTCGTCGTGCACACCTGCTCGATCGGCGCGGTGCTCGAGCCGGGGGCCTCCGACGTACGCCGTCTGGTCGAGGCCCTGCGGCCCCGCGCGACCGTCAGCTACGACGTCAACGCCCGGCCGGCCGTCACCGGGTCGGGACCGGACGTCGTGCGCGCGGTCGAGGAGATGGCGGCGCTCGCCGACCTGGTGAAGGCCTCGGACGAGGACCTCGAGGCGCTCTACCCCGGCGAGCCCGTCGGCCAGGTGGTCGAGCACCTGCTGGAGCTCGGGCCGGGGGCCGTCGTCGTCACCCGGGGCCGGCAGGGGGCGGTGTGGTTCGGCAGCAACCTGCGGGTCGAGGTCCCCGTGGCCGAGACCGAGGTCGCCGACACGATCGGCGCCGGCGACACCTTCGGCGCCGGAATCCTCGACGCACTGTGGGACCTCGACGCACTCGGCGGCCGCCTGGTCGGCCTCGAGACCCATGAGATCGAAGGGGTCCTCCGCCACGCCGCCCGGGCCGCCGCCGTCACCGTCTCCCGCCCCGGAGCCGACCCGCCGTACCGCCACGAGCTGCTCTGATCCGCCCACGCACCGAGGAGTCCCGCCATGCCCCGCACCCAGTTCACCGTCCACACCAGCCTGTCGCCGAGCGACGTGATGACGCTGTTCACCGACTTCGGCCCGGACCGGGCCAGCCGCTGGCCGAACGTCGACGAGGCCCACTTCACCGTGCATGACCAGGGCCCCGACTGGGCCGAGGTCACCGAGGGCAACTCGCTGGGCTGGGAGCGTGAACGCTACTCGTGGGACGCCGCGGCCGGCACCGTCACCATCGACACCCTGGACTCGAACCTGTGGGGCCCGGGCAGCGGCTGGCGCTACCAGGTCGGGCCGGCGGACGGCGGCACCGACGTGCTGGTGACGCTGACCCGTGTGGGCAAGGGGTTCCGCGGCAAGCTCGTCGGAGCATTGATCCCGATCGCCGGAGCCCGGACGCTCGGCAAGCAGTTCCAGGCGGTGCTCCGGAGGGCGGAGGCCCGCTGATCGCCCGTCGCGGACCTCGCCGACGCCTCACCCCGACCAGGCCGGGTCGCGCCCGATGAAACCGATCAGGCGCGTCTGCGGGTCGGCGTCGACGGGGACCGGGACCGCCGGTCCGTACTGCCCGGAGCTGCGGATGAGCTCCTCGAGCGGCTCCATCTCGGCGAGCATGGCCGCGCACACCTCGGAGTCGAGCCGGTCGTCCTGGCCCGTGGCCCGAGCGAGGTCCCACGTGTGCAGGAAGACGTCGGAGGTGTAGAAGCGGTCGATGGCGTGCCCGAGCGGCATCGAGCCCGTGTGCGGGTTCGTGAACTCCGCACCGGCCGCCGCGGGGCCCTCCAGGACGTCCTGGACGGCACGCCGATGCGCGTCCCACGCTGCCACGGGATCGTCGGCGGGCGACGGAACCGGGGGCAACCGGACGTCGCCACCCGCGGCCACGAAGCCCGGCAGCCACTCGACCAGGTGTGCCACCACGTCGCGAGCCGCCCAGCCGGGCACCGGTGCCGCCACCGACCAGTCCCGGGAGCCGTGCACCAGCTCGGAGAACCCGTCGGCGATCAGCCGGTGACGTCTGGCGGGGTCGGCCGTGAGGAGCTCAGAGGGAGCCATCGGCGAGCATCCGGTCGAGGGCGGCGTAGCCCTGCTGCACGCCGATCTCCATGCCGCTCTCGCGCAGCCACATGTCGCGGTCCTCGAAGCTGTCGCACAGGGACTGCGCGTGGAGGCGGGTGCGGCCGTCGCCGAGGTCCTCGAAGGTGACCGTCTCGAGCGCCACGGCGTCCGGCATGCCCTCCCAGGTGAAGGTCTGCACGATCTTCTCCGGCGAGACGGTGTGGAAGCTGCCCCGGAAGAACTGCTGCTGGTCGAAGCGGTCGCCCCCGGCGTAACGCCACTTGCCGTTGTTGGTGGCGTCCCACTCCAGGATCGTGGCGCCCATCCCCTCGGGTCCGATCCAGCGCGCGAAGAGCTCCGGGTCGGTGTGCGCCCGGAACAGCTGCTCCGGGGTCCCGGCGAAGTCGCGCCAGATGTGGATCATCGGCACGGTGGGGTCGGCCTCGATCGCGGCCTCGTCGTATCGCGTCGCGGTGCTGCCGGTGGTGCTGCCTGCGGTGCTCATGATGCGGTCCCCTCCTGTGGGAGCTCGGTCTCGGTCGTGTCGTCGTTCATCCGGGCCAGGACGGCGTCCAGGCGCTGGTAGCGCTCCTCGGCGCGTTGGCGGTAGCGCTCGATCCACGTGGTCATCAGGTCGAACACCTCGGCCTCCAGGTGCACGGGACGTCGCTGCGCGTCGCGGCTGCGGGTGACCAGGCCGGCCTCCTCGAGCACCTTCAGGTGCTTGGAGACCGCCTGGATGCTCACGGCGTACGGCGCGGCCAGGTCGCCGACCGTGGCGTCACCGTCGGTGAGCCGGGCCACCATGTCGCGGCGGGTCGGGTCGGCCAGGGCGGCGAAGACCCGGGAGAGCTGGTCGGTCATCCCGTCCCTTTCTTCAACCGTTCGGTTGAACATGAGGCTAGACCTCGACGCCGGCCGTTGTCAACCGTTGGGTTGAAGAGCGTCAGCCGGCGCGGGCGTCGTTGGCGATGGCCTCGGCGAGTGCCGCGTCGAGGGTCGGCTGGAACGCCGGCCGGCCGTCGCCGTAGACGGCGATCACGCGGCTGAGCTTCGGGAAGGTGTTCGCGCCCCGCGCCTCGGTGTACACCGGCTCGACGTAGAGGACCTTGTTGTCCAGGGGGATGGTGAGCAGGTTGCCGAGCACCACCCTGGAGTTGCCGCGCAGCAGGGTCAGCGCACTGGCGATGTGGTTGTCGGACTCGATCGTGTTCTGGATCTGCGCCGGCGACCCGATCGACTGGCCGGCGGGGAAGTCCAGGAGCGTGAACCTCCCGTAGTCCGGCCCCGGCTGGGCGTTCACGGACAGGAAGCCGGCCAGCTGCCGGTAGTTGAGCGTGACCATCGGCGATGACAGCGACCACTGCGCGTCGGTGTCGCCGGTCGGCGAGAGTGACATGTACGTCGGCGGCAGGGTGGGTGACGAACCGCGCGCACCCCCGCCGTTGAAGATCCTGATGGCGGCCAGCGTCGGGTCGTTGGGGACCTTCCAGAAGTCGGCGCCGTTGTAGAAGTCCCCCGGGTCGGCCACGTGGTACTGCGTGAGCAGACTGCGCTGCACGTCGAAGAGGTCCTGTGGGTAGCGCAGGTGCGGCAGGAGAGCTGACGGGATGCTCGACTCCGGCCGGACCAGGCCGGGGAACGCGTCCTCCCAGGTCTGCAGCACCGGGTCGGGCTGGTTCGCCTGGTTCCAGGAGTAGAGCGTGACCTGGCCGGTGTAGGCGTCGACGACGGCCTTCACCGAGTTGTGCAGGTAGTTGACCCTCCGGCTGGGCTGGCTCGCGATGCCCTTCGCGTTGGTCAGGGAGTTCGACGTCGCCTGGTGGAGGTTGACCAGCTGGGAGGCGGGGTAGCTGGCCGACGAGGTGTAGCCGTCGACGATCCACTGCACCCGGCCGTCGACCACGGCCGGGTAGACGTCGCCGTCCAGGGTCAGCCAGGGAGCGACCTTGGCCACCCGGGCACGCGGGTCGCGCACGGTCAGCAGCTGAGATCCGGAGTTGATCCCGCTGGAGAAGAAGATGTTCGGGTCGCCCAGCTTCACGGCGTACAGGAAGCGGTTGAAGCGGGAGCCGATCGGCACGCCGCCCTTGCCCTGGTAGGTGTTGTGAACGCCGTTCGTCCCGCCGTTGGTGCTGGGGTGGTCGAACTCGAGGTTCTCCGTGCTCCCCGGCGGCTGGCCCACGATGGAGTACGACGGCGAGTGCTGGCCGAAGTAGATCTGCGGGACCTTCACCGGGATCTGGTTCACCGGGGGCAGGCCGCCGTTGATGAAGTCCGGTGTGCCGGTCTTCTGGTCCACGCGGTCGGTCGGCGCCGCCACCACGCCGTACCCGTGGGTGTAGATGAGGTGGTGGTTGGACCACGAGCTCCGCGGGGTGCCGGAGAGGTTGAGCTCGCGCACCGCGATGGCGACGTCCTGGCCGCGCGAGCCGAGGGGGTAGTGCCCGATGTCGAGGGGCGACTTGAACTGATAGAAGGCCTGGATCTCCTGCTTGTTGTTGAACGTCGGCGTCAGCTGGTTCGGGTCGAGCAGGCGGATCTGCGCGGTACGACGGGCCTGCGCCAGCGAGGTGGCGGTCGGCGTGCCGCCGGCAGCGCCGTACTCCTGCGTGGTGATGTCCTGGTCGAGCCCGAACGCCGTCAGGGTCGCGGCCTGGTTGCGCTCGATCGAGGTCCGGTCGAGGGTCGAGGCGCTGGGCTGCTCGCGGAAGCGGTAGAACAGCGACGGCCACAGGGTGCCGATCACGAGGGCGGCCGCCACCATCCCGCCCAGCGCGACGGCGATCCAGCGCAACCGACCGAGCCAGACGTTGCCCAGCAGCAGCAGCGCGAAGAGCACCGCGAGGACGGTCAGGACCGTGAGACCCGGCAGTGCGGCGTGCTGGTCGGTGTAGGAGAGCCCGGTCACCGGGCCGCGGTTGGAGGTCGTGAGCGAGTAGCGCCCCAGCCAGTACGACGCGGCCTTGAGCAGCAGGTAGATGCCGAGCAGCACCGAGACCTGGGCCTTGAGGGCCGGCGTCACCTTTCGGCCACGGCCGCGGATGCGGATCGCGCCGTACAGGTAGCCGGCGACGAGCGTGATCACCAGGCAGGTGACCACGATCGAGCTGAGGTATCCGACGACCGCGCGATGGAAGGGCAGGACGAAGACGAAGTAGGAGATGTCGCGGTGGAACTGCGGGTCGGTCTGGTGGAACGACTGCGCGTGCCGCCACATCTCGTAGCCCTGCCAGTGGCGGCTGGCCCGGGTGCCGGCCCTGACGGCGAGGTAGAGCGCGAGGACCCCGATCAGCCAGGGACGCAGACGGCGCTCGACGCGCAGGTAGCGGTGTCGCCACTTGTGCCGGACCGGGTCGGGCCGGAAGCGCGGGCGGTTCCGGATCAGCACCACCGCGGTGGCCACCACGGCGGCAGCGGTCAGGATCGCGAAGACGGCGAAGAGCAGGACCTGCGCACCGAGGATGGTGCCGTAGACCGAGCCGGCGTCGACCGAGTGGTACCAGAGCACGTTGGTGCGGATGTTCACGAACGCCAGGAAGGCCTGGTAGACCGCGAAGAGCACGACCGCCGCCACCACGACACGGATGGCGAGACGCTTCCACCGGGACGACGTGAGCGCACGAAGACGCTCCGGGGAAGCCGATGGCACGGGACCGAACCCTACCAACGCGGTGGTCGCGAGCCCGCTTCCCGGTAGGCGTTGCGGTCGCGTCCGTGTTCCGGCTCACAGACCACGCGCCGGGGCACGTCGTACGGCGTCAGACCGGCGTGGGCGTGGGCTCCAGCCAGGCGTGCACGAGCGGGACGACCGACGCGCCCTCGCCGCTGGCACTGGCGACTCGTTTCATCGAGCCCGACCGGATGTCGCCGACGGCGAAGATGCCGGGCACCGTCGTCTCGAGGTTCTCCGGCGGCAGTCCGTCGCGCCAGGCCGTCGACGGTACGTCGCGGCCGGTGAGCACGAACCCGTTCGGGTCGCGGGCGACCTCGGGCGGTAGCCAGTCGCAGTGCGCGAGGGCGCCGAGGAGGAGGAAGAGCCCGCCTGCCTCACGCCGGGTCCGCGCGCCGCTCGTGGTGTCCTCGACCTCGATCCACTCCAGCCGCCCGTCGCCGCCGCCGTCGACCACGCGGCGTCCGCCCTCGACGGTGATCCGGGGGTTGAACTCGATCTCCCCGATCAGGTACGCCGACATGGTCGCGGTCAGGTCGGCTCGCCGGACCAGGATGGTCACGCTCCGGGCGAAACGGGAGAGATGGATCGCCGCCTGGCCGGCGGAGTTCCCACCGCCCACGACGTACACGTCGAGGCCCTCCATCTCGCGTGCGGCCGTCATCGCGGCGCCGTAGTTCACGCCGCTGCCGACCAGCTGGTCGATCGCCTCGACCCCGAGCCTGCGGTAGGTGACTCCGGAGGCGATCACGACGGCGCGGGCGCGGACGTCTCCGCCCTCGGTGCAGACGACGAACGGCTCACCGGGGCCACCCAGCTCCAGACGCGTCGCCGGCCAGCCGGTGAAGAACCGGGTGCCGAACCGGATCGCCTGGTTGCGTGCCCGCTGCGCCAGCCGCATCCCGGAGATGCCGCGCGGGAAACCCAGGTAGTTGCGGATCATCGAGCTGGTGCCGGCCTGGCCGCCGATCGCCTCCGACTCGAGGGCGACGGTGGTGAGGCCCTCGGACGCGCCGTACACCGACGCGGCGAGGCCCGCCGGGCCGGCGCCGACGATCACCAGGTCGGCGACGCTGTCGACGTCGATCTGGTCCGGGCGGCCGTAGATGCTGATCGCCACGTCGTGCACGGAAGAGACGCAGAACGGGTCACCGTCCCACCGCTCGAGCACGGGGTAGGTCGGCTCGGCATCGCCGGGGAGATGGAGCCGGGCCAGGACCTCGCGCCCCACCTCGCTGTCGGGGTGGTGCACGAGGTGGGGGACACCGATCCGGTCGAGGAAGTCGCGTACCGCGAGGGTCAGCCCGTCGTTGCTCGGCGACACCACGCGGAGGCTCTCGACGACCGGCTCGGCGACCGTCTGGTTCCAGTCCGAGAGCAGCTCGCAGACGGCGGTGTGGAACTCCTCGTCGCGCTGGCCGCGCGGGCTCAGCAGGTAGGCGTCGTACTTGCCCTTGACCAGACCTGGCCGCAGACGCTCGGCGTCCAGGCGGAAGCGTTCCCAGCTCGCCGCGACCACGCGCCGGCAGGTCGGGACGTACGTGCGGAGCTTGTGGAACATCTCGAGCACGTCGGCGTCGGGCAGCACCGACTCGGACACCACCAGCGCGAGCTGCTGGCCGGAGTCGCGCAGGCCCTTCACCGCGACGCCCGCCTCGACGGAACTGCGCGTCGCGCGCACGTCGTAGTCGCGGGTGTAGCGGCCGAACTCGTCGAGCAGCTCGTCGGCGTGCTCCTCGGAGACCAGCAGGATCACGGGGCGGTCGTCCACGACGGAAGCCTAGAGCGGTCGGCCCTAGAGTGCGGAGCGTGCGGCTGCGGATCGACCTCGCCTACGACGGCGGCGCGTTCCACGGCTGGGCCGCGCAGCCGGACCTGCGCACGGTTCAGGGCGAGCTGGAGGCGGCGCTGAGAACGGTGCTGCGGGTGGCGGAGGCCCCGACCGTGTGCGCCGGCCGTACCGACACCGGCGTGCACGCGCGGGGGCAGGTGGTTCACGTGGACGTCGCGCACGACGTACTGGTGGCGGCGGCCGGACGCTCCGCCGGCGACCCCGCGGACGCGGTCACCCTCCGGCTGAACGGCGTCCTGGCGCCCGACATCCGGGTACGCCGTGTGGCCGCCGCCGCGGACGGCTTCGACGCCCGCTTCTCGCCGCGATGGCGCCGCTACTCCTACCGGGTCTGCGACGCGGTGCCCGACCCGCTCACCCGCGGGTACGTGCTCGGCTGGCCGCGACCGCTCGACGTGGACGCGATGAACGACGCGAGCCGGGACCTGCTGGGCCTGCACGACTTCGCGGCGTTCTGCAGGCAGCGCCAGGGTGCGACCACGATCCGCACGCTGCTGGACCTGTCGTGGGTCCGCGAGGGCGACGTCCTGACCGGCACCGTCCGGGCCGACGCGTTCTGCCACCACATGGTCCGGTCGCTGGTGGGCTGTCTGCTGGCGGTGGGAGATGCGCGTCGTCCGGTCGCGTGGCCGGCCGAGGTGCTCGGCACGGCCGTGCGCGACCCGGCCGTGACCGTGGCACCTCCGCACGGGTTGACCCTCGAGGAGGTCGGCTACCCGCCCGACAACGGGCTGGCAACGCGTGCCGCGGAAGCCCGGGCCAGGCGGGAGCACGCGTGACCGACCACTACTTCTCCGCCGACCCGTCGGTCCCGTTCGAGCGCGATCCGCTCAGCTGCCAGGTGTGGGGCCAGCGGCTCGACCTGGTCAGCGGCTCGGGCGTCTACAGCCGGGGCCGGCTCGACATCGGGACGTCGGTGCTCTTCCGCGAGACGGAGCCGCCGGCGCCGGGCCGGGTGCTGGACCTGGGCACGGGGTACGGCGTGATCGGCCTGGCCGTCGCGGCTGCCTGGCGGGCCCGCGGCGTACCCGCGGAGGCCGGGTCGGTGATCGGCGTCGAGGTGAACCAGCGGGCTGTGCTCCTCGCCAACGAGAACGCCGAGAGCCTCGGCCTGGCCGATCGCTTCCGGGCCTGTGCACCCGAGCGGGCGCCGGGCGGCATGACGTACGACGAGATCTGGTCGAATCCGCCCATCCGCATCGGCAAGCAGGCGTTGCACGAGCTGCTGCGGCACTGGTTCGGCCTGCTGCGCCCGCACGGCCGGGCCGTGATGGTCGTGGGCAAGAACCTCGGCGGAGACTCACTCCAGGCGTGGCTGACGGGGGAGGGCTACCCCACCAGCCGGCTGGCCAGCGCCAAGGGCTTCCGGGTGCTGGAGTCGCGTCGAGAGGGATCGTCGTTCCGGAGCTCGTGAACACGCGCCGGTCCGAAGCGTGGTGCGACCTCACCGCTGGGACCTCAGGACGTCGATCTCACAGCCGGGCGCGGACGGGTCGAAGCCGTGCTCGACCAGCCAGCGCACGGCCGTCAGGCTTCGCAGCGACCACCAGGCGCGGATCACATCGAGGTCGACGTCGGCGCCGTAGCCGGCGACGACGTCGCTGAGGTGCTCGGGGTGTCCGAGCGTCAGGCTGGCGAGGTCGTACATGGCATCGCCCTGCCCCGCCTCGGACCAGTCGACCACGCCGGTGACCTCGTCACCGTCGACGAACACGTGCGCGACCTGCAGGTCGCCGTGCGTGAACGCCGGTGTCCACGGCCGGAGCGCGACCTGGGCGATCCGGCGGTTGCGCGTGACCAGGTCGGTGGGGAGGACGTCGTTCCCCAGGAGCCACGTGCACTCGGTGTCGAGCTCCGTTGCGATCTCGTCGAGGCTCCGCCCGGGCCATGGCGGCAGCGGCGCGTCGTGCAGCGTCCGTGCTGCGGCACCCGCCGCCTCCCAGGCCGCAGGCGACGTGGTCGACGGCTCGCCGAGCCGGCCGAGTGCCGTCCCTGGGAGGGCGGCGAGCGCGAGCACGGGCGGCGCCCGCCACAGGATCTCCGGAGTCGGGATCGGCGCCATCGTCATCGCCTCGACCTCGACGTCGCTGCGCGTCTGGTCCGCGTCGATCTTCAAGAACACGTCGCCGACGCGGAGGGTCGCGCGCTCGTGGTGGGCGACGACGACCTCGACCTCATCCACGCCCGTCATTGTCGCGGGAGGACCAGCGGCGTCCCAATGGATTTGGCCCGGGCGACTGCGCGGGCGACCATCTGTGCGAACAGGCTGAAAGTGGGGCCGCCGAAGACCCTCACCTGCTCGCCGTCGGGCCGTTCAGGCCGGTGAGGATGTCGCAGGTACAGGTCGCCGTCACGTGTCCTCGTCCTAGGGACCGGAGCTGGCGAACGTCGTCGAGCGGTGGACCAGAGCGACCCGGGAAACAGACCGCTGCGACGGTGTCGGATCTCGGTCGACCTGTTCGTAGCACTGATGAGGAGTCGCCACGAGGGCGAGCCGTCAGAACCACAGGAGATGGAACGATGCCGCATCCGGTGCCTGTCGCACGCCGCCTCTTCGAGCTCACCGAACCGATCTCGCTGGTCAACTTCTTCTCCCCGGAGCCCAACGACTCGATGGCGGCACTCGGGTTCCGCAACTACTGGGACGGCTACTTCGCGGGGCGTTCCGCGCCGCTCGGCCGGGTCCCCGCCGAGGTGGTCCACGCCGCCTTCTACAACTTCGCCGAGGGTGAGGTGGCCCGCCACATCCCCCAGGTCTGGGACACGACCACACCCGAGGCGGCGCACGCCGCCCGTGAGCAGGGCTGCGCGGCTGCGCTGCGGCGGATCCTCGGCGACCTGGTCGATACGCCCGCGCTCGCGCGCGCCGCCGAGCTTCTGGCCACGGCCTCGACCAGCGCCCCGACCGAAGGTCGGGTCATGTACGCAGGGCTCCGCACCCTCCCGATGCCCGAGGAGCCCGTATCCCGGCTGTGGCACGCGGCCAACATG
>Ga0105245_10004780_pt1 | contig 11953 bp, 10 predicted proteins | sample KBSM54metaG_FD_81523 | JGI IMG/M metagenome (GOLD analysis project Ga0105245, IMG submission 81523) | Miscanthus rhizosphere microbial communities from Kellogg Biological Station, Michigan, USA - KBS M5-4 metaG | ecosystem: Host-associated > Plants > Roots > Rhizosphere > Soil | place...
CCTCCTCCGACTCGCCTCGAGCGCGTACGATGCGCGCCCCCGTCCAGAGGAGAGGATCGCATGTCCGAAGTGGTCGTCGTGGGGTCGTTCACCACGCGGGAGGGCAAGGAGGCGGAGGCGCTCGAGGCCTTCGAGGCGCTGGTCGAGCCGACCCACGGCGAGGACGGTTGCATCCTCTACGCCCTGCACCGCGGCAACGACGACCCGCGCCGCCTGGCCTTCGTCGAGCGCTGGGAGTCGAAGGAGCTGCTCGGCGCCCATCTCGAGAGCGACCACGTCAAGGGCGTTCTCGCCAAGGCCGACGACCTGTTCGAGACCGGCGACATCGTCGTCTACGACGCGATGCCCGGCGGCGAGGACCGCAAGGGCTCGCTCGCGGCGCACGCCGGCGGCTGACACGAGCGCGGGCGCGCCGCGTCCGCCGGCGCGCCACCCTCGTTTGACGCGCCTCGCGCGCGGGGAGGCACGGCCCGGTGAGCACGACTGAGACGCGGCGCTCCCAGGAGACCTGGGTGGGCCGGGCGCTCGAACGGTTCGAGGACGACGCGCTGCTCCGCGGCGCCGGCCGGTTCCTCGACGACCTCGACCCGGCGCCCGGCGCGCACCACGCCGCGGTCCTCCGCTCGCCGCACGCCCACGCTCGGGTCGTCCGCCTCGACGCGACGCGCGCGCTCGAGATCCCCGGCGTGACCGGCGTCCTCACCGGCGCCGAGGTCGCCGAGGGCTCGCGCCCGTTCCCCGCCGCGTGTCCGACCGAGGTCCCCTGCTACGCGGCCGCGGCCGACGTGGCGCGCTACGTCGGCGAGCCGCTCGCGGTCGTCGTCGCCCGCGACCGCTACGTCGCCGAGGACGCGCTCGACGCGATCGCCGTCGAGTTCGAGCCGCTCGACGTGCGCATGGACCCGCGCGCCGTGGCCGCCGAGCCCGGCCCGTCGCTGGTCTCCGACCGCCGCTTCTCCTACGGCGACCCGGACGCCGCCTTCGCCCGCGCGGACCTGGTCGTCCGCGAGACCTTCGCCTTCCCGCGCTGGACGTGCGCGCCGATGGAGTGCGCCGGGGTCGTCGCGCGCTGGGACCACGGCGACGACAGCCTGACCGCGTGGACGAACTTCCAGGGGCCGTTCACGCTGCACAGCGTCGCGGCCGCCGCGCTCCGCCTGCCGGGCGCGCGCCTGCGGCTCATCACCCCGCCCGACAGCGGCGGCAGCTTCGGCGTCAAGGCCGTCGTGTACGCCGCGGTCGTCCTGATGGGACTCGCGTCGCGCAAGCTCGGCGTGCCCGTCCGCTGGATCGAGGACCGTCGCGAGCATCTCGCCGCGGGCGGCGCCTCGACCCAGCGCACGACCGACATCGAGGCCGCGTTCGCGGCCGACGGCGAACTGCTCGGGCTGCGGCTCGACGTGATCGAGGACGTCGGCGCCTACATCCGCGCGCCCGAGCCCGCGACGCTCTACCGGATGCACGGCGCGCTGAGCGGCGCCTATCGCGTGCGCGACCTCGCCGTCCGCAACCGCGTCGTGCTCACCAACCGCGCGCCGACGACGCTCAACCGCGGCTTCGGCGGCCCGCAGCACTACCTGCCGATCGAGGGCGCGATGGCCGTCGCCGCGCGCCGCCTCGGGCTCGACCCCGCCGACCTCGCGCGGCGCAACCTCATCGGCGCCGACCAGTTCCCGTATACGACGCCGTCCGGCGGGATCTACGCGTCGGGCGACTACGAGGGCTGCCTCGACGACGCGCTCGCCCTGTTCGACCACGGCCGGCGCACCGCCGAGCGCGACGCCGCCCGCGCGGACGGGCGACTCGTCGGCATCGGCATGGCGTGCGTCGTGGAGCCGTCGATCTCGAACATGGGCTACGTGACGCTCGTCGAGCCGGCCGAGGATCGCGCGAAGGCGCTGCCGAAGTCGGGCAACGCCGAGGGCGCGAGCGTCGCCATCAACCCCAACGGCGGCATCACCGTCCGGATGTCCACGACGCCGCAGGGCCAGGGGCACGCGACGGTGGCCGCGCAGGTCGCGGCCGACGTCCTCGGGGTGACGCCGCAGGACATCCACGTCGTGACCGAGGTCGACACCGCCTCCAGCCCGTGGACGGTCTCGAGCGGCGCGTACTCGTCGCGGTTCTCGGGCGTCGGCGCCGGCGCGGTCCTGCGCGCCGCCGAGCGGGTCGCGGCCAAGCTGCGCGTCCTCGCCGCCGCGCAGCTGCACTGCGAGCCCGAGGACGTCGTGCTCGCCGACGCCCGAGCCGAGGTCGCGCACGACCCCGACGCGTCGGTCTCCCTGCGGCGCCTCGTCGGCGCGGCGCACTGGAACCCCGACGGCCTGCCGGACGGGGTCGAGCCCGGCCTGCACGCCGTCGCGTTCTGCGCCGCGGAGCAGCTTCCGCCGCCGGACGGCGAGGACCACATCGTCGCGTCGGGCGAGAACGGGTTCGTCGTCGACCTCGTGATGGTCGAGGTCGAGCGCGCGACCGGGCGCGTGACGGTCCTCGACTACGTCTCCGTGCACGACGCCGGGCGCCTGCTGAACCCGCGCCTCGCGGCCGGCCAGGTGCAGGGCGGCTTCGCCCACGGCGTCGGCGCGGCGCTGCAGGAGCGGATCGAGTACGGCCCGGACGGCGCGCTGCTGACGCCGACGCTCAAGGAGTACCCGCTGGCCACCCCGCTCGACGTCCCCACACCGCGCACCGGCCACCGCGAGACGCCGTCGCCGCTCACCCCGCTCGGGGCCAAGGGCCTCGGCGAGGGCACGACGATGAGCGCCCCGGTCGCGCTGCAGAACGCGGTCACCGACGCGCTCGGGGCCGAGCACCCCGTGGGGCTGCCGCTGAGCCCGTCGCGCGTGTGGGAGCGCATCCCGTGAAGCCCGCGACGTTCCGCTACCGCCGCCCGGAGACGCTCGACCAGGCCCTCGCGGAGCTCGGCGAGCACGGCTCCGGCGCGTCCGTGCTCGCGGGCGGCCAGAGCCTCGTGCCCCTGATGAACCAGCGGCGCGCGCGGCCCGCGGTGCTCGTCGACATCACGCGGCTCCCCGGCCTCGGCCAGGTCACCGACGCGCCCGGCCGCCTGCGCGTCGGCGCGCTCGTGACGCAGGCGGCGTTCGAGCGCGCGCCCGGCCTCGCCGGCCGCTGCCCGATCGCGCTCGAGTGCCTCCCGTTCACCGGGCACCTCGCGACGCGCAACCGCGGCACGGTCGGCGGGTCGATCGCGCACGCCGACCCGCGCGCGGAGCTGCCGCTCGCCCTGCTCGTCCTCGGCGGCGCGGCCGAGGTCGCCAGCGCGGGCGGGCGACGGACGATCGCGGCGGAGGACCTCTTCACCGGGCCGTACGAGAGCGCGCTGCGGCCGGACGAGATCCTCGTCGCGACCGCGTGGCCCACGACGGACGAGCTTCCCGGGCAGGCCTTCGAGGAGGTCGCCCAGCGCCACGGCGACTACACGATCGCCTCGGCCGCGGTCGCGCTGCGCGTCGAGGACGGCGTCGTCGCGGCGGCGCGGGTCGGCGTCGGCGCGGTCGGCGACCGGCCGCTGCTCGTCCCCGAGCCCGGCGCCGTCCTCGCCGGCCGCGTGGTCGACGAGGACGCCGCGGAGGCGGCGGGTCGCGCCGCGGCCGACGCGATCGAGCACCCGCTCGCGGACATCCACGGCAGCGCCGCCTACCGCCGCCACCTCGCGGGCGTACTCGTGGCGCGGACCGCGCGGCGCGCATGGGAGCGGGCGGTCGCGTGACCGCGCCCGGGGACGAGGCCGTGGCCGTCGAGGTCACCGTCAACGGGCGCCGGTACCGCGAGATCGTCGAGCCCCGCCTCCTGCTCGCCGACCTCCTGCGCCACCGCCTCGGGCTGACCGGCACGCACGTCGGTTGCGAGCACGGCGTCTGCGGCGCCTGCACCGTCCGCCTCGACGGCCTCGCCGTGCGGTCATGCCTCGTCTTCGCCGTCCAGGCCGACGGCTGCGAGGTCGACACGGTCGAGGGCCTCGCGGGGACGGGCGAGCTCACCGACCTCCAGCGCGCGTTCCGCGCCCACCACGCGCTGCAGTGCGGCTTCTGCACGCCCGGCGTGCTCATGGCGACCGAGGACCTGCTCGCCCGCGGGGAGCCGGTCGAGCGCGCCGACGTCGAGCGGCTGCTCGCCGGCCAGGTGTGCCGCTGCACCGGCTACGAGCCGATCATCGCGGCGATCCTCGAGACGGCCGAGAGCCGGCGCGCGCGGGCGTGAACCTCGCCCGCACGCTCGTCTACGCCGCCGAGCGCCACCCGGACGCCGAGGCGGTCGTCGACGACGGCGAGCGCCTCACCTACGCCGCGCTGCAAGACCGCGCCGCGCGCCTGGCGACCGGGCTCGGCGACCTCGGCCTCGGGCGCGGCGACCGCCTCGCGGCGCTGCTGAAGAACCGCGCGGAGACGGTCGCGCTGTACTGGGCGTGCCAGTGGCTCGGCGCGTGGTTCGTCCCGCTCAACCACCGCCTCGGCCCCGACGAGGCCGCCTACTGCGTCGAGGATGCCGGCGCGCCCGTGATCGCCTTCGACGCGGCGGGCGCGGACGCCGCGCGCACGCTCGGCGCGGACGGCGGGCGCCGGCTGCTCGCGGTCGCCGACGCCCCCGACGGCGACGCCGCGTTCGCCGACCTGTGCCGGAGCGACCCCGCCGCGGGCGCCCTCGACCTCGACGACGACGAGATCTCGCTCATGCTCTACACGTCCGGGACGACCGGACGGCCGAAGGGGGTCCCGCGCTCGCACCGCGCCGACCGCGCCGCGGGCCTGTCGCAGGTCGTCCATCACGGCCTCGGGATGGGCGACCGGACGCTCGGCGTCATGCCGCTCTACCACACGATGGGCGTGCACTCGATGCTCGCGATGGCGCTCGTCGGCGGGTGCTTCGTCGCGCTCGAGGACTGGAGCCCGGAGGCGGCGATCGCGCTGATCGAGCGCGAGCGGCTGACCTCGCTGTACCTCGCGCCGACGCTCTACCACGACCTCCTCGACGACCCCGGCTGCGCCGCGGCGGACCTCTCCGGCGTGCGCTCGCTCGGCTACGCGGGCTCCCCCATGTCGCCCGCGCTCGCGCGGCGGTGCGCCGAGGCCTTCAGCCCGGCCGTGTTCTTCAACCACTACGGCTCGACCGAGATCTACACCTGGGCGATCCACCGCGACCAGGCGGCGAAGCCGGGCTGCGTCGGGCGACCCGCGATCAACGCCCGGCTGCGCCTCGTCCGCCCCGACGCGGACGCCGCGCCCGACGACATCGTCGCCCCCGGCGAGGACGGCCAGGTCGTGTGCGAGATGGCGAGCGACGAGGCGTTCGCCGGCTACTGGAACCGCCCGGACGCCGACGAGAAGGCGATCCGCGACGGCTGGTACTACCCGGGCGACACCGCCCGCCTGGATGAGGACGGTGACCTGTGGATCGTCGGCCGCGTCGACGACATGATCATCTCGGGCGGCGAGAACATCCATCCCGTCGAGGTCGAGAACGCCCTGGCGAGCCACCCCGCGGTCGCGGAGGCGGCGGTCGTGGGCGAGGCCGACGAACGCTGGGGCCAGAAGGTGGTCGCGTACGTCGTCCTCTCGGGCCACGCCTCCGAGGAGGACCTCGACGCCCACTGCCGCGGCTCGTCGGAGCTCGCGGCGTTCAAGCGCCCGCGCGAGTACCGCTTCCGGGACGACCTCCCGAAGACCTCGTCGGGCAAGATCCTGCGCCGTCGACTGCGAGAGGAGACCTGACAGACGTGACGTCCGGCGACTACGGAGAAAGCGGCCTGCTGCGCGTCGAGCGCGACGACGAGCGCGGCGTGGTGACGATCACCCTCGACGCGCCCGAGAAGCTCAACCGCGTCCCGCTCGTGGCGCGCGACGAGATCGCGTCGCTGTTCGACGCGCTCGGGGCCGACGACGCGGTGCGCGCGATCGTCCTCACCGGCGGGGGCGACAAGGCGTTCAGCGCGGGCGGCGACATCAAGGCGTTCCTCGACCGCGACCCCGCCGGCCTGTCGCGCCTGGCGTGGAACGTCGCGGCGCCGGAGCGCTGCCCGAAGCCGGTCATCGCGAAGCTGCGCGGGTTCGTGCTGGGCGTCGGTTTCGAGCTCGCGATGGCCAGCGACTTCCGCATCGCCGCCGACGACGTACAGCTCGGCCTGCCCGAGATCCGCCTCGGGATGATCCCCGGCAGCGGCGGCTCGCAGCGGGTCGCCCGTATCGCGGGCCTCGGCCGGGCGAAGGACATGATCCTGCGGGGCAAGCGGATCGGCGCGCAGGACGCGCTCGCCTACGGGCTCGTCACCGAGGTCCACGCTCCCGGCGAGCTCGACGGCGCGGTCGACGCGCTCGTCGACGAGCTGCGGGCGCTCTCGCCGCTGGCGCTGGCGATGGGCAAGCGCGTGCTGAACCTCGCCTACGACGCGCCGCTCGGCGCGGGCCTCGAGATCGAGGGCCTCGCCTACGGCCTGCTGCGGTCGAGCGACGACTTCGTCGAGGGCGTCAACGCGTTCGTGGAGAAGCGCGACCCGAAGTACACCGGGCGCTGAGGCGCCGCGTGTCCCGACGCGATTCTCAGGGTTCTCGCAGGGCGCCTCCAGCGTCGGACGCCAGGCTCGCCGGCGTCCCCAAAACTGGAGGTATCCATGTCCGTGTTCCTGAGGCTCCGAAAGGGCCTCATGGCGGTCGCCGCGCTCGGTGCGCTCGCGCTCGGCGGATCGGCGCTCGCCGATGCCGCGACGAGCAGCGGCTCGTCCGGCACCGGCTCGTCGAGCAGCGGGTCGAGCACCACGCAGCAGCCGCCGCAGGGCCGGCCGCCGCGCGACCCGACCAAGCCGGGCGGCCATCGCGGCGCCAACGGCCAGGTCGAGCAGGCGCTGCCGTCCGACGTCGCGGCGAAGGTGAAGGCCGCGGCCGAGGCGAAGGTCCCGGGCGGCACGGTCGAGCGCGTCGAGACCGACGTCGACCACGGCTCGCCCTACGAGGCGCACGTGCGCAAGTCCGACGGCACCGAGCTCGAGGTCCTGGTGAACAAGGACTTCGCGGTCACCGCCGTCAACACGATGCAGCACCCGTAGCGGAGCGAAGGACGTCCCCGGACGCGGCCGGGCGGCCCGCCGCCCGGCCGCGGGACGTCGCGGAGCGCGTGCGAGACTTCGGCCGATGTCGACCCCGCGGGTTCGCGAGTTCCACGAGGACGACCTCGACCAGGTCGTCCGCGTCTGGGAGGAGTCGCGCAGCCCGGACCGGCCGGCCGTCTACGGGCTGTCCGAGGTGCTCGGCGCGCTGCGCGACGGTGGCACCGCGGTCGTCCTGACCGTCGGGGAAGTCGTGGTCGGCGCCGTCGTGGCGCGGGTGTTCGGCGATCGCGGGTGGATCGTCCTGCTGGCGGTCGCCGACGACTGGCGCGGGCGTGGCCTGGGCAGCGCGATGCTCACCGAGCTCGAGACGCGACTGATCGCGCGCGGCGTGCACCGGCTGTCGGCGCTGCTCGTCGAGGGCCAGACCGGCACGCGGGCGTTTCGCGACAGCGGCTACGAGACGCGCGACCTGACGTACTTCGAGCGCGTCGTCCCGCTCCAGCCCCAGGAGGTCGGCCTCCTCGACGCGCTCGGCGGCCGCATGCTCCCGCGCGGCCTGTGGCAGCGGCTCGCGGGCATGGAGCACGAGAAGGAGCTCATCGAGCGCCGGGTCGTGCTGCCGCTCGACGACCCCGATCTGGCGGAGGAGTACGGGGTCATCCCGCCGCGGGCCATCGTGCTGTTCGGCCCGCCCGGCACCGGCAAGACGACGTTCGCCAAGGCGGTCGCCTCACGGCTCGCGTGGCCGTTCGTCGAGGTCTTCCCCTCGCGGCTGGCCGGCTCGGGCGACGGCCTGGCGCTAGCCCTGCGCGAGACGTTCACGGAGATCGACGAGCTCGAGCACGCGGTGGTCTTCATCGACGAGGTCGAGGAGATCGCGGGCGTGCGCGGCGGGAAGCCGCCGTCGCCGCTGCAGGGCGTGACGAACGAGCTCCTGAAGATCATCCCCGGCTTCCGCGAGCGCCCCGGCCGGCTGCTCGTATGCGCGACGAACTTCATCCGTGCGCTCGACCCCGCCTTCCTGCGCCACGGGCGGTTCGACTACGTGATCCCGATCGGCGCCCCCGACGCCGCGGCGCGCGCGGCGATCTGGCGGCGCTACATCCCCGCGGGCGTCCTCGAGCGGATCGACCTCGACACGCTCGTCGCGGCGAGCGACCTGTTCACGCCGGCGGACATCGAGTTCGCCGCGCGGAAGGGCTCGCAGCGCGCGCTCGAGACGGCGGTGTACGGCGACGACGACCGCCCGCGCGGGACCGGCGGGCCGACGACCGCCGACTACACCGCCGCCCTCACCGAGACCCGGCCGACGCTGACGACGGCGATCGTCGACGAGTTCACCGAGGACATCGAGACGATCGCGCGGCTTTGAGCGCCGCGGCTCAGAGTTAGAGGCCGCGGGACACGTCGCGGCGACGGGCGACGTCGAGGCCGGCGCGGCGATCTGACCGGCCGGCGGGGAGGAGTCAGAGCAGCCCGAACTCCGCCGCGCGCCGCGCGGCCTCCGTCCGCGTGCGGCAGCGCAGCTTGGCGAGGATGTTGCGCATATGCATGTCGACCGTCCGGACGCTGAGGACGAGGCGCTCGGCGATCTCCCGGTTCGTCAGCCCGCCCGCGGCGAGCCGCATCACCTCGAGCTCGCGGCGCGAGAGGCCGGCGTGCTCGTGGTCGGCGGCGGCCCGACGGCCGAGGAGCTCCTCGAGCGACGCGCCTAGCGCCACGAGCTCGGCGGCGATCTCGGTCGCGAGCGGCGTCGCGCGGAGCGTGCGCGCGAGCCGGTACGCCTCGGCGAGCCGCTCGAGCGCGGTGTCGCGGTCGCCCGCGGCGGCGAGCGCGACGCCGCACCGCAGCAGGATCTGCGAGCGCTCGAACGGGATGTCGAGGCCGTCGTGCAGCTCGACGGCCCGGCCGAGCTGCTCGGCCGCCGCGATCGCGTCGCCCTCGGCGAGCGCGACCTCTGCGAGGGCGTGCGCGAGCGCCGCCAGGACATCGGGGTGGCCGGCCGACGCCGCGATCGAGGACAGCGCCCCGGCGCAGGCGCGGGCGTCGGCGACGACGCCGCTCCGGGCGAGCCACGACGCCGACCAGCGCAGCCCCCAGACGGCGTAGTGGCGGTCCGCGCTGCGCGACCACCGGTCGAGCACGAGCCGGCAGAGCTCGTGCGCGCGCTCGCGGTCGCCGTCCGCGTCCGCGAGCCAGGCGAGCGCCGCGGCGCTGTCGCACACCATCGAGACGACGTCGAGGCGTGACGCCGTCTCGAGCGAGCGCAGCAGCAGCGGGCGCGCGTCCTCGGCGCGCCCCCGCCACAGCCGCACCGCGCCGAGGATGCCGTCGGCGACGAGCGTTGCGTCGGGCGACGCGCCGGACGCGATCAGGTCCTCGCAGAGCTGTTCGACCTGGTCCCAGTCGCCGAGCTCGCGCAGGACGTACGCCATGCAGCTCAGGCACGTCTGCTGTAGCCCGTCGGCGCCGTCCACGTCGCACAGCCCGATCGCGGTGCCGAGCGCGTCGCGGGCGCTCCCGTAGTCGCCCGCGACCTCGTGGGCGGTCCCCAGACGCTGGTAGACCTCGGCGGCCTCGAGCGTCAGCCCGTGCTCCAGGGCGAGCGCCAGCCCCTCCCGGATCGTGGCCGTCCCCTCGTCGAAGGCGCCGAGCTTCGTGCGCGCGACGCCCTCGAGGCCCATCGCCCGCGCGCGCAGGTCCGTGCGCTCGGCCCGGATCGCCTCGTCTCCGGCGAGGCGCGCGGTCGCCGAGGCCTCCGCGTGGCTGCCCGCGCTCTGCAGGTAGGCGGCGATCACGAGCCGCTCGGCCGCCGCCTCGCCCGGCAGGCCGTTCGCGGCGAAGGCCTCGGCGGCGACCCGGCGGGCGGCGAGCGCGCGCCGGCGATCCCCCTGAAGGCCGTAGATCCCGGCGATGCGCCGCTCGGCGTCGGCGAGCGCCCGGCCCGCTCCCTCGCTCCGGCGCGCGGCAACCACTTCGCGCTGGGCCCGCGCGGCCTCGCCGAGGTCGCCGGCCAGCTCGGCGTGGATCGCGTACTGCTCGACGAACGCGATGCGCTCCGCCCCGCGCTCGCCCTCCGGCCACAGCTCGAGCGCCTGGAGGCCGAGGCGCGCGGCGTCGCGGTGGGCGTGGACCGTCTCGCGCGCGGCGATCGCCTGCAGCAGCGCCTCGAGCGCGCGCGGCGTGTCGCGGGCCGCCAGCCAGTGGGTCGCGACCTCGGCCCGGTCCCGCCCGCCGGCGGCCAGCGCCTCCGCGAAGCGGCGGTGGAGCGCGCGCCGCCGCAGCCATGGCACGTCGTCGTAGATCGCCTCGCGGGCGAGCGGATTGCGGAATCGCGCGCGCCCCGGGTCCGTCTCGACGAGCAGGCGCGCGGCCAGCAGGTCCGCCAGGCCCTGCTCGTCCGCGACGCGCGCCACGAGATCGAGGTCGACCGCCGGCCCGCCCACGGCGGCGACCTCTGCCGCTTCCCTGGCCACGTCGGGCAGCTCGTTCATGCGGACGAGCACCGCGTCGCGGACGGTCTGCGGCAGGGGCATCTCGGCATCGAGGTCGAGGTCGATCCCGTCGGCGGCCTCACGCAGGCGATCGCTCGTGCGCAGCGCCGCCGTGAGCTCCTCGACGAAGAACGGCACGCCGCCGGTGCGGGCGTGGAGTGCGCCGGCGAGCCCCGGCGAGGGCGTGCCACCGAGCACGTGCGCGACGAGCGTCGCCGTCTCGCCCGCGTCGAGCGGCTCGAGCCGGATCTCGTCCAGCAGGCGCTCGCGGCGGAGGTCGTGTCGCAGGCGGCGCAGCGGGTGCGAGCGGGCGAGCTCGTCCGAGCGGTGGGCCGCGACGATCAGCAGGGGCAGCTCGCGCAGGGTGGGTGCGACGGCGGCGAGGAACTCGAGCGTCGCCTCGTCGGACCACTGCAGGTCGTCGAGCAGGATCGCCGCGGGACGCGCGGCGACGATCGTGACCAGGGCACAGCGCAGCGCCTCGAACAGCGTCGCCCGGTCGTCGCTGGGCTGCGCGGGCCCGAGCTCGGGCAGGAGCAGCGCGAGATGCGCCCGCAGCGGGCCGCAGTCGGCCAGCCCGCCGGGCTCGAGGCGCATGTGGCCGCGGATCGCCGCGGTGAGCGGCCCGAACGGCGAGCAGCCGGGCGTGGCCGCGCCGCGGACGAAGGTCACGTCGTCCGCCGCGGCAAGGACGTCCTCCGCGAGCCGGGTCTTCCCCACGCCGGCCTCGCCCGCGAGGACGACGATCGACCCTCGCCCGGCGACGGCGCCGGCGAGCGCGGCCTCGAGCCGCGCCCGCTCGGTCCGCCGGCCGATCATCGCGTCCGTCACGGCGCGAGTCTTAGCCGCCCGGCGGGCGCGTCAGTCCGGCAGGGCGCGCGGGCCGGTGCTGTCGAACGCGGCCGAGACCTCGGCCACGAGGTTCGCCGGGAAGCCGCCGCAGCGCGCGTGCTCGAGCACGTCGTCGGCGGTCTCGGCGTCGTGGACGCAGTAGATCTTGTCGCCGGCCACGTAGCTGTGCCGCCACGTGTACGGGCGGCTCAGACCGGCGACGACGTCGTTGGACGTCTGGGTGATGCCGCGCAGTTCGTCCTCGGTCAGCTTGCTCGCGCCGGGGATCTCGCGCTCGATGAGGTAGGTCGGCATGGCGCCTCCTGGGTCGGTGGGTTCGATGCCGAGGACCGTACGGACGGTCGGGCCGCGCGCCATCCGCAGGACTGCCGTACTCGCGCCCGGCCGATGCCGTATGCCGGGGCCGCGGGAGCGGGGTGGTTACGCTCCGTCCGTGGCCAAGAGCGAGTACACGACGCTCGAGGTGGCGGGGCGCGAGGTCCGGCTCTCGAACCCGGCGAAGGTCTACTTCCCGAAGCCCGGCTGGACGAAGCTCGACGTCGCCGAG
>Ga0105245_10004781_pt1 | contig 11952 bp, 8 predicted proteins | sample KBSM54metaG_FD_81523 | JGI IMG/M metagenome (GOLD analysis project Ga0105245, IMG submission 81523) | Miscanthus rhizosphere microbial communities from Kellogg Biological Station, Michigan, USA - KBS M5-4 metaG | ecosystem: Host-associated > Plants > Roots > Rhizosphere > Soil | place: Michigan...
CCAGGCGTGACACCCCAGCGCCAGCATGGCCGCGTCGTCCAGTTCGACCGGTTGGCCGATACGCAGGCCGATCTCGTCCAGGATCTGCTCGGCCAGCATCGGAAGGTCCTCGAGCCGCTGTCGCAAGGGCGGCACGATGAGTTCCAGCACGTTGAGGCGGTAGTACAAGTCGGCGCGGAAGCGGCCGTCGGCCACCCGCGCGACCAGATCGAGGCTGGTCGCGGCGATCACCCGCACGTTGATGCGGATCAGGCGGTTGGCGCCCAGCGGCTCGATCTCGCTCTCCTGCAACACGCGCAGCAGCTTGGCTTGCAGTGACAGCTGCATGTCACCGACCTCGTCGAGGAACAGGGTGCCGCCATCGGCGAGCTTGAGCTTGCCGTCACGCCCGCGCCGATCGGCGCCGGTATACGCCCCCGGCGCGGCGCCGAACAGCTCGGCCTCGAGCAGGGCATCGGGAATGGCCGCGGCATTGACGCTGACGAAGGGCTTGTCGGCGCGCGGCGACAGGTTGTGGATGGCGTGCGCCAGCAGTTCCTTGCCGGTCCCGGTCTCGCCAGTCAGAAGCACCGTCGTGTCCATCATCGCGGCGCGGCGCGCCAGCCGCTTCACTTCGACGGTTGCCGCCGAAATGCCGAGGAACGACGCCAGGCTGTATCGCGCGCGCCGGCTCTCCGACAATTCGCGTTCCGCGGCGTTCAGCCGGGCCTGCAGCTGCGCCACCTTGGCGAGCACCGGCTTCAGCCCCTCGACCCGGTCGTAGAGCACGAAGCCGACCGCGCCCATCAGGGCACCCTGCTCGTCGTTCAGCGGCACCCGCGTCACGACGCAATGCTGGCCGGCCAGCTCCATGACGTCGAGCACGATCGGCACGCCGCTGCTCACCACCTCGCGCATGCGGCTGTTGGGGATGACGTCCTCGATCGAGCGACCCAACGCCTCACTGCCGCTGGCCAGGCCAAAGCGGCGCGCGTACTTGTCGTTCATCCAGATGATCTTGGTGTCACGGTCCACCGCGACCGCGCCCTCGCACAGCGCCTCGAGCCGCTCGAACAGCGACTTCATCGCCAGCGCCCGCACGGCATCGGTCGAGCCTTCGGCGATCGACGCCGAGGGCAAGGGCTTGACGGGTGTGGCGCGCATGTCTGTCTCCAAGGCGGCGACGCTGTCTTGCGCAGCAGGGCCGGAATCCGTCCAGCGGCAGCGACAGCTGTCTTGTCTGGTGGACATGCTCTCCGGCACGCCACGGGAAGATTATGCGGCTCGTCCGCGCACCGCGCCCTCGTGCGTACGAGGGCGGCGTAGCGGCCCGGCCGAGAGGTGCGCCCCCCGCGCCCGACCTGGCACAGCCTTTGCGCTCGACACCGCGGCATCGACAAGAAACAGGAGACGACATGATCGGCATCATCGGGATCTTCATCTCGCTCGCACTGCTGATCTATCTGGCAGAGCGCGGATGGAACGTCATCTTCGTCGCGCCCATCTGCGCCACCGTCGCGATCCTTTTCAACCTGGGCGACCTGCCGATCATGGCGAGCTACACCCAGATCTACATGCCTGCGCTGGGCTCGTACTTCGCGACCTACTTTCCGCTCTTCCTGCTCGGCGCCGTCTTCGGCAAGCTGATGGACGAGTCCGGGTCGGCCCGGGCCATCGCGCACACCATCGTCCGCTGGGTAGGTTCCGAGCGTGCCATCCTTGCGGTGGTGCTGGCCTGCGCGCTGCTCACCTACGGCGGCGTGTCATTGTTCGTCGTCGCGTTCTCGGTGTATCCGATCGCGGCGTCGCTGTTCCGCGAGGCGGCGATCCCGAAGCGGCTGATCCCGGCGGCCATAGGTCTGGGCAGCTTCACCTTCACGATGGTCGCGCTGCCCGGCACGCCGGCAATCCAGAACGCCATACCCATCCCGTTCTTCAAGACGACCATCTATGCCGCGCCCGGCATGGGCTTGATCGCCGCGGTCTTCATGTTCGCGATGGGCATGTTGTGGCTCGTCCGGCGCGCCCATGCCGCGGCGCGCAGCGGTGAGGGCTACGGCGAGCACATGGAGGACCACGCTGCCGCCGACACTCGCGACTTGCCGAGCTTCGTCGTGGCTCTGTTGCCGATCCTGATCGTCATCGCGCTCAACTTCGCGCTGTCGAAGTACGTGATCCCGGCCTTCGACCATTCCTACCTGGCGACGGCGAAGTTCAAGAACATCGACCTGAAGAAGGTGCTTGCGATCTGGGCGATCATCGGCGCGATGGTGGTGGCGATCGTCGCCATCATCATCATGAACCGCAGCCGCATCCGCGACCTCGCCGACGCGATCAACAGCGGAACCCTGGGTTCGTTGCTGCCGATGGCCAACACCGCCTCGGAGGTCGGCTACGGCGCGGTGATCGCCGGGCTGGCGGCTTTCGCGATCGTGCGCGAGGGCCTGAAGTCACTCGCCTCCGACCCCGTGATCTCGCTGTGGCTGGTGGTCACCGTGCTGGCGGCGATGACGGGCTCGGCGTCGGGCGGGATGAGCCTGGCGCTCGGCGCGATGGGCGAGTACTACGCCAAGGCCGCCGAGGCCGCGCACATCAACCCGGAGATCATGCACCGCATCGCGTCGATGGGCTCGGCGGCGATGGACATCCTGCCGCACAATGGCGCCGTCATCACACTGCTGGCGATCTGCAAGCTCACGCACAAGCAGTCCTACTTCGACCTCTTCATGGTCGGCAGCCTCACCGCCTTCTCGGCCAGCCTGCTGGTGCTCGGCCTGTACCTGACGGTCGGCGTGTTCTGAGCCCGTGCACCGGACCTCCTGCGAAGGAATGACCATGTGCCGCTTCCTCATCAACGTGTTTCGTCTCGGCATCCTGCTCGCAGGGTTCGCGGGTGTACACGCGCAGACCGAATTGCGTCTGCTCGCGGCCGAGCTGCCGCCGTATACCTACCAGGTGCCGTCGGCTTCAGTGTCGGAACAGCCGGGCCCGGGCCGCGGCGTGATCCACGATGCAGTGGTCGAAATGGCGCGCCGCGTCGGCCATTCCGGCCGCATCGAATACATGCCCTGGTTCCGGGCGCAGGAAATCGCGCAGAGCGAACCCAACGTCGGCATCCTCGCTCTGACCCGGTCGCCCGAGCGCGAGGACAAGTACCTCTGGATGGTCAAGGTGATGGCCGATGACCTGGTGCTCGCCGGCGCGCCGGGCGTCGACGTGTCGGACCTGTCGAAGGTCAAGGATCGCCCGGTCGGCGTGCTGGCGAGTTCCGGCGCCGAGGCGCTGGTGCGCGGGCTCGCCTTCTCCAAGGTCACCCCGCAGCGCGAGGAATGGATGAACGCCAAGCGGATCAAGGACCGCCGCATCGACGCCTGGGTGGCGCCCCGCGCGATGGTGATCCACGCCATGCGCGAGGTCCGAGGCAACCTCGACGTGCTGCAGTTCGGACAGGTGATCCGCACGTCCGAGCTCTACCTCGCCGCATCGAAGAGTCTGCCCGAGGCCGAGGCGCGCAAATGGCAGGCGGCATTCGCGGCGATGCAGGCCGACGGCAGCATGACGGCGATCCGGCGCCGCTACGAGCAGGCCAAGGTCGACCCGATCGAGGACGAGCTGCGGCGCATCCGCGACGAACCCTTCAACTGAAGCGGGCACGCGCCGACATCGACGCGGGTTCGAAAGGACAACGCATGGGTGCCAGAAGACTGCTCGCCGCCGCATCGTCGCGCGAGACCGGGAAGATCGTTTCCGCCAAGGACGCGGTGCGCCTGATCCGCGACGGCGACACCGTCGCCACCGGCGGCTTCGTCGGCATCGGCTTCGCCGAAGAGGTCGCACTCGCCATCGAGGATCTGTTCAACGCCACCGACGACGAACTTCCGAGCGTCGGCAAGCCGCGCAACCTGACCTTGGTCTACGCCGCCGGCCAGGGCGACGGCAAGTCGCGCGGCCTGAACCACCTCGCGCAGCCCGGCCTGGTCAAGCGCGTGATCGGCGGGCATTGGGGACTGGTGCCCCGGCTGCAGCAGCTTGCGGTGGGCAACCAGATCGAGGCCTACAACCTGCCGCAGGGCGTCATCTCGCACCTGTTTCGCGACATCGCGGGCGGCAAGCCCGGACACCTGTCGCGCGTCGGACTGGGCACCTTCGTCGACCCGCGTCACGGCGGCGGCAAGCTCAACGAACGGACCACCGAAGACATCGTCGAACTCATGACGATACGCGGCCAGGAGTACCTCTTCTACAGCGCCTTCCCGATCGACGTAGGCATCGTGCGCGGCACCACCGCCGACGCCGACGGCAACATCACGATGGAGCGCGAAGCGCTCACGCTCGAGGTCCTGTCGATCGCGATGGCGGCGCGCAACTCGGGCGGCCTCGTGATCGCGCAGGTCGAACGCATCGCCGAGCGCGGATCGCTGAACCCGCGCCAGGTCAAGATCCCCGGCATCCTCGTCGATTGTGTCGTCCTGGCCCAGCCCGAGAACCATTGGCAGACCTACGCCACGAGCTACAGCGCGGCGTTCGCGGCAGAGACGCGCGTGCCGGCGGGCTCGATCGAGCCGATGCCGATGAGCGAACGCAAGATCATCGCGCGTCGAGCTGCGATGGAGCTGCGTCCCAACAGCGTCGTCAACCTGGGCATCGGCATGCCGGAGGGGCTGGCCGGCGTCGCCCACGAGGAGAAGATTCTCGACCTGATGACGCTGACCGCGGAACCGGGCGTGATCGGCGGCCTGCCGGCCGGCGGCCTGAACTTCGGCGCCGCTTCGAACGCACAGGCCATCATCGACCAGCCCTACCAGTTCGATTTCTACGATGGTGGCGGACTCGACATCGCCTTCCTCGGCCTGGCGCAGGCCGACCGCCAGGGCAACCTCAATGTGTCGAAGTTCGGCCCTCGGCTGGCCGGGGCCGGCGGATTCATCAACATCAGCCAGAACGCGAAGAAGGTCGTCTTCGTGGGCACCTTCACCACAGGTGGCCTCGAACTCGAGGTCAAGGCTGGCAGGCTCGTCATCGCACTCGAAGGCCGGTCGAGGAAATTCGTCGAGCGGGTCGAGCACTGCACCTACTCCGGACCCTACGCGGCGCAAGCCGGCCAGCCGGTCCTGTACATCACCGAACGCTGCGTCTTCCAGCTCACCCGCAAGGGCATGGAACTGATCGAGGTCGCACCAGGCATCGACATCGATCGCGACATACTGGCCCAGATGGACTTCGCACCCATCGTGCGCAGCCCGCGCCCGATGGACGCGCGCATCTTCGGGCTCTCGGCAATGGGCCTGCGCGAGGACATCCTGCGCTTGCCGCTGGCGGCGCGCTTCCAGTACGACCCGCAGCAGAACATCCTGTTCCTCAACTTCGAGCAGCTCGAAGTCAAGTCGGTCGAAACGATCGCTGCCATCCGCGAGAACGTCCGGGCCCTTTGCGAACCACTCGGACACAAGGTCTATGCGATCGTCAACTACGAGGGGTTCGTCCTCGATCGCGATGTGGAGGACCGCTACGTCGAGATGGTCAAGGACGTGGTCGAGCGCTTTTACGTCGGCGTCACCCGTTTCACGACCAGCGCCTTCATGCGCGCAAAGCTCGGCGCTGCGCTGGCCCGGCGTGCGGCGGCGCCCCACATCTACGAGTCCGAAGCCGAAGCCAAGGAGCATCTGCTGTCGGGCTCTGGCTGACGGCGAAGCGAAGCAACTCGCACCGTTCGATGCCGCGTGCGCGTTTGCCAAGGCGCAGAACAGGTCACCTCTTTTCTTGAACCGATCCAGCCTTGCGCGCAACCCATGGCGAGGAGACCACCGCCATGACCACTGCCACCTTGCTGCTCGCCGCGTTCGTGGGAATCGCATTCCTCCGCGCTCGCAACCAGCCACGCCAATGAACATCGACGACTTCACCTTGCTCGGTGCGAGCGTCTTGTGGGTAGCGCTGTTCGGAGCCGCCGTCTGGGTGGGCGTGCCGACCCGGGACGAGTGACATGAGCTTCGACCTCGATCTTCACGATCTGCTGGGCCTGGTGCCCTTGCTGCTCGTCGCGGCAGCGGGCTTCGTTGCGCTCGCGCTCAAGCGGTGGCGTCGACGAGGACGGTGACCGCCTTTGCGCGGAACAGCCGCGAGGCGGCGGCGTAGGTGCACGCGCTCACGCCCACGGCGCGCGCTCAGCGCGTTCACCGGCATGGCTACTGGGGCAGATCTCCAGTGAAATAGGCGAGCACGTAGGCCTTCAGCGACCCATCTGCCTGTGGAACCGCGTCGACCTTGACCGAGGCGCCGACGACCAGCCCTTGCGTCAATGCCGCCAGCCCCGTGTTCGTCGTGATGTCCTGCGGGCTGATCGTCACGACGCCGTTCGTTCGATCCACCTGATAGACCAGGGTCGCCGAGCCCGGGGTGCTGCTCACGTTGGTGACGACCGGCGTCGTTCCGCCTGGCACGCTGAATTGGAATGCGCCGCTCGAGAGTGGCGCGGTGACGTTGCCGCGCGGCACCGCGGTCGGGGCCAACACGGTCCACGGTGCGGACCATCCGGTCGGATTCGCGGCATCTCCCCAGCGCGCATAGGTCGCCCCGTACGCCGCCAGCGCGCCCACGGTTCCGCCAAAGTTGGCGCTGCCGTTGGTGGCACTCGCGAAAGCCGTCGTCGCCGCAGCACCCGAAGTGACCAGCGTCGGGTACGCGAAGTTCCAGAACTTGAAACCCGTGATCGCGGCTCCGCTCGAGTCTTTCCCGTTCGCAGAGCCAGCGGCAATGTAGGGCAAAGTCTGGACGTAGTTGTCCGTCGCGGTCGCGAACTTGCGCGTGTAGGTAAAGCCGCTGGTGGTCGCCGCGGAAATGCGGCCATCGTAGGCAGCGGTCTCGATGTCGACGCTTTGGGCGATCAGCGGCGTGGCCAGCGGGTCGGCCACCTGGACGTGCACCTTGAAGCCGCGCACCAGGTTCTTCGCTGTCAAGAACGCCGTGCCCGTACCGATCGGCGTCGCGTCGGCAAGTCCGCTCGAGGGCGAGCGGAAATAGAACTTCGTATCGGCGCCGACGCCCAGCGCAACCGGCCTGCCCGATTCATCGCTCACGGTGAACCGGCCGTTCGCGGCATCGACGTGAGTGACATGGCCCTCGGGGCTGACCCAAACCGTGTTGAACGAACTACTCGACCATATCCGCGTCGCGGTCAGCGTGCCGTCCTGTTGATAGCGCGCCGCGACGCGCACGAATTTGCCCGGCAGTGCCGCACCGACCGTCGAGAAATCCTTGATCGTGACCGACGTCTTGGCGTCAAGGTCGTAGAACAGCGTGCCGTTCGTCGCGTCCGCCTGCACCGAGAGCGACTGCCCCGTCGACGCGGCCGTTTCCGGCGTCTGGACCGGCAGCGTCGGCAGAACCTTGTCGAACGTGATCGCGGTGTTGTCGGCCGACACCGCTGAAACGGTGCCGTAGGAATGACGCAGCACCAAGTCGGCCAGCCGCTCGATCGGATGGTGGCGCAGTGGGCCATTGAAGTTGACGGCCCAGATTGTGCTCCCGGCCAGCGGCGAATCGTGCGCGACGATGAACGCAGGATGCGCCAGATCGAACTCGAGATCCAGCGCATTGCTCTGCGTCGCGCTGACCACCAGCGGCATCGCGAAGCCGATCTGCACCGGCACGGTCTTGCTGCCGGCCGCACCTCTGGCACCCTGGATCTGGATTTGCGATGAGGGAATGGTCGTCGATGCCGCCGCCGCGAAGCCCGGCTCGGGATCGGCCGACGTGGTGAGCAGCACGTCCCCGGGATTGGCGCTGATCGTGACCGTCGCGCTGGTGTACGTGCCCGCGGGGATCGACACGTCGCCGATGAGTTCGCCCAACTGATCGAGCTGCGCGAGGTTGACGACCGGGGCCGCAGACGGTGCCGTGTAGACCGTCACCGGCGCTGCGCCGCCCTGCGGAACGAGCGCGATCGACAGGACCTTGACGCCGATGGTCGCCCAGTCCTCCGACGAGGCATCGCTCATCAGAACCTGCAGCTTGGCCGATTGGGCGGTCGCGGTGCCGCCAGCGTCGCCTCCCCCTCCGCCGCCACAGGCGCTCAAGGCGGCAACGAACACGGCGCAGAGCGCGAACCTGGGTGCTTTCGTAGTCATGATCGTTCGTCCTCGATGGGTTGAGATGGGGTGTATGGACAATATGTGCAACTTGCACATTCGTCAATCGATTGCGACGCAAAGCCGGCTTAACGTTGTGCGAGAGTGTTTCCGCGCGGCAGTAGTTGGCAGGTTGTCCGGGTTGATATGGGCAACTTGCACAGTTATAGTGGGAGCACTGACGGCCCGATGCCGTCCGCCCCCTCCGCCAACCCGGTCCCGACTGCCCTTCGAATGCCCGCCGCGAGCTCCGCCAAGACGACCGAGACCGTGGATGCTGCTCTGAGGGAAGCGCTCGGGCACGTCATGGCGCCGATGGCGGCGTTGTGCCTGGCCCGGGGGCTGACCTTTGCCGTCGTCGAAGAGATGTTCAAGCACGCATTCGTCGAGGCCGCGCGCGCCGCCCAGCCCGCGTCGACAGGTCATCGCGACATCAGCCGCGTCAGCGCGGCGACCGGACTGACGCGCCGCGAAGTCACGCGCATCTCGCAGGAGGTGCATGCGCGTGCGGCACTGCGCCCGTCGCCTGCGACCCAGATCTTCACGCGCTGGGTGGGCAACCGCCGCCTGCACGACAAGAACGGCCTGCCGCGCCCGCTGAAGCGGCAGGGACGCTCGCCAAGCTTCGAGGCGCTGGCCCAATCGGTGACGCGCGACGTCCATCCGCGCACGCTGCTCGAGGAACTGTGTCGACTCGGACTCGCGCAGTTGGACGAGACCAGCGACACGGTCAGTCTCGTGCGCGATTCGTTCGTGCCGCGCCAGGATCAGGCACGCATGTTCGGCTTTCTCGGCAACAACGTCGGCGACCACATGGCGGCGGCAGTCGCCAACATCCTCTCGGCCTCGCCGCCGCACGTCGAGCAGGCGGTCTTTGCCGACGAGCTGTCGGCCGAGTCGCTGGCGGTCGTGCACCGCCTGGTCGCCAAGGAGTGGAAGAGCGTCCTCACGGCGCTCGTGCCGCAACTGGAAGCTCTCATCGATGCCGACGCCAAGGCGGGCAGGCGCGCCGACCGGCGCGTCCGGATCGGCATGTACGAATACCACGCTCGGATGAGCACGAACGAGCCCGAGGAGCATTGACGACATGGGTATCAATTCCGTCCATCGCGCGTCACTGCGGCTGCCAGTCTGGCTGCTGGCGATCGGCCTGCTTGCCAGTTGCGGAGGCGGCGGCAGCAGCGATGGCGTGGACAGCGGAGGCACCGGCGTGTCACCGTTCCTGGCCGCGGGTCCGATCTCCGGCTTCGGGTCGGTGATCCTCAACGACATCCGGTTCGAGACGTCGACGGCTTCCGTGCAGGATGACGACGGAGTGGCCCTGTCGCCGGATCAGCTACGGCTCGGCATGACGACCCGCATCGACGCGTCGGATGTCAGCATCGTCGGCGGTCAGGCGACTGCAACGGCCCGCGCCGTCGGTGTCGGCAGCGAACTGATCGGGCCCATCGAGCGCATTGATCCGCTGCTGCATGTGTTCCGCGTCCTGGGACAGACCGTATTCATCACGCCGGCCACGGTGTTCGACGTGAACCTCGCCGGTGGATTCGGACGATTGACGGCCGGGGCGACGGTCGAGATCCATGGACAGTTCAATGCCGCGACGCAAAGGTACGTCGCCACACGCGTCACACCGATTGCCAATCCCACGGCCTACAAGATTCGCGGCATCGCATCGAGCGTCGATCCGGTCGGCCGGACCCTGGTCGTGGGCGGCCTGAACGTCAGCTACGCGTCGCTGCCGTCGAGCTCGGTCCCGACATTGACGGCCGGGCAGTTCGTCCGCGTGCGCCTCGCGCTGCAGCCGAGCGCGGGCGTGTGGTCGGCGTTGTCGGTGGCCGGCCCCCCGCCGATCCTGGATCGACCGCGCGTCCGGTTGATCGGCCGCATCTCGAGCTGGTCTTCGTCGACGGCATTTTCGGTCAACGGCGTGCCGATCAACGCGTCGGCCGTGCCCGGTGCGGCGACGAACGCCGACATCGCGCTCGGCGCGCGCGTGTTCGTCGAGGGACCGACCAGCGGCGGCGTGTTGAACGCCACCAGTCTCTTCGTCAAGGGTGACGAGAGTCTCGCGAACACCACCTTCGAGTTGCACGGGCTCATCACGGCAATCGACGTCAGCGCGCAGACACTGGTGGTGCGCGGTGTCAACATTCACTACGGTGCATCGACGCAGTTTCAGGGTGGACTCGCCACCGACCTTGCGCTGGGTCGCCGCGTCGATGTCATCGGATCGCTCTCGTCGGACTCGGCGGGGCTGGAAGCTCAGATGATCGCGTTCGAGTGACGCGCGGCACCAAGTTCGCCTTCGCCGGCACGCGCGCGTTCGGGTCCACTGCGCCAGCTACTGAAGGCCACGGCGCAGCGGAGGACCTTCGGCTAACGCACAACCGAGCTTCGAAATCGGCTAGCTGCGCTTCTGTTGCCAATTCTGTTGCCAGCGCACGAAAAGAGAAATGGGTCAGCTCCTTTTGAGAGCCAACCCATTGATTTCATTGGTCGGGACGGCGGGATTCGAACTCGCGACCCCTTGCACCCCATGCAAGTGCGCTACCAGGCTGCGCTACGCCCCGATGAAACGTGGATTATAGGCTGCGCCGCGCGCCGCCTCAGACGATGAGCAGGCCGCGTATCGAGATCAGTTCCTGTCGCATCTGCGGTAGCGACAGCGTGATCGCGGTGACCTCCGGTTGCGGAATCGCCTTTGCCTCGCGCACCGCGGCCGCGTCTTCGACTTCGAGCTCCTCGATCATCGCGTCGAGGTCGACCGCTGCACTCGCTTCGGACGAGGCGTCGTCGCCGTTGACCGACGTCGCGCCGGATGGCGCTTCGCGTGACGAGGCTGCGCCTTCTGTCAATTGATTGCGCGCCCCGCTGATCGTGAAGCCCTGTTCGTACAGCAGGTCGCGAATTCGCCTGATCAGCAGCACCTCGTGATGCTGGTAATAGCGGCGGTTACCGCGGCGCTTCATCGGCTTGAGCTGCGTGAACTCTTGTTCCCAATAGCGCAGCACATACGGCTTCACGCCACACAGTTCGCTGACCTCACCGATGGTGAAGTAGCGCTTGGCGGGAATCGACGGTAGCGCTTTCTCCATGAAAATCAACGAGTTCAGGGCAGAAAGCTAAGACTTTACTCGAAGTCTTCCTCCGGCGGTATGTCGCCTTGCACGACCCCCTTGAGTTTGTGGCTGGCGTGAAATGTGACGACATTTCTGGCCTTGATGGGGATCGCCTCGCCCGTACGCGGGTTGCGCCCGGGCCTGGGAGCCTTGCGTCGGATGTTGAAGTTGCCAAAACCCGACATTTTGACGTCGTCGCCGGAGACCAAGGTCGCGTGGATCAGGTCGAAAAATGCTTCGACCATGTCCTTGGACTCGCGCTTGTTCAAGCCCAGGCGCTCGAAAAGCAGTTCGGCGAGCTCGGCCTTCGTCAACGTCGGCGTCTCCAGCGTCGGCAGCAACACGCGGCCAAGCGTGTCATCGGCGGCGTCCGCCGCTTGCTCGTCGATCGGTTCGTCAGGGTGCGTCATGGTCGCAGTCACCCGCGCAGGCGAACGCCGAGGCGCTCGCCCAATGCTGCAAGCACATCGGCGACGACCGCGCTGGCGCGCTCATCGGTCAGTGGACTCTCGTCGTCGAGCAGTTCGAGCCGCACGCTCAGGGAGCGCTCGCCTGCGCGCAGATCGCCCGTCGGCTTCACCGGCTTGTAGAGATCGAAGAGACGCGCGGAGCGGATCAGCTCGCGCTGCTTCGCCCCTGCGATCGCCTGCATCAAGGCGTCGTGCGTGACGCGCTCATCGGCCACGACCGAAAGATCGCGCCACACCGATTGCTGGCGCTGGACC
>Ga0105245_10004784_pt1 | contig 11948 bp, 10 predicted proteins | sample KBSM54metaG_FD_81523 | JGI IMG/M metagenome (GOLD analysis project Ga0105245, IMG submission 81523) | Miscanthus rhizosphere microbial communities from Kellogg Biological Station, Michigan, USA - KBS M5-4 metaG | ecosystem: Host-associated > Plants > Roots > Rhizosphere > Soil | place...
GCGGTCTTTGAGAACGGCCGTTTCGTTCAAATTCCCGCGCTACGCGAGGAACTGTCCGTCCCTATTTCCGCCATCGGCGAAACCCGCGACGGCGCCATTTTGCTGGCGGCGGCGCGTGAAAGCGTGTACCGCTATGCCGGCGGTAGCCTCACGAAGGTTGAGCAAATTCCGCGGGTCTTAACACCGGTCCAGGACGTCAATGCGATCTACACCGACCCAGGCGGGGTCACGTGGATTGGTATGAACGGACTCGGATTAGCTATGTTGCGCGACGGAAAACTGATCCGGATTCGCGTGAGAGACGGCTTGTTTGACGGTGAAATCTACGGGTTCGTCCTGGACGCCCAGGACCGGCTGTGGATGGCATGCGGAAAGGGCTTCTTTTGGCTGGACCGAAAAGATCTGCTCAAATTTGCCGACGGCAAGATCGCGAAAGTCACCAGCACGCCGTATAGTCCGCTCGACGGTTTGCGGACCATACAAGGAACTCCTGGAGTGCAGCCGGGTGGCGTACGAACCGCAGATGGACGCCTGTGGTTTTCAGCGACCGGATGGCTCCTCGCATTCGCTCCGCGCCTCGGCACGCGGGTCGGTGCGATTCCTCCTGTGGCCATCGAGAATGTCATCATCGACGGCCAGCCGGCGGATCCGGCGGATGTCAGGACTCTGGGCCCGGGCAGAAGTAATGTTGAATTTGAATATGCCGCCCTTACGTATATAAACCCCCAGCGAGTGACGTACAGCTACATGCTGGAAGGCTACGACCGGGGCTGGACCAACGCCGGCTCACGGCGCCAAGCGTTCTACACAAACTTGCCGCCCGGAAAATTTCGATTCCACGTGGTGGCCTGCGGGGCTTTTGTCAATTGCAACGAAACCGGCAGCGCTTTTTACTTTGAGGTTGCGCCGTTCTTTTATCAGAGGATCTGGTTCCTGCCGTTGTGCTTGGCCGCTATCGGGTTGCTGGTTTGGCTGATCTATCAGTTCCGCGTCGAACAGTTGCGCAGCCGGTTCGCTCTGATTCTGGCCGAACGCAGCCGAATCGCCCGCGAGCTACACGACACTCTGATACAGGGTTTCTCCGGAATCACAATGCAGCTGCATGCGTTTGCCGATCGGCTGGGCGCTTCCGAAGACCGCGAGGCGCTCGGAGAAATCATCAACGACGCGGGCGTCTGTCTGCAGGAAACCCGGCGCTCGGTGGCCGGACTGCGCGGCGGGACGGGATCGAGTGCGGGGCTGTCCACAGCGGTCGCCAACGCGGCGCGCCAGTTGGTCCAGGAACACGATATCAAGTTGAAGTTGAACCTGGATGACCGGCGCCAGGAGCTGCCGGCCGAGGTTAAATATAATTTGCTGTGTATTGCCCAGGAAGCCATCACGAATTCAATCAAGCACGCGGACGCCCGCACGATCGAGGTGGCCCTGGCATGCTCGGCAAATGATTTGCGCTTGTCGGTACGCGACGATGGCCAGGGGATGAGCCGGGGCGACGGCAATGGGCGCGCGGGACATTATGGGATCATCGGGATGAAGGAGCGGGCCAGCCAAATCGGGGCGGAGCTCGAGGTGGCGAGCACGCCAGGCCGGGGGACGAAAGTCTCAGTGCGGGTTCCGGTCGCGCAAGGGCCGCTGCCGTCTCCTCAAGGAAGGTTAGAACCGGTTTGATGGGTGAGCAAACGGAAGTCTTGGGAATACTGTGCGTCGATGACCATCCTTTGGTCCGCAAAGGGATCGCAGCCATTCTGGCGAACGAGAAGGATATGAAACTCATCGCCGAGGCCGGCAGCGGCGCCGAAGCGGTGGAGGCTTTCCGGAAGTTCCATCCGGATGTCACGTTGATGGACCTGCGCATGCCGGCCATGGACGGCATCGAAACCACCAAGGAAATTCGAAAGATCGATCCCGAGGCCAAGATCATTGCCCTCACTAGCTATGATGGCGATCAAGAGATCTACCGGGCGCTCGAAGCCGGCGTCCGAGGCTACATCCTCAAGGAGTCGGTGCATACCGAAATCGTTCGCGCTATCCGCGTGGTCCAGTCGGGGAAGCGCTTAATGCCACCGGAAGTCGCCGAACGGCTGAGCGAGCATTTCCCGCAAGTGGCTCTCACGCCGCGAGAAATCGAAGTGCTGCAGCACGTTGCCAAGGGTCTCGGCAACAAAGAAATCGGAGTGCGCCTGGGAACCGCCGCCGGAACCGTGAAGATGCACTTGCAAAACATCCTGTCCAAGCTGGGCGCATCCGATCGGACTCACGCCGTGACCCTGGCCATACGGCGCGGGATCATTCACATCGATCGCTGAGGTTCCGTCGTCATCGGCGATCCCTCCAAAGCAATTCGGCATCGGAGCGCCGGACATAGTTGGCATCGATCTCGGCGGGATCGACTGCCTCACCAGCGAGCAACCGGTCGAATGCGATGCGGCCTATGGACCCGGCCAGGGCCTTCGGCGCCTGGATAACGGGCGCCGTCGCCACGCCAATCGAGAAGCCCTGCGTGATGATTTCAAGCCTTCCCTGTGGTAATGAGGCCAGCCATACGGGAAGCGCCGCGACCACTTCTTGCTGCACGAGCTGCAGGTCATTGTCGTAAACTCCCCCGTAAACCTCGCCACGGCGCGCATCCAATACGGCCGCCCGTAGCGGACGTGATCCATGCCAAGCCAATGCCTGTAGATTCGACACCGCAATCGCTTTGCGCACGGTCGCTTCCGCCAAACCCTTCACCGCCGTGAGGCCCACGCGTACTCCGGTGAAGGAACCCGGACCCGATGCCGATGCGAACGCGTCCATCTTCCAAACGTTCAGACCGTGCCGCTCCAGCAGGCCCTGAATCTCATCGAACAGAACGTGGGCGAAGCCATCAGGCGAGTCGAGCACCACTTCCTCGATCAGGCCGCCTTCGCCAACCAACGCTATGCTTCCGACGTCACCTGTGGTGTCAATTGCCAGCACGTGCAGGCTCATGGGTTCAGCTTATACACCCGATCCAGCCCGTAAGCCTTTCCGTTGGCATTGAGAAGCATCATATGGAGACTCATCACCGCGGGGTAGCGATTGGCCAGCGAGCGCGGTATGGTGAGCGTTCCTTCCCTTCCTGTTCCCACCACTCGGTAACCTTCGCCGTCGAGCGGAACTTCCGCGGTCCATTCGACCAGCAAGGAACGAGTGGCCCGGCTGTCACGCTTGATTTTCACAGTGAATGGAACCGCTTTTGAAAGGGAGATCTCGGTACCCTCCGGTGCCGTAATTTCGAAGGGGATCTTCAAAGGATTCAGCTCGACCTCTTGTACCGGCACCGGGCGCGAATCAAACTTGTAGGACCTCAGCATGCTGGCTTTGTGTCCCTCGCGCGATACCCGCAGCACCCAATCGTGCAACTTGTCCGGCGGCTCTCCGGTGAAGTGCTCTCCTTTATAGTCTTTCTGCTTGACCAAGTCGCCCGTCGCCGGATTCATCCACACCACATCGTAGCTGTGATTCTCAACCGTCAGTTCCACCAGCCCGGGCTTCTCAACGTAAACAATGTATTCGACTCCATCGAGTGCCAAGGCCCTGCCCCCGTCGACATCGAAATAGGGTTCCAACTCCCAATAACGATTTCCGGCCATGAACTCCGCCCAAGCCTTCATATAGGGCCCCGAACCCGACGCCGGATATTGGCCATTCATCGTCGCATTCCAGAGATCCTGCTGCGACTGAATTCCCGCATTCACGGCGGGAAGCTGGTAAAACTGGTGTTCCACCGATCCGACGTTCAGCTCCGGTGTGCCGTAGGCCAAAACGTTCATCCATCCGTCACCCGCGAGCGCCGCCGAGGTGCCCCCCGCCATGGTGGTGCGCGGATGAGCATAGGGGTCCAATTTTTTCAACAGGTCTCCGGCATCCTTCATCACGACGCGTCCATGCGCCGCTGTTTCGAATGACGGCATGCCCGCCCAGGTAATATTGAAGGCGGAAAAGCGCGCCACCACCCCAGTCAGGTACGCTTCGCGTTGTCGCACATCCGCCGGGATAGCGGCCAGTACGATATCTGCAGTCAAACCCTTCTCATTAATAGCGCGTATCCGCGACGCCGCCTCACCCGGATCTGTCCCTGCATCAAGAGTGACCCGAAGATGACTAAACTTCTCCTGCGAGCGTTGCTCGACCAACCGGTCGAAGTCGGGACGCGGCATTTCAGCGAAGCGGTCGATGGCAGTCGACATCCATAGATGTTGCTTGAGATTTTCAGTCGCGAAATGGTGCACATTCGCGACCCGCACGAAGCCGGGCGAATCCGACTCGGCCGCAGTGATGGCGCCGGGCTGCCCATCCAGTCGCGGCAGATTGCTGGTCAAGCGATACACCCAGTTGCCCGCTTCGGTGGGAGCGAAACGGATGATCAGCTTGCGTTCATCCAAAAACGCGCGCACTAAGTATGTCTTGAAACGAGGCGAGCGAAACTCCGCGCGAAGCTCGGCACGCTCGGGATTTTCCTGCGGAGCGAGGTCAAAGGCTAGATCGCAAGCGCTCCAGGCCCGCGCGTTTCCGCAGCCTGCCGGTTGCGGCGGCTGCGCGAAGGCAGCACCGGACACTAACAGGAAGATGAGAATCGCGAGCATCGGAGCAGGACCGTCTAGTGACACTATATCGCGCAGCGCGCCAGACGCTGCGGGGCCGTGCGCTAAAGCCCAATCCAATTGGCGATGGTCTTCTCCGACTCCGTCAGGAACGTTTTCTGCCCCTCGCGCTTATGCCACCAACCGTCGGCGGTGAAGCTCTCATCCGGCGCGGCTACCACCAGGATCGTCAGGTCCGGCGCTAACCTTCGAAAGATCGCCCCCGCGCGGCGCGTGTGAAAATTGCTGGTAACTACGATAAGGCGCTGGATGCCCATCTGCCGAATCGCCGGCAGCACCGCCTGTGCTTCGGCCGCCGTGGAGCGAGCCGAATGCTCCATGTGCACGAAATACGATTCCGGATAGCCATGCTTCACTGCGAACGGAATCGCAAGATCGCACTCATGGAGACCGTAAGCACCGTCCGGCCCGGAGACCAGCACCTTCGGAACAAATCCGTCGCGAGCCAACTGGGCAGCCGTGAGGACCCGGTGGCCCCATCCATCTCCCGCCAACACCAACGCCGCATCGGCCTTCTGCGGCGGACTCGCTTTCACCAAATACGCACCCAGCGCGCCCAAAATCTGCGTGTGAAAAATGACGGCCAACAATACCAACCCGGCCGCCACGAGCACCCCTGGCCACAGGCGCCGGCTTCGTGGTTTGGATTTCACAAGATTCGTTGGCAGGAACTACTTCGTTTCGTCGGAGCTCTTGGACTCCAGATGCCCCACCGATTTCAAGCGCTGGAACAACCGCTCCACTTCCTCTTCGTCTTCGCTGCGGAGAACCGGGTAGCGGAGAGGAGCAGACGCGTCCTTCTCGGAAGACTCAGGGGCAGATTTCTTGGTGGGCTCGCTGGATCGGGCAACGGCGGCCAGCTCTCCCCAAAATTCACGATACGGAACACCGTCAAGAAGAGCCTCACGCGAGAAGCGGCGGAGATGCCGCAACAGGCTGCCCGATGAGTCGAGGTCTCCAGGATACAAAAGGTGTATTCGTTGGCGATCATACAAAGTTAGGATCACTACCAAAGGCGTATTCCAACCTGTCTGATCCACTCGCCGGATGTCGCGCCAGGGAATCGAACGCCGCCCTATCGCAAGGTGGGTCTCATAGATTTCGATAGCCGGCCGGATAGTCACCGCAGCCAGTACCAGCGCGGATACGGCGAACAACCCAGCCGCGATCCAGGAAGGAGTCCAGCGAAGCGCATCCCAAGCGCTGAACAGCGCCCCGCAAACTGCAAATAGCGTCAGCGAGACATAAATCCTTGACGATGTGAAACGAGCGAGAGGACCACCCACCCCTTCAGCCTACCATCGTGCGGGGCAATGTGGAAATTGGGAGTCGGCCCTAGCAAATACCGCTAGCCCGGCGTGGGAAAGGTTTTGGAAATATGATCGTGCCAGGTAAGGCTCTCTTCGTCTACCAGTGCCCATACCAGGCCCAGACCGGCTGAGACAATACTGAGCATGGATGCCGCGAGCCGAATGGTGCGCTGCTCCCGCTCCGGACGACGCCCGTCAAAATCGACCAGCCGCAAGCCCGCGAAGCGCATTCCCGGTGAGTCCCCGCCGCCCAGGCACCACAGCATGCGGTACAGGAATACCACCGCCGCAATCACTCCCCCAAACAGTAGCAAACTGGATTTTGTGAAAACCAGACGGCCGCCAGACAGGTAGAAGATAGCCAGAAACAGCCCCAACGCAATTGCGATCATGCTGGCATCCGCGGCGACAGCCATAAGCCGGTGCACCGGCAGCGCTACGGGAGCGTCACAATAAATGACCGCCTCCACCTCCGTGCCTAAAGATGGTTCCGAGGCAGCGCCTGCGTGGAAATCGAGCGACTGCTGCGAATCCGCTGGGCGCCGGGCCGCTGGATTCGCTCTCAGGTCGTGCGGCCGCGCCGTCGCTTGAGCGCGGTGCTTCCGAACTCCAGGGTGAGGCCGCGGCGTAAGCGTCGGGATCGGGACCACCTTCGGACCTTGCGACGGATCACGGAAGAGCCAAGGCTGGTAAACTCCCGGCTGCGCACCAGCTCCTGTGGGATGGGCGGACTCCTCGTGAAGTGCTCGGCCTCCTTGTAAGGTTTCCAAAGCCGGCGCGGCAGCTTGCATGATGGGAGGGGTGTCAAAACTGGGGCGTAGCGTGGACGCGTGCAGCCGCCGTCCGCAGCGGGTGCAACGCCGCTCGTCTTCCTCGTTCCAGGCTTGGCAATGGACGCACTGCATATTATGTCAATTTTCTAAAGCCGTCTTACCGGCGGCTGCTACAATGGGCTTTCTTACGGTGCCTCTTGAGTACTGATTCCCAGCCGCAACGTACCAGTACAATAGTCTTTGGTACCATACTCCGACACATTTGTCACGCATTTTGTTTGATCGGGTGCTTTGCCTTCCCCCACTTAGGAGCCCAAGATTACCGCCCTGCTTTACCCCCTCCGGGTTCCCCGGCAACCCTGAGCGCCAATCCCGACCAGAAGATCACCCCCCCGCGCCCGGGCGCCCCCGACGCCGAACACGTCCATATTGAATCCGTGACCCAGGAAGCCGAAGGGATCATGAGGCATCTGCGGGGCAGCGTCCGAATGGAAACCTCGGACATGCTGCTGCGCGCGGACGAACTGGATTACAACACGGAAACCGGCGACGCGGAAGCGCGTGGCCATGTCCACTTCGAACACTTCGTGCGCGGCGAAAAGCTGGACTGCGATCACGCCGAGTATAACGTCAGCAAGGAGACCGGAAAGTTCTACGACGTCAGCGGTTCGGCCACCTCGCGAATTCAGGCTCGAAGGGGTTTGCTGATCACGCATACTCCCTTTTATTTTCAAGGTAAATGGGCGGAACGTCTCGAGGATCACTATATCCTTCACGACGGGTTCATTACCGATTGCGTCATGCCCAACGCATGGTGGCGAATGAAGGGCCCCAGGTTTGAAGTGATCCCCGGCGATCATGCTACATCCCGGAGCTCCTGGTTCTATCTGAAGGGGATGCCGCTGGTGTATTTCCCTTATTTTTATAAGTCCCTTAAAAAAGAACCACGTAGAAGCGGATTCCTCATCCCTACCATTGGCAATAGCTCAAGTCGGGGATATGAAATCGGGGCCGGTTATTATTGGGCGATTAGCCGCAACTACGACCTGACGTATCGCGCGCAGTATTACACGCTGGCTGGGCTGCTCCATCATCTAGATCTTCGAGGAGACCCTACCCAAAAGACTTTTTTCGACGTCGTCGTCGACGGCGTCGACGACCAACGTAATCTGGTGCCATCCGCCAGTGGAATGCTCATCCTGGGGCATGTCTCATCCGACCTCGGCAACGGATGGCTGGCCCGGGGAGACCTGGACTACCTCACGTCTTTCAACTTCCGCCAACAGTACACGGAATCATTTAATGATGCAGTGAATTCCCAAACACATTCCGTGGGTTTTGTGACCAAGCACTGGTCGGACTTCGGTATCAATGTAGCGGCCGAGAACAATGTGAACTTCTTAGGCACAGCGCCGGGCAACGATATTTCCATCCGCAAACTACCGGAGTTGGAATTTAATCAGCGGGAGCATGAGGTGGATGTCGCGACGTTGCCCTTTTGGATATCGTTCGATTCAAGCGCCGGATTATTGCGCCGAAGCCAAAATCTGTTCCAGACTCGCCAATTCGTCGACCGCCTGGATTTCGCCCCTCGGATTACCACGGTTCTCCACCTGCCTGGGTTTCAGGTCGTACCCAGTTTCGGAATTCGCGAGACATCTTACGAGTCGAGCCAGGCCAGCCCGGGTATCTTCTCAGGGGAGAACATATTGCGAAATTCGCACGACGTCAAAGTCGATCTTATCCTGCCGTCCCTGGCGAGAATCTTTAATGCTCCCAATTGGATGGGATCGAAAGTAAAGCATGTGATTGAACCGCGGATCACGTATCAATATACCGGTGGGATCGACAATTTTAACCGCATCATCCGCTTCGATGAAAACGACGTACTTAGCAACACGAACCAGGTTGAGTTTTCCCTTAATAACCGGCTGCTAGCCAAGGACAAAAACGGCACCGTTACCGACTTTATCAACTGGCAGCTTCTTTACGACCGTTACTTTGACCCGACCTTCGGGGGAGCCATCATTCCTGGCCAGCGCAACGTCATTCAGAGCTCGCTGGACCTGACCGGCTACGCTTTCCTAGATGGTGTGCGGCGGTCATCGCCGATTGTGAGCGCATTCCGCGTTCAACAATCCCGAGTGGGTATTGAGTGGCGCACGGATTACGATCCCCTCTTCCGCCATATCTCCAACAGCAGTCTTAGCGTGGACGGGCGTTACAAGCAATACCACGTCTCGGTGGGCCAGTCGCACGTAAGCACCGATCCGGCCATCGCTCCCAGCGCGAATCAGATCAGGGGCGTCTTTTCTTACGGCTCGGATACTCGCAAAGGCCTGAGCTTCGGGTTTAGCGCCTACTACGATTACCTGAAGGGGGTGATGCAGTATTCGCAGACCCAAGTGACCTACAACACCGATTGTTGCGGCTTGAGCGTCCAATATGGGCGAATAAATCTCGGCGGGACCCGCGATGAGAGCCTGTTCCGGCTGTCGTTCGCGGTGTCCAACATCGGCACCTTCGGAACCCTTAAACGGCAAGAAAACATTTTCTAGGCGCCGCCACTCCCGGCGGTAATGGCGGTCTGACGCGCCACTGCGGAACGGCTATAATCTTTCAGGAGCAAACATGAATCTTAAAAATGCAGTTGCCCTGGTCACGGGCGGAAGCGCCGGAATCGGCTACTCGATCGCAAAGACGCTGGTGGAAAGTGGAGCGAAAGTAGCCATTACAGGACGCGATAAAGCGCGGCTGGACGCGGCCGCGAGGGATCTCGGCGCGTTGGGGATTCAGGCCGACGTCTCGAAAGAAGCGGACGTCGAGCGCACCTACAGCGAAGTCTTGGCGAAGTTCGGCGATTTAGACATCCTGGTGAATAACGCCGGCGTCGGCGTGTTCAAGCCGTTGGTTGAGCTTGAGCTCGCCCGTTTTAAGGCTGTCTTCGACACCAACGTCACGGGCGCCATGCTGATGGGCCGTGAAGCCGCCAAGATTTTCATCAAAAGAAATCGCGGCAACATCATCAATATCGCCTCGACTGCGGGGCTGCGCGGCGCGCCCAACGGCACCGCCTACTATGGGAGCAAGTTCGCGCTCCGCGGTATGACCGAGTGCTGGAGGGGTGAGCTGCGTAAATATAATATTCGGGTTATGCTGGTCAACCCCAGCGAAGTCTTGACCGGCTTCGCTGCCACCGCCGGCTTTCCGCAGAAGGCCACCGAGGGCAAACTGCGCGGCGACGAAATCGCTCACGCGGTCAAGGCGATGCTCGAAATGGACGACCGGGGCTTCACCGTTGAAGTGGCGGTCTTCGCTACCAATCCAGCCGACTGACCGAGCCGGTTTTACAACGCGCCCGGATTTTCCAGGCTGCGCCACATGTACCAGCTGGCGATGCTGCGGTACGGATGCCAAGCCGCGGCGATGGACTCCATCTCCTGCGGTTTGGGCAGCTCCGCCAAACCGTAAGCTTTCTTCATGGCCGCGCGCACGCCCAGGTCGCCCACCGGCAGAACATTGGGACGCTGCAGCGCGAACATCAAGAACATCTGGACCGTCCAGACACCCACGCCTTTCACGCGGGTCAGGGTCTCAATGATGGCGGCGTCTTCCATCTCCGGCAGGCGCTCGAACTGAATATCGCCATCGCGCGTCAGTTTTGCCAGCTCACGGATATAGATCGTCTTCTGCTTGGACAGCCCCAACTTGCGCATCTTTTGGGGACGCATCTTCAAGATCGCCTCGGGCGTTAGCGGCGTCACTTCCGCCGCCTCAGCCAGGCGATTAAAGATAGTCATCGCCGCCTTGCCGCTGAGCTGCTGGTAGACGATCGACCGCACAAGGGTCTGGAATACCGGCTCCATATATTTGGCCCGGTAGGGGCCGGCCTTCTTAATAATTGCGGCCAGGACCGGATCGGCCTTCTTCAGGTGGATAATCGCTTTTCGCATGGAACTCTATTCGGGTCTCAGACATCCTACATTGTAGGTATGAAGTCCCTCACTGTGCTTGGCGTGTGTTCAGCGGTCCTCCTGGGCGCGGGAGCCGTTGTCCTGTTCGCTCAGGATGAGCCGATTCGGGTCGACGTAAATCTGGTCAGCATCCTTGCCAGCGTCCGCGGCAAGAGCGGCGCGTTGATCAGCAACCTCACGAAGGACGACTTTAAGATCTACGAAGACGGCAAGGAACAGCAGATCAGAAATTTCACCCGCGAGACCGACCTTCCGTTAACCATCGGCCTGCTGGTGGATACCAGCGCCAGCCAGGAGCGCTTGGTCGACACGGAACAGCGGGCGGCTTCGCAGTTCTTCTCGAAGGTTCTGCGTCCCAAGGACCAGGCGTTCCTGATCCAGTTCGGAGCCGAAGCGGAGCTGCTGCAGGACCTGACCAACTCAGCGCGTTCGCTACAAGAGGGACTGAAACATTTGCGCCTGAGCGTGCCGGTGGGCGGCTTGCATCCTGGGCCGGTGCCCACCATGCAGAATCAGGCTGGCACCATTCTCTATGACGCAGTGTATCTCGCAGTCAACGACGAAATGAAGCACGAGGTAGGCCGCAAGGCGCTGGTGCTCATTACCGATGGCGTCGATACCGGCAGCAAGATCACGCGCGACAAGGCGATCGAGGCGGCGCAAAAAGGCGATGCGATCATCTATAGCATTGACTATCAGGATCGGGGAGCTTACGGCGGCGGCTTCGGAAGCATCAGCTTTGGCGGCGGCGGCGAAGGTGAGCTGCGCCGGATGTCTTCAGAGACCGGTGGTCAGGTGTTCCACGTGGATCGTAGCCACTCGCTCGACGAAATCTTCCGCGAGATCCAGGATGAGATGCGGTCACAGTACGCCATTACCTACCAGCCGCCGAATGCCAAGCGGGACGGTTCGTATCACAAGATCGATATCAAGCTCTCCAACAAAGACTACAAGCCGCAGGCCCGCAAGGGATACTACGCGATCGAGCCGGAGAATTAACCCGCAGCGCCGCCAGAACTGGCGATACTGGTTCCGATGGATCTCGCGGGATGGGATAAGCAGTATCGCATTGAGGCGGATTCGGCGACGGAGCGCGAGCCGGTTCCCAACCCGTTACTCGTGGAGGCGGTGGCTGATTTGCGGCCAGGCCGCGCCTTGGATTTAGCCTGCGGTACTGGCCGCAACGCACTGTGGCTAGCTCAGCGGGGCTGGAACGTTGCCGCGATTGACGGCTCGGCAACGGCTATCGAAATCCTTCACAGCCAC
>Ga0105245_10004787_pt1 | contig 11946 bp, 10 predicted proteins | sample KBSM54metaG_FD_81523 | JGI IMG/M metagenome (GOLD analysis project Ga0105245, IMG submission 81523) | Miscanthus rhizosphere microbial communities from Kellogg Biological Station, Michigan, USA - KBS M5-4 metaG | ecosystem: Host-associated > Plants > Roots > Rhizosphere > Soil | place...
CGGATTACACGGCATGTCTCCTGGGACACCTTCGAGACTTGGCGCCGCGGCACCGGCGCTCGCGTGGTTATGTTTTCGACCCAGGCGACCACGAGCTTTCTCGACCACAGCTTCCGGCCCAACGATATTCTGTTGTTCGGGCGCGAATCCGGCGGAGTTCCCCCCGAAGTCCACAGCGCCGCCGACGCGCGGCTGCTCGTGCCGATGCGGCATGGATTGCGTTCGATCAATATCGCCATGACCTGCGCCATGGCACTGGGTGAGGCGCTCCGGCAGACCGGCGGCTTCGCGCCGCGGTAGAGTATGCAGCGATGACAAGCCCCCTTCCCGACCCGGCCACCCTCGAGACGCGCAAAGCGCAAGCCCGCGCATGGTTTGAACAGTTGCGTGACCGGATCTGCGCGGCCTTCGAGCGGCTGGAGGACGACGCGCCGGCGACACTCTATTCCGGCACGGCCGGCCGCTTCGTGCGCACGCCGTGGACGCGCACCGACCACGCCGGCGGCCCTGGCGGCGGCGGCGTGATGTCGCTGATGAAGGGCCGCGTGTTCGAGAAAGTCGGTGTGCATGTGTCAACCGTGCACGGCGAGTTCGCCCCCGAGTTTCGCAAGGAGATCCCAGGCGCCGAGGCCAATCCGGCGTTCTGGGCGTCGGGCATCTCGCTGATCGCCCACATGACCAACCCGCATGTGCCTGCGGTGCACATGAACACGCGTTTCGTGGTGACGAGCCGCGCCTGGTTCGGGGGCGGCGCCGACCTCACGCCCGTGCTCGAGGCGCGCCGCACGCAGAGCGATCCCGACACGCTTGCGTTCCACGCCGCCATGAAGGGCGCATGCGATCCGCACGCCGCGGTCGCTTCCTACGACAAGTTCAAGACGTGGTGCGACGAGTATTTCTATCTCAAGCACCGCAAGGAGATGCGCGGCATCGGCGGCATCTTCTACGACTGGCTCGACAGCGGCGACTGGAACGCCGACCTCGCCTTCACCCAGGACGTCGGGCGCGCCTTTCTCGCCGTTTATCCGGAGCTCGTGAGACGTAACATCGCGACGTCGTGGAGCGACAAGGAGCGCGAGGAGCAATTGGTCCGGCGCGGCCGTTATGTCGAGTTCAACCTGCTCTACGACCGCGGCACGGTGTTCGGGCTCAAGACCGGCGGCAACGTTGAATCGATCCTGTCGTCGTTGCCGCCAGTGGTGAAATGGCCTTAGCGCATCAGCGCACTGACCAGCATCGCCACTCCGCCGAAGATCACCACCACGTCAAGCACGGTCGTGTGCACATGCACGGGCAGCCGATCGACAATGCGCTTGGCAAGGAACGCACCAGGGAACGCAACGACGCCGATCAGCACCGCGACCGCGATCACCTTGCCGGTAACGATGCCGGCAAACCCGAAAACCGCGATCTTCACGATCCCGATCACCACCGAGATCACCGCGTCAGTCGCGATCACTGCAGCGCCTTCGACGCCGGCCGCCATGAGCATCGAGAGCAGGATGATGCCGGCGCCGGTGGTTCCGCCCACGATCACGCCCCACCCGAGCGCGGCCGCGCCGAGGCCGCCATCGCTGAAGCGATAACCGCGCCCGCGCAGAAAGCGGCGCAGCGGCACACTTGCCGTCATCATGGCTCCGATGACGACAAGCGCTCCCTTGCTGGTGAGCAGGGAGTAGCCATAGGCGCCGAGCACGCAGGTCGGGATCGACGCGGCGAGCACGATGCCGGCGCGGCGAGCATCGATGGCGTTGACGAAGGCGACCGCCCTGCTCGTGTTGGTGAACAGCGCCGAGAGCGCGACGATCGGCACCACCGGCTCGGCACCGACGATCGGCACCAGCACCAGCGGCATCAGCGCGCCGGTGCCGTAGCCCGCCACGCCCCCGATGACCGAGGCGAACGCGGCCACTCCCGCGATGATCGCAAGCTCGAGGAGCGTGATATCGGCGAAAAACGACAGCACCTGCCCCTCGCGAGCCCGTCACCACAATAGTTAACGAATCATGAAACGGCCTGTGGCCGCGCGGGCACAACAGCGCAGCACCGCTGCGTCCAGACAACATTTCGGCTGGACGCGAGTGATGGCCCGGCTATTTATCCACAGGTCGATCGTCGTGTGATTCGCTTGTTGAGTGCTGTCGCGTCGCCTGCGTCCAGCATTCATTGGGGGAATCCACAGATGAACCGCATCCGCCTCGCACTCGCCACGCTCGCCATCGGCGCGCTCAGCCAGCAGGCCCTCGCCGCCGACATTCCGGGAGCCGGCGCGCCGCTGTTGCGAGCGCCCGCCGCCGTGATCGCGTCGAGCTGGGCCGGCATCTATGCCGGCGGACATGTGGGCTACGCCTGGGTCAACAACAACTACCGGCTCAACGACGGTTTCATCGAACAGTTCACATTCGACACCAGCGGCTTCCTCGGCGGCGGCCAGCTCGGCGCACAGGCGCAGTGGGGACACTGGGTGCTCGGTCTCGAAGGCACCTATTCGGGGGCCGATCTTGCGCAAACGCACACCAGCGCTCTGATCGCCGGCAAGACCGCGGCGGTCGATGTCCGACAGATTGCGACCATCACCGGCAAGATCGGCTGGGCAGCATCCGATCGCTGGATGGTCTACGGCAAGGGAGGCTTTGCCTTCGGCCGCTTCCACACGCTCGACATCAACTCGGCCGGCACGAACTTCGACATGAGCGTCTGGGAGAACGGCTACACGCTCGGCCTGGGCATGGACTTCATGTGGTCGCCGAACTGGGTCGTGGGCGCCGAGTTCGACTATTACGCCTTCAGGTTCAACCGCCAGCTGTTCAACAGCGGCATCCGCGCGGCGATCACCGACAGCGATGCCGACATCTTCGCCTTCATGATCCGGTTGAGCTACCTGTTCGGCACGCGCTGGTAGTGCGACCGCCGGATCAATCCGAGCGGCTGGCCGCGGCCGCGCGTTCGGCAATGCCTGCAATCGTGGGCGCGTCGGCCGGAAACCCCGCTGCAATCCACTCAGCCTCAGCGGCCGCCAGCGCGCGACCCAGACCGGGGCCACGCGCGATTCCGCGTGCAATGAAATCGGCGGCCTGCAGCGGAAACGCCGGCGGCGACCAGCGCTGCGGCAGGGCCGCAAGAGTACGCCAGCGAGGGTCGGCAGCGCCGGCGTCGGCATGGGCCCAGGCCATCAGCACGCGATCGACAAAACGATCTGCTCCCAGCCCGTAGAGCAAGGCGCGCGCGGCGAGTTCGCTGCCCGCGGGGGCAATCGGCCGCCAGCCATCGACCATGGACGCAATGCGCGCGTATTCCGCCTTCGACAGACGCAGCCGATCGCCGAGGCGATCGGCGTCCTCGACGACCTGAGCGCCGAGCGCGCCGAGGCGGCGCACGGGATCGGCCGGCTGCCCAGCCGCCACCTCGACCTTAGCCATCATTTCGAAGGCTGCGAGATAAGGAACACCACCCAGCACCGGCACCAAAATGCCTGCTTCCGACATGGTGGCGAGCGTCGGCGTTGCATGTGGCGCCGCCAGCAGCTTCACCACCTCCATGCGCACGCGTTCGCGCGCCAGCGTATCAAGCCCCGCGCGCGCCCGGATCACAGCGGCGAGGCCAGCCGGATCGGGCAAGCCCGTTCCGTAGAAGGCATGGAACCGGAAGAACCGCAGGATGCGCAGATAGTCTTCGTCAATACGCTGCCCGGGATCGCCGATGAACCGCACGCGCCGCGCCGCGATATCGGCAATGCCGTCCACATAGTCGAAGATCTCGCCAGCCCGCGACACCGACAGTGCGTTGATCGTGAAGTCGCGTCGCTCGGCATCGCGGCGCCAGTCGCGCCCGAACGCCACCTTGGCCCTGCGCCCGTAGGTTTCCACGTCTTCGCGAAGCGTCGTCACCTCGAACGGAACGCCTTCCGCGATCACGGTCACCGTGCCGTGCTCGATCCCGGTCGGCACGACTTTGAACCCGGCCGCGCTGCTGCGACGAGTTACTTCGTCCGGCAGCGCGGTGGTGGCGAGATCGATCTCGCCGATCGGCAATTCCATCAACGCATTGCGCACAGCGCCGCCGACGACCCGTGCCTCTTCCCCATCGCGATCGAGCAGCGCGAGCAGACGGCCGAGCGGGCCGGCATCGAGGCGGAGCGACGCAACGCGCGGATCGCGCATCACCTGGTCTCCCCCGGCACCAGCCGGCCATTCTCGATATGCGCGGGAACGTAGGTCGAGCCCGGCGGCGCGCCGGAGAAATGCGCCACCAGGACGAAGCTCGCGATCATCAAGGCGAGCGCAGACACGGTCAGCCAGGCGACCACTGGGAGCGTCCAGGCCGCAAGGTCGAGCACGTCGGCGCGCGTCGCAGCAAGATAGATCGCGTAGATCGCGAACGGCGTCGCGAACAGCGCAAATTCGGTGAGCACCGGCCGGATCATGCGGACATCCGTTCGTAGAGATTGCGCAAGATCCCCGCGGTGATGCCCCAGATATAACGGTTCTCGAATGGCATGGCGTAGTAGTGACGCGTCACACCGCGGTTTTCCCGGCTATGCCGCTGGTGATTGTCAGGTGTCATCAGGAAGTCGAGCGGCACCTCAAAGGCGTCCTCGACCTCGCCGTGGTTGAGCGTCAGCGTGTAGTCGGACGCGATGCGCGCCACCACGGGAAGAATGCGGAAGCCCGAAAAACTCAGATAGAGATCGAGATAACCAATCGGGTCGATGAAGTGCGCGGCGAGCCCGATTTCCTCGTCTGCTTCGCGCACAGCGGCCGCGAGCGGTGTCGCGTCATGCGGATCGATCTTGCCGCCTGGAAACGCAATCTGCCCGGCGTGGTTGGAAAGATCGGGCGTACGCCTCGTCAGCAGAACCATTGGGCGTGGCCGAGCGACAATGCCGACCAGCACCGAAGCCGGGCGCGACGCTACGACGCCGGCGCGCACCCACATGTCTGGGTCGAGATCGAGATCGCCACGCACTGCCGCCGCGTTCGGGTCGGTGAGCGCGGCCGGCACATCAAGCGTGAGCCGCTGACGCGCACGGGCAAAGAAATCGGACTCGAGCGTGGCCGCGTCATTCATGGCAAACGGACTTCATTCCGAGAGATCTTCCAGCTGATCGGCGGGCACCATGGGATAGAAGTCGCCCAGCGACGAGACGCCGAACCAGCGGCTTTGATCGATGGTGCGCTCCTCGCCGAGTTCCACCAGATCGTAATAGACGGGCCGGGTCGCCAATGCCCAGAGGTCGCGGCGCACATGCAGGTATGGCTTCAGCCCGCCGCTCGGCTGCGGCTCGAAGCGCAAGGAATGGTCAGGCCCGCACACAATCTCGTCATCGACATTGGTCCGAAAGCGAAGCACCCGGCCCGACTCACTGTCATGTTGATTGACCTCGACCGCGACAAATGGCGCGTCATCGACCGCGATGCCGCACTTTTCCACCGGCGTCACCAGATAATACCGCTCGCCTTCGCGCTTCAGGATCGATGCGAACAACTTGACGAGTGCAGGACGCCCGATCGGCGTCTTTTGGTAGTACCATGTGCCGTCCGAGCCGATCCGCATGTCAATTTCGCCACAATACGGAGGATTCCACAGATGCACGGGTGGCGCCCCCCGGCCCGATGACTGCACGGCCTGGGTGATCGAACCAAGCCGATCGGATTGCCCTTGCTTCGCCATGGTTGGCCGTGACCTTCAAAAGGCTGATGTCACGCCTCGCGGGAACGTGATTCGCCCGATCGGAATTCCGCTGGCGTCAAATTAGCGTAAGCTTACGCCGAGTGAGAGGGCCCAACCCCGGATTCGGCGCGGACTTTGCATCGTCGCGTGCGAGGAGCGGGGGCCCGCGCGGGCGACCATCACAGCGCACAGGAGCCGGCATGGCCGAAGGCATTGAAAAAATCGAGGACATGATCGTCCGGGCGGCGGAAACCACCGCCACTCACGTCCAGGCCGCCAAGGCCGCCATCGGTGCAGTCATCTTCGGGCAAGAAAAGGTGGTCGAGCACGCCCTCATCACGGTGCTGTCGGGCGGACATGGATTGCTCATCGGTGTCCCGGGCCTCGCCAAGACCAAGCTCGTCGAAAACATGGGCATCGTTCTGGGCCTCGATGCCCGGCGCGTGCAGTTCACGCCCGACCTGATGCCCTCCGACATCCTCGGCACCGAAGTGCTGGAAGAGAGCGCCGGCGGCAAGCGCAGCTTCCGCTTCATCTCGGGACCGATCTTCGCGCAATTGCTGATGGCGGACGAAATCAACCGCGCCAGCCCGCGTACCCAGTCAGCGCTGCTGCAAGCAATGCAGGAGCAGCACGTGACAGTCGCCGGTTCTCGTCACGATCTGCCCCGGCCGTTCCATGTGCTCGCAACCCAGAACCCGCTCGAGCAGGAAGGCACCTATCCTCTGCCCGAAGCCCAGCTCGATCGCTTCCTGATGGAAATTGACGTCGACTACCCCGACAAGGAAGCCGAGCGGCGCATTCTGTTCGACACCACCGGAGCCGAAGAAACCAAAGCCAAGCCGGCGATGACGGCGGAGGATCTGATGGCGGCGCAGCGGCTGGTGCGCCGCCTTCCAGTCGGCGAGTCCGTGATCGAAGCGATCCTCGCGCTGGTGCGCTCCGCGCGCCCCGGCCCCGAGAGCGGCGCCTCCGGCAAGCTCATCGCGTGGGGCCCGAGCCCGCGCGCGAGCCAAGCGTTGATGCTCGCTGTGCGCGCCCGCGCGTTGCTCGAAGGCCGTTACGCACCCTCGATCGACGACGTGCTCGCGCTGGCCGAACCCGTTCTCAAGCACCGCATGGCGCTCACGTTCAGTGCGCGCGCCGAAGGCGAGACGATCCCCGCGGTCGTCGGGCGGCTCAAGGCCCGGATCGGCTGACGAATGGCGGATGCCAACCACCGGGCCGATGTCGCCGCTACCACGCGGGCGATGGGCGAAGGCCGTTCGCTGGCAGCGACGATGCCGCGCCTCATCCTCGAAGCGCGTCGCGTGGCTGCAACAGTGATCCACGGACTGCATGGCCGCCGCCGCGCCGGATCGGGCGAGAATTTCTGGCAATATCGCCGGTTCGTCTCGGGCGAGGCTTCCGCGCGCGTCGATTGGCGGCGCTCGGCGCGTGACGATCATCTCTACGTGCGCGAGCAGGAATGGGAGGCCGCGCACACGGTGTGGCTTTGGCCGGACCGGTCGCCGTCGATGGTGTTCGCCTCGCCGCTCGTGTGGGAGACGAAGCTCGACCGCGTGTTGATCATCACCATGGCGCTTGCCGAGATCCTCGTCGAGGGAGGCGAGCGCGTAGGCATTCCGGGCCTGCTGCGCCCGACCGCGAGCCGTAACATCATCGAAAGGATCGCGCAGGCGATCGTGCACGACAACAGCGAACGGCAGAGCCTGCCGCCGAACTTCGCGCCCTCGCCGCAGGCCGAGGTCGTCGTGCTGTCGGACTTCTGGAGCCCGATCACCGCCGTGCAACAGACGATCGGGCAACTCGCCGCCAATGGCGCCCACGGTCACGTCATCCAGGTCGTCGATCCGGCCGAGGAAACCTTCCCCTACGCTGGCCGCGTCGAGTTCGTCGAGCCGGAAGGCGCCGGGACCATCACCGCCGGCCGCGCGGAAACCTGGCGCGACGACTATCAGGCGCGCATCGCGCGGCATCGCGATGAGATCCGCGCCGAGACCGACCGCATCGGCTGGAGCTTCATCATTCATCGCACCGACAGGCCGGCCAGCCAGTTGCTGCTGCAGCTGCACGGCCAGCTCGGCGCCAATCGCGAGAGCAGCGCCGAGCGCTGGCAGATGCATGCGCCGAGGGAGCAGCACGCATGATCGGCCTGCCGCTCGGATTCGCCCAACCGCTGGTGTTGCTCGGCTTGCTTGCACTGCCCGTGCTGTGGTGGCTGCTGCGCCTCATCCCGCCGCGCCCGCGGCGCATCGAGTTTCCGCCGACCCGGCTGCTGTTCGATATCGCGCCGAAAGAAGAGACGCCGGCGCGTACGCCGTGGTGGCTCACCCTGCTGCGGCTGACGCTGGCAGCGCTTCTCATCATCGCGGCCGCCGGCCCGATGTGGAACCCTCCGATCACCGCGCAGCATGGCAGCGCGCCGCTGGCGCTCCTCATCGATGACGGCTGGACCGCAGCATCGACGTGGGAAGCGCGCATGCAGACGCTCGACGATCTGGTCGCGCGCGCGGAGAGCGACGGCCGCGGTGTCGCGTTGATCCCGCTGTCCGAGACGACGCGCGACATTTCGCTCGAAACGGCAGGCGCGGCTCGCGTGCGCATCAAGCAGCTCGCTCCCAAAGCCCATGGCCTCGAGCGCAGCGAAGCACTGCCGATGATCCGGAAGTTCCTGGCGGGAGCCGGAAATGCCGAGATCATCTGGCTCGCGGACAACGTCGATCTGGGACGCGCCAACGAATTCGTCACGGGACTCGGAGCCATTGTCGAGCGGCGTCCCATTACGGTCGTGGCCGGCGGGCTCCAGCCCGCGCGCGCGCTGACGGCCGCCGACAACGCCGCCGGCGGGTTGTCGGTGAAGGTCCTGCGCGCGACAGGGAGCGGCGACGAACTGGGGCTCGTGCGCGCCATCGACCTCAAGGGATTGCCGCTCGGCGACGCCAATTTCGTATTCAGCGGCAGTGCGCTCGAAACCGAGGCGCAATTCGACCTGCCGGTCGAGATCCGCAATGACATCGCACGCCTCGAGATCGTGTCGGAACGCTCCTCCGGCGCAGTGCAATTGCTCGATAAGCGCTGGCGCCGGCGCACGGTCGGCGTGATGAGCGGCTCGACCGCCGACACGGCGCAGCCGCTGCTGGCCTCCAACTTCTATCTATCGCGGGCGCTGATGCCTTTCGCCGACGTGCGGCTTGCCGAAAAAGGCTCGCCGGCCGAAGCCGTGACTCGCTTCGTCGAGCAGAACGTCCCGATGATGATCCTGGCCGACGTCGGCAATGTCGCCGGCGAAGCGCGCGACAAGCTCAACCGCTGGATCGACGCCGGCGGCGTTCTGGTCCGGTTTGCCGGCCCGCGTCTCGCCGCCGGCGACGACAACCTTGTGCCGGTGAAGCTGCGGCGCGGTGGCCGTATCCTCGGCGGAAGCCTGAGCTGGGATCAGCCGCAGCAGCTCGCCTCGTTCTCGCGCGACGGTCCGTTCGGAACCATGCCGGTTCCGAACGACGTAACCGTCACGCGGCAAGTGCTGGCCGAGCCGGAAGCGGGATTGGGCGACCGCACCTGGGCGGCGCTCGGCGACGGCACCCCGCTGGTGACGGCGGCGCGCCGCGGCAAGGGCCTGGTGGTCCTCTTTCACGTGACCGCCGACGCGCGCTGGTCCAACCTGCCGCTGTCGGGCGCCTTCGTCGACATGCTGCGCAAGGTCGTGGCGCTGGCGGGCTCGGTGCAGAACGAGACGCAGCAGCAGGCGTCGCGCGAGGTCGTGCCGGCAAGCCGTGTGCTCAACGGCTTCGGCGCCTTCGGACCGCCGCCGGCCAACGTCCGGCCGGTGCCGGTGAACTACACCGGGCGCGGCACTGCCGCGAGCCCACCCGGCTTTTACGGCCCGCCGGAAGGCTTGCTCGCCGTCAATACGCTCGCCGCAAGTGATCGCCTGAAGGCGGTGGACTATGCTCCGCTCAACGCGCGCCTTGAACCATACCGGCTCGGTGAGCCGACTGACTTGCGCGGCCCGCTGTTCCTTGCCGCCCTCGCGCTGTTGCTGATCGATGCGCTGGTCGTGTTCTGGCTCGCTGGGGGGCTTTATCGACTGATCCCGCGGCGTGCGACGGCCGCGGTGATTGCCATCCTTGCGGTCGCGGCGCTCGCCTTCTCCGCGGTGAGCGCCAACGCGCAGTCCGATCCGGGCAAGGACCAATTCGCGGCCAAGGCCACGGTCGAAACCCACCTCGCCTACGTGGTCACGGGCGACCCCGAGGTCGACGCCATCAGCAAGGCCGGGTTGCAGGGACTGACGCTGTTCCTCGCGCAACGCACAGCGCTCGAGGCCGGCGAACCGATCGGGCTCGACATTGCCCGCGACGAGCTTGCGTTCTTTCCGCTGATCTATTGGCCGGTCGTACCCAACGCCCAGAAGCCGTCAGCGCAGGCGCTGGCGCGCATCGACGCCTACATGAAACAGGGCGGCACGGTGCTGTTCGACACGCGCGACGCGGTGATGGCGCCGCCCGGACCTGGTGGCGAGACGCGCAGCCCCGGCATGGTCGCGTTGCGCTCGATCATCTCCTCGCTCGACATTCCGGAGCTCGAGCCGATCCCGCGCGACCACGTGTTGACCAAGACATTTTATATCCTGCGCGACTTCCCCGGCCGCTTCAATTCGGGTCAGCTCTGGGTCGAGGCGATGCCGGCCGACAAGGACGACGATGACGAGAGCAAGCGTCCCGCGCGCGGCGGCGACGGCGTCTCCTCGATCATCATCACGTCGAACGATCTCGCCGGCGCCTGGGCGCAGCGCCCCGATGGACAGCCGATGCTGCCGCTCGCTCCCGGCGAGCCGCGCCAGCGAGAATTCGCGTTCCGCGCCGGCGTCAACATCGTGATGTACGCGCTGACCGGTAACTACAAGGCTGACCTGGTGCACATGCCCGCCCTGCTCGAACGGCTTGGGCAATAGGAGCGGGCCATGGGTTACGGGATCTCATTCACGCCGCTGGTACCGCTCGCTGCTCTGTGGGGAGCCTTCGCGGCGATCGCGATCATTGCCGTGCTGCTGCTCATCGGTCGCAGCCGCGGCGCCTGGCTGCGCATCGCCGCTCTCGTCCTGGCCGGGCTGACGCTCGCCAATCCGTCCTTGACCCGCGAGGATCGCGACCCGTTGACGTCTGTTGCTGTGGTCGTGGTCGACAAGAGCCCGAGCCAGAACTTCGGCGACCGACAGGCCCAGACCGAAGCGGTGCGCAAAGCGGTCACCGAGCGGCTCGCGCGCGTCGCCGGGCTCGAGGTGCGCACGGTCGAGGCCGGTCAGGCCGATGGCGAGACCGACGGCACGAAGCTGTTCTCGGCCATCAGTTCGACGCTTGCCGACGTTCCTGCCGAGCGTGTTGCGGGTGCGATCCTGATTACGGATGGCCGCGTACACGACATTCCGGCGGAAGCGAGCGCGCTGGGCTTCTCAGCGCCGATCCACGCGCTGATCACCGGCGTGCCGAACGAGCGCGATCGCCGCGTCGTGCTGATGTCGGCCCCACGCTTCGGAATCGTCGGGCAATCGCCGACCATCACGTTCAAGGTCGAGGATTCGGGCGCCAGTCCCGGTACGGCGCAGATCACGGTGCGCCGCGACGGCGAGACGATCGACCAGCGCACGGTGCGATCCGGCGAGGCGGCACGTGTACAGGTTCCGATCCCGCACGCCGGACCGAACATCATCGAGATCGAGACGTCGCCGATGGACGACGAACTCACGCCCGTCAACAACCGCGCCGTCGTGTCGATCGACGGCGTGCGCGACAAGCTGCGCGTGCTCCTCGTCTCAGGCGAGCCGCACGCCGGCGAGCGCACCTGGCGCAACCTGCTCAAGTCCGACGCCAACGTCGACCTGGTGCATTTCACCATTCTGCGTCCGCCGGAAAAGCAGGACGGAACTCCGATCAACGAGTTGTCGCTGATCGCGTTTCCGACGCGCGAGTTGTTCCAGCAGAGGATCAACGATTTCCAGCTGATCATCTTCGACCGCTATGCCCGCCAGGGCGTCTTGCCGATCATCTATTTCGACAACATCGCAAAGTATGTGCGCGATGGCGGCGCCGTGCTGGTGGCGGCAGGACCCGATTATGCGATGCCGACCAGCATCTGGCGTACACCGCTCGATGCAGTGCTGCCGGCAGAGCCGAGCGGGCGCATGACCGAGATGCCGTTCATTCCGCGCCTTACCGAACTGGGCAAGCGCCACCCCGTCACGCGCGGCCTCGATCGCGGCGAAGAGCCGCCCTA